>Ga0136627_1000639_pt1 | contig 13471 bp, 9 predicted proteins | sample AntDrymUQ4892206_2_FD_104652 | JGI IMG/M metagenome (GOLD analysis project Ga0136627, IMG submission 104652) | Polar desert sand microbial communities from Dry Valleys, Antarctica - metaG UQ489 (22.06) | ecosystem: Environmental > Terrestrial > Soil > Desert | place: Antarctica: Dry Valley... | reverse complement strand
CTATCGCTCCGGTGTTCATCGGGATTCGCTCCTTTCCTCGGATTCGGCGGCGGTGCTTTCGGGGTCTCTCGACTTCACGCTTTGCATGATGAAGCCGACGACGACGCAGAGAACCGCGACCCCGAACCCGAAGACGAGGAGGCCGCTCCACGGATAGTCGGCGTACGGCGTCGTGACCTCGTTGTAAAGATTGAAGATCGTGACCGCTCCGAGGAGTATCGGGGTGATGATGGAGAGGAACACGATCCACCACCGACCGAGGCGGAAGTACGACCTTTCGTTGGCGTATTCCTGGAAAAGCCCGAGGCGGCGGGCGACCCACGCGATGAAGATGACCTCGACGAGCGCGGCTGCGACGAGGCCGTAATTGTTTATGAAGCGATCCACCACGTCGAGGTAGAAAAGCCCGCCCTCCGTGACATAGATGAGGCTCACGATCGCCGCGAGGCCGCACACCCACGAAACAGCCGCATTCCGGGAGAGGTTGAATTTCTCCCTCACTCCGGCGATGGAGCATTCGAGGATCGAGACGGCGGAGGTTATCCCCGCGAAGAAAAGCGCCCCGAAGAACATGATCCCGAAGAACGACGAGAGCGCGGGAAGCTGGTTTATGATCTCCGGGAACGTCACGAACGCAAGCCCGATCCCACTCTCGACGACCTCATTTACGGGAACGCCTTGCTGGACGGCGAGGAACCCGAGGACCGAGAACACCCCGAGAGCCGCCATAAACTCGAAGCCGCAGTTCGCAAGCCCGACGATGAACGCGCTGTTCGTGAGGTCGCTCCGGCGCGGCAGATAACTCGAGTACGCGATCATGATCGAGAACCCCACCCCGATCGAGAAGAAAACCTGCCCATACGCCGCCACCCACACACTTCCGTTCGTGAGCTGCGAGAAGTCCGGCGTGAGAAGCACATTCAGCCCCTCGACGGCGCCCGGCAAAGTGAGGCCGCGGATCGTGATGACGAGGATCATTAGTATGAGCGAGGGGATGAGGATTTTGCTCGCCACCTCGATGCCTTTGCTCACGCCCCGAAGGAGTATCGCGTATGTGATCGCCCACGCGATGGCGACCGCGAAAAGCACATTCCATTGTATGCCGCCCATCTGCCAGAAACTCTCGCTCACCCCAATGTACTCGTTGAAAAAGGCGTTCGTGTCGTCGCCCCACTGCGTCCCGACCGAGAACCACAAATAACTGAGAACCCACCCGATGATCACGATGTAATAAGTGATGATGAAGAACGAGACGGCGATTTGCCACCACCCGAGCCACTCCCACCGCCTCGAAACACTCCGGAACGCGAACGGAGCCGCATGCCTCGAACGGTTCCCGAGCGTGTATTCGAGGATCAAAACCGGGATCCCCGCCGTCACGATCGCGATGAAATACGGAAGGAGAAAAGCTCCCCCGCCGTTTTCATACGCTATATACGGATATCGCCAAATATTTCCGAGGCCGATGGCCGAGCCCATCGCCGCGAGGATGAAGCCGAGCTTCGTACCCCATTGATCTCGTGGTTGGTCGTTCGCCTCGATGACTCCCTCCTCTCCCCGTGGACAGTTTCCTCAGTTCGATGGACGGCATTTTGCGCCAACGACGCGCCACAGGCAAGCCCATACGGAAAGCGAGTTATATGTCAGATCGAACGGGCGAAAGTTATTTCATCGCCACCGGGCGGATGCGGGTCTCGGTGGCTTCATCCATTTCGGGATCGGGGGGAAATTCGTCGAGGATGAGGAGTTCGTCGTCGCGGTTGAGGATGAGCGGCTTCGCGGGAAGGCCGAAATCGAAGCGTATACCGACGACTCCGCCGGAGGATTCCACGAGCCACGCACCTTCGAGCTTTCTGCCGATCACCGCTCCGAACGCGGTCTTCTCGGACACGTCGCTAATTACGACTTCGCCGGACTCGCCCATGTCGAATGGCTCCGGCGGCGTTCCGTCAGCCGACAAACGCCACCCGTCCGACCCGCCGAAAACGCGCAACGGAGACATGCCTTCGAGGAACAGCCACAAATCTATGGGAGCGTCGTCCAATTTCCCCTCGAAGAGATGCGCCGAAGCCGCCACTTTCATCAAACGACGACCGATCGCCTCGCCGATCATGCCCGAAATTTCATCGCTCATCTTGCAACGCTTTCCTTACAGATGGGTTGGAAATGCCACCATTTAAAATGGTAACAAACTCGTTGGAAAGCGTCGCCACGACCATATCCTCATCTTTGACGAAAAATCGAACCCGCTCTCGACCGCGAAAACGACCTTCGGCAACCTCGTCCGGCGAGTTTGATATGCCTTCGATCACCGCTCGAAGCCGTGCGCGATGCTCCGGGTTCGAAGCATCCAATCCGAAGGCGGCGGCGTGCTTGCCGACCTTCCGGCCAAATTGCTCCTCGGAAATCGAGAGGCCGTCGCTCACATACTCAACCCGCCGCCACAACCTCCGGCATCATCTCCCGGAGAAAGCGTCCGGTATGCGACTCCTCGACGCGGGCGACTTCCTCCGGCGCCCCGACCGCGACGATCTCCCCGCCCTCGTCGCCGCCTTCGGGGCCGAGATCGAGAACATGGTCGGCGGAGCGTATGACATCGAGGTTGTGCTCGATGACGATGACGGTGTTCCCCGTGTCCACGAGCCGATGGAGTATTTCGAGGAGCCGCTCCACGTCGGCGAAATGAAGCCCCGTCGTCGGCTCGTCGAGGATGTACACGGTCTTTCCCGTCGCCCGCTTCCCAAGCTCGCTCGCCAGCTTCACCCTTTGCGCCTCGCCACCGGAGAGCGTCGTCGCGGGCTGCCCGAGCCGGACATATCCGAGGCCGACGTCGTTTAGCGTATTCAAACGCCTCGCGATGGCCGGGACGGGTTCGAAGAACTCGCACGCCTCCTCGACGGTCATCTCCAAAACGTCGGAGATGGACTTCCCTTTATAGTGGACTTTGAGGGTCGCGTTGTTGTATCTTCGGCCTTTGCAAACCTCGCACGGAACATACACGTCCGGGAGGAAGTGCATCTCGATGCGTATTTGTCCATCGCCTTTGCAATTCTCGCACCGTCCGCCCTTCACATTGAAAGAGAAGCGACCCGGTTTATAGCCCCGCACCTTCGCGTCCGGGGTTTGCGAGAAAATCTGTCGAATGTGGTCGAAGACCTTCGTATACGTCGCCGGATTCGACCTCGGAGTGCGCCCGATGGGGCTTTGGTCAATGTCAATGACCTTGTCCACATCCTCGACCCCACGAAGACCTTTGTGCCGCCCCGGACGGTTCTTCCCCCGGCTCACCCGGTTCGCGAGCGCTTTATAAAGGATGTCGTTCACGAGCGTGCTTTTACCGGAGCCGGAGACCCCGGTGACGCACGTGAAAACCCCGAGCGGGAACTCCGCGTCCACGTCCTTCAAATTATTCTCCGACGCTCCGAGGACGGTGACGGCGCCCGTCGGCTCGCGGTGCCCCTCCGGCGGCTCGATGCGCCTCCGACCCGAAAGGAAGTCGCCTGTGACGGAGCGGGACTCGCCCTCGATGTCCTTCACCGAGCCTTCCGCGATGATCTCACCGCCATGAATCCCCGCCCCCGGCCCCACGTCAATGACGTGATCGGCGCTTCGTATCGTCTCCTCGTCATGCTCGACGACTATGAGAGTATTCCCGAGGTTGCGGAGTTTCACGAGCGTTTCGAGGAGCCGTTTATTATCCCGTTGATGAAGCCCGATGGAAGGCTCGTCGAGAACATAAAGAACCCCGACGAGGCCGCTCCCGACCTGCGAGGCGAGCCGAATCCTTTGCGCCTCCCCGCCCGAAAGCGTTCCGGCGGCGCGAGAGAGCGTCAAATATCCGAGGCCGACATCCACGAGGAAGCCGAGCCTTTCCCGGATCTCTTTTATCACCCGCTCGCCGATGAGCCATTCACGGTCCGTGAACTCGATGTCCTCGAAGGAATTCTGCGCGTCCCGAACGGAAAGCTCCGTGAACTCGTGGATGTTCTTCCCCCCGACATGCACCGCGAGAGCCTCGGGGCGGAGCCTCGCGCCGTGGCATTTCGGGCATGGGACGTGGCCCATATATTCTTCGATCTTCTCCCGCCGGTACTCGGAGTCCGTCTCGGCGTACCGCCTTTGCAAATTTCCGACGACCCCGTCGAAATTCGCCATATATTGCCGCCGCCGACCATACCGATTCCGGTACGAAATATAGATTTTGTCGTCGTCGGTGCCGTGGAGGACGAGGTTTTTTTGCTCGTCGGGGAGGTCGCGCCACGGGATGTCGAGATCCACACCGAACTTGTCCGTTAGCGCCCACAAAATACTATTTTGGTACTCGCTCGACGAGTTCGCCCACGGCGCGAGCGCGCCTTCGTTTATGGAGAGGTCGCCGTTCGGCACGACGAGTTCGGGGTCTATTTCGAGGCGGCTCCCGAGTCCGTCGCACCGGTCGCACGCGCCGTGCGGGCTGTTGAAAGAGAACGTTCGCGGCTGAATCTCCGCGATGGAAGCCCCGCAATTCGTGCATGAAAAGTTCTCCGAGAAGAGCATGGACTCGCTCGCTCCGCCGCCATTCTTCTCGACGGTTTCGATTTGGACGAGGCCATCGGCGAGGCGGAGAGCCGTCTCCACCGAATCCGTCAGCCGACGTTCGATGCCGTCTCGCATCGAGAGGCGATCCACGACGACCTCGATATCGTGTTTGTATTTCTTGTCGAGGCCGAGATCCACGGGAAGCTCATGAAGCTCCCCGTCCACCCGAACGCGGGCATACCCGTCGTCGGAAAGCTCCTTGAACATCTTCCCATACTCGCCCTTCCGCCCACGAACGACCGGAGCCATGACCATGAACCGAGTCTTCTCCGGCAAAGTGAGAACCTTCTCGACCATTTGTTGCGGAGTCGAGGAAGCGACCGGAAAACCGCACACGTGGCAATGAGGGCGACCCGCGCGGGCGTAAAGAAGCCGGAGATAATCATACGTCTCCGTCACCGTCGCGACGGTGGAGCGGGGATTATTCGAGGTGGTTTTCTGGTCGATCGAGACAGCGGGCGAGAGTCCGTCTATGTGATCCACGTCGGGTTTGTCCATTTGCCCGAGGAATTGACGGGCATACGCCGACAAACTTTCGACGTACCTTCTTTGTCCTTCGGCATATATGGTGTCGAAGGCGAGGGAGCTTTTCCCGCTCCCCGAAAGTCCGGTGACGACGACGAGTTCGTCGCGTGGCATGGCGACGGAGATGTCTTTCAGATTGTGTTCTCTCGCCCCTCGGACGACTATCTGGCTATCGGAGATGGCGTTCTCCCCTCGGTGATGGCTCCGGCAAGTATACGGCCTCCGTCCGGGAGGCAAACGGTCGAATTTTCGACTCCGGGATTTTACCGCGAAGGCTGGCAATATCGAGTGGGTCGCTTCGCTCCCGGTTTTTAGTTGTTGGTTCGTGGTTATTGGTTTTTGTACTTGCCAATAACCACGAACCAATAACCGGAGCGGAGCCGAAGGCGGCGAAGCCGGGTACGGAGCGACCAACCATTTGCTATCTGTGGCGAGCGGTCGCAAAATATCGCGTGTCGGTTACATCATGTTGCGAACGGAGCGTATGTGGATTTCGGTGATTTTTCGAGGTTGATGCGTGAGGATCTCGGCGCGGAAATCCTCGCGCCGGGCGGGGGAACGGGCGATGTCTCGGGCATCGCCATCGAGGAGGACGGCGTCGAAGGGTGGCTCCATCCGGGCGAAGCCGCCGTCACTTCGCGCGCGAAACTCGACGATTCGTTTCTGAAAGCGGTGAAAGAGGGCGGCTCCCCGGCGGTCGTGTGGCGTTCGAAGGGGGAACTCGATGCGGGCGCGTCGGAGTTGGCGGCGAGTCTCGGGGTGGCCGTCTTCCGCGTGTCGCCGGGGGTTCCGCTCCGGGAGATTTTCTCGATCTTCTCCGGCGGGAACGAGCTTCTCCTTCTCTCGCACGCGGCGAGCCGTCGGCTGTTCGGCGGCGTGGATTCGGTGGAGTCGCTCACCGCCCGGATCTCCGATGCGCTCGGGAGGCCGATCGTCCTCGAAGACCCGGTCGGGCGGCTCGTTTCGGGGGACACGAGAGGCGAAAAGCTCGCCGAAACTTTGGAGGAGAGCGACCTCCGAGCCTCTCTCGCGTCGAGCGTGGACGAGACGCGGCGCGAGAGGCGCGACCGGTACGCGAGGCTCCCGGACGGTTTCCTTTCGGTTCCGGTCGAAAGGTGGCGGGTCGCGGGCGGCGAGCTTCACTGGACGCCGATCGGAAACGAAACGCCCTCCGGATATTTATGGCTCGACCTCGAAGAAAGGCCGCTCGCGCCGGAGGATGTCGTCCATCTTTACTGGGCGAGACGCGCCCTCGAAACCGAACTCGGGAAGGAGAGGATTCGCCTCGAAACCGAACTCGGGGTTCGGGGGGACTTCGTGGACGACCTCATCACCGGGCATTACGGGTCGGTGGATCTCCTTTTGCAACGCGCCCGATACCTCGGAGCCGACCTCCGCGACGGCGCGCTCACCCTCATCGTGGACATAGACGACTTCGCGAAATATCTGGAGCGGCGCAAACTCAAGGAACCCGCGATCCAGGAATTGAAACGTCGCCTCGCGGACGCGGTGCGTTTGCAAGCCCGCCAGCTTTTCTCGAACTTCCTGACCGGCCCGCGCTCCGACAACGTCATCCTCTTCATCGGCACGTCCGAGGGCGAGGCGAGGGAGGAATTGCCAGAGAAGGCGAATCTTCTCGCATCACAAGTTCAAAGATACGTGAAAGGACTTTTGCCCGACCTCACGGTATCCGTCGGGATCGGTCGTTATAAAGAAGACCCGAAGCTCCTCACCGACGCGTACGCGGAGGCGGAGGTTTCGCTCGAGATCGGCCACCGGATAAAAGGCTCGTCGTCCGTCTCGACGTTCGAGGAGACGGGGACGTACAAACTTCTTTTCAAGGTTCTTCAAGACGACCCGGCGGAACTCGAAACCTTTTATTCCGAGACGCTCGAAAGCGCGGTCGCGTATGACGAGCGGTACGGCACCGAGCTTGTGGAAACCATGATCACATACCTCCGAAACGACGCTTCGACCGTGAAAACGGCCGGGGAACTCTTCGCCCACCGCCACACGATCCGGTACCGCCTCGACCGCATCTCCGAACTCACCGGGCTGAACGTGGAGAAGAGCGAAGACCGCGAGCGGATCACGCTCGGGATAAAAGCGATGCAACTTTTGGGGCGCGCCCCAAGCAAACCGTCGAGCCTCCGCGACAGATAGGGTCGCTTCGCTCCCGGTTATTGGTTGGCCGCTCCGCCTTCGGCTCCGCCCCGGTTATTGGTTGTGGTTTTCGCACTTGCCAATAACCAATAACCACAAACCAAGAACCCAATGTACAAAGATTCAATCCCCCCGAACCTCGCATGTTTATACGCTCGGCCAAAGACCGCCGCGAAGAGCGGGCATAGACTGTGTGCATATTGCAGATTGTCCATTTTCCGAAGGAGGTTCCCTTGCGAAGGCTCTTCATGTTGTCAATCACATCGGCGTTGATGGTGCTCGCTCTGCCAGCCGTCGCGTTCGCGCAGGAAGGACTATCCCCCACCGAAACCGTCGCGGTTCTCGACACGATGTGGGTGATGCTCGCGTTCGTCCTCGTCCTGTTCATGCAGGCCGGATTCGCCATGCTCGAAGTCGGGTTCTCGCGCATGAAGAACGTCGGGAACGTGGTGGCGAAGATCCTCGCGAACATGGCGATCGGAGCCATCGTTTTCTGGGCCATCGGGTTCGGGATCGCATTCGGAGCCGGAAACCCGTTCTTCGGCCTCGAAGGATGGTTTCTGAGCGGGAACATTGACGCCGGGACGATCCCGCTCTCGATGCTCTTCATTTTCCAGGCGGCTTTCGCGATGGTCGCGCTCGCCATCGTGTGGGGGACGATGCTCGAGCGGACGAAATTCTCGGTGTACCTCATATTCGCCATAATTTTCGTCGGCATCATATATCCGATGGGAGCGCACTGGGTGTGGAGCGACGAAGGGTGGATCGGCGCCCTCGGCAAGCAGGATTTCGCAGGCTCGACGGTCGTTCACCTCTCGGCGGCGATGGCCGCTTTGGCGGGTACGATCATCGTCGGCCCGCGCCTCGGCAAGTTCGACGACAACGGCCGCCCACAACTCATGCCCGGCCACAATATGCCCCTCGCCGTCCTCGGTGTCCTCATACTCTGGCTCGGCTGGCAAGGTTTCAATCCCGGCTCGACGCTCGCCGCGACCGTGGACATCGCCGACATCGCTTTGACCACGAACCTCGCCGCCGCCGCGGGCATCATCGGCGCGATGCTCATCACATACTTTTACAAGGGCTTCGTGGACGTGGGGATGGCCGGGAACGGAGCCATCGCCGGACTCGTGGCCATCACCGCGACGTGCGCCTTCGTCGCCCCGTGGGCGGCGGTCGTCATCGGCCTCATCGCGGGCGTCGTGATGTACGCGACCGCGCTCCTCATGGATCGCATCGGCATTGACGACCCGGTCGGAGCCATCGCGGCCCACGGCATGGGCGGCGTGTGGGGAACGCTCTCGGCGGGCCTTTTCACCACCCCGGCCCTCGCCGAGGCGAACGGCGGACTCCCCGGACTTTTCTACGGCGGCGGCTTCACGCAGCTTGGCGTACAGGCGGTGAGCATCGCGGCGGTCGGGGGCTTCGTGTTCTTCGCCTCGCTCGCTGTCTTCGGGATTTTGAAGGCGACCATCGGCATCCGGGTCAAGCCCGAACACGAACTCAACGGCCTCGACATAAGCGACCACGGAGGATATGGTTACTCTGAAGGTCTCGTGGCGACCGACCAGCCGAACGGAAACGGCTACGGAACCTCCGACCGGAGAGAGACGACCGGAAGCACGACTTAACAAACTGGCAATTGCAAACCACGCGCCGGGCGGGGAAATCTCGTCCGGCGCTTTTCGGAGCGAGGAGGGCGATCTTTTGGGACTCCCCATAGTCGAAGCGGCGGCCCACGCAAACCACATAGTCGGCGTTTATCCCGACCGGGTCGAGATCCGGTCCGGCTGGCAAGGCCGGAGCATCGAAGACATCCACCTCCGCGACATCGCCACCGTCGCCACCCGCGGCCTCATAAACTGCACGCTCACCATCACCACGAACAAAGGCCGGAACATCGAACTCAAAAACATGGCCCTCCCCGAAGCGAGGCAAGTCAAAAACACCATCGAGACGCAAAAACAAAGGGCCGGGCTTTATGAGTGAATCCGTCAGCGAACCTTCGTGAAACGAGGCGGAGCCTCGCGCCACGACAATGTATCTTCGATTTCCAAGCGCGTTCCGTCGAGGGGATGATCCATGAAAGGTACCATCGCGTTCGGAGGCTCGAGAACTCCGTTTTCTGGATGTCCCGTCGTCCCACGGCCCCCCGGCCTCCTCGCCATAGTTTTCTGCGCCGCGATGCTTCGTTCCTTCGATCCGAAACGGGCGGTTCGCGCCGCCGAAGCGACGTGGGTTCATCGCCCCGCCCTCTCCCGAGGAAGAAAATCTCTCACCCCATCCGGCACAAGCGACATGACCGCGCCCTCGATCCCCTCGCGATTCCTCGCATATAAAATCCCGAGCGCGATGACCGCGAGTCCGACGGCGGACAATGCGAACGGGAAAAGCATCGAGTTCTCGAAGAGATCCCACGCGAGATGCCCGACATATCCGAACACTCCGATAGCCCCGAAAACAAGAAACACCCTCCGGTCGAGCAAAACGGAGAGGAGCATGAGTCCGAGGTTCACCGCGCCATATATCGCCCACTCGACTTCGCTCCCGCCCTCGAACAAACTCAATCCGCCCCAAAACGCGAACATCCCAAAAAGGTATCCCCAGAAAGCATAGTCTTCCTCCGTCCGGCGATCCACGACGAACGACCCGGCGAGCATCGCCGCCCCGAAGCCCATCGAAACCCACTGCGGACCGCTTTGCTCGTAGAAATTCTCGCCGAAGATGAGCGGCGAGACGTCCATGCTCATGAACCACAACGTGAACGCGACGGGCGCCACGAGGAACGGAAACCGGACGAAGTATATTGCGACGGCTCCGGCGAAGATCGTCGCGACCTCCATTGCGAACCATCCGCCGGGGATCCACTCGTAGAAATTTTGGTACGTGCCGGGGTTTTCACTCGGCCACACTCCGAAGGCTTCTTGAATTCCATACACCGCGAGCGGAGCCATGCACACCGCCGCCGCGACGAGCAATCCGCCCGGAACCCGAAGCTCCTCTCGCCCCCACATCCACGCCCCGAAGGCGGCGAAAACGAAAGCGTACGCGACCGAGATCGCCGTGATTCCGACCCCGCCGAAACGCTCGAATCCGAGAGTCATGAACCACGTCATCGCCGAGACGACGATGATCGCCCCGAAATAATACGCGACATGCGGAAGGTCGAAACGAGCCTCCCCCGACCGCTCTTCTTCGAGCATCCGCCAAAATTCTCCGGCTTGCCCGTCGGAGATCATTCTCCGCGACACCGCCCGGTCGAGATCTTTCCGCGAAACCCTCATGCGCTCCTCCTTCCCAAAATTTACTTACGTTGTAAATTTACAACGTAAGGATACCGGATATAATGTACGCTTGTCAAGGAATTTCGGCGGGAGTTTCGGAGGTTTGGATGGAGGCGGCGAAAAGGAAGCGGTTGTCGAGGGGGCGCATTCTCGCGGCGGCGGTCGGCATCGTGGACGGGGAGGGGCTTTCCTCGCTGACGATGCGGAGGCTCGGGGCGGAGCTTGGCGTGGAGGCGATGTCAATTTACAACCACGTCCCGAACAAGGACGCGCTCCTCGACGGCATGGTCGAGGTCATCCTCAAAGAACTCGAAATTCCCCTCGACCAAACGGAATGGGAAGAGCGGATACGGGTCGGATACCGCCGCTTCCGGAGCCTCGCGCATCGCCACCCGAACGTCTTCCCCCTCCTCGTCAGCCGCCCGCCGAAGAGCCCCGACGGACTTTGGCTCTTCGAGGCGTTCCTTCGGACGATGAAAGGCGCGGGCTTCGACTCCGAGACGGCTTTCCATGCGTTCCGGGTACTCACGAACTATACGTTCGGGTACGCGATGGCCGAAATACGCGGCTTCGCCCTCGAACCCGGAGAAGGCGGGGCGGGGAGCCTCGCCGTCGAAGATTTCCCCGAAATATCCAAACTCGCCCCGATGCTCGACAATGTGAACCATGACACCGAGTTCGAGTTCGGCCTCGACCTCATATTGGCGGGACTGAAAGAGAAACTTCTTTGAAACGCCTCGCCACGAAGTATCCGGTCGCATTCTCGCTCCCCGTCGTGGGCGTTCTTTTCGTGTTCACATACGTCGGGAGGGCGATGTATCCGGTCGTCGTCGTCGGGGATTTGACGCAACTCGACCCGTCGGCGTTCGAGCCTCCGACGCAAATCGAACGCATGCTCTCGACGTTCCAGAGCGCCGAGGGCGTATACGGGATACTCGCGATAATCTTCGCCGCCATCCTCCTCACGTGGCTCGGATGGTGGCGCGAGGCCGGATTCACAACGAGGTGGAGGAATCTGCCGCTCGCGCTTCCGCCCCTCGCCATCGCCGCCATCGCGCTCTCGGACGGGGTTCGGGTTCCCGATGGGTTCGGGCAGATTCTCGCGCTTCTCGTCACGACGGGGATCGCGGCTTTCGCGGAGGAGATCGTGTTTCGGGGCGTTATGTGGCGCGCGCTCATCCACCGAGGCCCGATCCTCGCCGCCGCTCTCACCGCCGTCCTTTCGGGCATCGTCGCATACGGCATAAACGCGACGGGCGGCCCGGTTCCCGAAGCCCGCTTCATCACCGCGCTCACCTTGTGCGGGAGCTTCGCGTACGCGGCGATCCGCTGGCGAACGGCATCCATATGGCCGACCGTCGCCGTCCACTTTATCGTCTCGCTCTCCATCGCCTTTGCGAACCTCGGCTCGACGGCGTACCAATTCCTCCTTTACGCCGGAACATTCGGATTCGTAATATACGGTCTCTTTCTCCTCCGAACCGCCCGAGTCCGGGCCGACGGAGGATGAGAAGAATGGCGACCATGAGAACCTCGAACCCATCCGAAAACCGCGCGGCCTTCCTTCATGAACTCGCGCGCCTCGCCGCCCCCTCCGAGGGAAACAGCGACGCCATCGCCGTCGAAACGCCGCTCACAGGAAAAATCCTCGGGGATGCTCCACGAAACTCACCGGAGGATGTGCGACGGGCGGCGAACCGGGCGCGGGAGGCGCAAAAAAGTTGGCGCGAGGTTCCCATAAGCGAGCGGTCGAAAATATTCCTCCGTTTCCACGACCTCGTCCTCGACCGTCAGGAAGAAGCCCTCGACCTCATACAACTCGAAACCGGGAAGGCGCGCCGCCACGCCCTCGAAGAAGTTTTGGATACCGCCATCGTCTCACGTTATTACGCGAGGACGGCGAAGAATTTCCTGAAAACGAAGCGCCGGAGAAGCGCGTTCCCACTCATAACCTCGACCGTCGAGCATCACCATCCGAAAGGCGTGTGCGCCTTCATCGCGCCGTGGAATTATCCGCTCGACCTCGCCGCCACCGACGCGATACCCGCGATTCTCGCCGGAAACGCCGCGCTCATAAAACCGGACGAACAAACGCCGTTCACCGCTTTGTGGGCGGCGAAGCTCATGGCCGAGGCGGGCGTTCCGGGGGAACTCGTGCAAATCGTCGTCGGAAGTGGATCGGAACTCGGGGCGGCGATCATCGAGGAGTCGGACTTCGTGACGTTCACCGGAAGCACACAGACGGGGAGGATCGTCGCAAAAAGAGCCGCCGAAAATCTCACAGGCTTCTCGCTCGAACTCGGCGGGAAGAACGCGATGATCGTGTGCGAGGACGCGGATTTGGATCGGGCGGTGATCGGCGCGGAGCGGGCCGCGTTCTCCGGGAGCGGGCAACTTTGCATCGCGGCGGAGAGGATATACGTCCACGCGAAAATATACGACGAGTTCAAAAAACGCCTCGCCGAACGCATCGGCGAAATGAAGCTCGACGCGAACCTCGACTTCGCCGCCGACATGGGTTCGCTCGCCTCGCGCGAACAACACCGGCGCGTCGAAGCGCACATCGAAGACGCCGTCTCGAAAGGCGCGAAAATACTCGCCGGAGGAAAGGCTCGCCCGGACATCGGGCCATACTTCCTCGAACCGACCATCCTCGAAAGCGCATCGGAGGAAATGGAACTTTTTCGGGGAGAGACGTTCGGTCCGGTGGCGGCTCTTTTCCGGTTCGAGAGCGAGGACGAGGCGATACGGCTCGCCAACGAGAGCGAGTACGGGCTAAATTTCAGCGTGTGGACGCGGGACGAGAGGCGCGGAGCGTCCATCGCGGCTCGTCTCGAAGCCGGGACGGTCGGGGTGAACGACGCATACGCTTCGGCGTGGTCGGCGACGGACGCTCCGATGGGCGGTTTCAAAGACTCCGG
>Ga0136627_1000637_pt1 | contig 13480 bp, 11 predicted proteins | sample AntDrymUQ4892206_2_FD_104652 | JGI IMG/M metagenome (GOLD analysis project Ga0136627, IMG submission 104652) | Polar desert sand microbial communities from Dry Valleys, Antarctica - metaG UQ489 (22.06) | ecosystem: Environmental > Terrestrial > Soil > Desert | place: Antarctica: Dry Valley... | reverse complement strand
GGCGCCGAGCTTCGAGTCCCGAAAGATGTTCTCGATCTGAGTCCGGTGTCGGTACCAGTGCTCCACGGCGGCGGCCTGCTCGGGTGTGGACACGTCGAGGTTGGTCATGATGAAGGAGTAGCCATACACCGCGTCGACCTCGGCGAGCTCGCTGATCGGCAGCGCCCGCTGGTCGGGGTGCAGCGTGCGGCGCCGCCGCGACCGCGGGTCGGCGCTGACCTGCTCGGGGGCGAGGCGGACCCGGCGGATCAGTAGCCAGGTGCTCGCGGGCCACCAGTCGCGACGGTAGTCGGCAACGGCGACCTGCGCGCCGTCCATGCAGGTCGCGTCGGTCCAGTCGGACTCGGCCAGGCCGTCGAGCAGCCGCCACAGCGGGGCGATGCGTTTGGCGCCGATGGCGAACTCCACATCGGCGAAGTGCGTCGCGCGGGCCAGCTCACCTGCGAAGTACCCGGCGTCGGCGCGCAGCCGCACCCGCCCGGCCCGCGCCGCGGGTGGCAGCGCGCCCAGCGCGCGGCGCAGCAGCCCCGCGGCGTGGCCGCGGGGGTCCTCGTCACCGGCCATCAGATCCGCCGCCAGGGTGGTCGCGGTCTCCGCCCAGCTCACCACGTGCGGGCGCCCGACCCGTTGCCCCTGGTAGTTGTAGGCCACACCCCGCTTCTTGCGCCCGTAAACCTCCACATCGGTGGTGTCCAGGTCGATCGTCACCGTCTCGGTCAACGCCGCGGCGCGGGCCGGCGGCAACGCCGCGAGCATCGCCACGTGGATGTCCCCCACTCCGGTCTCCACCGCCTGCCACTGCCCGTCGGTGAACCGCCGGGCCAGCCCGGCCGCGGTCGTCGAGCTCAACCCCGCCACCGGGGCGAGCACCTGCCCGGCGACATCATCGCGTTGGTGGTCCAGCCCGACCAGGAAGTCCTCCCCCTTGCCCGGCTGGTCGTCCTGTCACCGGACCAGCGCTGGCGGCTCACCTAACATGTCGGACGGGGCCGCTAAGGTGACTGCTCTGACGCAACAGGTGAACTGGGAGGTCCCCGTGGGCACGAAGAAGATCGTCTTCATAGCCTTCGCAGAGGAAGACGAGGGCAAGCGCACCATGTTCACCGGCCAGCGGGTGAATCCCAGGTCACCGTTTGAGTTCATCGATATGTCGGTTAAGACGCCGTACCCTTCTGAGGAATGGAAGGACAGGGTTAGGGCGCGGGTCAGGCGCTCAGACGGCGTGATCGCTCTCATTAGCAGCAGTACGCCAAAGGCTACAGGTGAACTCTGGGAGATCGCCTGCGCTCTTGAGGAGAAGAAGCCTCTTCTCGGCATTTGGGTCGAAGACGGGTATCGGACTAAGCCGTCACAGATGGGCAGCGTGCCCTGCAAGATCTGGACCTGGTCCAACATCGAAGCCTTTATCGACGGTCTCGCATGAAGCGCGCCCTACTTATCGGCATCGACGACTACGACCACTTCCAGGCTCTCAACGGCTGCGTCAACGACGTCTCCGCTATCACTCCCTTGGTGTCACGTAACGAAGACGGGTCCCCGAACTTCGAGTGTCAGGCGCTTGTCAGTAGCCCTAGTCGCGTGAGCCGCGATGTCGTGCTTCGAAGCATTGATGCGTTGCTCGCCCCTGGGGCTGACGTATGTCTACTGTACTTCGCCGGCCACGGAGCGCGGGAAGCAGATGACGTGACCCTCGTGACTACGGATGGCACCTCAGAAACGCCAGGCGTGAAGCTTTCCGATCTCCTCGGCAAAATGGTTAATTCTCAACTCCGGGAGGTGAACATCATCCTCGACTGCTGCTTCTCTGGCGGAGCCGGGGGTGTTCCACAACTCGGTAGTTCTGCTGCTGTCTTGCGACCAGGGCTATCGATCTTGACCGCTAGCCGACTAGACCAAGCATCGGCAGAGACCCCTGCCAATCGGGGCCTGTTCTCGGTTCACTTGGAAGCGGCACTCGAAGGAGGTGCCGCTGACGTCCTAGGCAAGATCACAGTAGCGGGGCTCTACGCGTACCTCTCCGAGGCATTCGGCGCATGGCAGCAGCGGCCCACTTTCAAAGCTAACATTCATCGGCCTCACGATCTACGCAAGTGCCATCCTGCCGTGCCCATCGAAGGTCTACGCCAACTCCACAACCTGTTTCCGACACCAAGCGCTGAACTCGCGCTTGACCCGTCGTACGAAGACACTGAAGAGCCTCGGCACGAACAGCACGAAGCTGTGTTCAAGCTTCTACAGAAGTTTCGCGCAGCAAAGCTCGTTGAGCCGGTAGGAACGGACCACCTCTACTTTGCCGCCATCGAACACAAGTCATGCCATCTCACTCCGCTCGGCAAGCACTACAGGCACATGGCTGAGCAGGGGTGGCTATGACGGCTCTAGGAATGACGGGACACCAAGGGCTGCCCAATGAAGCAGTGCCTTATATCGTGCGCCGAATCCGAGCCGAAATCGCCGCGATGGGTACAGGTATGGAAGGCATAAGTTCGCTGGCAGAAGGTAGTGATCAACTGTTCGCTACGGAAGTACTTGCGGCATCAGGGACTCTTACGGCAGTCATCCCAAGCGCCCAGTATGAGAAAACGTTTGCAGACGAAGATCGGCGCGTCAACTACGAGGCGCTTCTCAAGAAGGCAAGCAGGGTCGAAACTTGTGGCTTTCAAGAGCCTTCCGAAGAAGCTTTCTACGCAGCTGGCAAGCGAATCGTAGATCTTTGTGACCAGCTCATCGCCGTGTGGGATGGAATGCCATCAAGGGGTCTTGGCGGAACTGCGGATGTCGTTGCTTACGCGAGAACGCAGCAGCGTCAAGTGATCGTGATTTGGCCTACAGGCATCTCCCGTTGACGTTTTCTCCGTATCAGTCCGTGGGGGCCCAGCGGCCCGACCTTTTCAGCCACTATCAGCCAAGATCACAACAGCTTGCGGGATTGTTCGATCAGCTCAAACGCGCTACACTTACGCCCGCCCCTACAGATGATGAACATGGTGATCGACGATCTTGCGACTGACGTGCTTACTGAGTTAGGGCGACGTGGACAACAATCAAACATGAGGACTACATCGAGAGTCTGTGTTCATTTATTGGCCCAGCCGACCCACGAAATAACATTCACTTCGTCAGCCAGGAGATTAAGGAGCGAAAGGGCTTTTGCCATTGGCCGACCTCTCAACACGTGATGAAGTCAAAGCGTGGCTCATGCCCGCCAAGCCATCGAACGACGCAAAGTCGCCCTACATGCCACACCTCTTTATGTGGGTTAAGCCGGTGAGCGTGAGGAAGCTCGACGGCTCCTCCTTGGCGAGATGTCTCGCAGGAAAGGCAACTCGGCTACCGCGGCCGAACATCACCGTATCCGCTGCCGCCGGGGTGACGGATACCGTCGACCATATCAGGCCGACTCCACGACCAACACCAGCGGGCGGGCACGCCATCTGCCGACCACCACCGCATCCAACCTGAGCCGTGGTTCTCATAGGTCATCGAATCATAACCGGCGGGAGGCGTCTACGGCGCTTGCCTCGCCCCGGGAGGACGTGGCACCGTTGATTCCTTCGCGGTGCTTACCGAGGTGCACGGTCTTTCTACTTAGAACTCGGCGATCCGCCGGGCCTCTGTCGCCGGGTCCTGCCTGACGATGACCGCCTCAGGGGTAGCAAGTCGAGCTGGATGGCCGGGTGGCCCGCGAAGCGCGCGGCAAACCTGGCGGAGGGGTTGAGGGGCGAGTGCGGCGACCGTCTCGCACCGAGAACGACATGGTAGTGGTCGCTGGGTGAGTCGAGGTGCCACTCGGGGACTCTGCTGGTGCGGCAGGAGCAGATCCGTTCAGGCTACTCTGCTCGGTATCGTCTTCGTCGAGCAGTGATCTGAACCGAACGCAGGCCGGACCATGCCGTTGACCAGCTATGGGTACTCGCTGGCGGGAGAGACCGCACGAATCCAGCTGCAGCCATCAATTCAATTGGGCAACCAGGGCGGTCTGCTGACCCTGCTTAACCCGGCTGGGCTCAAGGTTGATGGCCTCGCTTATAACCAGGCAGCAGGCCGAGCTGAAAGGGACTGTGGTGTTCTGAGCGGCGGCCCCGGGTGACGCCACATCGCGCATCTCCGCTGCGGATGTGACAGCCTGTTCGGATTGATCTTTCTTCGGTGCACTCGTCGGCACCTATAACCGCGCTCGGTCCAAGGGATAGCTGCGATCGGCTCGACGCACTTGTGACCAGCCTGTGCTACGCGTGCCCCTTGCCTCCCGGCTTCTCGCCCTTCAGCCGCTCCAACACCACCCGCAGCGACACTCCCAGTGCCTGGGCAACATGCCCCAGCTCGACCACATCCAGCCGCCGCTCCCCAGACTCGTACTTGCTGACGAACGACTGCGGGACCTCGAGCTGCTCTGCGACCTGCACCTGCGTCAGCCCCGCCTCGTGGCGCAGCTCCCGCAGCAGGCCGCACAGCAGCTGGTACTCCGCCGAGTAGATCGACTTTTCCACCGAGCAAGCCGACCGATCTCTTGCTGATATCCCAAATCGGATACTGCGGTCGGCGTTGTCGGAGACACCTCCCAGAACGCCTTGCCCAACAGACAATAGAGGTGGCACATGCGCATGATCGACAGCGGCGGCGGTGGCGCGGCAACTTACTCCTCCTGAGTAACCAAGGCGGAAGCCCCTGGGTGAGACCCGCACCCAGGGGCTTCCAGGGTTTCCGTCATGTTGGTGTTTGACCGTTTTGAGTGGTTTGGTGATGAGGTCTACACAGCGGCTGGCGGCGTGTGAGAAGTGGCGGCGGGCGTGTTTGAGGTTGCGCCATCCGGCGAGCCGGAACGCGGCGATGAGGGTGTTATGGATCGCCATGGCCCGAGGTGCGGTGCCGGTGCGCAGGGTGGCGGCGTCTTCGTTGACGGTGGTGTCCCGGGCCCAGTGGGTCTTGTTCTCGATCGTGTCCCAGTGCCCGCGCAGGAGTTCACCCAGCTCCGGGGCGTCAGCCGTGTCCGGTGTCAGGCTGGTGAGGGGAGTAGGCGACCTCCTTGGTGCGGCGCTGCCCGTCGAGACCGCCGACGTGGCGGAAATGACCCGGAACAGCTGGGCGGCGTGGGGGAAGTCGATGCCCATCTCGGGGCTCACCGCGACGGTGCGCAGGATGCGTGCTTCGGTACGGCCGTGGCCTCGGTCGTGGGAGGTGTGCTCGACGAAGTCGGCCGCCGGTCCGGACAGCGCCTGCTGTGCGGCGGCCAGCAGGCGCGGCTGATTCGCCTTGATCGTCATCAGGTAGTCGGCGTTATGGACGCTGACGAGGTGTTCGGCGGTGGCCCGCTGGGTGGGCAGCGCATCGACCGTGACCGCGGTGCCGGCCAGGTCCAGCTCGGCCACCAGCGCGGCGAACTCACCGATCGCGCTGCCCTTGTCCGGGATCTGACGCTCAGGTCCTACTCTGTAGTATCGTACAGTGTCACAGTTGAGGTCGGAGCAGCAACCTTCCACAGAAATTCCGACCAGCCATCAATCGGGAGATCCTATGGAAAGTTGCACACGTGAATTCTTGATTGATCCCAACGCTCTCTGTTTCCGAAGCGGCACCGCACCCTTTGCTGCTCGCGTGTTCGATATTCCAACCATATTCATCTCCGACCCGGAACGCGCACTATTGGCGCTCATCCGCTACAATAAAGAGCTCTCAGGCCGAGCCGGAAACCGTGAGGTCGCGGCCGCTCTCTTCGGAAATTCGGTACTCTATCAAGATGGCCAGGAGCACCGGCGCCTTAGGGCGATGCTCAGACCCCTATTTGTGCATGCCGCTACTCCCGAGGCGCTTCAGAGCGTCACAGGGATAACTGGTGAGTTCATACAGCAGGCGGCGCATGTCAACGGTATATCTTCACTGGAATTCTTTCGGTCACTAATGGTCGGAGTAATCGCTGCACATTATCTCGATATCCACATCGAACTCTCCGTGGCACGCGATCTCAGTATTGCTATCAACCATCTCGGAAAAGGGTTGTATGCTTCGTCCTTCTCGCCAGCGCGCCGGTCCCGCTTCCAGTATGCAAACCGCGCACGCGCGAAGATCAACAAATTTTTGCGATCAAATTTGAAAGTCAACACCAAACACGGGCTTCTAAGCTTGAGTCTGGACACGGAAGATCGATTAGATCAAGCTGTCACACTCCTTTTTGCCGGAGTGGATACCGTCAGTGCCACGCTTACGTGGGCACTCAATGACCTTCTTAACGAAGTAGGCACACAACGACTGAACATCCTCGGCGCCAAGGCCTCTGATGCTTTCACAAGAGCGTTAATTCAGTACCCGCCGGTGTACTTCATCCCACGCGGCGCCCTTGTCGAAGTGGACCTTGCGGGTACGGTCGTGCCCCACGGATGGAACGTAAATATAATGATCAATGCGCTCCATCGAAATTTCTGGAACTCCGGAAATCGCCGTAGCTACATGCCCTTCGGAAGAGGCCCTAAGCAATGTCCAGGTCAAGCATTCACCATGGTCGCCGGACCATTGATCCTTAACACCCTCCTACACTCGTCTCACTTATCCTCTGTCGGCGGAGACCCGACCAAGATCGGCTACCTCCCAGGGCAACACCCCTCATCGAGTGCTCGGCTCTACATCCGCCCGCGGAAGTATGCTACGATTCTTCCATGACCTTGCTTACAACCACCGATCACCACGGCATACGCCTCCCGTCCATCGGAATCGGGACATGGCCAATAGGCGGACCGTATTGGACAGACGATGAGCCCACCGGATGGGGAGGGCCTCTGGATGATGAAGACAGTGTCAACGGCCTGCGACTCGCGATTGAGAACGGTCTGACACACATCGACACGGCCGATGCTTACGGCCACGGGCGGTCTGAACGCTTAGTGGCACGGGCAATTTCAGACTGCCGGTCCGACCAGGTGATCGCATCCAAAGTGGGATTCGTAGCCACCTCTGCTCCGAGCGTGTACTCCCCAGAGAACATCCGTTTCCAACTTGAGCAGACTCTCCGTAATCTCGGAGTGGAAAGTGTCGACATCTACTACGCGCATCAGTGCGATTTCGGGCCTAATGACGTTTTTCTTAGCCCCGCCGTAGAGGAATTTGAACACCTGAAGTCCGAAGGACTGATTAGGTCTATTGGACTATCGGGTTACTCAGCATCAGATTTGATTCGAATAGCCTCCGCTTTAAAGCCAGACTTCATTCAAAGCTGGGCGAGCATTGAGCATCCTGAGTTCATTCTTGGGGACGGGCAACTCGCTAGCTACATGCTAGAGAATGATATTCGCTTCATAGCTATGATGCCGTTCGGTCAGGGCCGACTGCTGGGTAAGTATGATCCGAAAAACCCGCCCTCGTTCGAACCAGGAGACTGCCGGATGGGAAACTTCGAGTTTTCGGACGAATCGCTAGCCTTGCTCGAGCCTCGGCTCGAAATCTTGCGGGAACACTTCGGTTATAAGCCCAGCGATCTCATAACTCCAGCTCTTGGTTTCCTCTTAAAGCATCCAGTCGTGATCAGTGTTGTCCCAGGATTCCGCAACACGTCGCAGGTTTATGACCTTCTCCAAGCTACCTCAAAGTCGTACTCGGACGCTGACCACGCAGTAGTCAACAAGGCGTTTCCCTTCACTGAGCGCCATCAGCATCCATGGTCAGAGTAGCGTGTCGATCCGCGGACCCGTCGGAACTTCGGGGTTGAAGCGATGAGAATTAGGCGCCAGATCCAGGATGTGGGATACTGTGGGCCAACTTGCGTCTCAATGCTCCTAGAGTCGCAGGGCCACCATTTTTCACCACATGAGATTGCTCGGGCGGCTGGTGTCACCGATACAATAGTTAAAATGGGGAGTAGAATTGACCAGCTGGCTGCTGCCGTTTATGTTCTCGCTCCCGATTTTGTTATTCTAGGAAAGTTTAACTCAGATATCGATGTTCTCGAAGTTCTCAACAATCAGTTCGGGCTTGCAGTTGGAGTTGAGTGGCAGGGGCGCTTTTTGTCGGACCATGATCCGTTTGACGTAGGACATTTTTCCCTTGTAACAGAAGTGAATAGGATAGATGGATATATTCAACTCATCGATCCTGACGGTATGAGCTTCTATACCGATGGCCAAATAAAAATTGATGAATTTCAAGCTCGGTGGTGGGAGGATAATGAACTCGAACGGGGCAAGAAATCTCGCAGTGCAGGTCTCTCTTTCGTGATCATTAGGCGCGAGGATGAACAGTCTCTCGCGGTTTTACAATACGAACCCGTTACGTTCGATTTTGTTCGACGATCAAGCGTGGACCTTTAACCCTTTAATGATGAAGAATCCGACGGCGTCGGGTCTGTCATCGAGTGGCACGATCCAATAACGCTGGTCACACCGTAACTCGTGTGGTCGCCAGCGCGATACGTTGAAATCGAACGCCCACGAGCCACCCCTATATACTCGGGGTATGTCCCCTTCTGGGTCGTTATTTTGTACTGTAGGGTCATCATCCCACTGCGTAAGGCACCATGACCAAGCGTTACCCACTAAGTCGTACACACCCTCGGGGCTAGCTCCCGATTGATAAAGTCCGACAGGACTCGTACTGCGGATGTCGTGGACATTGCACTTATCGTAAGAAAACTCATCTCCCCATGGGTAGGATCTCTTGCCTTCAGGCCCCCGCGCAGCTGCCTCCCACTCCGCCTCTGACGGTAATCTGATCTCATAATCATCCGGTAACGTACCGAGTGCATTCAAACGCTTGGTGAGCCAATTGCAATACGCATGTGCCTCGTACCACACAGTCCCAATCCGTGGATGATTCGGTAACCGGAATATCTCTGTATAATCGTCCGGTGCCTGTCTGTCAGCGATCAGCTTCCAGTTCCAGCCTGCGTTCGTCCAACAGTCTCCATGTCGCTCGGTATACCCCCCATCTGCAACAAAGGGTTTGAACTGTGCGTTTGTAATGAGATACTTGCTCATCCAGAACGGCGCTGTCACCATGCTTGAACGAATGTTTCCCACACATATATGGCTTGCCGGAATAGCGACCCATTCAATTGACGGAAGGCCATCGCGATCGAGCAAGCAAACTCCTGGCCTTGTGTCAAGATTCAACCGACCCAATGCACGCCCAATGGCTGCTCGGCCTGGTGATGGGTCGTTGCCACGTTGTAATCGTGGCAGCCAAGCGGCTGTTAATGACTGAAGTTCCTGCGGAAGTACCTGACAGCCCGATTGTATTAGGCACTGCGAGGTCAGTTCCGGTTGGTCGTCTCGCAACCAGCTTAGAAGTCGCGTCGGGTCGCGAGCATACTTGCCCGTTAGAAATATGACGGCCTCCTCCCATCCTGAAGGTAACCACCACCCGCCATCAGCGAGAAACCTACCCATAGAGGAACCACTGTTCCAGACATCCTCGACATGGACAGAGGCAAAGTACTCACGAAGTAGTTGATGCGAAAATGATATTCCCTCGTTACAGTCCAGCAGCATCTCATCCTCTGCGAGTGACAAGAACTGACGGCCTGTGTTCGGCGGCAATACGTATAGAGCGTCTTCAAGGGAGAGAGTTACCGCCCCACGCTCATGCATCACCCGCGCAAGCGATGTCAACATACGGGCTTGGTCGCGTTGCCCGATCCATTGGTCTCGTGAGCCTTGGAACTTTCCATGTCCCATCTCGTACATAACTCGAAAGAAAACAGTGAACAGATCATAGCGGTTTCCTGTTGGGCGTCCGTGCGCCAGATAGACTCGAATGATTAGTGTCAATAGATATGGATTTCGTGCAAGTGTGAGCAAACTCAATGGATCCTCACGGATGCGAAGCCACATGTCCCAGTGGTAGTACGGTCGGTCAACACTGTCACTTCGGACCGGCGAGGAGCCTGAATGTAGCCAGAAAGCTGAAGCTGTTCCACCGAGCCGCAAGAATTCGTCGTGGAACGACTTAGCCTGGTCGTCACCAACTAGCGACCAGAAGAGGCGATCTGCTTCCGCAGTGTCGTCAACATAGTTTGATATAAACTGGCGAATCCGAAGCGGCGTAAGAGGTGCAAGTTCAATCGCATCCAGTCCGAGATTCTTTTCAGGAGTATAGTCAACTACGCGACAAGTGACCACAACAGAAATTGTTGAGTGGCGTGCGAGGAATGCTCTGATCTCACGCAAATAGTCTTCGTCGTCAGTGTTGGGGATCTCATTGAGTCCATCGATCAAGAGGGCTATCCTCCCGGCCGAGAGAAGCTCGATAAAGTACGCTGCGAGGTCGCCAAATTCACGGATGCTGACGTCTCTCACGTGTTCGAAAAATGGACGTGATCCAGAGTAGTTTCGTAGAGGAATCAGAACAGGGATAGGTTCGCGATTATCCACCTCGGCCGCTTGCGCAAGTTCGTCTAAAAGCTTAATCAAGGTTGATGTCTTGCCGGCACCCGGCTCACCGATTAGAGCGATGCGACTCCGGGAATCGCCGCTATTTACCTCAAATGTGCCGCCTGCCAGTACAGCGCCAACCGAGAGTCCTGCTGTCTGTTGCTCGCTAAAGTTAGCAACAGCTGAATTTACCAATTTTTGAAGGTCAGGTGCATTTGTTACGCCCTCACTCACGTGCTCAAAGTCTAGGGGGCAGTAAAAATTTACCTGCTCTTGGATGGAGCGCCGCACACGTCGCAGGTAAGCCAACTCTGCGTTCCTGCGAGTTCTTGCAGCGTCATCGATAAGCTCGCATAATAAGGCCAGCGCGGTAGCAGGCTCAGAATGAAACTTCGCTGCGTGAAGCGATGCTGCGTATAGGGGTGGTGTGCAGTCCTCTATGAACAGCACCAGAATGGGCTTATTCGCCGCTGCTGCACGGCGGAACTCGTTCTCGACCTCGTTTGAGTGGCCTGTGGCAGAACTGACAACAAGTATGAATCCCGAAGCGCCGTCTATTGCGTCCTCGACTTTGGAACGCCAGTGGCCAGCCTTAAGCTGGGACTGCGCATACCAAACACGTAGGCCCTGAGCCTCAACGGCGTGCGCGAGTCGTTTGACAGCTTCTCGATCGCTAAAGTCGTAGGAGATAAAGAGATCTATATGTTCCGTCATTCTGGATGCTCCGGTACTGCCAAGATTACCCAGCATTCCTTGGTCATGCAGGCTCCCCAATTTCGTTGGAGTCGTTTCCCTTTCTTCCGCAGTTTCACCGTCCTCAATCCTGTGCTCATTGCTGGCTACTACCCTTTGAAACCCGAGAGTAGTTGCGCTATATTAGGATCATAATTCCGCAAACCAAGAACATCCCACAATTCAAGGAGCGATCTTACTGCGCTGGACGACGTCTGGCTTCCGATCGCTAGGTTTCCCCAAGGTTCATCTACTAGCTCGTGGCTATGGATGTTCTCTTCAAATTGGACAAGAATGGCTTCTTCTTTAGAGGAGGCGACGCTTCGTAGGAGACGTCTGTTGTCTGGGTCCGATAACCAAGTACCATGGACCGACGGCAACAGCATGGCCCCCGTGATGTATTTGCGAGGCTCGCTGGCTGGTAGTTCCGGCCGGATTCCTATGCAGCACAGCGCCGCAGCCTCCAGAAGATCGTAATTCCAAATCTCTAGAACCCAGTCACGTATATAGAATCCACCCATCCTACCGTTAACATCTATTACTCGAGGTCCATCCAGAGTATTTATTAGCTCGATGTTGAAGACGCCTGTTACCAGTCCAATCCGGAGACACGCCTCCATTGCGGAATCGACAAGTAGTGTGCGCGTTGCCCCGGACATTATTGACGGCATGACGGCGGAAGATTCTGCGCATGAGGGATGGCGTGTGGGTCCGTTGTCAGTGACGAAGGCTGTAATTTGTTCGCCCTTCCAAAGTACGATCTCCACATCATGTTCGGTGCCCTTGAGGAGTTCACTCAAGACAAGGCGTGGGCCGAACCCTAAGCCAATGCCAGGCCAGTCTTCTTCCAGCCTAAGAGTCCTCAAGATTCGGCTCCAGTTGTTCCGAGCTTCCGCAGGTGTGTAAACGGGCACAACAGCCGCCGCTGAAGAACCGTGCTCCAGCTTTATGATCGCCGGTAGACCAATTTCTTCAATTGCAACCTCAAGATCTGACTCAGAATTTAATGCGCGAGTATCCACGTGGAGTCTTGTACCTTGGGCGGTCGCCCAAGGTCTGGCTAGTACACGGTGAATCTCAAGTTTACTCTTGGCAATTGATGCAGCTAAGGGGCTTACGCCCGGAAGCCCTAATGCGAACGCAACTCTTGCGGCGAGTGGGGCGCAATCTTCCCATAATGTAAGGACGCCATCTAGCCTTAGGTGCCCATGATTGATCGCGTCGAGGATGTTCTTCGCATTTTTCTCGTCATCGCGATGATTATACATGCCATGAACGACGATTACATCATCCGCGTAGGTCGCATTGGGAGTCGGATCGAGCTCGCTGCAAACAATTACGGTACGAACACCCCAAAGCTTCATCGCTTCATAATGACGCAACTTCTGTTGCCCACCGGGTCCGATGACAGCGACAGTTTTGCCGTTGAGCTGTCGCATGACAGACTTATTTACGAGATGTTCCATATCTAACACAGTCCGATCGAACGTGGAGCACGGTACAGCTCCGAGCACAGCAAGATGGGGTAAAGTAGCGTAGCCGCCCAGCTAGACAAGCCTCGGGTGTTAACCTCAGCTTCACCGTCGTCGCCATGCTCGACTGTCTGCTGTACCAGTCCCGTCGCCCTCAACCTCAACCTCGACACCGTCTGCGCGACCGCCACACTCAGACCTGACGCCCCTCGGCGTGCAACGACGAGAAAACCCGCCGAACCATATCTGACACCGTTAACAAGTAGGGAAAATCCGGCGAGCAACTCTGACCAAGGGCCATTAGGAAGGGGGTATGAGCGTGTCTGTAGTGGTGTGATCTCATGCCTGGCAGGTGTTGCTCCCGTAGGTAGCTCATTGTCTCGAGACTTGCCTGTGTCAGTACCGCCTAGCGGGGCAGGACTCTCCTCAGTGCCTAGTCGCAGGAGTATGCCGTAGGGAGGTAGTACTGTGTCGCTGATCCAACCTCGCCACCACTCGCCCACAGGGCACCCCAATGTCTGCGCCACGTGTTGCAGCTCGATCACATCCAGCCGCCGTTCGCCGGACTCATGCTGACGAACGACTGCGGCGCCCTGAGTTCAGCCGCCACTTGTGTCTGGGTCAGCCCGGCCTCCAGGCGTAGCTCCCGTAGTACGGCACAGAGCCGCTGGTACTCGGCCGAGTAGATCGACTTCTCCACAGACCAATCGGACCGAATCCTTGCCAATATCCCAAAATAGGATATTGGCACTTCGAGCTGATGGCTCAGTGTTCGGTGGGGTTCTCTGAGGTGGGAGCGCTGGATAGGTGGGTTAGCGAGGGCGGCCTCAAATGGTCGAGCCGACACCCTGATATCGTACCAGTAACTTCGAGCGATGGGTAGGGTGAAGATGGGAAAGATGGGTAGGGTGAAGATGGGTC
>Ga0136627_1000636_pt1 | contig 13486 bp, 12 predicted proteins | sample AntDrymUQ4892206_2_FD_104652 | JGI IMG/M metagenome (GOLD analysis project Ga0136627, IMG submission 104652) | Polar desert sand microbial communities from Dry Valleys, Antarctica - metaG UQ489 (22.06) | ecosystem: Environmental > Terrestrial > Soil > Desert | place: Antarctica: Dry Valley... | reverse complement strand
GAGTTTCGGGTCGAGTGGCGTCATGTGGATTCCTCCCCCGTACAGTTTTGGATTTTGCTTCGATCTATCACAAAATCACCGGCCGACCTTCCCGAATATGGCCGAGTATCTCCCCCCGCAATTCGCCGAGATATTCATCGACGTCGGACTCGGTGGCGAGGTTCGCGCTCTTCGGCCTCACTTTGACGGCCTTCGGTTCGAGGTGGCGGGCGGCTTCGGTTTGAGCTTGTCCGAAGCGGCTCGCGAGCGAGAGCGTGAGGTTCTCCCACTCCGAGAGGGAGGTCGAATTTAGCGAGTCGAGGATGGACGCGCCGCTCTCCACGCGGGGTTTTTGTTTTTTGGAGATTCCTTGCCGGGCGAGGATGGATCTTCTTTGCCCGTCGTCGAGCCTCCGCCACGTCTCGGAGAGAGACAACGCTTCCATTTCCCAGTCGAAGGTTTCGGAGTATCGGGCGTATGACTCGTTCACCGCGTCGCGGAGGAGGTCGGTGAGTTCGGCGAGGAGCGGCGAAACCGGGTCCGGCTCGTCGAGAAGCGTCCGCCCGTTTTCTGTCGCCCGAGCCTTTTCGCCGATTTCGGAGCCGCTCTCGACGCCCCCGGCGTGGCGGAGCATGTCGGCGAGTCGCCGCCACTCCGGGACACGCTTTTTCGCTTTCTCCGCCGTCTCGCTCCACACTCGCATCTCCGCTCGGAAACGGTCGCGCTCGCCGTATATCCCGGTGAGAAGCTCGTTCCCCTCGCGGTTTTTGAGGTCTTCGAGGTGCGAGGCGTCGGGTGGGGCGGGGAGCGGAGATACGCCTCCGGCGGTGTCGGCGAGGGCGAGCATTTTGTCTATGAAGGCTCTCGCGGCGCGAGGCTCTTCGTCGCTTCGCCACGGGACTTCGGCTTCGGAGAAGAGCTTCCTTATTTCGAGCCTCTGGGGCATCGTGACGACGATGGTCTCGGCGCGGAAGTCCGCGCCGGATATTTTTTTCTGGTCGAGGCTCCGGATGGTTTCGGGCGAACCGTTCACCGAAACTCGGAGATGCTGCGCCCCGACGAGGACGAAGAGCGCGGCGTCCACCGCATCCTGCGCCCACCCGAAAGGCTCCCCCCCGAACTTCGAGCGGACGTCCCGCCCCTTCTTTCCCGGCCCGACGAATGCGAGCATCTCGCGCGAGACGACGTGCTTCTCCGCGTCCCCTTCGTATCCGATTTGTGAAAGGGCGTCGCCGTTTCCCTCCTTCGCCCGCTTCATCACCGTCGGCCACCCCGCGCTGTCGGCCTCGGAGAAGCGCGGATAAAGACGTTCGAGGGCGGCGTATCCGGCTCGTTGCACGGAGTCTTTGAGGCCGCCTTCGTCCACCTCCGCGCCGCCCCCGAGGAGAACACGGGCATCCCGGAGGACGCTTTCGAGGGCGGCGTCGAGGCGGGCGCGGTCGGACTGGCGGACACCTTCGATGGCGGCCCGCGCCTCTTTCCCTTCCTGCGTGGCGGACATCGGCCTCCCGTTTATGACCTCGCTCGCAGCCTCGAAGGACGCGAGAGCTTTTTTGAGTTCGTCGGAGCCTTTCCGGGGGAGATAAACGTGGACGGCCGCGTCGTCGCTTCCGGCGGAGTGGGCTTCCCCCCTCGCCTGTTTTTCGGTCGCTGCCCATCCGTCGCGCACCCATACCGGGACGGAGCCGGAGGGCTTCGGGCGGTCGAGGCCGAAGTGGAGATCCACCTTTCGCGGAACCTTCCCCTCGCCTTGAACGAAGCCGAGTCCTTTCAGAGCGCGACCGACGGAATCGCGGAGTTCACGGGAGCGTTCGGTGGCGATTCGGGCGTCGTCGCCGAGGATGCGCGCCTTCGCGCTCTGATACGCGCCCGTCCACTCGGCTCCCTCGCGGGTTTGGATGCGGTACTCGCCGCCGATCAACATAAGCTCGCCGTTCTCGACCATGCCTTCGAGGACGCCCGGTATGCGGCTCCTCAGCCCCGCCCCGCCCTCGCGGACATCCTCGACGAGGAGGTCGGCGAGGATGTCGGGGGTGGCTCGGAGGCCCGAGTCGCTCCCGGCGTTTTGTGAGATCTGGCCGATGAGGAAGATGAGGGCGCACAGCCGGGAGCGGAGCGAGCCATCCTCCGAGCCGTCTTTTTGCCTTTGGATCGTCTCATGCACATCCTTGAGAAGCACGCCGGACTGGAGCATCGCACCCGTTTGCTGCTCGTAGACGAAGTCAGCCGAGACGACGTTCCCGACCTCCTTGTCGGCGACCATCTCCGTCGCTTCCTGAACGATGCGAAGCTGCCCGGAAGCCCCCGCCCGATCGATCGTCCGAAGCACAAGCTCCCAGAAACGGCGGCGCGTCGGAAGAAGCGGATAATCCGGCACGAGATACGGCTCGTCGGCCCGGCTCGGACGAATTCTCGTCTCGGAAAGCTGGCGGTCTATCTCGCCGCTATTCGCCTCGATCACGGCTTGAAGATCGGGCTTCCGAGTCTCGGACTTCCGAAGTACGACCTTCCGGACGACCTCCTCGACATCCGCGTCGGAGAGAGATACTTGCACGGTGAACCGTCCCTGCAATTTTTGCAATTGCTGCGTCCCTTGCAAAGCGGATTGCCCGGTCGCCACGAAGAGAAGTTTTCCTTCGAAGCGGGAGGTGCATGCCTCGACGGCTTGCTGGACGCGGAGGGTGCGGTCGGCGTTGTCGCCAATGTATTGCTGAAGCTCGTCGAGGACGAGGAGCGCGCACGGCATTTCTCCGCCGTCGCCGTTGTCGGACACAAGCTCGAGAACGCCGGAAATACAGTCGAGCATCTCGTCGTCGCTTATGTCGTCCGGGTTCGGATATTGCGCCTTTATGAGAGATCGGGCGTCCGCCTCCCCGGCGGCGAAGGCCGGATAAACGGAGAGGAGGGCGCGGGCGATGAACGGGGAGACGTACAAATTTTGGAGTTCCTTTCGGAAGTCGCGCTCCTCGGCTTCGACGAAATCCCTCACGCCGTCATAAAAGCCGCTCTGCCTCAGCCAGAGTACGAAGCGGCCTTGAGCGTATCGGCGCGGGAGCCCGGCGGCCTCGAAGAAAACGCTGAGTATCGCCAGCCGCACGCTCTCCCCCGCCCGGCCCCGAGGTACCCGTCGGCGGACCATAATCCCCCGTTCCTCCTTCCGGCTGTGTCGAGTTCGCGGAGCTTCTCGCGCACGCCCTCCGGGAGGCTCGCGACGCTTCGCGCGGTCGCGCCGTCGGAGAATTCGATGTCTTTCCACAGGAACTCGAGAACCCGGACGAGGTGGGATTTGCCCGAGCCGTAGAAACCGCTCACCCACACGGCGGGCTGATTCCCTCCCCCGACATTCTTCAAATACGTGTCGAGTATCCTTTCCAAACCCCTCTCGTACTCGCCTTCGCATACGAAAGTCGAAAGTTCGTATCGGAGGACGTCCCATTCGCCGTCGGTCTCCGGCTCGGATATCTTGGCGACCCCGCCGTTCGGGATACGGTTCTCGAAGGGGTCCCGGTTGAAAACTTCACGATTCTTGAATGTCATCTCATCTCCCCTGATTTTTTGACACGAGTCCCAAAAAACAGCTTCCTCCGCCCGATCCCCCTATGATACCGAGTCCGCTCGAAGAATCCGCCATTCCCCAAACAACCCGGTGGAGCATCCTCCGGTGGGGTTCTCCACCGCGATGGAGAGTCCCCCGTACGGCACGGCGAGGTTTCCGTCCGTGGCCGCCCACCCGCACTCCGTATGGGAAGCTCCCGATCCTCACTTTTCGCGGGCGTTTATCGGGACGGCGAGATAGTTCCATCCGTCGCGGGCGTCCATGAGGCGGTAATTTCCCCGGTCATGCTCTCCGGGGAAGAACACGAAAAGCCTCCCCCGCACACCGCCGGAGACCATCTCCAAAAGCCTCGAAACCCGGAGAAGCCCGAACAAACTCCCGACGCCGTACAGCGCGACCACGGAGTTCTCGTCGCTCCGCGCCAAAACCTCCATGACCGCCTCGGAGACATGTTCGGCGAAGTCGTCAAGGAGGTCGTCGGTGAAGTCGTCCGGCGACTCGAAATAGCTTTCGCGGTATTCGTGGGCGGACATCCACCGGGCGAACTCGTCGGAGAGGTCGCGGGCGAGCCACCCGTGTCCGGCTTCGATCGTCTCGACCTCGAAATTGGCGACCGCGAACCGGATTCGCCGCTCCTCCGCCGGATCGTAAAGTCCGAACCACACCCGCTCCTCGGGGGCGGCCCGCTCGCTCCACGGCAAGCTCACGAAACTTTTATACGACCGGAGAAGATCCTCCACCCTAGCCACCGGACACCGCCCCCCGACGCCGGGCTTCGAGCATCGAGAACCCGAACTCCGCGACATCCCCCATCCGACGGTACTCCATAAGCCCGCGCTGCGAAGCGGCGAAGGCGAGCGAGTCCATCTCCCCCTCGGAGGCATCGAGAAGCCCCGCCCAAAAAGTCCCATAAAGCGGCATCCCCCTCACCCCCGAAAGATGCCCGAGATAAAGCGCGAAAACAACCGATCCGACGGAGGCGGCGGCCTTTTTCCTCGCATATCCCGAGCCTTCGGCGAGATGCCCGGACTGCGCCCACGAGGAGAGGGCGCGTCGTCCGGCTTCCACGAGCGTGTTCTCCGAGAAGCGGTTCGGGAATTCCTCCTCGACCACGCGGCGGAGGTCTTCGGAGGAAACGATGGCCTCCATCGGAGCTTCCGAAACAAATTCCGCCGTGGATCGGAGAAGGACATCCCGCGTGGCTCCGCATAAAAGGGCGAGCATCGGCACGCTCTCCGCGTCCTCAGCGGCGAGCGTGGAGAGCGCGGAGAAAACGGGGTTTTCATTGTCGAGGAAATAAAGGGCGCGAAGATGCTCCCTCGTCTTCGATCTCGCGGACGCGCTCTTTTTCTGCAAAACGTTCTCTTCGAGGATCGCCCGCCGGTATTCCTCCGGGGTTCCATGCGGCACGGCTTCGAGGAGGACTGTGAGGTCGGCGACCATGAGCGTCCAGCTCGCGTGGGTCGTCCGGTTCTCGAATAATTCCACGCCGTCCGTCCCGGCAACCAAAGCACCCATTCCGTCTCCTCCCGATCCTCTCGATATATGGTGAGAATATTAAACCCGAGCCGGGATGCAAACCGCGCCCACTGAAAATTCACGCCGAAGCGACGCCATGCCCGACCAAACATCGCCGCATTCTCCTCAATGCGCCCATCCGGCAAGCCACCCCACTCCGATTCATCTCCCATCAAACCATCTTCCGGCAAGCCGCCCTCCGGCGATCCTCCATAATACGAGCGGTCATCCGGCGGCTCGGTCTTTCACCGATCCATCTCGCGCCAAATCGCCTCACAGCCGACCCCTCGGAGAATGCGAACGGAGGCGAGCGTCGAGGGCGCGAGCCAATTGGGTTTCTTCGAGGAGGCTCGGATTTCGCCGCGTCGAGACACGTCCGACGAACGATGTCCTTCCGGAACGGAGGCTCCGGGTTTTGATCCCTCCGAGTTAATGCCTTCGTAAGGTTTATTAAAGACGCGGGAAATATCCTCGCGCTAAATTTCTAAAAACGGGAGGCTCCCACGAAAGGCACGCACCAATGAAAGCGCAAACGAAAGCGCAAACGAAAGCGATTACGACACCGCATCTCGCCCGCCTCTCCGAGGTGGTTCACGCCCTCGACGACGCGGCGCTCATGGCGAGCGAACTCGGCGGCTTTCTCTCGAACGGCTTCTCCGCGTCGAGGTCGAGGGACAAATTCCGGATGGTGGAGGCTCGGAACTCCGGCGACACATATAATTCGGGAAAGGAGAAAGGCGTGGCGGTGGCGAAGATTTTGGTTGTGGACGACGAGCCGAACATCCGGGAGGTCGTCGGGCTGTATTTGAGCCGCGACGGACACGCCATCGTCTCGGCCTCCGACGGCGAGGAGGCGCTCGACATGTACCGCCGCACGAACCCCGACCTCGTCGTCCTCGACCTCATGCTCCCCGGACTCGGCGGCATCGAAGTCTGCCGACGCATCCAATCCGAGAGGCGCGTCCCACTCATCATGCTCACCGCCCGAGGCGAGGAGGAAGACCGGATCGTCGGCCTCGGAGTCGGGGCGGACGATTATGTCGTCAAACCTTTCTCCCCGCGCGAACTCGCCGCGAGGGTCGCCGCCGTCCTCCGCCGCGTCGAGGACGGCTCCTCGGGGGCCGGGAAAACCCTCACGTTCGAGGGGATGGAAATTGACCCGAGTACTCGAATCGTCGAGATCGAGGGCGAGGCGATGTCGCTCACGGCCCGTGAGTTCGACCTTCTCCATCACATGGCGTCGAGTCCGGGGAGGGTTTTCACACGAGATCAGCTTATGGAGGCGGTGTGGGGATACGCTTTTTACGCCGAGACGAGTACCGTCACGGTACACATGCGCCGCCTCCGGGAGAAGATCGAAGCCGACCCATCCCACCCCCGATACCTCCAAACCGTGTGGGGCGTCGGATACCGCTTCCACGGCGGATGATGCGGGTCGCTCCGCTCCGGCCATGAGTTTTTTTCGGACGGCTCTTTTCGCGGTTCTTCTCCTTGTTTTCTCGCTCGCGGCGGCGACTTTCGCGGCGGCTTCGGTGTTCGGGGTTCCGGGTGGGGATCTCCGCTCGGTGTCGCTCCTCCTCGTCGAGGTCGGGGCTGTGGGGACGGTTCTCGCTCTTCTTTTGACGCGGCTCGGGAGGTTCGGCGGTGTTCGGGGGCAGATTTTGGGGACGGCTCTCGTCGGGAGCCTCCTTCTCGCGGGGATGGTCCTCGCGGGGGCGAGGGCGATGTTCATCTCGGCTCACGACCTCTCCATTCTCCTCACCATGCTCCTCTTCGCCGCGCTCCTCGCCACCGGCTTCGCCCTTTTAGGCGCGGCCCCTCTCGCAAAACGCATCGAGCGCGTGCGGGAAGGAACCGAAAAACTCGCCGGAGGAAACCTCGAAACCGAACTCCCCACCGACGGCCACGACGAGCTTTCGAGGCTCGCGGAGGATTTCAACCACATGGCCCGAAGACTCGAAGAGGCATCGTCTCGCGAGCGGGAACTCGAACGGAGCCGCCGCGACCTCATAGCCGCCGTCTCGCACGACCTCCGAACGCCGCTCGCCTCCGCGCAGGCCCTCATCGAGGCCGTCTCCGACGGGGTCGCCGAAGACCCGGAGACCGTCCGGCGGTATCTCCGTTCGGCGCGGGGTGAAATATCCCATCTCTCGCGGCTCGTTGACGACCTCTTCGAGCTTTCGCGCATAGACTCCGGCTCCCTCGAACTCACCCTCGAAGAAGCGTCGCTCCGCGACCTCATCTCCGATACGCTCGCCGCCTTCCAGCCGGAGGCGAGGAAGCGGGGCGTCTCCCTCGACGGGGCGTTCGCCGACGGCATAGACCCGGTGCTCATGAACCCGCCCCGCCTCCAGCGCGTGCTTCAAAACCTCCTCTCGAACGCACTCCGCCACACGCCCCCGGACGGGTCCATACTCATCCGGGCCGAGCCACATGGCGATGCGGTTCGCATCGAAGTCTCCGACACCGGGGAGGGCATTTCCTCCGAAGACCTCCCCCGAGTTTTCGAGAGGTCGTTCCGGGGTGAGAAGTCGAGGGTTCGGCCATCCTCCGACTCCGGCGCGGGCCTCGGACTCGCCATCGCGCGCGGCCTCATCGAGGCGCACGGTGGCTCGATCTCCGCCGAGAGCCGCGAAGGCTCCGGCTCGAACTTCCGCTTCACCCTCCGCCGCGCATAAGCTCGCTTCGCTTTCAGCTTGCCGGCTTTTTCGGTGCGTCCACGTTTCGACTTCGTTCCCCATGCCATCGCCGGAGGTTCCGAAGAGCCGAATTCGCCGCGCGAGACGGAGGATTCCGGGGGATCCGGAAGGCGAAACGCACCCTCCGACCCTCCGAACCGCCCCGGCCTTCCGTCTTCGGGCGGCTCCATTGTTGAGACTCTCGTAAGAACGTCGCAATCGGGACGTAATTTCCTCCGCATAAAGTGGTGGCGCACTCGAAAAACAAGCGAACGGAAGGAGTCGAGATGGCGGACACGGTTATGAGGACGGTCATGGGCATCCTCGCGGGTTTCTTGCTCATGATGCTCGTCGTGATGATGGCCGTGGCATTCGGCTATATGGGATGAAGGCGACGCGCTTTTTCTCCATACCCCGCTCCCTCGTATGCCCCGCGTGCGGACGAGGCGAACTTCATACGTTCGGGCGAATGTCGGTTCGCTGTGATTCGTGCGGATGCTTCATCGGGGGCGCGATGCTCGAAACCCTCCACCAGATAACCTCCCTTCCGGAGCCACTCGGTCTCCACGCATGCGAATGCGGACACCCCGAAATGCGCCGCCTCTCCGACGGCATCCTCCATTGTCCGACATGCGGAGCGGAAGTCCTTCCCATCGAGGACGGGAAACGGTCGCAAACCTTAAATTTCCATTACGAATCGGCGGATTATGGAGGGGGACATTGCCCCGACGGTCCACCCGTGCCAAACTCTTCCCGCCGATGAACGGAACAAAAACCACAATACACGCGATATGCGGCGAGGAAAGCCTCCGTACTCGTGTCTGAGACGACGCTCCTCGTCGCGCTTCTCGCGGGGGCAGCGTCGTTTTTGTCGCCGTGCATGCTGCCGGTGATCCCCGCCTTCCTCGCGCAATTGGCCGGGACTTCCCTCGCCCTCGACGAACTCCGCCGGCGCGACATGCTTTTGAGCGTCGCGTTGTTCGTGGCGGGCTTCTCCGTCGTGTTCTCCGTCCTCGGGGTGGTTCTCAGCGCGGCTCTCGCGGAGGTCGCCACGGAGGCGATCACATGGCTCTCGCGCATGGCCGGAACAGTCGTCATCCTCCTCGGACTCCATCTCTCGGGCCTCCTCCGACTCCCTTTCCTCGACCGCGAGTGGCGGATGGGGAGCTTTTCGCCGGGACGCTTTTCGCCGGGGCGATTCACGCCGCTTGTTTTCGGGGCTTCTTTCGCGGTGGCGTGGACGCCGTGCGTCGGGCCGATCCTCGGTGGCACGCTCGTCCTCGCGGCCTCGCAGCCGGCCTCGGCGCTCCCGCTTCTTTTGGCGTATTCGGTCGGACTCGGGATGCCGTTTCTTCTCGTCGGACTCTTTCCCGCGAGGGCTTTCGGTTTTATAAAAAGGCATCGGAGGTTCGCGGCCCGGATGCATGCGGCGTTCGGATTCGTCCTCATTGCGATGGGGGTTCTCGTGTTCACGAACAAGCTCAGTTTGCTCGCCAATTTCCCGATGATCAAGGAGGTCATATTGTGAGGCGCATAACGACGAAGCCGCTTTTATTATTGTCCACTCTCGCGGTCACAGCGGCGGCGATCCTCTTTCTCGAAACCCGCTTCGACACCGCCGAAACCACCGCCCGGCCCGTCGCCCAAACCGTCGTCGAAGCCGAGCCTCCCGAAGCCCCGGCCCCTCCGATGGAAGAAACACAGGGAACCGAAAACGCCGGGGAGTCCAAGATGGTCGAAGAGTCGGCTCCGGCGCCCGACCCGAACGCCGAGCGCATATCCGAAAAAGAAGCCGAGTACGAGCGGGCGGCGGAGATAGTGGGGCCGACGGGGTTTGTGAACACCGATGGGGTGACGATCGGGGAGAACCTCGGGGAGAAAGTGATACTCGTGGATTTCTGGACGTACTCTTGTTACAACTGCCAGAATACACAGCCATATTTGAACGCCTGGCATGATGAATACTCCGACGACGGACTCGTCATCATCGGGGTTCACAAGCCCGAGTTCGAGTTCGAGAAGGACTATGCGGGCGTGGTCGAGGCGGTGGGGCTTGCGGGCATAAAATACCCCGTCGTCCTCGACAACAACGACGCGACGTGGGACGCATACGACCAGCGTTTCTGGCCGACGATGTATCTCGTTGACTCGGACGGCTTCATCCGATACAAGCATATCGGCGAAGGCGCGTACGACGAGACGGAGGCGAAAATACGGGAGCTTCTCGCCGAGCGCGACCGGATAGGCGAAGGCTCGGAGACATAGTCGCCCGCGAGGTTTCACAGCGAATTGCGGAAGATCGAGCCTTCGAGGGCCGGGCTTCGGGAAACTCCGTCCCGGACAGACCGGAAAAGCCTCGCCGCCGAGGAAGGCGGGCCGACCTTCATAAACTCCGCTTCCGGAGGGGGACACGAGGTTCGGTGGCGGGCTTTTCCGGTGGCTGAAAGCGAGTTTCGCTCTTATCCGATCAGCAGGTCAGCCGAAAACAAAAAGCTGAAATGCGAAATGCGCGGGTTTCGTAAGAAAATAACCTCACGAAACCCGTTGAGAATCCCTGTTTATTTCCCGGTTTCGCCCCGTTGTTTATCCGGCTTTTTCTGGCTGTCTGCGGCGTTAGAAATACCTTTGTGGGTCTGGTACACTTTTCCCGCTCCAGATTCGGAGCGAGTCCCTCGCGGGGGCGTAGTTCAGTTGGTTAGAACGCCGGCCTGTCACGCCGGAGGCCGCGGGTTCGAGTCCCGTCGCTCCCGCTCTTTTAGTAATTAGCTTTCAGCCGTCATCTTTTTATTTTGGAGGTATTTCATGGCAAGTCCGGTTGTTCTCACTTCAGACAATTTCGAAGAGGAAGTCATAAATTCCGACACGCCCGTCCTCGTGGATTTCTGGGCGGAGTGGTGCGCTCCATGTCGGCAAGTCGCACCCGTCATTGACGAAATAGCGAGCGACTATGAAGGTTCGGTGAAGGTCGGGAAAATAGATGTGGAGGCGGAGTCGGCGCTCGCGGGGAGCTTCGGGGTTACGAGCATACCGACGATCGCGCTGTTCGATCCGGGCGAGGAGCCGAAGGCTGTGATGGGGGCGATGCCGAAGGACATGATCGAGTCGGCCTTCGAACTTGGCCGCTTCTCGAAATAGGAAATGCCTTCCGGCGGCGAGTGCGGCTTTGCCCTCGCCCTCTCTTGATAGGCTCCCCCCCGTGCCGTAGAATCTTCTCCGGTTCACCCTTCGGCGGGATAGCTCAGTAGGTAGAGCACGCGACTGAAAATCGCGGTGTCCCCGGTTCGAATCCGGGTCCCGCCACTCCTGAAGTTCCTGCAAATCTCCATAAAATTAAGAGGCTCCGGCGCAAACCCGGAGCCTCTTGACAGTTACGTGACAGTTACCGACTTTATCCGAGCGCATCGTCCATTGCGTCGGCGAAGCCATCGCCCATGCCGGGGAGTACGTGACTGTACGTATCAAGGGTGATAGCTATTGTGGAGTGTCCTAGAAGCTCCTGGACGAACTTGGGATGTTGCCCTCGCGACAGTAGCAGCGTGGCGCAGGTATGGCGGAGGTCGTGGAAGCGGATGTCTCGAAGCCCGGCGCGTTTCAGGAGCGGCTTGAAGGAACGCTGCGCTACGTTGTGACGGTTCAGGGGAGTCCCGATCTCCGAGGTGAAGACGAGACCGTGATCCTCCCAGATTCCCGCATACTCCATCTGCTGTTCTAGCTGCTGCTTGCGATGGACCTTCAGCGCAAACATGGCTCCGGTCGTGAGGCGAACCTGACGGCGGCTCTTCGTCGTCTTCGGGGTCGTGAAGACGGGCTGACCGTCCTCGACACGAGCGAGGGTTCTCCTGACCTGTAGCGTCCGGGCGTCGAGGTCTACGTCTTCCCACTTGAGGCCGAACATCTCACCCTGACGAAGCCCGCAGTGTATGGCGAGGATGTAGAGTGCTTCGAGGCGGTCTTCGGACTCGCTCACGGCCTGGAGGAAGGTGCGAGCCTCGCTCTGTGATAGTGGCTTGGTCTCCTCCCGCCTCACCTGCGGAGACTTGACCGCAAGAACCGGGTTGCGAGGTATCAGGCCATCCGAAACGGCTTGATCCATCGCCTTCCGAAGTACGAACCGAAGATACTGAACCGTCCGCGCCGACAACCCGCTATCCAGCTTCTCCCGGAACAAAGTGCGGACGTGCGCGGCGTTGAACGTCTTTAGCTTCGTCCTTTTGAGAGCCGGGATCGCATGCTTCTCTGCAAGCCGCGTGTAGCTCGAATACGTAGACTCCTTGACCGTATCCCGAACGCAGTCCGTAAGCCACCGCTCCAGGTACTCCCCAACGGTAACGTTCCCAGCGTCGAAGACGAGGCCGCCGTCCCTGTCCGCCATCGCCTTCGTCAGCCTCTCCGCCACAGCCTTCCGGGTCTTCCCGTAGATGTAGCGGTACTTCGGCCCATCCGCCATCTGCACAACATACTGACCAACCCAACGCCCGTCCTTGCGCTGGTAGATAGATCCCTCACCATTCCCGCGCTTACTCATCACGCCTCCTCTGCTCTTCCCATTCCCTGACACTCCTCTCGTACCAGACGGGCCCCATCGCAAGCCTCCGGTTCGGCTTCGGTATCCGCCGATAATTCCCCCGCGACAGATAAGCCAGCACCGTCCCGCGCTTCAACCCGAGCCGCTTTCCAAGTGCGGTAGCATCCAACACCTCGTAACCTTCGGGAACCTTGGTCCCGTCTATATCCGCCTCCTTGACCATACCGAACATCATACAGAGATTATGCACTACGAGGGGAGAAAAATCAATATATTATTGATTAACATGCTAACTATTGGTGTACTTCGTTTGTCAGATGAAGGGATGGCCCCGGCGAGGCGGCAACCTCCCGAGGCTCGGATCATGAGAGGCTCTTTTCAGCCTGTGTAACCAGAAGAGCCCGGGGGGTTCACTTCTCTACCTGGCCGAACTCGATGAGCGTCAGCCAGTCCTTAGACTCATCGTAGCTCAGGAATAATTCCACAGACATCCTCTTTCCTTCCGGTTCGACGATTCAGAACTTGCACCTGACGAGGCTCCCGGATCTCATCAATAGAGGGTCGCCACGAGAGTCTCGTCGGTTTCCTGCTCGTCCACTTCCTCTGGTTCCGGATGCGCCGGGGGGGGCCTGGCCCACGCTCCAGCGTTCGATAGCCCAATTCATGATTTCAGTCCGGCGCCGCTCCAACTCCTCTATGTTCCAGTCTTCGAGGAAGGAGAGCCTTCGCTCCTGAAAGAGGTTGGAGTTCGCATAACTTGGTCTTTCGGGAGCATCCTGTTCCTTTTTCTCAGGGAAGGGTTTGTTGCCGTAGGAGGAGTTGTGGTAGGTGAGGCAAAGGTTGCCGATGTCGTGGGTATAGGTTCGGCGGGCCATTTTGCCGAAGCGGGAGATCCAGTACTTTTTGTTAGCGGTCTGGGGAAGTATGTGTTCGATGGTGTTCTCCAGACCTTTGCTCTCTACATCGTCCCAGGTCATCTGCACAGCCTGACCTCCGGCGAGGTGGATCTCGTACTCGTACAGGAAGTATTTGAGACCCTTCCAGTAGTACCAGTCGTTCTCTACCTCATCCAGCTCGAACGCCTGCTCGAACTCGCGATCCGAACAATAGAGCGGTTTTCATATTGGGTGTACCCGAGTCGTTTTGTAGCCGCAATGCTCGAAGTATCCTCGGGCATCCTCGCCCGTGACCGCGCTGATCGCCTCCGCGGTCGCCTCGAAGAGCGCGTCG
>Ga0136627_1000635_pt1 | contig 13491 bp, 15 predicted proteins | sample AntDrymUQ4892206_2_FD_104652 | JGI IMG/M metagenome (GOLD analysis project Ga0136627, IMG submission 104652) | Polar desert sand microbial communities from Dry Valleys, Antarctica - metaG UQ489 (22.06) | ecosystem: Environmental > Terrestrial > Soil > Desert | place: Antarctica: Dry Valley... | reverse complement strand
GACGGGCTCGTGTCCCAGCCGGCGGCGATGGGGGCGCTGCCGACGCTGCGCGCCGCGACCGATCCCGGCGTGCGGGGCGGGGACTGCTTCGGCCCACGGGGGATCGCCGAGATGGCGGGTCCTCCGGTGAGGGTGGCGTCCAGCCGGGCGTCGCACGACGAGGAGGTCGCCCGCCGGCTCTGGGAGCACTCGGTCGAGCTGACCGGCGTCGACTACGGCGGGCTCTGACGCCGGCAGGCTGCCGTGACGCGTGGGCGGGGGCGACCGCCACCGTCACCGGCCTGGGGGTCGCCCTTCTGGCAACAGCCGAGCGGCTTCCCGCCACGACCGGCCCGGGATCCCACGCCGAATTGGGGGCTGGCGGCCGGACGCCGACGCCTTGGGCGGCCCAACCTTTGAAGGGTAGGCGCGGACAGCGGCGTCTACCCTTCGAACATTCGCCCTGAGAGGCCTCCGAGGCGACCTCACCGGCGGCCAGCCCCCAACCTTTGAAGGGTAGGCGCGGACAGCGGCGTCTACCCTTCGAACGATGCCCGGGGCGGGCCCAACGTCCAGGAGCCGGCGGTCTAGAAGAAGCGGAACTTCGAGGACAGCTCGGCGGAGAAGGCCATGATCACGGCGAGGTAGAAGTAGCCGGTCGCCGCCTGGATCGAACGCCCCCCTTCGCCGGCGAGCTTCCACACGAAGCCCGCGATGATCGCGCAGATGGCGACCAGCCCTCCGGCCAACAGCACCGTGAACCCGGGGACGGCGAGAAAGGGTGAGAAACCGGTGTCCGCGGTGGCCGGGGCGGGGTTGCCCGCCGACAGCGCCGCAGCACCGATCCCGCCGGCGACGCCGGCGATGTACCACCAGACTCCGCGGATCATCCAGCGCTGGTCGAGGCGGCGTTCGACGAGGTACCAGTGCCCGAGCAGGAGTCCGTACAGGGTCGCCCCGAGGAACAGCGCCCCCAGCGCGAGCTCGATGATGCCGGTCGCCACAGCGCTGTCGCGCAGCTGCGCGAACAGCGGGAGCGTGACGACCCCCGCCGCCGCGGCGACCACGCCCACCGCGCGCGCCGGCGTCTCCAGCCGCGCGAGCAGCAGCACCTGCCACAGCACGAGCAGCCCGGCGAAGACGGCCAGCCCGGCAGCCGCGGTCCCGCCCCCCGCGCGCGGGGCGGCGGCGACCTCGGTCCGGGTCAGCGCCCACGCGCCCAGGGCGCACAGCGTCACCGTGACTCCGGTCAGCAGGAAGAACCCGCGCCGGACGACGCCCCAGACCCCGCTCGCCCACAGCACGACCGAGCCGCCGACGGCAGTCTCGAGCAGGATGACGGACATGACCCCGGACGGGCCGGACATGGTGCTCCTCGACGCTGGGACGGGTGGACCGGGTGGACCGGGGTCCATAGTGCCAGCGACGCCGGCCGCGCCCTGCGGCGACCGCCGGCCGCGCGGCCGCCCGGCTGCGCGTCAGCCCGAGCGGTCCTGCAGGTAGCGGACGAGCGTGCGCACGCCCATGCCGGTGGCCCCGCGTGGGGTGTAGTAGGAGTCGCCGTCCTCGGTGAAGGCGGGACCGGCGATGTCGAGGTGCGCCCACGGGACGCCCGCCGTGAACTCCTTGAGGAAGAGCCCGGCCACGATCGTGCCGGCCTGGCCCGCCTTGCCGATGTTCTTCATGTCGGCGACGTCGCTCTTCAGGTGGTCGGCGTATTCGGGGGGGAGGGGCAGCGGCCACAGCTGCTCCCCCGCCGCGTCGGCGGCCGACCGGAGGGCGTCGACGAGGGCGTCGTCGGTGCCCATGATGGCGGCGATCTTGGCCCCGAGCGCGACCACCTGCGCGCCGGTGAGGGTCGCGAGGTCGATGATCGCGTCCGGCTCCATCTCCGCGCCGTACGCCAGCGCGTCGGCGAGCACGAGCCGGCCCTCGGCGTCGGTGTTCATGACCTCCACGGTCTTCCCGCCGCGGTGCGTCAGCACGTCCGAGACCCGGATGGCGGTCCCCGACGGCATGTTCTCGGCGAGCGCCGCGAGGCCGGTCACCTTGGTCTTGACCGCCAGCTCGGTCAGGACCGACATCGCGGCCACGACCGCCGCGGCGCCCGACATGTCCGACTTCATCGTGGTCATGGCGGTGCTCGGCTTCAGCGAGAGGCCGCCCGAGTCGAACGTGATGCCCTTGCCGACGAGCACGACATGTCCCACGGCGCCGGCGGGGTCGTAGGTGAGCTCCACCAGGCGCGGCGGCTCCGAGGAGCCCTGGCCCACACCGAGGATCCCGCCGAACCCGCCGTCGGACAGCTGCGCCTCGTCGTGGATCTTCACGCCCAGCCCCGACTCACGGCCGATCTCGGCCATGCGCTCGGCGAGCGCCGGCGGCCGCTTCTGCCCGGGCGCCGTGTTGACGAGGTCGCGCGCCAGGCACGTGGCGCGCACGAGCGCCTCGCCGAGCGTGACCCCCCGCCGGACGTCCTCGGAATCGAGCCCCTCGCCGGCGACGAGCAGCAGCGCGCTCAACGACGGGAGATCCGCCGTCTTCGTCCGGTGGCGGGTGAACGCGTACGCGCCGAGTCCCGCGCCCTCGGCCACCGCCCGGCCGCGATCGGCGGCCCGGGCGCCGTCGAGGACGTCGCCCGGGACGACCAGCGCGAGGGTCGACTCCTTCGTGGCGTTGCGCGCGGCGGCACCGGCCGCGCGCCGGAGCGTCTCCAGGGTCGCGTCGCCGGCGTCGCCCAGCCCGACGACCATGAGCATCTGCGCCCCGGCCCGCCCGCGGGTGGGAATGCGCGCGACTGCACCGAGGTCCCCCTCGAAGCGGATCCCCGCGAGCTCGGCGGCGAGGTCGACATCGAGCGCCGACGCGAACGCCGTGGCGTCCCGGCCGGGCACGGCCACGCCGTCGCCCTTTGCGGCGAAGACGGCGACCGCCGCGGCGGTCACGGCGGTCGGCGCCTGCTCGACCATCTCGAACGTGGGCATCACAACTCCATCGGCATGGTGGTGGAAGGGCGCAGTCTAGCCGGGCTCCGGGGCGCCCCGACCTACACTGACGGGCCGATGGACGCCACGAACGACTTCGAACCGGTCGCGGTCGACTTGCGCGACTACGTCACGTTCGACCTCGACGGGGCCGCCGGGCGGCGGGTGTTCGCCACCGACGTCGTCGCCGTCGACGTCGTCTGCCTGGAGCCGAGGCAGGCGCTCGACGCCAGGACGTTCGCCACCGGCGACGCGATCTACACCGTCCTCGGGGGCCTGGCGTGGGTCGTCGTCGACGAGGCCGAGGTCACCCTCCAGGCGCTGCAGTCGGTGATGGTCCCGGCCGGGGTGCCGCACGGACTGCGCAACGACTCCCCCGACCCGCTGATCCTGCAGGTCGTCGTGAGCCCGCCGGAGGACGCCCCGGTGCTCCAGGCCGGCCCCGTTGTCGACCCCCGCGACGACGAGGCCGCGCGCCGGCCGGCGTTTGTCGACCGCCTGCGGCGCACGCTCGGCGGCTGACCCGGTGCGACCGGGGCTCGCGCCGGGCGGCACCGCCACCATGACGGTCACGGTCGACGAGTCCATGACCGCGCGCTTCGACGACGAGGACGTCCACCCGGTGTACGGCACCGCCGCGCTGGTGCAGCACCTCGAGCAGGTGAGCCGCCGGATGCTGAAGCCCCACCTCGAACCCGGCGAGGAGGGGGTCGGCCGGCGCATCGAGGTGCTCCACGAGGCCCCGGTCGCGGTCGGCGAGACCGTCGAGCTCACCGCGACCGTGGCCTCGGTGACGGCGCGGGCGCTCGTGACGCGGGTGTCCGCGCGCTGCAAAGGGCGGGTCGTCGCCCGCGGGCTGTTCGAACAGGCGGTCGTGGACGTGGCGGCGTGGCGGCGGCGGGCGGCTACCCCTCCTCCTCCGGCCGGGGGATGACGTCGAACTCGCCGCTGATGCGGCCGTCCGGGAGCACCAGCGAGAGCGTGCCGACGTAGCGCAGGCCCGGCTCGACGGCCGCCAGGTTCACCTGCCCGGACGTCGCGCGCTGCCGGTCGGCGATGCCCGACTGCACCTCCACCACGGCGACGTCGGTCACCGCGTCGCACGCCTCGGGGGTCCGGCAGTCCCCGGGTCCCACCGGGAGCGACGCGTCCTCGACGAGGAGGTCCGGGTTCTCGAACACGATGACGAACAGAGTTCCGTCGATGTCGCGCGACACGAAGCAGACGTCCCGGTCCGCGCCGTCGTTGGGGTCGCAGTCGCCGGTGTTGAGCGTGGGCAGGCCGTCGGAGACGGCTACCTGACGGCCGCCGATCGTTCCGGTCAGCTGCAGACCGGACCGGCCGTCGCGGGGGCGCACGGCGGCGGGCCCGGTGCCGATGCTCTCCGCGCCGCAGCCGGCGAGGCCGAGCACGGCGGCGATGACGGCCAGTCTGCGCCCGAGGCGGCACCTCACGCGCGCTCGACGACCAGCGCCTGGCCCTGTCCCACGCCGACGCAGAGGGTGACTAGGCCGCGACGCTGCCCCGGCTCGCGCCGCAGCCGGTGGAGCAGCGTGGTGGTCAGCCGGGCGCCGGTCGACCCCAGCGGGTGCCCCAGCGCGATGGCCCCGCCCTGCGGGTTCACGATCTCGGGGTCGACCGGGAGCTCCCGCAGGACGGCCAGGCACTGCGCGGCGAAGGCCTCGTTCAGCTCGACGGTGTCGAGGTCCTCCGGCGTCCAGCCGGCACGGCGCAGCGCGAGCAGCGTCGACTCCACCGGTCCGATCCCCATGATGGAGGGGTCGACGCCCACCGTGCCGGAGGCGACGACGCGGGCCACGGGGCGCAGCCCGAAGCGGTCGCACGCGGCCTCGGAGGCGACGAGGACGGCGGCCGCGCCGTCGTTCAGGCTGGACGCGTTGCCGGCGGTCACGGTGCCGCCGGGGCGGAACACGGGCCGCAGCCGGGCCAGCGCCTCCAGCGTCGTGTCGGACCGCGGCCCCTCGTCGCGTTCGAACGTCGCGGACCCCCCGCCCCGGGGCGGGACGTCGACCGGCACCACCTCGTCGTCGAACGCCCCGGCCGCCCATGCCGCGGTCGCCCGCTGGTGGGACCGCAGCGCGAAGGCGTCCTGCTCGTCGCGACCGATGGCGTACTTCTCGGCGAGGTTCTCGGCGGTCTCCCCCATCGCGATCGGCGGATGCAGCTCGGCGAGGCGCGGGTTGACGAAGCGCCAGCCGAAGCTCGAGTCGACCAGCTCCGGCACCCCTCGGGGCGGCAGCGACTCGGGCTTTGCCATCGCCCAGGGGGCGCGGGTCATGGACTCGACACCGGCGGCGATGACGAGATCGCCCTCGCCGACCATGACCGCGCGGGCGGCCTGGACGACCGCCTCCAGGCCCGACGCGCAGAGCCGGTTGACTGTCACGCCGGGCACCGTGACCGGCAGGCCGGCGAGGAGCAGGCTCATCCGAGCGACGTTGCGGTTGTCCTCCCCGGCCTGGTTCGTGCAGCCGGCGACGACCTCGTCCACGGCCTCGCCGTCGATGCCGGTGCGTTCGACCAGCGCTCGCAGCACGCCGGCCAGCAGGTCGTCCGGGCGCACGGACCGCAGCGCCCCACCGAACTTCGCCACGGGCGTGCGGACCCCGTCCACGAGGTAGGCCTGCGCCACCATGCTCTCGCCTTTCCGTCCGGCTCCGCCGGCGTCCCAGCCTATCGACGGGGGGTTGACGCCGCGGGCCACATGTTACAGAATGATGCCTCCATCCGTTGTCTTCGTAACATCTTGGAGGGTGACCCATCGCCGTGCGCGCCCGATCCGCGCTGTTCACGCTGTTCGGCGACGTCGTGCGCCCGGCCGGGGGTGAGGCCTGGCTGTCCGTGCTCACGGCGTGCATGGGCGCGCTCGACTTCACGCCGGAGGCCACCAGGACCGCGCTGCACAGAATGGCCGCCGAGGGCTGGGTCGAGCCGCGCCGGGCCGGACGGTACGCCGCCTACCGGCTCACCGCGGCCGGCGTCACCCGGCTGGAGGAGGCCGCGGCCCGCATCTACCGCCTCCGGGCCGCCGACTGGGACGGCCGCTGGCGGCTGCTCGTCTGCCCGTCCGCCGGCCGTGACGCCGACGTCGTCCGGGAGCTGCGCTGGATCGGCTTCGGGCGATTGTCCCCCGACACCTGGATCAGCCCGCATCCGCACGGCCGGCGCGTCCCTGACCTGCTCGCGGCGCGGGGCATCGACGGCGACGCCACCCGCGTCGTCGCCGAGCGCACGGACCACGACGACGCCATCGTGCGCCGCGCCTGGGACCTGGCCGAGCTGCGCGCCGCGCACGCCGCGTTCCTCGACCGCTGGCGCCACGCGGAGCCCCCAGCCGAGCCGAGGGCCGCCTTCACGACCCGGGAGCGCCTCGTCCACCACTGGCGGTCGTTTTTGTTCCTCGACCCGGGGCTGCCCGCGGCGCTCCTGCCGGAGGACTGGCTCGGCGAGGAGGCCGCGGCCTGCTTCCGCGCGCTCTACGAGGCCGTCGACGCCGGAGCGTGGCGCTTCTACGAGGCACTGACGACCACCGCACCGACCGCCGACGTGGAGCCGTCACCGCGCACGCCCGCCGCGAGTCCGTTCGCACGGGGGCTCGACGCCCTCTCCACCACCGGGAGACCACGATGAGCTACGAGACCCGCACCGCCGACTTCAGAGCCCGGATCAGCGCCGGCGAGAAGATCGAGGCATCGGACTGGATGCCCGACGAGTACCGGCAGGCCGCGCTGAAGTTCATCGAGATGCACGCGAACTCCGAGATCATGGGCGCCCTGCCCGAACGCGAGTGGATCCCCCGCGCCCCCTCCCTGCGGCGGAAGATGTCCCTCACCGCCAAGGTCCAGGACGAGGTCGGCCACGGCCACATGCTCTACCGGGTCGCCGAGGACCTCGGAAAGTCCCGTGACGCGATGATCGACGACCTCATCAACGGCCGGACGAAGTTCCACAACGTCTTCCACTACCCGACCTTCACCTGGGGCGACGTCGGCGTCATCGGGTTCCTGATCGACGGGGCCGCGCTCGTGACGCAGAAGGCGCTGCTCGACTGCTCCTACGCCCCGTACGTCCGCGTCCTGAAGCGCATCTGCGCCGAGGAGAGCCTTCACCAGCGTCACGGGGAGGACCTCGTCCTCGAGCTGTGCGCCGGCACCGACGAGCAGCGCCGGATGTTCCAGGAGGCCGTCGACCGGTGGTGGGAGCCGATCATGCACTTCTTCGGCCCGCCGTCGAACCCGGAGAAGGACGTCCTGCTCCACTGGCGGCTGAAGGTCGACTCGAACGAGGTCCTGCGCCAGCGCTTCTTCGACCTCTACGTCCCGAAGCTGTGGGACCTCGGCATCACGATCCCCGACGAGGCCCTGGAGTACGACCGCGAGCGGGGCGAGTGGAACTGGAGCGAACCGGACTGGGACGGGTTCTGGGAGGTGGTCCGTGGGAACGGGCCGATGACGCAGACCCGGCTGGCCTGGCGGCGTTGGATGCATGACGCTCACGGTTGGGTGCGTGAGGCCTTGTCTGAGTCGGGTGTTCGGGCTGCGTGATGTTGTTTTCTTCGGTTCTTCGGGGCCCCCGTCTCAGGCTCCGCAGGAACGGCCTTTTATGCTGCGCCTGAGACGGGGGCCCCTCGCCCGGCCCCGCAGGAACGGCCTCTCATGCTGCGCCTGAGGCGAACCGCTCGTCGCTGGGTCCTTCCCCGCCGGGGCTGCGTCTTCGGGGTGGGGAGCTGAAGGTCAAAGTCAAAGTCGAGATCGAGGTGGTTGAGGTGGAGAGGTGGGAGGTGTTGGGGCGGCGGACCGGGGAGGACCCCTGGACCGCCGTCGGGGCCGTGCACGCCCCTGACGCCGACATGGCCCTGCTGCTCGCGAAGGAGTCGTTTTTCCGGCACGGCGAGGGCGTCGACTTCGCCGTCGTGCGGCTCGCCGACATCCACCGGTTCCCGACGCCGGACATGCTGTCACCGGCGACCGACAAGAGCTACAAGCTGCAGAAGGGCTACACGGGCATGGGGGACAAGCGCCGGCGGGCCGCCGCGCGGGCCGAGGCGGCCGGCGCCGTGGTCGACCGCACGCGGCCCGAGGACCTGAGGGTGCACAACACGGCCCACCGCGGGAGGGGACCCCAGTCGTGAGCGACCCGCGCATCGACCTGCTGCTCGCGATGGCCGACGACGAACTCGTCATCGGCCACCGCCACTCGCAATGGACCGGGGTCGCCCCCCACCTCGAGGAGGACCTCGCGTTCAGCTCGATCGCCCAGGACGAGGTCGGTCACGCCGTGGTGTGGTACGGGCTCGCCTCGGAGCTGACCGGCAAGGACCCGGACGCCCTGGGGCTGGGTCGGCAGCCGGACCAGTACCGCAACGCCATCCTCGTCGAGCGGCCGAACCGCGACTGGGGCTACACCGTCGCCCGCCACTACCTCTACGACACCGCCGACGACGTCCGGCTGGTCGCGCTGGCCGACTCGGCGTGGCGACCGGTCGCAGACGCCACGGGCGCGTTGCGGCGCGAGGAGCGCTACCACCTCCTGCACGCCCGCACGTGGCTGGATCGGCTCGCGCACGGCCCGGTCGACGCCCGGCGCAAGCTCGGGGAGGGGCTGGTCGCGGCCTTCGGGGAGGCGCTCGGGCTGTTCGAACCGCTGCCCGCCGAGGGCGACCTCGTCGCCGACGGCGTCCTGCCGGTCCCCCACGCCGAACTGCTGCAGCGCTGGCTCGACATGATCGCCGCCGACTTCGACGCCCTGGGCCTCGAGCGGGTCCTCGAGGAGGGCGCGACCATGGCCGACCCCGAGTTCGTCCCCACCTCCTCCGGGGAGATGGAGGCGCCCGCCACCCTGTCCGGGCCGCACGTCGAACGGCGCGACCGGGGCTGGGTGCCGGTCGGCGAGTTCACCGGTCGCGGTGGCCGGCACGGGCAGCACAGCGAGGACTTCGCCGAGGTCTGGCAGGATATGACCGGCACGTACCGCGCCCACCCGGGGGCCACGTGGTGATGGGCGAAGCTCGAGCGCCAGGATGACCTCCCGGACCGTGACGGCCCCGTCCCCCGAGGACGTCCGCGCCGTCCTCGACGCCGTCCCGGACCCGGAGATGCCGCCGGTGAGCATCGGCGAGCTGGGGATGGTGGTGGATGTCCGCGTCGACGGCGGGCGGGTCGAGGTGGACCTTGTCCCGACCTTCTCCGGCTGTCCGGCCATCGCCGTCATCCGCGAGGACGTCGAGCGGGCCCTGCGTCCGCTGGCCGGCGTCGACGAGGTCGAGGTCCGGTTCGTGAGAGACGTCGTGTGGGACCCGGAGCGCATCACGTTCGCGGGCCGCCGCAAGCTCGCCGAGTTCGGGATCGCCCCGCCCGGGTCCGGCCAGACGCTGCTGGGGATCGGCGGCGTGAAGTGCCCGCTGTGCGGGTCGCGCGACACCGTCGCGGACTCGCCGTTCGGCCCGACGCCCTGCCGCGCGACCAACTACTGCCGCGGGTGCCGCAACCCGTTCGAGGTCATCAAACCGTGACGAGTCAGCGTCTCCACCGCGAGCGGATCGCGCCCGCGGCCCGGCGGTCGAGGAGCGCCGCGGACCCGCCTGCCCGGCGCTAGAGATGTCTCCGGGGCGCAGGCAGCGACGGCCACAGCGAATGACGACGAACCAGCGGCCAGCGCCCACACCGGCGGCAGCCGCCCCGCGTCACGGTCCCGTACCGTCGCGCGCCCGGTGCCAGAGAAGGGAGGTGGCCAGGATTGCGGCCGCTCCGACAGCCCAAAGGCTGGCCAGCCCGCACCCCCCCCCCGGGTGCCGACCCCCCGGGGCTGCTGACTTCGGTCGCGTCGGCGATCCGCGCGGGTGGTGGTGCGTGCGCCGGCGGGCTGCGTCCGCGGACTCGCGCCGGGGCTCGCCACGCCCGCACCGAGCACGACGCCGGCGCCGGCGCCGGCGCCGAGGCGACCGTCGATGCGATCATGGCCGGTCTTCGTCACCGCGGCGGCGGCTGGTCGGCCGACCGCCTGGGAGTGGGTGCCCCGCACAGCAGCACCACGCCCGTGATGAGCACCAGCACCGCGACGCCACCGAAGGCGAGGTCGTAGACCACCAGATCCTCGACGCCGCGCCGAACCTCGTGCAGGCGGAGCACCTTGTGCTGAATGGTCGCGTCGTAGAGGTTGAAGCCGCCGAAGCCGATGGCGATGCCGGCCCAGAGCCGCCGCGCCCAGCCGTGGAACGGCCGCCGCCCGTCGCGCCACACGCCGACGAGTCCGACGGCGAGCAGGAGGCTCGAGACGAGGTGGAACACGCCGTCCGCCAGCAGTCCGACGGAGCGGACCCGGTCATCGACCGGACCGCCTTCCCGGATGGACAGGTCGAGGAAATGGTGCCAGTCGAGGACTTGGTGGAGGACGAGCTCGTCGAGCGTGCCGACGGCGCCGATGCCCACGAGCACCCCGTACAGCAGCGTGCGCGGACGATGAGCCGATCCCGGTGCGGTCACGACAGCGCTCGTCGTTCAGTAGCCGAGCGGCCGCGGCGGGGGGTGCCGTGGCGGTCCAGGACCGCGCGCGCGGCCGCCCGCCCGGGGGAGCCGGCGACCCCGCCGACGGGCGCCGTGCCGGCACCGGTGATGAACAGCCCGCGCACCGGGGTGGCGTGCCCGGCCAGCGCCCGGGTGGGTCGCATCCACGCGAGCTGGTCGATGCTGATGTCGAGGTGCATCGGGTGCGCGCCCGGCCAGCGCAGCTCGCGGGCCATCATCGGCGGGGTCCGAAGCGCGCGCCCCCGGATCGACGCCCGGAACCCCGGCGCCCTGCACTCGACCTGGTCGATCATCCGCTCGGCGAACGACTCGGCCTGATCGTCCCAGCCGCCGTCCAGCTCATACGGCGCGCTCGGGCAGGCCAGGTACACGGTGTGGTGCCCCGCCGGGGCGAGCGAGCCGTCCAGCGCGCTGGGGGTGAACGCATAGGTCGGCACGGGGTCCGGCGGCAGCCGCCGCGCGTCCGCCGCCGCGAACCCGGCGGTCATGTCGTCGAGCCGGTCGACGTAGCTTTGCAGACCGTTGTAGTCCCCGGCGCGGGCGCCGCGGTACGCCGGCAGCCGATCGACCGCCACATGCACCAGCATCTGCACCGCGTTGCCGCGATGCGCCGCGCGCAGCTCCTCCGCCGCCCGTCCGGCCAGCGGCGGGTCGAGCAGGTCCAACAGCGCCGTCCTCGGGTCGACCGCGGTCACCACCACCGGAGCGGCGATCCGCTCGCCGGACTCCAACCCGACCGCGCGGACGCGCCCGTCGGGCGCGTCGATCCTGGCCACGGCGGCGCCGGTGCGGACCGTGCCACCCAGCCGGCGGAAGCGGCGCTCGAGCGCGTCGGTCAGCCCCTGCGACCCGCCGCGGGCGTGCCACTGACCGTACAGGTGATAGGCGGCCTGCCACAGCCCGTAGAACGCGCTGCCGGGCGCCGCCGGGCTGGCCGAGGAATGCGCGGCGAACGCCGCGATCGGCGCGCGCGTGCGGTCGCTGGTCAGCCGCTCGGTGAGCACCGCCGCGTACGGCGACACCAGCTGATGCACCAGCGCCTGCGGCCCGCCGTTGCGCGCCAGCGCCTGGACCCCCGCGACCACCCGACCCGGGCCGCGCCGCACCCGCCGGCGCCACGACGCCCCCGCCTCGATCCCCGCGACCGCGCTCCGCACCAACGGCCGCGCGTCGTGGACGAACCTCCGGTAGCGGTCCGCGTCGGCCGGCTCGACCGCGCGGATCGACTCCACGGTGCGCTCGACGTCGCGGTGGAACCGCACGATCGCGCCGTCGGCGAACACCCCCACGGCGAACGGGTCCATCTCCACATACTCCAGGCCCACCGCCGCCAGCCCCAGCTCCTGCGGGATGTCGGTCATGTTGATGATGTTGTGCGCCACCGAGTGGGTGTCGAAAAGGTACCCGGGCACCGTCTCGTCGGTCCGGGCACCGCCGCCCAGCTTCCCCGACTGCTCACAGACGACCACGTCCAGCCCCGTCCGCTGCAGATAGCAGCCGCACACCAGGCCGTTGTGACCCCCACCAACCACCACGACATCGACCACGGCGCGTCCTTTCCCGCTCCGGCGCCAGGCACTCCCCGACGTCGTCGGCCACGATGCCCCACCGACTGGACCACCAGACGCCTGCGAGCGGAGGGCCCCCACCATGGGTGGCCACCGTCGACCACAGACCCGGCCGCGTGCCTGATTCTCACCGTGACTCCGCTCCAACCCGGGAGGCATCGCCGATGCGGCCTTGGGGGTGGCCGCGCTGCTGTCGTTGGTGCCTGCCTGCCTGCGGCCTGCCAGTTGCCGTTGCGAGCGCTCCTCGATCATCTCGCCGCTGGCCGCGGCGCTGGCGAGCCTACGGTCGGTCGTGTCCATGGGTGTGCTGCAGGCTGATCGGCGAGCTGGGCGTACCGCCCGTCGACGAGCCCGAGGTTGTGGCGTTTGCGCCCTGCGCTCGGGGATGACGCCAACAGGTGACGCCTGGATCGGAGCAGCCTCCAAGAGGTCCAGTCCCCCGGCGGGCCGTACGGGGTGGTGAACGCCGAGAACTTCGGCGCCCCCGGCGTGATCGACTACCGCAACCCGACCATCGCCGGAGTCCTCGCTCAGCTGGGCTACGTGCAGCGCTTCGGGGTCGGCATCCAGATCGCGCGGGCGCGCATGCGGGCGAACGGCAACCCTCCCCTGGATCTGCGCGCTGACGGTACGTTCGTGCATGTGATCCTGAGGCTGCTCGGATGACCGACGGTCTCTGGCTGCCGCAGGGGGAGATGCGGCCGGCCGGCTACGTCGTCCTGCAGCGCGGCGTCCGCATCGACCGGGTCGTCGGCGCGTACGACCGATGGCTGCGTCGCGTGCCGGGGGAATACCGCCGGGCCGTCCTCGGCGAGAAGGACTCGACGGACGTCCCGCCGGCCGCCGAGGACCCGCAGTGTCTCGGCTTGCTCAAGCATTACCACTCCCTGGGGCCGATGGGCCAAGAGGCTCGCCGCCCCGTCTTCCTGCTCCGCTCCGCGGACGGTGCCATCGGAGCGCACCAGCAGGCGGTGCAGGCCGCCTACCGAAACTTCGCCGAGCTCGCTCGGCGGATCCTGAACGCCGTGGGGGCCGGGGCGCCGGCCCCGTGAGCAGCCGAACAACGGGGGTGTGTGCGCCGCCCACGACATGGGCCCGTCGGGTCAGCCACGACATGGGCCCATCGGGTCAGCGACCGTCTCCATGGGAGTCGATCCGGAGCACGTCGGCGTTGGTCGACGGCGACGTCTTGGATTCCGAGTCGGTCCGGCGAGCGTTCTGCGACGTCGATGCGCTCCTGCACGCGGCCAACGTGTTCAGTCTGAACGCGGCCGACGCTGAACTCATGCTCAAGTCAATGTGGACGGCACGCGGCAGGTGCTGCACGCCGCTGTCGACGGCGGTCTCGATCCTGTGGTGCACGTCTCGTCCACCTTGGCGCTGCTCCCGAGCGACCACTTGACGTCCGCGTCCCCG
>Ga0136627_1000634_pt1 | contig 13497 bp, 11 predicted proteins | sample AntDrymUQ4892206_2_FD_104652 | JGI IMG/M metagenome (GOLD analysis project Ga0136627, IMG submission 104652) | Polar desert sand microbial communities from Dry Valleys, Antarctica - metaG UQ489 (22.06) | ecosystem: Environmental > Terrestrial > Soil > Desert | place: Antarctica: Dry Valley... | reverse complement strand
GAACGCATCATCCATTAGGCGCACGTCGCGCAGCTTCGTCGCTCTGCTCAGCACAGGCTCTGGGCGACTATCCCTGCGGGGAAATGGCCCCTACGCGACCAACCGCCTTCGCTTTACCCTGATTGACTATCCTGTTTAGGTATAACTTCTGACGCTGACGCGTGCTGAAACGCCCATGAGCCATTCCGCGCCGTGCGTTCTCCGCCGTATGCGTCGTCGAGAATCTCGGCGATGTGCCGAATTTCGGCTTCGACCCCATTTCGCTTCAGTGATGTCCTCAGTTGCATCGCACAGCCCGGATTCGCCGTCACCACAACACCCGCGCCAGAGTCCCTGATGTGCTGCGCCTTACGATCTCCCAGATCATCGGCCATCTCTCGACGGATGATGTTGTAGATCCCGGCGCTCCCGCAACACAGCGACGACTCCCGCATCTCCGTGAGCTCCAGCCCCGGCACCGATCCGAGGATCGTTCGAGGTTGCTGCGTGATCCGTTGCGCATGCGCGAGATGGCAGGGTTCCTGGTACGTGACCTCCAGTGAATTCCCCGTGGTTGGCGGTATCAACTCACTCGTTCCCACCAACTCTGTCAGATCCACGACACGCTCCGCGAACGCCTTGGCCCGGTCACGGTATTCAGGGTCCTCCGCCAGAAGGTGGTCATATTCCTTGAGGGCGGCGCCGCAACCAGCCGCCGTCACCACAATCGCTCCGCTTGCACCTCGCTCGAACGCGTCGATGTTGATCCGCGCCAGCCGTCTCGCCTCGTCCATCATTCCGGCGTGCACGTAGAGCGCACCGCAGCATTGCTGGGTGGCCGGCACGTCTGTCGCGTAGCCATTGTGAGCAAGCACGCGCCCCGCCGCCCGGTTCACGCCGGAAAACACGGTGCTCATGACACAGCCGTTGAACAGATGCGTGGTCGCGTTGGCGCCCTCTGGTTGCCACGACTCGCGACCCGAAACGAGAGCGGGTTCCCTCATGGGAGGCACCATCGCCTCCAGCGTTTCCAGTCCCAGGCGCTTGAGGACGCCTGTCTTGCGCAACACCGCAGATAACCCGCTGCGTTGATAGAGCCGCAGGCCGCCGGTCAACGCCCGCATGCGCCGAATGTCATCAAACGGCACCTGCATCCCCACCGACCGTGCGATGCGCTGCCAGCGTGGCCGGGGACGATGCTGCTCCAGCTGGGCCCTGGACGCCTCGACCAATGGCCCATACTGCACCCCGGAAGGACAAACCGCCTCACACGCACGGCAATTCAGGCATTGATACATTTGCTCATCGAACGCCGGATCGAGCAGGTCCATCCGCCCGTCGGCCACCGCCTTCATCATCCAGAGGCGACCTCTCGGTGACGACGCCTCGTTCCCAGTCAGCCGGTACGTCGGGCAGGTCGGCAGGCACATGCCGCAATGGACACAGTCCTGCAGCAGCGTGTCATCCGGCGTGTCGGGACCCGAAAACCCTCGCATGTTCTGTGATGATTCTTCTACCAGCTGATCGAACGGAGATGTCTGAACGGCCATTAGGTCATGCTTTCCATAGTTCCGACAGCAGGTTGATCACTGGCTGAAGGAGAATCCCACAACCTGCCTCTGTTCAGTCGATGCTCGGGGTCGAACTGGTGTTTGAGCGCTCCCATGATCGTGCGCTGATCCTCCGGAATCGACCACACCTGCGCTCCGGACCTCCACACGAAAGGTGCGTGGAGCACTACGTAGCGCACGTTACCGCCCAGACCTGTTTGCTCCAATACGTGGCGCCACGATGCGTGGTCGAGCGCCGCGGACCGTAGCGCAACGGTCAAAGAGCCGGTGCCTGGAGAGATGTAAAACGTCACATCCTCAACTCCGGAGAGTTGTTGTTGCAATTGCTCTACCACGCGGTTAATTGTCGCTGGCGTACTCCCCACCTCGATCATGACGTCTTCGTCTCCGGTAGCCGCCAACATGTCTGACCGTCGCTGCCACCATTGTGCGCTATCTTTCCCTTCGAGCAAGTTGCTCAACTGCAAGTCCCCGTGTTCCAGGCGGATCCGGTCCGCAAGCTCCCTGATCGGCTTGGCTCTGCCAGACAATCGGATCGCGGCGTCGGCTTCAGCGCCGTTGCCGTCAACAACCGCGGCCGCGATCGTCGGCTCGGATCGCGTGAGTTGCACAACGCCATCTGCTGCATCCTTGAATGGCACGCCTTCTGAACGCATCGTCAACTCGGATTCATGCGACGGGATCACCTTGAGATTCACTGAGGTGATCACCGCAAGGGAGCCGTATGACCCGTGCAGCAATCTCGGAATCTCGAATCCGCTCACGTTCTTGACGACCATGCCACCAGCCTTCGCGATCAGTCCATCTCCACGCACATACGACGCACCGATCAGGAGGTCCTTGATCGTCCCGTCTCGCAGCCTGCGTGGCCCCGCCCAGCCGGCCGCGACCACTCCGCCCACGGTGGCTTTCTCGGTAAACGGCACATCGATCGGGATCGTCTGGCCGTGTGCCGCCAGGGTGGCGATGAGGTCCGACCAGCGGGTCCCAGCTCTGACCGACACGGTGAGATCGGCAGGCTCGTACTCGAGAATTCCAGTCACGCCAGTCAGGTCCATCTGCACCGGCACGCGATCAACGGCATTTCCAGTACTCAGCGCCGTGCCTCCGCCGACTGGTACCACCCAGGCGTCACCCTCCCGGAGCTGCTGGAGAATCTCCGAAATCTCACCGTCGCTGGATGGCGCAACCACCGTCTCCGGCGCGAAGGCTTCGATGCGCTGTGTACCGATCATGCTCGACATCTCTCTCACATCGGGTGGATATCATGCTTCTGCGCCATCGCCTGATTGTGAAGCGCTCGAACCTCACCGCACATGTATCCCTTTGGCAACACCTTCTCGGGATTCATCAGCTCTCTCGGATCGAACGCCAGCTTGATTCCCGCCATCGCGGCAAGGTCTTCCCCGGTATAGATCAACTCCATGTACCCCTGCTTTTCGGAGCCGATCCCATGCTCGCCGGAAAGAGTGCCGCCCATGCTGACGCAGGTCTTGATCAGTTCGTGGCTGGCTTCCAGAATCCGCTCGACGTCACCGCTCTTGCGCCGGTCGAACAACATGAGCGGGTGCAGGTTGCCATCTCCCGCGTGGAAGACGTTGGCGATATCCAGGCGAAACTCATGGGATATGTCGCTAACCGCCCGCAGCGTCTCCGTCAACCGTGTCCGCGGCACTACCGTGTCGTGCAGGTAGTAGTTGGGCGCCAGCCTGCCCATCGCGGCAAGCGCCATCTTGCGCCCTTTCCAGAGCAACTCCTGCTCCGCCGCCGACTGCGCCGACCGGAACGACGTCGCGCCGCTCTCATTCGCGATGCCCTCGATCTGGGCGCTCATCTCGTCGACTTCGGCGCCGGTACCATCGACTTCGACAAGCAGCACCGCCGCCGCGTCCATCGGATATCCGGCGTGGTAAGCCGGCTCGACCGCCTTGATCGTCAGCTGGTCCATCATTTCGAGCGACGCCGGCAGTATCCCTGCCCCAATGACATTGGTCACGCACGCTGCCGCATCATCCATCGTGCCGAACGCCGCCAGGTGAACATGCACCGATTCCGGCGTGGGCATCAGCCGCACCAGAATCTTCGTGACGATGCCCAGCATTCCCTCGGAGCCAACCAAAATCGCCACCAGGTCCAATCCGCCGACTCCGGGACCGTGCGCGTCGATCCACGTCACGGTTCCGTCCGGAAGCACGACTTCGAGCCCGAGAATGTGATTGGTCGTCACGCCGTACTTGAGGCAATGAGGACCACCCGAATTCTCGGCGACATTGCCGCCGATCGTGCATGCCTTCTGGCTCGATGGGTCAGGAGCGAAGAACATCCCCTGCGGCCCAACCGATTGCGAAAGCTCCAGGTTGATCACGCCCGGTTCGACCAGCGCGTTGCGATCGACCGGATCAACTCGCAATGTCCGATCCATCCGGGTCAGCGCGATGATGACCCCGCCGCCCCTCGCGACAGCGCCGCCCGAAAGTCCGGTCCCCGCTCCTCTGGCGACAACCGGAACGCCGTAGCGATACGCCAGCCGCACCACTGCCGAGACCTGCTCGGTCGAAGTCGGCAGCACCGCCGCCAAAGGTCGTTCCGTGTCCACGGCACCATCGACCGACCCGTCGTACTCGTACACGAGCAGATCGGCCGCTTCGTGCAGCACCCCGCGATCACCGCAGATCGTCTTCAGTTCGGCCAAAAAGGCATTGCGATCCATGCGAGTCACCACACAACCTGTAGCCCCGCGCCTCAGTGTGCGGGGTCCGTCTTCAGCGCAGTATCCAAAGATCCAGGAGGCGCGTCAACCATGGCGCATCCGCTTGATGCATTGGCTCACATCTGGATCAAATCCAACCGGCTACACTTTGGGGATACCGATTGATACGCGCATTGGAGGAAATGTAGTGGCTGATCGACAATACTGGATTTTGGTGAGCTCCCCCGACAACCTTGAGGCTACGAAGTCTCGCGACTTCACGGTCCAGGGCATGAAGTCGCGCCATCGCAAGAAGGCCGAGCAGATGAAGCCGGGCGACAAGCTGGTCTACTACCTCACCGGCAAGAAGATGTTCGCCGCCACCGCGACCGTCACCTCGGATTACTTTGAGGGCGACGACCTGATCTGGACCAGCAAGAACACGAAATCCAACCGCGATCCCGAAAACTACCCATGGCGCGTCAATATCGAGCCGGAGCTTGTCGCCGACGCAGACGGCTGGATCGACGCAGAGCCTGTCGCCCGCCAGATGACCTACGCGAAGAAATGGCCTGAGAAGAACTGGACATTGGCCTTTCAGGGAAACGTCCACAATGTTCCCGAAGAGGACTACGAACTGATCCATCGGCTGCTGAAGGAAGCAGGTTCCAGAGTCGCATCGTAGGGGAGGACCTGGAGCCTGTGCTGAGCCTGCCGAAGCATCCTCCCGCACCGTTGAAAAAACGAAGCGAGGGCGCCATTGCTGGCGCCCTCGCTTCGGTCGGTGGAGATGGGGGGAATCGAACCCCCGTCCAGAACCGGTTATCGGACATCTACTACACGTTTAGTCGATGTTTTAATGTCCCACTCGAAAACCCCATCGACAGGGCGAACGAGCGGTAATTCGGACTGTCTTGAGTGATCGCGCACCGACGAACTAGATCACAGCACTCCATCTTGGTGACGCCCACATCCGGTCCCGATGGAGGGAGGTCTGGGTGAACGCGCTACCTAGAGGTCTGAGACTTAGGCAGCGTAGGCAAGCTGGGAGTTATCCGCAGTTGCAGTTTTTTGCCCGTTGTTTACGAGGCCTCGGGCGCCTCGACGTGCAATGGCCTGATCTCCGACCCTGTCGAAACCGGACATCCCCATTGGTTCCCTGTGAGAACAAACCGTCATCTCTTCTCACGGGAACACGTAGTATACACGGATGGGAACATCTGTGCTACCTAGCCGCGTTCCCGCAACGCCCGGTCAATCGACCGCTTCGCATCCCGCGCGATCTCGGTCTGTCGTTTGTCGTAAAGCTTCTTGCCCCGGGCAACACCGATCTCGATCTTCGCCCTGCCTCGCCGAAGTCGTACCCGTATCGGCACCAGCGTCATCCCCTTCCGGTCCACCTCGGAGGCAAGCTCCTCGATCTGGTTGCGATGCGCCAGCAGCTTCCGTGCCCGATCCGGGTCGTGATTGGCATATGCGCCGTGCTCGTACGGGTTGATGTGCGCGCCAATCAGCCACAACTCTCCCCTGAGTACGCGCACGTATGCCTCGCTGATGGTAACCTTGCCATCGCGAATAGATTTGATCTCCGATCCGGTCAGAACTATCCCGGTTTCCAGCGTGTCGCTGATTGCATAGTCATGGAATGCGCGCCGGTTCTGAGTGATGACCCGGTCCCCTCGCGGAGACTCCTGGTCAGACGCGCCACGTCTCTTCTTCGCCATAAAGGAAGTATACCGATCCGTCCGCATCTCCCGCCAACCAGTTGCTCCGCCTGCACGCCCGAGGCCTCTCACGTATGTTCCACGATCCAGAATTGCCATCGCCGTACGACGCGATAGCCGACCTCTATGACCTCGAGCACGCGGACCACGACGACGATATCGCGCTCATCCGCAACATCGTCTCGGTCGTCGGTGATCCTGTAATCGAGTTTGGCTGCGGATCGGGTCGGCTACTGCTCCCGGTCGCGCGGGACGGATACGCGATCTCCGGTATCGACAACTCACGCGCGATGCTCGCTCGGGCTCAAACGGAAGTGGACAAATCTGGACTGTCAGACCAGGTTTCGCTGGTCTACGGCCAGATGGAGGAAACCTTGCCTCTTTCGGCGGAATCCTTCGGAGTCGGCATCTTCTCGCTCAACGGGCTGACGCACCTCTCATCTCAGGAACGTCAGATCTCCGCGCTGACGGAGGCGCGCCGGCTGCTCGATCCGCGTGGGCAGCTCATCATCGACCTGTTCAATCCCACACATGAGTACCTGACTCACCTCGCCTCCCACCCCCATTTCGAAGACGCGCGGACCACGCCCGACGGAACTGAGGTTGAGAAATGGACTCACCGCACGGTCAGGTCATCGACCCAGCAGATCGACACCCGCATATGGTATGACGCTGTGGACACAGCTGGCGCGGTGATCCGCCGGCGCACGGCGTTCACGCTGCGCTACATCCACGCGGCCGAGTTGACGTTGATGCTCCAACAGGCGGGGTTCGTCGAGTGGCAACTCTATGGCACGTACGATCTCGATCCGTTCGAGGACACCAGCGAACGCCTTATCGTCCTGGCAGAACGCACTCCATCCTGACGTACCGACTCCTTCGCCTGTTCGTGGTAGTGTGGCATGAGGTAGACCATTGTCTACGGCCCGACCTCGCACCAACGGCAGCTCCATGAATCACCTTTCAGCCGTCTCCTGGATCATCACGGCCCTCGGATTGCTCATCATACTCACAAGCATCGTGGCTGATCTTTCGCCCGTCTGGATTCTGGGCGGCATACTCCTGACGCTCGCCGGTGGAGTCAAAATTGCCGTGGTCTTCATCTGGCAACGAATAGCTGGCCTCTCACTCCTCTGGACAGGGCATCGTGGAAACCACGAGCGCTCGCCATACCCCAATTCAGATCGGAGAGTCACCCATGTCGCAATCCTACGACCCAGACCAGATCGAACGCATTCGCTCGACCCGTCAGGTTCTCGCTGGCGACGAGGTCCAGCCGCTCACGGACCCATGGGCTCGCCCAACAGGACCGCTGGGCTTGACGCCACTCCAGCTCCAGTACGTTGCGGGTGTGTTGATACTTTTGGTCATCGGTGCAATTCTCATCCCGGTTGCCGGCATTGGCGTCGCCAGCGTCCCGCTGTTCATTCTCGGACTCGCGTTGCTGGCGGGATGGCTCCTCTTTTAGGAAGGCAGTCAGATCGAGTCAGGTAGAGTTGTCGGCACGACCTGCTCATCACCCGATGGTGTCCACACCGAGTCGACATCATCGACCGCGAAGGTCGCCGTCAGATTCCATAGCGCTATCACCGGTGGATCGTCGTACATCGAGGCGCTCACCTGCTCCAGAATCGCTCTTCGGACATCTGGATCAGCTTCGACTGACGCATCCGCCAGCAACGCATCCACGTCTACGCTGGAGTACCTGCTCAGGAATCCGTCGCTCTTGAACACCAGGTCGAGCAGCGTGTGTGGTTCGTAGAGCGGGCTCCACGTCGCCAGCCGCAGCACCGGTCGCTCCGGGTCGTTCCACCCTGCATTAAAGGTTGCGATATCGCTGGCTTCGATTGTCATCGAAAACCCGACATCCGCCAGGTTTGCGGCGATCGCCTCCGCCACGTCCTGCCGGGTGGCTGCGCTCGTTTCGAGCGTGAGCTCCTGCCCTTCAGCCACTCCTGCTTCCTCCAGCAGAGCTCGGGCGGCCTCCGGGTCGTAGCCATAGGGCACAAGCTCCGCATTGAACCCCGGTGATCGCTCGTCGGGAAAGACTGTGGCCAAAGGTGTCGTTTCCGGCGCAAGAAGAGCGGTCGCGATCGTCTCGACGTCGACGGCGAGGTTCAGCGCCCGTCTCACCCGCGCATCATCGAATGGCGCGGCATCGGTCGCAATTCTCACCCATTGCGACCCAACGATGGGATCATCAATCAAGTCCGCGCCCTGCGCCTCTACCTCCGCCCGAAAGTCTTGCGGGATCGAGACGGCGATATTCGCGGTTCCTGTGACGACATCTGCCACCCGAGTGGATGCTTCTGGTACGATGCGGACCGTCACCTCCTCCGCGAGCGCCTTACCCTTCACCGCGCTCAGCGCATAATCAGGGTTTCTCTGGAGCGTGAGATCTTCACCCGCCGAATAGCTGTCGAGCCTGAACGGACCGGTCCCGATCGGGCTGGTGATCGCCTGCTCCTCGGAATATCCCGAGGGAACCAGCATCAGCCAGGTCGCGATCTGAGCCGGTAGCCATGGAGAAGGCGCGTTGCAAACGATTTTTGCCTCAAGCTCGCCAACGACCTCCACATCGGTGATAACCTGGAACAGGCCGATGACGGACGACTCCGATTCCATCAGGAACGTCCAGGAGTCACGCAACGCATCCGCCGTCGCCGGCGACCCATCATGGAACGTCATACCGGACCGCAACACCGTGTTGAATGTCGTTGCATCGTCGGACGAGAACGACTCGGCCGCGAGCGGGACCACCTGGCCATCGTCCCCGATCATCACGATCGAGTCGTACACCGAGTGGACGATAGACCAGTCCCGCGCTGAATAGGCGAGCGACGGATGGATACTTTCCAGTTCGCCGTCGAGGTCGATCACCAGTTGTTCGGCCAGGTCATCCTGGCCAGCGACTGACCTGGCGCTCAACCAGAAAGGCCCAGCCAGCGATGCTCCCGCTACCGCCCCGAGTCCGCGCCCTAACGTGCGTCGATCCATTCCGAGTCGATTTGCTTTCATTGCTTTGGTTCCTTCTTTCGTTAAGGTGACAATGCGACGGGTCCAGTTACGATTCGGTCAGCACGATATAGTCATCGCCTCGCGGTTCCCAGTCCGCCAGCTCCGGCTCCACTCCGTAGCGAGTCACTGCGTTCCACAGGTAGATCGCCGCCGGCTCTTCCTGAAGCACCTGCCCAAGCTGCTGATAAATGGCATTCCGCGCCTCATCATCTGGTTCCGCCGCAGCCGCCTGGATCAGCGCATCCGCCTCTGGACTGTCGTACCGGGAGAGAAAGCCCTCGCTGGAAATCACCAGGCTCAGGAACGTGTTGGGGTCGTACATCGGCCGCCACGACGCGTATCGCAGCGGAGGCGCCTCGGGATCACCCCAGCCCGCGTTGAACGTGCCTCCCTCAGCCGCGACAATCTCGACCTCGATCCCGACCGCCTCCAAATCGGCTGCAATCGCCTCGGCATAGTTCAACCTGGGCGCCTGCGATACCTCCAGCGTCGTGCTGAAGCCATCCGGATAGCCAGCTTCGGTCAGCAACTCGCGGGCCAGTTCAGGATCATACGCAAACGGTTCGAGCTCAGGGTCAAAGCCAAGAGCCCGATCGTCGGGATAGATCGATGCCAGACGGTTGCTCGATTCCCCTTCCAGCGCCTGGGCTATCGTCTGCACGTCGACCGCGTGGTTGAGCGCCCGACACACGCGAGGATCGTCGAACGGCGCGACATCGGTGGCGATTCGCACGAACGCCGTCGCCAGGATTTCCGCCACGATCACCGTGCCCTCGGCGGCTTCAATGCCTGACTGCTGCTCAATGGGGATACGAGCGATGATGTCCGCCTGGCCGGTCGCAAGATCGGCCACCCTCGTCGCCGACTCCGGCACGAACCGATACACGACCTCATCAGCCATTGCCTGCCCTTTGGGCGATCCCCAGATATAGTCAGGATTCTTGATGAGCACGATCTGATTGCCCGGCTCGAACGATCCCCACCGGTACGGTCCTGATCCGACCGGATCGCTCTCAAGAGACTCAGTGGTAAACCCTTCCGGCAGAAGCACCTGCCAGACCGCCAGCTGGCTTGGCAGCCAGGCGGCTGGCTCGGAGCAGATGATGCGGGCGTTGAGATCGTCGATCTCCTCGACCCGATCGACGACCGTTATGAGAGCAGCGACCTGCGAATCCGACGCGCGCATGTGCTCGATCGAGCGAGTGATCGCCGTGGTGGTGACCGGCGATCCGTCGTGAAACGTCATGCCACCACGCAGTGTCACGTCGAATGTGATTGCGTCATCGGTGGTAAACGTCTCCGCGGCCAGTGGCACGATTGTGCCGTCCGAACCGAAGTCCACCAGCGCGTCGTAGATCGAGTGGACGATCGACCACCCGCGGGTGGTGTAGGTCAGCGCCGGGTCGAATGTGCTGACGTCCCCATCGAGGTCGACCACGATTTGATCCCGAACCGGTTCCGGCGTCTGCGCGGCGGCGACGTGGGTCAACACGTTCCAGCCGGCAACTCCAGCTATCAGCGATCCTCCTCCCTGAACGACCCTTCGGCGGTTGATTCCATGTGTGGCTCGTTCCTGCATGTGTTGTCCTTTCAGTTGCTCAGTCCAAAAAACCCGAATCCATCCGAAACTGGTGCTACCGCCCGAGGACGATAGCTGGTTGGCACTACATGTCCGCGATCCGATCGATGCGCATTCGAGCCTGAATCCAGTCTGCCAGGAAGTTGAAGCCCACCACCGCGAGGGCGATCATTATTCCGGGGAAGAAGCCCGCCCACCATGCCGAAAACACCACTTGCTGTCCTTCCCGAACCAGGCTCCCTAGCGTTACCGACTCGATCGGCAACCCAAGTCCCAGATAGGTGAGCGTGGCTTCATAGACCATCACGGCGGCGATGCCCTGCGCGAACAGCACCAGGATCGTCGGCGCCAGGTTTGGCAGCAGGTGCCGCCACAGAACGTAGAATCGTCCCGCGCCAAGGGCATACGCCGCCTCGACGAACTCGGACCGTCGCAGCGCCAGCGCCTGCAAGCGCACGATCCGGGCGTAGACGATCCAGCCTCCCAAAAGCAGGATGACGATCAGGTTCAACAATCCCTGCCCGAGTGTCGCGGTGATGACGATGCCGATCACAATGGCGGGAATCGCCATCTCGACCGTCACCAGCGAGGTAATCACACGATCGGTCCAGCCCCCAGCGAGTCCAGCAAACGCGCCAAGCATAACCCCGATCACGCCAGCGTTGACGGCGGCGATGACGCCGATCAGCAACGAGAATTGCGCACCATCGGCGACTCGGGCGAGCAAGTCGCGTCCTAGCCCATCGGTGCCAAGCGGGTGATGCCAACTCCCCCCCGACCATGCGGGGGGCTGAAGTCTGTTGAGCAACTCCTGCTCGTCGGGATCGGCGGGGATCACCATGGGGCCGACCAGCCCGATGGCGACGAACGCGAGCAGCGGCAGGAGCGGCAGGAAGCGCAAGACGGAACGGAAACGAGGATACCAGCGGCGCTCCTTGGGGTTGTCGGTCGCGTCGACCAGCGTCGATTCCAGCCGCGATTCCATGCGGTGCGTGTGGTCACGTTGCATGAGACATCACCTGCGACGACCGCAGCCAGGGGTCGATCGCCATCGCGGTCAGATCGACGAGGATGTTGACCATCGTCACCATCACCGCCGACAGCACGACGAACGCATGGATCACGGGCATGTCACGCTCCAGCGCCGCCTGGAGCGCCATGCGGCCCACGCCGGGCCACGCGAAGACCGATTCGATCACGATCGCGCCACCGATCAGCCCTGCGGCGTGCAGGCCCACATAGGCGACAGCGGGCAGCACGGCGTTCGGGAGCATGTGTCGCCACTGCACCGCTCTCGCAGGCAATCCCTTGGCGCGAGCGGTTCGGATGTACATGGTGCTCTCGACGTCGCGCATATTCGCGCGTACCAGCCGGGCAATCATCGAGGCGGGATGGAGGGTGAGCGCGATGATCGGCAACACCATCGACCGCAAGCCTGCGCTCCCCGAGGACGGGAACCAGCCGAGCTCCACGGCGAACAACAGGATCAGCAAGGTGCCCAGCCAGAAGCCGGGAATCGCGAGACCCACCAGCGTCGTCGCGGAGAGGACCCATTCCAGCGGTCCTGACCGCCTGGCGCTGGTGATCACGCCAAGCACGACACCCACGACCACGGCGGACACCGTGCCGATCAGCGCGAGCTGCAAGGTTGCCGGAAACACCCGCAGCACGGCCTCCGCTGCTGGCTGGCGAAGGCTCCACGAATACCCGAAATCCAAAGTAAATGCGTCCCGCAGGAACATGACGTACTGGGTCACCAGTGGCTGGTCGAGGCCAAGTCGATCCCGAACGCTTTCGCGTATTTCGGGTGACGTGTTGACCGGAAGAAAACCGTAGGTGGGATCACCCGACAGATGGATCAGGAAGAAGATTCCGCTGGACGCGACAAAGATCGTGCCCGCGAGTATCGCCAGTGCCCGGAGTGCCAGGCGTGCCATAGGTGAACTCCCACAATCCGGAAGTCCTGCTGGCATGTGGACGGTCGAGGCATCGGACCTTTCAATAGGTCCGACACCACGCCATACCCCGTGACCGGCAAGGACTTCCAGCATCGATGACGCAAACCCGGGACAAGGAAAATCCCGGAGCCAGAGGCCCTCGGGATCTCAAGAGTTGTGGAGCGGCAATCGACAACAGGTCCCTCTCGGGAACACGTGGTCAATTCTTCGCCTTCTCCCATCCGGACTATACCGTCGGCTCCGGAGTTTCACCGGATCGTGCGGGCGTGAACTCACGACCACTTGCGGGCTGTACCGCCGGTCAGGACTTGACCGTCATCACTCGACGGCCTCACCAATCCCCGAAGGCTATGTTGATTCAATCGTAATCGGATGCGTCGGAAACGTCAATGCTTCACAAATGAAAGGGCTATGCTTTCGCGCCAAGCACGTCCTTGACCCGTCCGAAAAATCCCTTGCTGTTGGGTTGCTGCTGGATGTCGCTGCCCAGGCTGGATGCAAGCTCTTCGAACATCGCCCGCTGGTCCTCGCTGAGCTTCTTCGGCGTGACTACCTGAATCGTTACGATCTGATCGCCGCGACTTCCGCCGCGAAGATCCGGCACGCCCTTCTCCCGCAACCGGAATTGTTGCCCGGACTGGGTTCCAGACGGGATCCGGAACATTACTGGCCCGTCGATCGTCTCGATCTCGCACTCATCGCCCAGCGCCGCCTGAGCGACGTTGATTCCGACCTGCGAGTGGATGCCCTTGCCATGCCGCTCGAAGATCTTGTGCGGCTTGACCCTGATCTTGACGTAGAGGTTGCCCGGCAAGCCACCATGGCCGCCGGGCACGTCCTCGCCCTGACCAGTGAGACGTAGCGTCGCGTTGTCGTCGACGCCTGCCGGCACACTGACCTCTATGTTGCGGTATTGGCGACGCCGTCCTCGTCCCCGACATCCGTCACACGGATCGACGATCGTAACGCCTTCGCCCTG
>Ga0136627_1000633_pt1 | contig 13497 bp, 12 predicted proteins | sample AntDrymUQ4892206_2_FD_104652 | JGI IMG/M metagenome (GOLD analysis project Ga0136627, IMG submission 104652) | Polar desert sand microbial communities from Dry Valleys, Antarctica - metaG UQ489 (22.06) | ecosystem: Environmental > Terrestrial > Soil > Desert | place: Antarctica: Dry Valley... | reverse complement strand
CGTCCTCGATGACGTCGAGATCCACAGGGGCAGGTCGACGCAGCTCGCTCACGCCTTCGGGAATCTCAGCCATCCGCCCACCTTAAACAGCCTCGAGCTGAGACCGCGCTCGTCGGGCGGCTATGCCTCGCCGAGACGCGGCTTGGGCGAGGCGCGCGGCAGGCGGCGCCGGGCTTCCTCGGCATCGCGCTGGGCGGCAGCCGCCCGGTCCTCTTCCTCGCGCGCCTTGCGACGCCGGCGGGCCCTCTCGGTCCCGTCGGGAGGGGACTGCTTGGCGACCTCGCCGAAGATCTCCTCGACCTCGGCCTTCTCGAGCGACTCCTTCTCGAGCAGCCGCTCTACGAGCAGGTCAAGTTTGTCGCGGTACTTCAGGACGATCTCGCGCGCCTCGTCGTGGGCCTCCTCGACCAAGCGGCGCACCTCCTCGTCGATCTTGGCGGCGACCACATCAGAGTAGTCCTTGACGTGACCGAGCTCACGCCCGAGGAACGGCTGGCCCTCGGTTTCGCCCAGGGCGAGGGGGCCGAGATCGCTCATCCCGTATTGCGTGACCATCGACTTGGCGATCTTGGTGCAGCGCTGAATGTCGTCGCTAGCGCCCGTGGTGGGTTCGTTGAAGATGACTTCCTCGGCAACGCGGCCCCCAAGAAGCATGGTCAGCTCATCGACGAGCTCGCTGCGCGTCACCAGGAAACGGTCCTCGCTCGGAAGCGTCAGCGTGTAACCAAGCGCACGGCCGCGGCTCACGATCGAGACCTTGTGTACGGGGTCGGCGTTCGGCAGGGCGTGCGACACGAGCGCGTGCCCACCCTCGTGATAGGCGATGACCTTCTTCTCCTTCTCGGAGATGACGCGGCTGCGGCGTTCGGGGCCGGCCACGACTCGGTCGATGGCCTCCTCGAGCTCGTTCATAGAGATCTCGTTACGAGAGAAGCGGGCCGCGAGCAGCGCGGCCTCGTTGACGACGTTGGCGAGGTCCGCCCCCGTAAACCCGGGCGTCCGCTTGGCCAGGACCTCGACATCGACGTCCTTCGACAAGGGCTTGCCGCGGGTGTGGACCTTGAGCACGCCGACCCGTCCGTTGAGGTCCGGCCGGTCGACCACGATCTGGCGGTCGAAGCGCCCGGGGCGCAGCAGAGCCGGGTCGAGGATGTCGGGGCGGTTGGTGGCCGCGATCAGGATGACGCCACCCTTGATGTCGAAGCCGTCCATCTCGACCAGAAGCTGGTTGAGGGTCTGCTCGCGCTCGTCGTGGCCGCCGCCGAGCCCCGCGCCGCGATGGCGTCCGACCGCGTCGATCTCGTCCATGAACACGATCGAGGGTGAGTTCGCCTTGGCCTGCTCGAAGAGGTCGCGCACTCGGCTTGCGCCGACGCCGACGAACATCTCGACGAAGTCGGAACCCGAGATCGAGAAGAAGGGAACGCCCGCCTCGCCGGCGACCGCGCGCGCCAAAAGCGTCTTGCCGGTCCCCGGGGGGCCGTAGAGCAGCACGCCTTTGGGGATCTTGGCCCCCATCGCCTGGAACTTCTGCGGCGCCTCGAGGAACTCCTTGATCTCGTGCAGTTCCTCGATGGCCTCATCGAGGCCGGCGACGTCCCCGAACGTGATCTTGGGTTGGTCCTTGGTAACCAGGCGTGCCTTGGACTTGCCGAAGCTCATCACCCGGTTGCCGCCCCCCTGCATCTGCTGCATAAGGAAGAAGAAGAGCCCGATGATCAAAAAGATCGGCAGGAACTGAAAGATAATCGTGAGGAAGATCGAGCTCTGCTGAGGGTCGGCCGTGATGGGCACGTTGTTGTCGAACGCCACCTGCTGGTAGTCGTCGACCGTGTCCTTGGGCAAGAACAGCTCGTACTCGAGGTCTCCGCCGGACAGCTCGCCGGTGACCTTCTCGTCCTTGGTCAGGAACTTGGCCGTCTCGATCTCGCCCGCTTCGACCATCTGGACCCAATCGTTGACCGACTCGATCTCTTCCGGACGCTCGGCGTTACTCTGATAGAGGTTGATGACGAACACCACGGCGATGATCAGGACCAGGTAGAAGATTGCGGATTTGAAGATTCGATTCATTTCTTTTCCTTACGCTCCGTCACCCGTCACCCCGACAGTCGACCTCTATCGTTGGCGACTCTGCACCCGCCGGCATTGCTCGCCGATCGTCGATCACGTCTCTCTGAGTTGAGGCTACCAGCCTCGTATCTCTAAGAAGCTCCTGTTCGAGACCCCTTCAAGCGGGATCGGCGCCGTACGCGGCGGGCTTGAGGACGCCGATGTAGGGGAGGTTGCGGTACTTCTCGGCGAAGTCGAGGCCGTAACCAACAATGAACACCGGCGGGATCTCGAAGCCGGGGTACTTGACCTCGAGGGGGACGGCCTGCTCGCCCTTCTTCCAAAACAGTGAGCAGATCTCGAGACTTGCGGGCCCCCGCGCCTCGAGATAGCGAAGCAGGTAGCTGATGGTCAAACCCGAGTCGATGATGTCCTCGACCAGGAGCACGTGCCTGCCGGTGATCTCGTAGTCGAGGTCCTTGAGGATCCGCACGACGCCCGACGACTTCGTAGACGACCCGTAGCTAGACACCGCCATGAAGTCGAACTCGACCGGCAGCTCGATCGAACGAGCGAGGTCAGACATGAACACGAACGCGCCCTTGAGGATGCCGATCAGCAGCAGGTCCTTGCCGCGGTAGTCGCCGGTGATCTGCTTGGCGAGGGACGCGATCTTGTCCTGGATGTCGTCGGCCGAGATGAGGATTTCTTGGATGTCCTCGTTGAGATCCGCATCGCGCATGCCGGTCATTATGCCCGGCCTTGTCGATCCGGTTGTTGCACGATCACGTGCTCGGGCGTGACCTCGATGGAAATGCCCGAGGCGACATCGAAATGCATCGACCCGCCTCTTCTCGTCGCAAGCGCCGCAAGCGCCGCGTCGATGCCCCCTGCGCGATCGCGCACCCGCCCGACCGCTCGCTCGATAAGCCTGCGGCGCAGCGCGTTCGGGATCGGATCAAGCCCCGTTCGCTCGAACACCACCCGGCCCCCCTCGCCCTTTGCGAGCTGTCCGTAGAGCGTGCCTGCCAGCGCCTTCAAGGCCGCCGCATCATCGCTCAATCTCTCCGTCGAGGACGCCATCGCGTGAATGGCGCCCTCTCCCCAGCGTTTCTCGATCGCGGGTAGGAGCACCGAGCGAACCGAGGCGCGTTCGAAGCGCTCGTCCTCGTTCGCAGGATCGACGTCGTAGTCGAGCCCGACCTCGTCGCAGTAGGCGCGCGTGGCGGCGCGGCGCACTGCGATCAGGGGTCGGATGCGAGTCGGGGCGGGGGGCGCCGTCATCGTGGGAGGGATGCCCGCCAGACCTTCGGTTCCGGCACCGTGGACGAAACGCGCCAGGGTCGTCTCGACCCTGTCGTCGAGGGTGTGCCCCGTCGCCACCCTGGTCGATCCGACCTCGCGCGCGACCGTGTCGAAGAACGCATAGCGAAACTCTCGCGCTCTGGCGTGGAGATTCGAACCGGCGAGATCTGGGGCTCTGACGAGATGAACCTCGAAGCCCGCGGACGCGGCCTCGGACGAAACCCGGGCCGCGACCGGCTCCGAACGCTCGCTCAGACCGTGGTCGACGTGCGCGACGTGGATCGTCCAGCCACGCCGCGTGGACAACCGTTTCAGCACATCAAGAAGGCAGGTCGAGTCCGGCCCCCCCGAGAGCGCGACCACCACGGTGTCGTTGTCGGCCAGCATGGAGTGACCGTCGATCGTCTTGGCGGCGCGCTCGACGACTGCGAAGCCCGGCCCTCCGTACCCCCCGTCGTTCATTCGTCAGGCGGCGACGCGGCCGAGCCACAACTCCGGCGCCCTGAGCTCGGCGAGCGTCGGGAAGTGGTCGGGGCCCAGCCACAACCGCTCGAGCACATTGGGCCCCGCCCGGCGCACGGCCTCCTCGCAGAAGGCCTGGCCGAGTTCGTACTGTTTGAGCTTCATCTCCATGCCGAGCAGCGAGGAGATGACCTTCTGCACGGAGTTGGCTTGCTCTCTGCGCCTCTCGAAGATATGCCGCATCCGCCGCATCGACGGAATGACGCGGGCGCCGACCGAGTCCATGACGTAGTTGCCGTGTCCCTCGATGACCGCCATCAGAGCCTGGATCTCGTCGAGCACAACGCGCTGCTCGTCGCTTGCGAGCAGGTACATGGGCGAGCGCTCCTCGGGGGGAACCTCTTTGGAGGCCAGCCTCTGCGCTGCAATCCGAAGGCGGTTGGCGAGCCCCTTCGTGTCGATCTCCACCGTGTCGACGTAGCGTCCGACGAGTTCGAGGAAATGCGGACGCAGCCACTCGACGCCCTCGAACTGGTAGCGGTGGGTGACCTCGTGCAGGGCCACCCACAGCGCGAAATCGCGGGGGACGAAACCGAAGCGGCGTTCGGTCTCGACGAGGTTCGGCCCGACGAAGTAGAGGGCGGCCCCCCCGGCGGGCAGCGCTTTGTTGCGACGGCGCGCCTCGGGCGACCCGTCATCGGGTGGCACCAGCAGGTCGTACTGGCCGAGAACCCGCCTGGACACGTAGCCGAGCAGAACACCGACCTCGACCGAGACCAGTGTGCGCTGCGCGGCCCGCATCGCGAACGGCATCTTGTCGAGCCGGTCGCCGATCTTGTCGACGACGGGGTTGAGCATGGCGGTCATCGACGAGATGTTGGCCTCGGCCCAGGTCGCTCGGTCGATCAGGCCCCAGCGCACGGGTGGGGGGGCGGGGATGCCGCTCGCCTCGGCGACGAGGTCCTCGGACCGGGGCACCGCCTCGTCGAGATCCGAGCGCAGGCGATCGAGCAAATAGGAGTGGTCAAGGCCGCTCGAGCCCGCGACGCGGCGCGCGACCGCCGATGCGATTGCGGGTTCGACGAGTCGCGCCACCTAGAAACCGGCTGGGCCTAAAAACCCTCGCGGCGGCGGATGACCACGAACTTGTAGTAGGCGAAGAACACTCCGGCGAGCGTCAGGGCGAGCAGGACGAGCGAGATCCTCGCCATCTGGTAGGTCCAAGGGGGGCCGGTCTCGTCCGCGGCTTCGCCCTCTGCGCCTCCGCCCTCGGCCTCGCCGCCCTCGTCCGAGCCCCCCTCGGTCTCGGTGCCACCGGACTCCGTATCCGTGTCGGTCCCGCCCTCGCCCGAGTCGGTCTCCTGCGCGAACGCAACCTCGCCCGGGGGCGCCGCGTGAGCGACGATCGGTGACAGGCTCGCGACCATCGCCGCGAAAGCGATCAAAATGACAAGCCGTGCATGCATCCAGGAGCCTCCGTCACCAGGTGGTCGTAGCAACGGCGACAGAATATCCCGCCGCGCCTCTCGGCGTGTCGAGTAACCCGATAGTCGGGTGGGATAAGACCCCGTGCGGTACCCGTGACGAGATCAGGCAGAGCCTGCGGCCGGCTTACGGCCGCGCAGGCGGGGCACCTTCATCTCGGCGTGGGCCCAGCACTTGTCGCGCCGGTTATAGGTCGACATACGGGTCTTGCAGCCGACCTCGGCGCAGACACGACCCTCGGGGTTGCGCTGAGAGGCGCGCGGGAGCCCCTTGGGGGTCTGGCCTCGGATTGCTATCTGCTTGGACATCGAGGCTCCTCTCGGATCCGGCCCGAATGGCTCCTTCGGCGCCGTACTCCTCTGACTGGTGTTCTGCTAAGCGTCCGGATAGACCGGTTGACACTTGTTGTTCGTACAAACGCTCCCAAGCGGCTTGGAGTTCCCGGATTTCATGACCGATTCGCGACCAGCGCGTGACCGCCTCAGACCCGTCTTCGTCCGGGTCGGAAGGCTCATTCGCGCCCTCGTGGGGACCCCCGCCCGGGCGGTGAGGGGAAGCGGCCGGCTCGTGGCGGACCCCGCCCGCCAGGTCGTCGACTACTGGTCGTCGGAGCGCCGCACGATGGGTCAGGGCTTCGTCGCCGTCACGGTCGCCTCGCTGACCTCGCTCGTGGCCGGCCTCGTCCTCGTCGGAATGAGCAACCGGATCGAGGTCATCGAGGGCCTGTTCGTCCTCATTCCGGTGTCGATCGGAATGCGGGGCAACATCTTCGGAGCTCTGGCGGCACGCCTCGGCACCGCGATCCTGTCCGGCCTCTTCGAGGTCTCGAGGGACAAAGCCGGCCTTCTTTACCAGAACATCTACGCCTCGATCCTGCTGACCATCGGCACGTCGGTGACCATGGGCCTGCTGGCGCGCGCCGTGGCGGGGCTGCTCGGAGTAGACACGGTCTCGGTGTGGGATTTCATCGTGATCTCACTGGTCGGTGGGCTGCTGTCGTCCGTTGTGGTGCTCGCGGTGACCATCTACCTCTCGATCACGTCGTTCAGAAGGGGCTGGGACCTCGACGCGGTGGGCGCACCGCTGATCACCGCGATCGGCGACGTGGTGACCCTTCCCTGCCTCTTTCTCGCCTCCTTTCTCGCTCGCATCGACATCGTCACGCCGGTGGTCGGCGGGCTCGCCTTGGTCGTCGGCGGCTTCGCGCTGTGGCGCGGTTGGACCACGGCCCTCACCGTCGCGCGCAGGATCGTGCGTGAGGCCTTTCCCGTTCTGTGCATCGCCATCGTGCTCGACGTGCTCGCAGGAACCGTGGTCCAGCCGCGCATGGACGACGTCTTCACCCCGCTGCCTGCGTTCCTCATCATCATTCCCGGCTTCCTCGAGAACACCGGCGCGCTGGGGTCGATCCTCGCAGCGCGCCTCGGATCTAAACTGCACCTCGGCGCCGTCACCCCCACGGCCAGGCCGGGGGCCGTGGCGCTCCTCGACGGCACCATCGTGCTCGTACTCGGCCTGATCGTGTACGCCATTTCCGCGCTCACGACACTGGGGGTCGCGGAGGCCACGGGCGCGGCCTATCCAGGAGCGCTCACCTTCCTTGGGGTGGTCATGGTGGGAGGCATGCTTGCGACGGTTGTCGCCGCCGTAATCGGCTACTACGCGGCGATCGTGACCTATCGCTTCGGCTTCGATCCCGACAACCACACCATCCCCATCGTCACGAGCGGAATGGACCTTCTTGGCGTCACCTGCCTCGTCATAGCTCTGGTGCTGTTCGGAGTAGCGTGAGGTGCTCATGATGGATTCAGCTCAGGGTCCGAATACCGTCAAGGGGTTCCTCGCAGAGGTCAAGGACACCTCCGAGCTCATGGTCGATCTCGCCTACGCGGCCATCTTCTTCTCCGACGCCGCCCTCGCTAAGGAGGTACGCCGTCTTGAGGACCGGATGGTCGAGCACCTCCGTGGATTGCGGAGGCAGTGCATCCTCGCGGCCCGTAGTCCCGAAGACGCGGAGCACATGGCCGGCGTGCTCGAGATCGCGGCCGCAGTCGAGAAGATCGCCGACGCCGCCGAGGACATCGCGGGCATAGTCGCGTCGGGCATCGGCATCCTCGAGGACCTCCGCAAAGACCTGCGTCACGCGGACGAGGTCGTTGCGCGCGTCAAGGTAAGGACCGACGCCCAGGCCATCGGACAGACACTGCGGGAGCTCGCGCTGCCGGTCGAGATCGGAATGTGGGTCATCGCCGCGCGCCGCGGCGGCCAATGGAACTTCGATCCGGGTCCCGACTTCGTGATCACCGACGGAGACGCGATGCTAGTGCGGGGGCCGGAGGACGGGATCAATCTTGCGCGCAAGGTCATGGGAGCACCCGAGCTGCCGGAGCCCCCGGAGCCCCCGGAGTTCGTGCTCAGCGATCTCGACCGAGCCGTCGACCTGCTGATCGAGATGAAGGACTCCTCCGAGGTCGCCGTAGGGCTCGCCTACTCGGCCCTGCTGTTCAACAGTCCTGCGCTCGCCTCGGAGGTCGCCAACCTCGAGGCGAGGAGCGACGACATCCACGACGAGCTCGAGTCGTGGGTTCTTCGCAGCGCGCAGGAGGCTCGCAATCCCGACGACCTCAGAGGGCTGATCCGCCTCGCCCAGGCTTCCGAGACGATCTTCGACTCGGCCAGAGAGATGACCCGTCTGGTGGAAGCGGGCGAAGAGCTGCATCCAGTAATCGCGGCGGCGTTGGTCGAGTCAGACGAGTTCGGTCACGAAACGGTCGTCCAGCCGGGGGCGCCTGCGGACGGCCGAACCATCAAGGATCTTGAGATCGAGACCGAGACCGGCATGTTCGTGTTGGCGGTCCAGCGAGGACGACGGTGGACCTATCGGCCCAAGCCGCGCTTCGCATTCGCCTCAGGCGACCGGGTCATCGCGGTCGGCCCGGCCGAGGGTGGCGAGGAACTCGACGAGCTCGCCGGGATGAAACGACAGTTCCAGGAGGCCTAAGTGGCCCGCCCCACAAATACACGTGCGTCACTTACTTATGGGACGGACCACAGATCGTATTAGCCTGGCGGGGATCGGGCATAGTTCCCTCTAGGACCGATCAAGGAGACACAGATATGCCCAAAGCGCTGCCCCAGCCGGACGGATCGACGCCGAAGAAGCCCACCATGGCCCAGAACCTGGGGGCGATAATCCTCGGCCTCGTGGCCGTCAAGCTCGCCACCTACATCGTCACGACGCTATGGCGGCTGATAACCCACGAGGATCCACCGCAGATCGATCAGGACGTCCCGATGGGCAAGAAGGCGGCGTGGATCGCTCTGGTCGGAGCCGCGGCCGGAGCCTCCCGGCAGGCGGCTCGGGACCTCGTCAAGCCCCCGCAGTCGGGACCGGCATAGTCACCACTCAAGCCGCGTCGGGATCCAAAAGCTCGGAGTCGGGGAGGCGCACAGCCGGGTCAAAAAGATGAGCGGGCTGGCCGAAGTTCTCGAACCACTCCGGCAGTTCGTGACCCGGCATCGGGCGTCCGAGGAAGTAGCCCTGCGCCTGGTCGCACCCGAGCGATTGCAGACTGTCCCACACGGCGCGGGTCTCGACTCCTTCGGCGACCACGCGCAGCCCCAGGTTGCGGGCGAGATCGATAGTGGAGCGGACGATGACCTCGTCGTTGTCGTCCTCGGTCATGCCGAGGATGAAGGACTTGTCGATCTTGATCTCCTGAACGGGCAGTCGCTTGAGGTAGCCGAGCGACGAGTAGCCCGCACCGAAGTCGTCGAGCGACAGTCCGATGCCGAGCGCGTTGAGCCGGTGGCAGACCTCGGCTGCACGAACCGGGTCGGCCATGATGCCGCTCTCCGTGATCTCGAGCTGCAGGTGTTCGTGAGGGACTCGGTGAATCGCGAGGATCGCCATCACATCGTCGACGAAGTTCGGGTCCAGGAGACTGCGGCGAGACAGATTGACAGCGATATTGACGACCAGACCGTGGTCGTGCCATATCTGCCACTGCCTCAAAGCACGTTCGAGTGCAAAGCGCGTCAACGAGCGCATGAGCCCCGTCTGCTCCGCTGCCAGGATGAACTCATCCGGAGCGACCTTGCCGAGCCGGGGATGGTCCCATCTCAGCAGCGCCTCCACTCCGGCGATCTCACCGTTGCTCAGGTCGACTTTCGGCTGGTAATAGAGATCGAGCTCGTCGCGATCAACGGCACGGCGTAGCTCGCCGAGCACCGTCAAGCGGCGAGTGCTGCTCTGATCGCTGTGGTTCGAGTAGACCTCGGGGCCGCCGTGAGCTTCCTTGGCGACGTACATGGCGATGTCCGCCCGCTGCAACAGGACGTCGACGTCCGCTCCATGCTCCGGGAAGAGGGCGACGCCGACGCTGGCCTCGACGTCGATCATCAGACCGGTCGAAACCTCGTCGAGCACGAAGGGGATCTCAATCGCCGCGGCGATTCTCTCGGCCACTTCCACCGCATCCTGTTCGCTTCCCACATCCGGAAGGAGCGCAATGAACTCATCACCCCCCAGACGGGCAAAGGTGTCCACCTCTCGCAGCACCTCTTTTACGCGGGGGCCGATCTGGCGTAGGAGAGCGTCGCCGATGTGGTGGCCGAGACTGTCGTTTATCTCCTTGAAGCGATCCAGGTCGAGAAGCATTATCCCGACCTTGGTCGAATTCCGCTTCGCCTCCAGCAACGCCTGGTCGAGCCGGTCGTAGAACAGTGTGCGGTTGGGAAGTCCGGTCAGGTCGTCGTGGAGCGCCTGGTACGCCTTGTAGTCCTTCTCGGCGTGCATCGTGGCGACACTCCAGATCATCACCATCGGAATTGCGAGGAGGGGAACCAGCAAGAGACTGCGTTCGGCAACCACGACGACGACCGGCGAAAGCACGAGCAGGAAAAGGTTGATCCAGGCCTGGTAACCGAGATCGGAGAGCAGGAAACGAATCACCGGAGCGCCTTGATGTAGGGCGATGGCGAGACGGCACAGCACGTTGTTGGTCATGAACAGCACCGCGCACGCCAAGAGGATCCCGGGCACATCCATGGTGTCGAAGCCGGGTGCCCCCGACGTGAACGAGCCCGAGGTCATGAGGTCTATGAGTGCACCGGCGGCGCCCAGTGCGAGCGCCATCTGAGCCGCGTTGAAGACCGACTTCCAACCGGGTTTGCTCGCCCGCAGATCGGCCGCGAGGCTGGCGACGATCTGCGCCAAGATGGCTGCGCCGGCGCCGAACTGCAGCAGCAGCGCAAAGGTGAAGATCGACGACACCGTGATCTCTCCCTCTTCGCCGTCGATTCGCTGAGTGCGAATGGGGAAGAATTCGCCGAGGACGCTCAGTCCGGTCAGAAGCCAGAACTCCGCGTAGTTGCTGGCCACTGAGCTTGCCACGTCGAGCCCCGCAACCGCGCTGAGGGCGGCTCCGGCGACGATGACGGCGCCCACGTACAGCCATACCGGTTTGATCTTGGCCAGCAACGAAATGCTCCCGATTCGAGGTCAGTCAGTCTAAGAAGAGAAAATGCACGCAGGTGGGCTCGTGGATGCCGAGCCCACCTCACTGCGGTGTGGTGGGGCTAACCCCACTTGTGGCCGGCTCCCGATGCAGCAACGAGAGCTGCGAGTGATGCGAGCGCCGAACCCACGCGAAAAAGGCGAGCTTTCAACGACACCTCCCTCCTGATAGATACCAAATGTTTCCAATTACCACTTCGACTCCGGGCTAGGCACGCTTGAGCCTCCAGCCCTTCTATGGTCCAGAGATCACTAGGTCGGGATCCCCACAGCATCCGTAGGGACTAGAGGGTGCATAGCCCGATGGGACTACAAGGCCTCGAAATGGACTTCGTAAAGCTGGGGGCAAAGCGAGTCGATACCGGAGGCAGGCTCTCAGACTCAAGGAGAAAAGCCTGCTTCTGATCATCTGCTTCATCGCGTGTGTGGCTTCCGTGCCCCTGGCCGGCGGACGGCTCGACGCGCTCGCCTCGTTCCGCCCTCGTTTCGCCTGGATCGTGTTCGTTGCCCTCGCGATGCAGATAGGAATCATTTCCACGTTTTCCGGAAGCGGGTCGGCCTACGTGGCAGTCCACCTCCTGTCTTACGTCCTGCTACTCGTCTTTCTCTTAAACAACCGGAAGCTTCCGGGTCTGTGGATAATCGCCACGGGCACGGTCATGAACTTCGTCGCGATAGCGAGTAACGGTGGCGTCATGCCCGCAACCATGGGGGCCCTGAAAGACGCAGGCATGAGCATCGACTCCGCGGAGTTCGCCAACTCCGCCCACGTCGTCGACCCGAAGTTCGGGTTTCTAGGCGACGTCTTTGCGATCCCGGCGGTGTTTCCCTTCGCAAACGTCTTCAGCGCCGGCGATGTCCTCATCTTGCTCGGGGCGCTCCTGACCCTGCACCAGGTCTGCGCCACCCGCTTCTTTCCTGCGCGGCCCACGCTGATCCCGCTGCAGTCGATCGACGGAACTGTCTAGCCTCCCGATCGGTTCACCCCTCGAGGGCTTCGACGAGAGCGTCGACGTCCTCCTCGACGTTGTAGACGTGAAACGACACGCGCAGTTTTCCCGCACGCGAGGCGGCCAGGATCCTCGCTGGCCGCAGCCGCTCGGATGCAGCCTCGGAGACTTCGAGTGAAACGATTGCCGACTCTCCCGCCTCGAGTCCCATCCGATCTTTGAACCGGTTGGCCAAGCGGACGTCGTGGTTGCCGATGACCTCGACCCCGATGCTCTCGATGACCTCGAGCGCCGCGTGGGTGCCGACCCACGAGAACCAAGCCGGGGACAGGTCGAAGCGCCGAGCCGAACGCGCCAGCCGCAGCGGCGGTCCGTAGTAAGACGCGTGCACGTCCTCGCCCGCGTACCATCCCGCGCCGATCGGCCTGATGGTCTCCCGCAGCTCGGGGTTGACGTAGAGAAAGGCAGTTCCGCGCGGCGACATGAGCCACTTGTACGCGTGCACGACCACGAAATCAAAGCGTGCCGCTTCCAGCGGAAGCCAGCCGCAGGCCTGGGTGGCATCGAGAATCGTCAGGGCGTCGTTGTCGGCGGCCGCCACGAGGATGGACTCGAAATCCGCGACCTCGCCCGAGGACGACTGCACCGCGCTGAACGCGATCGCCGAGGTCGAAGCGTCGACCGCATCGGCCACTCGCGCAGCGGGCACCGTTTCGACGGTGATCCCTCTGTCCGCGTGTACGAGGTAAGGAAAGAGATTCGAGGTGAACTCCATGTTGGGCGCGACCACGCGCGCTCCATCCGGCAGCGAGTTCGCGATCAACCCGACGAACTCCGAAACGGTCGTGCCGATCGCAACGTCGGCCACATCGACGTCGACCAGCCGGGCGAAAATCGAGCGCGCCGCCTCGGTCGCCTCGCTCCACGGCTCCCAGCTCGTCCGGCCCCCGCGCCAGTCTTCGAGCGCCTCGCTCAACGCCTCGAAGGCGGGCCGGGGTGGCAGACCGTAGCTGGCTGTATTGAGGTAAACCGTGTCCGGCTGCCACAGGTCCCGTGCGGTCGTGAGATCCATGGCCGCGAACCTTAACGGGCGGTCGGCATGACCCACTCCGTGGAGCCTTCGTGTAGGTCATTGATGCCAAACGGCTGCTGGACGCCCTAAACGCAGCATCGACCCGGCCCTCGCAACTTTGACCCGGCCCGCATTCCGTCCAGATCGGTGACTGATGCCACGGCTCTGAACGCCCTGAACGCAGCATCGAGCGAGCGGATCTCACACTTTCTGGAACAATCGCCGTGACCTCCCTCGTCCAAACCGCATCGAGCCGAGCCACTTGAAAGAGGTGCATGATGCGCGTTCTCAAGGTTGTTCCGGCGATCGTCGTGGTGATGGTCGTCGGAGCGGGGCCGGTGCTGGCGTGCGGGGGCCTCGTCGCTCCGAATGGATCAGTGAACCTCACCAAGACCACGACCCTCGCGGCTTACGTGGACGGCGTCGAGCATTACGTCACGGCTTTCGAGTTCACAGGAGCGGGCGGAGGGAAGTTCGGCTCGATAGTTCCGTTGCCGGATGTTCCGACCGACGTGACGCGCGCCGGTCGCTGGACGCTGCAGCGCCTCGTGGAAGAAGTGCGACCGCCCGAGCCCTTTGGCGCGAGTGAAGAGGCCTTTCGTTCGAGCTCGGACGACTCCGCCGAGGTTCTCATGACCACTCGAGTTAGCGCG
>Ga0136627_1000632_pt1:0-12500 | contig 13507 bp, 16 predicted proteins | sample AntDrymUQ4892206_2_FD_104652 | JGI IMG/M metagenome (GOLD analysis project Ga0136627, IMG submission 104652) | Polar desert sand microbial communities from Dry Valleys, Antarctica - metaG UQ489 (22.06) | ecosystem: Environmental > Terrestrial > Soil > Desert | place: Antarctica: Dry... | reverse complement strand
GAGCCGACCGTGCGCGGTCAGTGTGGCTGCAGCTATTTACACCCTCGAATAGGAGTGGCACGTAGCGCATATCCGTATGGAGGATGGGTGAGCCTTGCGTTGCGAGCCGTCAAGTATGAAGGTGAGAAGGACCGAGCGCATTTTCTGGGTTCGATCCTCGCGGGTTCTGAAGCAGCATCACTCCTGGCGACTGCGGACGTTATCGTTCCTGTTCCGATGCATCCACGACGGCAGCGGGACCGGGGATATAACCAGGCGGAACTCATCGCTGATAGCGTCTGCGACGAACTAGGAATAGCGCCACCGCTCAATTACCTGGTCCAGCAGGTTGAGCGATCGTCGCAGGTGGGTCTCAGCGGTCGCGATCGTCGCACCAACGTGCGCGGAGCGTTCTCACTGGATCCGAAACAGTCAATCTCCCCGGGAGCAAGGATCGTCCTAGTGGATGATGTCAGAACAACCGGGGCAACCGTGTCAGCATGTGCTGATACGCTTGGTAAATTGCGGCCGACAAGAATCGATGTGGTGACATTTGCCAAGGAATTGACTTTCGATACAGAGGAATACCTGGGTCTCGGCAAGCGGAAGTAACCTGAAATCCCCGAAAGCGTCTCCCGGCAGTCTCGACTGTCGGCTCATTCACAATGCCACCGTTGCGATGTGATTCGCGATCATTTGGACAGCGTCCGTGACTCCCCGAAAGCCGGGAAAGGGATTCACGTCGATCAGCACTGGTCCGTCGTCTCCAAAGAGCACGTCGACGCCGAAGATATCCAGCCCAAGCGCGTCACCGGTGCGAATGGCCAAGAGCGCCAGGTCCTTTTCCACGTCGAACGGCGTTACCTTCTCGCTATCCCGCTGGGCTCGCAAATTTGGCTTCAACAGCCCCCGCACGTGGGTTCCGGCGATGTAGAGCCTATAGACCGATGCGTCCGTCTGGATATGGTCCTGGACGATGTATGGACCGGGAAATGGAGCATCAGGGACCAGCATCCCATCTGCGGCCAACGCGACATGGGCGCCACGTCCCACGTCGGCAGCTTCCCGTTTTACGACGACGGGTCGACGTTGAGCTGCAACCACGGCTTGCTGCCTTGTTTGCGCGCGTTGGGTCGACGGAACAGGCAGGCCCGCATCGGTCAGGCGCGACATCACCTCCGCACGGTTGCTACACGCCAGCGTCGCGCTGACAAAATTGACGCAACGGACGCCCGCATGCTCCAGCCGCTGTGAAGCTCTGAGCGCCTCGTCGCTCAGTTTTCGCTGGACAACGAGGTCCGCCCTTGACTAGGCTTCGGGGAGATCGGTGTTTTCGCCGGGACAGTGCAACAGAATGGTTGGGAAGCGATGGTGCAAGCGCTCAACCACCCCACCGATCACAGACGTGCAGTGCAATGGTTTGCCCAAAAGAAACGCGATCACAGGTTGACTGGATTGAGGCATGGTGATCGCTCCTTTCTCGAACGTGCCAGAGGATGCCGATTCCGCCTGGCCGCTAGGTGGCGGTCGCGATCTCGCGCAGGTGTCGCGTCGCTTCACGTCTCGCCCACTGGTCGGCCTCCAGCACATCGTCCAGTGACGTGACCGGCGTTGCGGAGTGTCGGGAGAGGACGGTTTCGATCAATCTCGGGATACCAGTGAATCGCAATCGTCCGGTGGCGAAGGCGTCGACGGCGATCTCGTCGACCGCACTGTAAACGGTAGGATACGTCTTCCCGGACTGTCCAGCTTCTCTTGCCAGCCGAAGAGCAGGGAAGCGCCCCTCATCGGGTTCTTCAAACGTCAACGATCCGATCTGGGCAAGATTCAATCCAGTGACCGGACTCGGTTGATGCAGCGGCCAGGTGAGCGCATACTGAATTGGCAGCCGCATGTCGGGTTGGTTGAGCTGGGCAATCGTGCTGCCGTCGACGAACTCGACCAGAGAATGGACAATCGACTCCGGGTGGATCACGATGTCGATCTGGTCGAATGGCATAGCGAACAGGTGATGGGCTTCGATCAGCTCCAGCCCCTTGTTGACCAGCGTTGCCGAGTCGACCGTGATCTTCCCCCCCATACTCCAGGTAGGGTGCTTCATCGCCTGCTCAACGGTGACATGGGCCAATTGGTCCGGGGGCGTAGTCCGGAATGGCCCGCCCGAAGCAGTGACAATAATTCGTCGTACCTCATCGTGGTCGCCAGACGCCATGGATTGCCAAATGGCGCTGTGCTCGCTGTCTACTGGTCGTACGGTGATGCCATGCCGTGCTGCAAGCGGCATGATGATGTCGCCAGCGCACACAATCGCCTCCTTGTTGGCGATTGCCACCTGTTTCCCCGCTTCGATAGCGGCGATCGTCGCGGCGATACCATCATGACCCGACATCGCGAACACAACCAGATCGACCTCGGGATGGGTGGCGGCAGCGATTAGCGACTCTGGAGACGAGGGAAGAACTTCGGCAGTCACGGTGGCAGAGAGCGCCTTTCCGGACACGACCAATGCGGGCTGGTGTTCACATATCTGTCGTTCCAGGAGGTCGACGTTCGCTCCAGCGGCCAGGCACACGACCTTGAACAGTTCGGGAAGGCGCTTGATCACGTCGAGGGTCTGGCGACCCACCGATCCGGTTGACCCAAGGAGCGCGATATTGGTCGGCATGATGGCAACTCCTATGGATCAATCAAACGGAAAACGACTAGTGAATGGCGGTAGCAAGCACCCAGGCAACGAGTAGAGTGGGGAAGAGCGCGTCCATCCGGTCGAAGATGCCGCCGTGGCCAGGGATGATGGAGCCGCTGTCCTTGACGTCGGCAGCCCGCTTTATGAAGGATTCAAACAGGTCCCCATAGATTCCTACTGCGGCGAATATGGCGCCGATCAGGATCGCAAACGGGATCGCCACGTCCGGGATGCCGAGGATGACCACGAGCGTCACTGTTGAGATGACAGCGCCAAGCACAGCGCCAGCGGCGCCTTCCAGCGTCTTTTTCGGACTGATGTGTGGCAACAGTGGTGTTCTGCCGAATGCGCGGCCAACGAAGAGCGCGCAGGTGTCAGCCATCCAGGTCGCCACTATCGCGACCATCACCCACGCCATGCCTAGGGCGGTAGAGTCGCCCGTCAGCGAGAAAAACTCGCCCAGGTCGTCTGCCCAGCCAACTTGAAGGGTTCCTGGCAGTTCACGAAGGCCGATCGCGGCATGCACCGAAAATCCAATGTAGGCGCTCACAGCCAGCGTGGTCATCAGTGAGGCGAAAGTGTCAGCATCGGGATTCGAATGGAACAGGATCGTGGCGGGAAGCAATGCGACGATGCCGATAACCAATGCGGTTCCCCACGCCTCTTGCGTGAGAAGCGCAAGTGAGCCGCCGCAGACGATCACGACATAACCAGACAGGCGCAGCGCTGAGCCAAGACCGATGCGCGCCGTCATGCGCGAGGTCTCGTGATAGATCCCGACCCCAAGGGCAGTAAACATTGCTGCGAAAATCGCACCGCCCAGCAGCGACGAGACGAATCCGACGAGGATGATTCCAAACGAAGACAAGACTCGCGAGCGCAGTGATCGTTCTCCTGGTGCTAGTACGAACTTGAAGGGGAAATGGCGCCGAAACGCCGTTCGCGGCCCGCATATTCTCGTATCGCCTGCTCAAGGTGCTCCGGACCGAAATCGGGCCAAAGCGTGGGACAAAAGAACAATTCCGAGTAGGCGCCCTGCCAAAGCAGGAAGTTGCTCAATCGGTATTCCCCAGACGTTCGGATTATCAGATCCGGGTCGGGGAGGTCGGACGTGTAGAGATGTTGCTGGACCATGTCTTCGTCTATGGCTGCATGCGGGACGCCGGCCGCGACGATCTCCTGAATGGCGTGGACAAGCTCCTGACGCCCCCCGTAGTTGAATGCCAAGGTGAGGATAAGGTGTTGATTGTTCCTTGTTCGCTCGATCGCGCCCCGGATGCCTGCCTGAAGCTCTGGAGCGAGCGAGCTGAGGTCGCCTATATGGCGCAACTGTGCGCCCTGGCGGTGCAACTCATCGGTCTCAGTCACAATGGCACGGCTGAGGATGCTCAGGATACCATCGACTTCTTCCTTAGGGCGGCGCCAGTTCTCGGATGAAAACGCCCAAAGGGTGAGGTACTTGATTCCCAGGCGTCCGGCGGCAAACGAAACGCGGCGGATATTCTCGGTGCCGGCCTCGTGCCCCTCGATGCGCGCCATGCCGCGGTGGCGCGCCCATCGCCCATTGCCGTCCATGATGATGGCGACGTGCGTCGGTACGCGGGCATTGTCGTGTTCGGAATGTCGATGGGCATCCGAACTAATGTCGCCCGTGTGGTGCAGTGGTGGAGCGTCCCCGTGTGCCTGATGTGTCATGTTCAGACCTCGAGGACTTCCTGTTCCTTGTCTTTCCCGATGGCGTCTGCGCGGTCGACGTACTTTTTCGACAGTGTGTCGATTTCCTCGGAGTCTCGACGTTCGTCGTCCTGGGAGATTTCCTTGTCGGTTAACTGTTTCCGTATATGGCTGACAGCATCGCGCCGGATGTTACGCACGGACACCTTGCTCTCTTCCACGGTTGAGTGAACGACCTTGACCAGCTCCTTGCGCCGTTCTTCGGTGAGGGCGGGAATGTTGAGTCGGATGAGTTGGCCGTCATTGTTCGGCACAAGCCCGAGGTCGGACTGCTGGATGGCGCGCTCGATGGCGCCCATGCTGCCCTGATCCCAAGGCTGGATCACCAGGAGGCGCGGCTCCGGCGCGAAAACGCCCGCAAGTTGATTGAGTGGGGTGGTCGTGCCGTAGTACTCCACCTGCACGCGATCCAGCAGGGCTGGGGAGGAGCGCCCGGTGCGAATTGATCCCAAATTGTGGTGCAAGGCGTCCATCGCCTTCAGCATACGAGACTCGGCGTCCTTCGAGATTTCCGAGGCCATGACAGGGTCCCGTCCTTTCCGCAAACCAACGCTGGCGCCACATGTCAGGCGCTACGCATGTTCGTTCCTGGTTGAGGATACCAAAGTCCCGACGGATTCGCCGTTGAGGAGGCGATCAATGGTGCCGTTTTGGGACATGTCGAACACGATGATGGGGAGGTTGTTGTCGCGGCAAAGCGCCAACGCCGATGCATCCATGACCCGCAGGTTCTTTTCGAGCGCTTCCTGATGCGTGATGTGCTCGTAACGGGTTGCGTCGGTGTTGGTGCGTGGATCGGACGAATAGACGCCATCCACACGGTTCTTTCCCATCATCAACACATCGACATCGAGTTCGAGTGCGCGCAACGCGGCTGCGGTATCGGTGGTGAAAAAGGGATTGCCGGTGCCTGCGGCCAATATGACAACGCGGCCCTTCTCCATATGACGGATCGCGCGTCGGCGTATGTAGGGTTCCGCGACGTCTCGCATTTCGATGGCGGTCATGACTCGAGTCTCGACGTTCTGCTTTTCGAGCGCATCCTGCAAGGTCATGGCGTTGAGTACCGTGGCGATCATCCCCATGTAGTCCCCGGTGGCGCGGTCCATCCCCTTGCTTGCGGCCGAAAGCCCTCGCCAGATGTTGCCTCCGCCAATCACGATACCGAGTTGAACGCCAGATTTCAGGACTCGACCCAGTTGTTCGGCCAGGCCGGTCGCGACGGTTGGGTCGATGCCGAATGCCTGGTCCCCCATTAGCGCTTCGCCGCTGAGCTTGAGCAAGATTCGCTGATAGGAGAGTGGCATGGTGTTCTCCCTGGAGTGAGACGGAGCAGAGGACCAGTAGACACAACTCGACGCCGTCTCTGGAGGAGGCCGGCGTCGAATCAGAAGCTTAGGCGTCGGTTGTTTTCGCGGGTGCTTCCGCCGAGGTGCTGCCACCACCGAGTTCGAAGCGGCTGAAGCGGCTCACGACGATGTTCTCGCCCAACAACGCGATATGCTCCTTGATCAGATCACTGATCGTCTTCTTGGCGTCCTTGATGAAGACCTGATCGAGCAGCGCGACCTGCGCTACGGCCTCCTCACTGGAGCCGAACTCGCCCTCGAGTGTCGCGACGTCACCTTCTGGAATGTCGGCGCCGGTGACATATCGGGGCGATGTGGCCGCTACCTGCATGGCGATGTCATGCGCCAGCTTCTGGAAGTCAGGGGTGCGGGCGACGAAGTCCGTTTCGCAATTCACCTCAACGAGCGCGCCAATGCGCCCCCCGCCGTGGATATAGGGTTCGACGAGTCCCTGCGATGCAACGCGATCGGCCTTTTTGCCGGCCTTGGCGACGCCCTGTTGGCGGAGCAACTCGGCTGCCCGGTCCATATCGCCATTGGTGTCATCCAGCGCGCGCTTGCTCTCCATAATGCCCGCGCCGGTTCGTTCGCGTAGTTCCTTGATCTGGGAAGTGGTCGTTGCCACGATGTTCATGACCTCTCTGATTGTACTGATACCGATTGAGTCAAATTGAGTGAGCCTGGACGTCCGCTAGTTGGCGTTTTCGTCGTCGCCCTTTTCGGCAATGCCCGCCTTGATCGCATCATCGCTGGCGATACTGGCTTCCATGCCGGCGTCTTCTGCATGGGTGCTCTCGCGTTCGGTGCGTCCATTGATGGCGGCGTCGGCAATGCCGGCGGTCAGCAGGCGAATGGATCGAATCGCATCGTCGTTGGCCGGGATCGGGAACTGAATGGAGTCAGGATCGCAGTTAGTGTCCACCATGGCGATAACCGGAATGCCGAGCCTCGAAGCTTCATGAATGGCCAGGTGTTCTCGCTTCGGATCGACGACGAACAGGGCGCTGGGTAGCGACGGCATGTCGCGCATTCCGCCGATCTTGCGCTCCAGACGGGCAAGCTGCTCAATCTTCTTGGCGGCTTCGTTCTTCGGGAGCAGGTCGAACTGACCTTCCTCCGCGTCGTTCTGAAGCTGCTTGAGCGCCTGAAGGCGTTTTCGGATCGTCACCCAGTTGGTGAGCGTGCCGCCCAGCCAGCGCTGGTTGACGTAGAACTGGCTGCTGCGCTCGGCTTCGCGCCTCACGAGCTCCTGCGCCTGCTTCTTGGTGCCCACGAACAGGATGTGCTTGCCATTCGCGGTCAGGTCGCTGACAAACTCGTGCGCCGCGTCGAGGAGCGGGACCGATTGTTGCAGGTCAAGGATGTGAATGCCATTGCGCTCGGTAAAGATGAAGCGCTTCATCTTCGGATTCCAGCGATTCTTCTGGTGACCGAAATGAACGCCAGCTTCAAGGAGCTCCTTGAGGCTGACGGGGGGATTTCGCCGTTGTGCCGTTGCCATGTGCTTGTGACCTCTCTTGTGTTGTTGGTACTTCCGCGCTGGTCAACCCGATTCCGGACCCGAGTGTTTTCGGGCACACCGGCGTCAGTCACAACGCGTGCTCAATAAAGGGTCTGGCGCGAGGCCAAACCCAACGGGCAGTATACCATGCACCCAATTTCGGGGTCGCATGTAATCACCTCGCCGGCACAACGTTGGGCGAGGCGATTGATGGGCAAAATGGTGGACGAACGGGACGAGCGATTATCCCGCCGGCGCGAGGAAATCTTCAGCTACCCATCCCTGCTCGCCGGTAGCGGTCACGACTTGCCACCAGGTGAAGCCTTCGGCATCCACAGGACCGGAGACTACCGTCAACTCTTCACCGGTATCCAGCATCGTCACGACGTTGTCGGCAATGATCGACTCGGAGCGGAGGTTCACACCTTCGTCCGTCGTGACAACCGTCGTGTCGACCGCTATACCTTCCGGAGCGGTCAGGCCAGCCAAAATGTTCGATACGTCCTCACCTGAGCCGGGTTCCGGAACCTCATTGTCCGAGCCGTCTGGGGGAGGTTGCTCCGCGTCGGGTGCAGGCGTTGGGGTGATGACGTCCTGATCCTGGCCCGCATCCGCTACGACCGCGGTCGGTGGCGCGCCCTCATCGTCGAGGTCCGATGCGTTGGATTCCTCGGTGTCCGGAGTGCCGGTGAGAATAGGCTCGCTGGTTGCCTCATCGGCAATCTCGGCTATGCCGGGTTGCGTGGAGGTGATATCCTCTTCGCTTCCGTCATCGATCAACTGCTGTGCCCAGTACCAGAAAACCGCAACGACCAGGAGAAGGCCGATGACCGGAAGGGCTATGCGGAGATAGTCGGTCCAGTAGCGGTCATCCGGCTCGGATTGCACCGTGCGGCGGCTTCCAGAAGTAGACGAATTGGCGTCTCGTCGCTCTGGGCCGGAGCTCCGCTCCGTGTCTTCGGGAACTTCGTCGTAGTACGCATCTTCCGCATCATCCTGGCGGCCACCGCCTACGCCCCCGCCCGCGGACGAGAACTGAAGCGGCGCGCCAGAAACGACCGGTCCGCGATACGGCAATTCCGGGATCAGGCGTTTGAGCGATTCGAGAATGGAATGTCGTTTCACAGTCGGCTGCCCCGATTTTCCACTTGATGAGTTCCGGGAGACGTTCGCGAGGTGTACTGCGCGGCTTCCCAGAAGTCACTTCGCCCTCGACAACAGTCCAGCTCATGTTCCTGAACTGGTTGACTGTAGCCTGGTTTGTACAACACTGTGTTGCGGCACCATCCGCGACGCCAGGTCGACGAAGGCTCATAATGTCGGCAGGTTCCGCATTGGTGTTCCGTCTTCAACGGTGTTGCACCTCTGTCAATAAAGCATAGCGCACGAGTGGCAAGATCGAAATGCTGGCACTCGGAGGTTCGAGTGCAATCCACGTACCTGCGATTGGTTCTCAAGCCGACGGGAGTGGCGAGCAGCGATTGCATCGTGCCCACACCGCTCACTCTAGAATAGACGATCTTTTCATCGCCGTGGTTCCGTCCAGTGAGAGGCTCACATAGGTGCGATGGCGAATTGCTTACGCTGAGCTGCTTGAATTGCTATCCGTTGACTCGGGCTGCGACTCCTGCGACCCGAATCGTCGGATGAAGCTGGTGCCGCTAGCTGTCGGCAAAGCGTCCCCCGAGGCCTCGGGGGAATCTTCCTGACCCGAGTTCGCCACGCTGCCGATAGAGGTGGGCATCGTGTTGCCGCGACCTGCCGAGAGCCTGCTGTTGCGGGAGGGCATCTCCATCTGTCCCTGATAGCGCGCGCCTTCATTGATCACCAGGGACGGGGTGGTGATCTTGCCCTTGACGTCGCCGCTTGGCATGATCTGCAGCCGGGTGCGACAGGTGATTGTCCCCTCCAGCGAGCCCGCAACGACGATCTGCTCTGCTTCGATCTGCGCGTTGACGGTCGCGCCCTGGGCCACGTGCAGCGTGCCCTGGCAACTGAGATTGCCTTTCACCGTCCCTTCGATCCGAAGATCGCGGTCGGTGGAATAGGTGCCATCGAAGTCGGAATGCCGGTCGATAACGCTGGCGGATTCGGCTGATGGGTAGGCGTTGGACTGCATAGGGGCGTCAGTGGAACGAAGAGACATGAGTCAACTCCTGCTGGGTAGGAAAGGAATGGTTGGTCAGGATGTGCTTCGCTGGCGACGCTGGATGATTGCGTTGGAACGCGCTCTGGACTCCCTGTCCTCCAGCCCGCCCGTACGAGCGTCACGCCCGGTCATGCTCAAGGCGCCGTTGATCGTCGCTCCCTCGTGGACGACAAAGGTGGGAGCGTTTACGTCGGCATGGAGCTCGCATTCCGGCAGGGCTTCGAAGCGAGAACGCGCGGTGATTGTGCCGGCGATCTCTCCGGCGGCGATGACGCGTTCGCCCTCGATGGTGGCATTGACTTCTGCGCCTTCGGCGATCCAGATATCTTCGGTGGCCTTCAGAGAGCCAGAGACGTTGCCATAGACGTGGATCGACGCCTGGGACTCCAGGTCGCCTCTCCAGGTGGTCCCTGTGGCGATCACACTGACTTGCTGATCTGCCTGAGGCATCTCGGGGATCGCTGGCATTTCGCCTTCGTCGAGTGAGTCCAACTGCTCGGCCCGCAATCCGGAAGGGGGAAACGATCCGAAGCTATACCCTTCGTCGCCGGACGGACGCTGGTTGCGGCCACGCTCAGGCGATTGCACGTCGCGTGATTCGACGCCGAACTCTTCCTCGTCGGGCTCGTCGGAGCCGATCTGTTGCCGGAGAGAGCTCATCTGTCGTTGGAACGAGTCGATCTTGTTGCTGTCTCTGCGAAACACCATGCCGCATGCTCCTCTGGTGCAGCACTACCACCGCTTGCGCGAAGAAGAGAAAACTTCTGCGCCGGACCGGCGAACGTGCGATGTGCGTGGACCGTGTGCCTACACTGGTCGAAACGATCGCGTCTTTGCCGTACGGTCATCGTACCATAGCTCACGTCGTTTCATACGACAATATCACACAACAGGTGTGTACGTACACTATTTTCATGGGTGATTGTCGGTGAATGACGGTTTAATCTTGGAGAAGTGGGGGTGGGGATTGGCGACCTCCATCGAATATGATGCCGTCCCTTGATCTATCTCGATGGGTGGCCAGGGTCGCGGACGATGGTTGGATGGCTATGTCCCTTGTGGCGCACCATGCTGACAGAGGTCAAACGCTCGGCGCTTGAACGGGAATGGTGACCGTGAATACGGTACGCCCCGGCGTCGACTCGACAACGATGGTGCCGCCGTGTTCCTTCGCCACAATCCGCCAGGCGGTGTCGGGCCCGAGGCTCGTTCCAGCACCCTGAAGTTTGGTGCTGAAGAACGGCTCGAAGATGCACGGAAGGTCGTCCTCCGCGATGCCACTGCCGTTGTCCTCGATTTTGACAACGTTGCGAGCGCCTTCTCGCCGTGTGCGAATGGCAATCGTTCCACGCCCGTTTGTGGCGTCGATCGCGTTGTCGAGGATGTTGGTCCAGACCTGATTGAGCGTATTGCCGAAGACACGCACGGATGGCAGGTGGTGATCGTAGGTCCGCTTGAGGGAGGAGTTGCGCATCCGGTGAGCAAGGATGATCAGTGTGTTCTCCAGGCCCTCGTGAATATCGGCGACCTGTTCGGTTCCACGATCCATATAGGAGTAGCCCTTGACGGCGCTCACGAGTTCGGAGATACGATTGCTGCTTCGAGTGATGATCGCGGTGGACTCGCGAACCGAGAGCGTTCCGGAGAGCCAATCCAGCGCGTCCGTCAGCGCCGGTGATGGACGCGCTGGGCGAGATGCGACAGCTTTTCCGCCGAGAGACCCGCCTGAACCATGCCGGGCGCCTTTCCCCAGGCTCGGTCAATATCGTGATCTTCGAGCCACTGCTCCAACGCCGTTTCCAACTCATCGGTTTGGAGTGGATCCAGGTCGTTCCTGCCATAGTCGCCGGTCTCAGCCTTCTTCAGGCTCCCTTCAAGCGTTCGCCAATGGTCTGGAGAGAATCCTCGAGAAAAAAGCGATCGCATCGCCCCGTCCCTCGGTGCGAGTGTCTCCGCCAACCGGTCACTGGCACGTTGGATGGCGGCCGCCGGGTTGTTGAGTTCATGCGCCAACCCCGCGCAGAGCTTGCCCAGGGCGGCCATTTTCTCGAGATAGCGAGCTTGCTGCTCTCGCTCCAGTTGCACGTTTCGCGCTTCGAGTTCCTGCGCCCGCAAACGCTCGGAAATATCTCGAAAGAAGCCATGGGTGGCCACGACCTTGTCGTCCAGGAACCGTGACGTCGCGCTTCCCTCGACGGGGATGGGTTTGCCATCTTTTGTCACAAAGGTCGTTTCCAGGAAATCGATCGTTTCGCCCATGACAGCTTTCATGAACAGGAGCTGGCAGTGTTCCAGCGCGTCGGGATACACAATGTCACACACGATGAGGCCCGCAACCTCGTCTCGTTTGTAGCCGAGTTTGTCCAGCCAGGCCTTGTTGACGAACTCGAACGTTTCGTCTGGACGAACGCTCTGGATCCTGTCCGAGGCATTGTCGATCACCGCGCGATACCGCTCTTCACTTTCGAGCAGGCGAGAATCGGCTTCCGGAGATTCAGTCTGCGACATGGCGGCCCTCTGCGTTTCAAACAGATTGAACTGCTCGCTATAGAAAAGGTGGAACGTCTTCCGGGATTGCAGGTAGGCGATGGCAACCGAAAGCAAGTAAAAGGGAAAGGCGAACCATAGGTAGGCCATCGAGTATGTCCGGTCTTCCTCGGCGAGGAATGGCAGCAGCACGATCATCAGGGTGGGAAGCGCCAGTTAGAAGAATCTGACCACGCCACTCATAGAAGTAATGGTTCGTCGAACTGAAATAGCAAAGCCGCTGTCCGAAGCTGAGGCCGCGCCTTATTAGGGGAGAATCCCCCGAACGAAACATCAGGCCCAGCGATCCCGCCCCCTATCTGACGCGCTGGTCGTGATACTCCTTGAAATCTTCCGACGCGGTCCCGTACGCCAGCACTTCGCTCAGGAAGAGCGACCGCCACCCGGCGGCGTGGAGTTGCAGCGACGTATGAATTCCTTCGGTAGCTGTTTCGGTGGCGAACCCTCCGATCGCATCAAGAGCCGACCGTCTGAAGATCGCGCTGCTCCCGCAGAAAAAGGCCGCGTTGAACCTGTTTTTGGCGGGCTGAATGACGTCATAGAACATGGCCTGCT
>Ga0136627_1000631_pt1 | contig 13513 bp, 10 predicted proteins | sample AntDrymUQ4892206_2_FD_104652 | JGI IMG/M metagenome (GOLD analysis project Ga0136627, IMG submission 104652) | Polar desert sand microbial communities from Dry Valleys, Antarctica - metaG UQ489 (22.06) | ecosystem: Environmental > Terrestrial > Soil > Desert | place: Antarctica: Dry Valley... | reverse complement strand
GGCCAACGTCGCCGAGGGCCGCGGCGAGCGACAGCTGAGCTTTGAGGAGACCGGCGCCTACCGCCTGCTGCTGCCCGCGATGAGCGAGGACGCAGGTGAGCTGCAGCGCTTCTTCGACGAGACGGTCGCCCCGGTCGCCGCCTACGACGAGCAGTACGAGACCGAGCTGGTGCGCACGGTCGACACCTTCCTCGAGGCCGACGGCAACGTCGCTCGCACCGCCGAGCGCCTGTTCACCCACCGGCACACGATCCGCTACCGGCTCGACCGCGTGCGCGAGCTGTCGGGTCTCGCCGTCGGCGCGACAGACGGCCGCGAGCGCCTCAGCCTCGGGCTCAAGGCGATGCGCGTGCTCGGGATCGCCGCGCCGGGCGGGCCGGCGCGCGAGCCAGGCACCGAGGGTGGGCGGGTGCCCAGCGGCGGGAAGGACCGCTGAGGCCGCTATTGGCGGCACTCTGACCCTCGATCGGCGCCCGCGGCTTGGAGCCTCCAGAGACCTGCGTGCCGACCATCCCATCCGGCGCCGATGGTGCACAGCCACCGCCCCGACGTGATCAGTCGCCAGCGATCGGCGTCCCCGGCCAGGCGCCGCCTTGGCGGCGAGGGCAGACCGTAGAGCGCGAGCAGCGCCACCGAGACGTTGACCAGCCGACCACGAGCCAGTGAGGCACGCCTCATCCCGGCGTATGACAGACGGCCTCGACGTTGTTGGCGTCGGGGTCGAGCACGAACGCCCCGTAGTAGTCGGGGTGGTATATCTCGCGCACTCCCGGTCTGCCGTTGTCGGTGGCGCCGGCGTCGAGCGCGGCGGCGTGAAACGCATCGACCACCTCGCGTGACGCGGCAGCGAAGGCCACGTGCACCCCGGTCTGCGCCGGCCGGCCACGCCTGCCGACCCAGAAGTAGGGCTTGCCCCCGTCGCCGAAGCCGCCCACGCCGGGGACCGGCTCCATGATCAGCTCGATGCCCAGCGGCGCGAGTGCCTTCTCGTAGAAGGCCCTGCTGCGGTCGTAGTCGGTCACGTCGAGGCCCAGGTGGTCGAGCATCTATCGCCTTTCGTGGTTTCCCTCGCGGCGGACGCGCGCAGAGCCGGCTTCGAGGGTCTGCGTCGCGACCGCAGCCAGGTGCTCACGCTCCTACTCGCGCAGCCAATTGCGGATCGCATTGTCGCTCACCTGGCGACGCGCGGTAGCCCGACTCGGATATCTCATGAGCCAGGCGAGCGTACGGTGGGCGCTCGACCCGGCGAAGATGGGCGAGAGTGGCCTTTTTTGGGGCTGTTGCGCGCGCGAGCTGGGGAGCCGGGATTTGAACCCAGGATCTCACGCCTCCAAAGGGCGGCGTCTTGCCGTTGGACCACTCCCCAGAGGTAAACGCGACGGTACCAGTGTCCGGCCCAGAGTTCCGTCCGACAGGCATGCGAACGTCTGTTCGTGCCATCGAGCGTTAGTCCAAGTCCCTGGGACGCCGAGGAAGTCGATGTCGCCTGGCTCGCCGGCCTGCTGGAGGGCGAGGGCACCTTCTTCCCCGGTCCGCCGAGCAACCCCCGTGCCCCCGTGACGGCAGTGGTGATGGTCGACCATGACGTCATCTTCCGTGTCGCGCATCTGATGGGTGTCTCAGCGGTTACCGTCGCCCCGCGGAAGGCCGAGTGGAGCACCGCGTACGCGGTACGAGTACGAGGCGCTCGCGCCGTCGCGTGGATGAACCGGCTGCTGCCGATGCTCGGCCTGCGACGACAGGCGCAGGTCAGGCGCGCCCTTGCTTGCTACGCCCCCAAGGGCCGCACCATCCTGACGGAGGGCAAGGACCGCCAAGCTCTCGCCATGCTCGCTGCGGGCCGCCCCGTGAAGCGCGTGGCCGAGCGATTTGGCGTGAGCGTCTGGTGCATTTACGACCTGCGATCCGGTCGAACCCACCGCCACCTGGCTCGTCCAGCGCAAGCGAGTGGTCGGCCTTAGCGGTCCTTCTCCTCACGCGGTTGGGTCAAGTGGTACGAGCGCCAGCGGGAGAGCGAGGCCACCGAAGCGCGGTGACGCTGGCCGAAACGCCACGACATCCCCGCTACGCTCGCACTCCCAGCCTGAGCGGTTCAAAGGTTCTCGGAGCCGATCCATCATGCAGCAGCGCCTGGTCGGCCGGGTTTACCAGCCGGTCCGACGCACCGGCGCTACGCTGCCCGTCCGATGCCCGAGCCCTTCATCGCGCTCGTGATGGCGGCCGGACGCGGCACGCGCATGCGCTCCTCGCGGCCGAAGGTCCTGCACCCGGTCTGCGGCCGCCCGATGGTCGAGTGGGTGATCGACGCGGCGCGCAGCGCTGGCGCCCAGCAGGTCGTCTGCATCACGCGGCCGGGCGACGGCGTGGCCGAGGGCCTGCCGCCCGGTGCCACGGTCGCCGAGCAGCGCGACGGCGAGGGCACCGGCGCCGCGGTGCTCGCGGCGCGCGAAGCCGTGCTCGGTGCCGCCCCGTTCGCGGCCGGCGGCGTGCCAGCAAGTCCCGCCTCCACCGCGCGCACCGTCGTCGTGCTCTCGGGCGACCACCCGCTGGTGGCCACCGAACTGATCGCCGAGCTGCTGGAGACCCACCGCCGCGAGAAGGCCGGCGCCACCCTGCTCACGACCGAGCAGCTCGACCCCACCGGATACGGGCGCATCGCTCGCAGCGGCGAGGGCACCTTCGAGCGCATCGTGGAGACCAAGCACCCCGAGGACGTCTCGTCTGAGCTGCTCGCCATCCGCGAGATCAACATCGGCGCCTACGCCTTCGACGCCGCCGACCTCTTCGACGCGCTCGAGCGCGTCGGCGAGCAGCGCGGCGAGCGCTTCCTGACCGGCGTCTTCCCGCTGCTGGCACAATCGCGCCGCCCTGTGGTCACCCACCGCACCGACGACGTCCGCAGCGCCTACGGGGTCAACAGCCGGGCCGACCTGATGCAGGCCGAGCGCCTCGCCCAGCGTCAGATCCTCGACGAGCACGCCGTCGCCGGGGTGAGCTTCCTCGCGCCCGACTCCACGCGCGTCGAGGTCGGCGTTCAGATCGGTCCCGACACGACGATCGGGCCTGGTGTGACCCTGCGCGGGGCGACCCGAATCGGCGCCGGCTGCGAGCTCGGCCCGCAGACGACGATCACCGACTCGACCCTCGGGGACGGCGTCAGCGCAGTCCACTCCTTCCTCCTCGAGGCCACCGTCGAGGACGGCGCCACGCTCGGCCCCTTCGCCTACCTGCGTCCAGGCGCGAGCATCGGCCCCGGCGCCAAGGTCGGCACCTTCGTCGAGGTCAAGAACTCGCGCATCGGCGCCGGGACGAAGGTCCCCCACCTCTCCTACATCGGCGATGCCGACGTCGGCGAGGGCTCGAACATCGGCGCGGGCAACATCACCGCCAACTACGACGGCGCCCGCAAGCACCGTACGACGATCGGCGACGGCGTGCGCACGAGCGTAGACACGTCGTTCGTGGCCCCCGTAAGCGTCGGCGACGGGGCGTACACTGGCGCTGGCTCGGTGATCACAGACGACGTCCCGGAGGGGGCGCTCGGGATCGCTCGCTCCAGGCAGCGCAACGTCGAGGGATACGCACGGCGCAGGAAAGCAGAGCCCCCCGAATGAGCACGACCGAAACCGAAGAGATGATCATGGAGGGGACCTACATCCCGGCGGGCTACGACAAGCGCCTGATGATCGCTGCCGGCCGGGCGAGTCGCGCGCTGGGCTCGCGGATCAGCGAGCGGCTCGGCGTCGGGCTGACCGACGCGGGGCTGAAGACCTTCTCCGACGGTGAGGTCTACTGCCGCTACGCCGATTCGATCCGTGGCGCCGACCTGTACATCGTGCAGTCGATCTGCGGTTCGGAGTCCGAGGGGCTGACCGTCAACGATGCGCTGATGGAGCTGCTGCTGATGGTCCACGCCGCCAAGCACGCCTCGGCGCACCGGATCATCGCCGTGACGCCGTGGTACGGCTACTCGCGCCAGGACAAGAAGTCCGCGCCGCGCGAACCGATCTCGGCGCGGCTGGTCGCAGAGCTGCTCGAGACCGCCGGCATCGACAGGCTCGTGACGATGGACCTCCACGCCGGCCAGGTGCAGGGCTTCTTCTCCAAGCCGGTCGACCACATGACGGCGATGCCGATCCTGACCCAGTACGTCCAGGACCGGCTGGGGCAGGGCCAGCTGGGCGGCGACGAGATCGTGATCGTGGCTCCGGACACCGGCCGCGCGAAGCTGGTGAGCAAGTTCGCCCAGAAGGTGGGTGCCCCCTACGCCCTGTTGGAGAAGGATCGCCCAGCGCACCAAGTGGCCGAGATCGGGTACGTGATCGGTGACGTCAAGGACAAGGTCGCCGTCATCGTCGACGACATCATCGACACCGGTGGCACGCTGGCCGCTGCCGCGCAGACGGTGCTCGACGAGGGCGCGAGCAAGGTTCACGCCCTCGCCACCCACGGGGTGTTCTCCGGCGGCGCCTTCGAGACCCTGGCCGCCTCGCCGCTGGCGAGCATCACCGTGACCGACACCGTCCCGCTGCGCGAGGGCGCGCCAGAGCGGATCCGGGTGTTGACCGGGGCCGACATCCTCACCGACTCGGTGCGCCGGATCTTCACCGACGATTCGGTCTCGGAGATCTTCCAGGGCGAGAACCAGCTCTTCTGATGCATGAGCTGCTGCCGCCCGGGCACATCCCGCTCGCGGCGATGCGGGCCGCTGGCGGCGTGACGCTGCACATCCTCGGGCGGCGCGCCGACCCCCGCTACACTGGCCGACCGCGATGGCAGACGGCAAGCGCCCATCCCTGGCAGTAGAGGAACGCTCCGAGCGCGGTTCGCGCGAGGCGCGACGCCTGCGCCGGGCCGGCTTCGTGCCCGGGGTGCTCTACGGCGCCTCGCACCCGGACCCCGTCTCGTTCAAGGTCGGCGCGCGTGACCTGCGCCGCCTGCTCGTCGACGGCTCGGCCCTCTTCGACGTCAAGATCGGCGCCGACAAGTCGGTTCCGGTCATCCTCAAGGACCGCCAGGACCACCCGGTCCGCGGCGAGCCGCTGCACGTCGACTTCCTCGAGGTGCGCCTCGACGAGAAGATCCACGCGGTCGTGTCGGTCGAGCTGCACGGATCCGAGCAGGCGCCCGGCATCGTCGAGGGAGGCGTGCTCGAGCACGTCACGCGCGAGCTGAACATCGAGGCCCTGCCGACCGACATCCCGGAGCAGATCGACGTAGACGTCTCCCACCTGGAGATCAACGCGACGCTCAGCCTCGGTGATCTCAGCAGCGAGACGGGCGTCGAGTTCCTCGACGATCCCGAGGAGACGACGATCGCCACGGTCGTGCCGCCGACCAAGGTCGCGGAGCCCGAGGTCGAGACCGAGACCGCGCTCGTCGGCGAGGAGGGCGAGCCGACCGCCGAGGGCGAGGAGCCCGCCGCGGGCGGCTCTGCCGAGCCCGGCGGCTCCTCCTCCGGCGACCAGTAGCGCTTCGCGGCGATGGCGCTGATGCGCCGCCGCGGTGGCGGGGACCGCGACGGCGGGTCCGCCGGCAGGGTCGACTGGCTGATCGTCGGCCTCGGCAACCCGGGTGAGCGCTACGCGCGCACGCGCCACAACGTCGGCTTCGAGGTCGCCGCACTGCTCGGCGATCGGTGGGGGTTGTCGAAGGCCAGGAAGCGCTACGCGGGCCTCTACACCGACGGGCGCAGCGGCCCGGGCGGCCCGCGCGTCGGGCTGCTGCTGCCCCAGACCTACATGAACGAGGCCGGTCGCTCGGCCGGACCTGCGCGCGGCGCGCTCGGCGTCGAGCTCGACCACCTGCTCGTACTCCACGACGAGATCGACCTCCCCTTCGGTCGGGTCGCGTCACGCCTGGGAGGCGGGCTTGCCGGTCACAACGGCCTCAAGTCGCTCAAGCGCGAGCTCGGCGGACCGGACTTTCAGCGTGTGCGGATCGGCGTCGGGCGCCCGGACTCGACCGACCCCGAGATCGTCTCCGCGCACGTGCTCGGGCGCTTCGCCGAGCCCGCGGACGAGGTGCGCGCGCTCGTCGAGCGGGCCGCGGACGAGGCGGAGCGGGTGCTCGGCGGAGGCTCATGACGGCACGGTGGGCGGCTGCGCCTCGACGAGGCCGAGCCCCAGCAGCGTCCTGACCGCTGCCAGCACGGCGTCGCGGACATCCTCTTCGGAGCCCGGCAGCGCGCGCCCGAGCACCGGCAGCAGGTCGGCCGGCGTGCGCGTGCCGTCGAGGCCGACGAGCAGCGCCGCGACGGCGGGGCCGAACTCCGCGTGCAGCCCGGCGTTGTCATCGAGGATCATCCGCACCGTCTCCGGTGCGTAGCCGCCCTCGACGCGGCGGCGCTCGCGCACGACGCGGTGCTTCGGCGCGACGGCGAGCGGGGTGGCGAGCAGCTCGTGCTCGCCGCATTCGGCCAGCAGGTCGGCGGCGGCGAGCAGGCGCAGCACGTGGGTCCCGGCGCGGCCGGTCGGCCCGGTCGCCATCTCGGCGGTCGAGAAGCGCGGCTCGCCCGCACGCTTGCGCAGCGCGATGGCGCCCGTGCCCAGCGAGCGGATGCCCGCCTCCGCGTAGGCTGCCAGCCAGCGGTCGAGCGCCGCCCCGTGCTCGTCGGGCCGGCGGCGCAGGTGGGTGTTCCACTTCTCGGCGTACTCGAGCGGGTCCTCGGTGACGTGATGGAGCATCAGCGCGTCGCAGCCGGCGCCGGCGAGCCAGCCGCGCAGCGGCGCGTCCCACGGCTCGATCGGGTCGAGCAGCCAGTTGCAGAGCACCATCGCCAGGCCGCCCTCGGCGAGGTGCTCGGCCGCTCCCTGGAGGGCCAGGCGCGAGACCTCGTCGCGCTCGAGGCCGCCGTCGCGGTAGACGAACTGCGTCTCGGGCGAGATCACGTACGGCGGGTTGGAGGCGATCAGGTCGAAGCGGTCGCTCTCGACCGGGTCGAAGAAGCTTCCCGCGCGGCACTCGACGTTGTCGAGTCCGCTCAGTGCCGCGCCGAGCGCGGTGTAGGCCAGCGCGCGCTCGTTGACGTCGGTGGCGACGACGTGGCCGGCGTGGCGGGCGAGCAGCAGCGCCTGGATGCCCGATCCGGTGCCGAGGTCGAGCGCGGTCGCGACCGCGGGCCGGGGGGTCAGCGCGGCCAGCGTGCGGGCGGCGGAGTTGAGCCCGGTGACCACGTCGGCGTCGGGCTCGTCGATCGACTTGGGGTCGTGGGCGAGCAGGACGCCCTCGAACGGCGAGATGCGGATCGTGGCGCGGACCTGGCCGTCGGCGACCTCCAGGAAACCTGCCTGCGCGAGCGCCGAGACCCCGGCGGGCGCGAGCGCGCGCTCGGCGCGCGCGGTCTCGACGTCGAGGCCGAGCAGGAACAGGCGCACGAGCATCGCCTGGTCGTCGTCGCCGAGCCGGCGTGCGTGTACGGGTGCGTCCCCAGGCGAGCTCTCCGATGGCCCGCCGAGCGCGACCCGGACCCCGCCCTGGTTGTAGTTGTGGCGGCTCAGCGCCTCCCGCAGGGGGCCGGCGGCGGATGCCTCGGGCACGCGGACGCTCACCGGGGGGACCCTATCCGGCGCAGCGGGAGCCGAGGCTAGACTCACGCGGGCGAGCCGCGCGGGCGCACCGGGCGGCCGCGGGGAGCAGCGCAGTCCGATCGCCGATCGGGCGAGCACCGCTCCCCTTCATCGCTTGGCCTGCCGTGTCCCTGCGCCAGCTGCTGACATATGCCCACGACGACCCGGACGTCGAAACCCTCGCGCAGGCTGCGCGCGGTGAGCCCCAGCGCGCCTTCGTGTCGGCGAGCCTGCGGCCCTACCTGCTCGCCTCGCTGCTCGACTCCGAGCCCGGGCGTCCGGCGCTCGTCGTCGCGGGCGACGATCGCGCGGCGCGTGACCTCGCGGCCGACCTGAAGCAGTTCCTGAGTCCCCGCCCGGTCTGCCTATATCCCTCGCGCGGGGTCCGCTACGAGTCGCATCTCGCGCCGCCGGCGCACCTCGTCGGGCTGCGCATCGCCGCGCTCGACGCCCTGCTCGCGGGAGCCGACGGCCAGGATCTCGCCCGCGGCGCCGCGGTGGTCGTCGCCAGCGCGGTCGCCCTCGCCGAGAAGGTGCCCGATCCCGAGCTGCGCCCGCACGGCTTCAGCGTCGAGCAGGGCGGCCTGCTCGACCTCGAGGAGACCGCGCAGCAGCTGGTGGCCTGCGGCTACGAGCGCTGCGACCAGGTCGAGGAGCGTGGCCAGTTCGCGCTGCGCGGTGACATCCTCGACGTCTATCCCGCGACCGAGGAGCGCGCGGTGCGCTGCGAGCTCTTCGACGTCGAGGTCGAGCGGCTGACGTTCTTCTCGACCTTCACCCAGCGCTCGCTCGAGGAGGTGGCGCGGGTGGTGATCGAGCCCGCCGCCGAGCTCTCGCCCGAGCACCGCGAGCTGGCGGAGATCGCCGCCGCCGGCGAGGCCGAGGATCGTCCCGACGTCGCCGAGCTGCTGCCCGTCGACCGCTTCGGCTCGGTGCTCGACCTGCTGCCCGACGACGGCCTGGTCGCGATCGCCGCCGAGGAGGAGCTCGCACCCGCGCTGCGCGACTACTGGGAGGACGTGACGACCAGCTTCCACGACGCCGACGCCCACCATCTCTACGTCGCGCCCGACGCGCTCGAGCGGGCGCTCGATCGGCGCGCGTTCCTGCGCCTGTCGAGCATCTCGGGCGATCAGAGCCACGCCTTTCGCGCGCAGGCCGCCGACTCGGCCGCGCGCTCGCTGCGCGAGGCCGAGCCCGAGCTGGAGAAGCTGGTGCGCTCGGGCTATCGCACGGTCGTCGCCTGGACCCGGCAGGGCGAGGCCGAGCGCGCGGCCTACAACCTCGAGCGCGTGCGCGCCGGCTTCCTCGACGGGCAGCCCGCGCCGGCCGCCCCCGGGGTCTCCTTCGCCGCCGCGAGCCTGCGCGAGGGGTTCGTCGCGCCGGCGCTGAAGCTTGCGATCATCCCCGAGCACCGGCTGCTGCGCCGGCGGCGCAGCGAGGGCGAGCGCGGACGCGGCACGCGCACCGGGGCCGGGGTGCTGGCGTCGTTCACCGAGCTGCGAGCGGGCTCGGCGGTCGTCCACGAGGAGCACGGCATCGGGCGCTTCGCCGGCTTCGAGACGAAGACCGTGGCCGGCGTCACGCGCGACTACCTCGAGCTCGAGTTCCGCGACGGCGACCGCGTCTTCGTACCCAGCGACCAGCTGCACAAGATCAGCCGCTACGTCGGCGCCGACGCGTCCGACCCGCCGCTGTCCAAGCTCGGCGGAAAGCAGTGGGAGCAGATGAAGCTGCGCGCCCGCCGCGCGGCCGAGGAGCTCGCCGGTGAGCTGATCAACCTCTACGCCGAGCGCAGGCGCCGGGCGGGCTACGCCTTCCCGGGCGACTCCGAGTGGCAGGTCGAGTTCGAGGGCGCGTTTCCCTACCGCGAGACGCCCGACCAGCTCGAGGCGATCGAGGCGGTGCGCGCCGACATGGAGGAGGCGCGCCCGATGGACCGCCTGATCTGCGGTGACGTCGGCTACGGCAAGACCGAGGTCGCCCTGCGCGCGGCGTTCAAGGCCGTTGCCGACTCCAAGCAGGTGATGTTCCTCGTGCCGACGACGATCCTCGCCCAGCAGCACTTCGGCACGTTCTGCGAGCGCCTGCGCGACTACCCGTTCCGGATCGAGATGGTCTCGCGCTTTCGCTCGGCCAAGCAGACGCGCGAGGCGCTGAAGGCCTTCGAGGAGGGCAAGGTCGACATCCTAGTCGGCACCCACCGGCTGCTCTCGCGCGACGTGCGCCCCGCCGAGCTCGGCCTGCTGATCGTCGACGAGGAGCAGCGCTTCGGCGTCAAGCAGAAGGACCTGCTGCGCCAGCTGCGCCTGCGCGTCGACGTGCTCTCGCTCTCGGCGACGCCGATCCCGCGCACGCTGCAGATGTCGTTGGCGGGCCTGCGCGACATCTCGGTGATCGAGACCCCGCCCGAGGGCCGGCGTCCGGTCAAGACCTACGTCGGCGAGTACGACGAGGAGCTCGTGCGCCACGCGCTCGACCGCGAGGTCGCGCGTGGCGGGCAGGCGTTCTTCCTGCACAACCGAGTCGACACGATCGAGCAGACCGCCGAGCGCGTGCGCGCGCTGTGTCCGACCGCGCGCGTGATCGTCGCCCACGGGCAGATGGACGAGAAGGCGCTCGAGCAGGTCATGCTCGGCTTCCTGCGTGGCGGGGCCGACGTGCTCGTGTGCACGACGATCGTCGAGTCCGGGCTCGACATCGCCAGTGCGAACACGCTGATCGTCGAGGAGGCCGACGACTACGGGCTCGCCCAGCTCTACCAGATCCGCGGACGCGTCGGGCGCTCGCGCGAGCGCGCCTACGCGTACCTGCTCTACCCCTCGGCCGCGGCGCTCAGCGAGGAGGCGGCGGCCCGGCTGTCGACGCTGTCGGACTACACCGAGCTCGGCTCGGGCTTCAAGATCGCGATGCGCGACCTCGAGATCCGCGGTGCCGGCAACCTGCTCGGCGGCGAGCAGTCGGGACACGTCGCGGCGGTCGGCTTCGAGCTCTACGTGTCGATGCTCGACGACGCGGTCGCCGCGCTCGCGGGCGACTCGGCCGACGAGGCCGCCGAGCCGGTGCGCCTCGACATCCCCGTCGACGCCTTCGTCCCCGGCGACTACGTGCCCTATGAGGCCGCCAAGATCGAGATCCACCGCCGCGTCGCCGGCGCGCGCGAGATCGCCGACCTGATGCTCCTGCGCGACGAGCTCGAGGACCGCTTCGGCCCGATCCCCGATCCGCTCGACGCGCTGATCCGCCTCCAGGACGCGCGCATCAAGCTCGGCCGCGCGGGTGCGCGCAGCGTCGGCTTCGGTGGCGGTCGGCTCGCGGTCGCCCCGATCGAGCTCGACTCCGCGCAGGTCAAGGTGCTGCGAGCACGCCTGCCGCAGGCCGTCTACGAATCGGGCGCGAGCACCGTGCGCGTGCGGGTGCCCGACGAGCCGGCGCAGCGCTTCCCAGCCGTCACCGCCGCCGCGGAGGCCGTGCTCGAGGCTGCGACCCAGCCCCTCGAGGCGGGGTGAGCGACGCGGATCGAGGGGACGCTCGGCCGCGTGGCGTCAGTTTCGGGATCGCAGAGCGCCTGCGCGGAGACCGCCCGCGCGGCGATGGCGGCGGCGGGCGTACCTGAGAACTGAGAAGGGAGAAGCGTCCCGTCACGGGGGCGGGCGGGGTCGTGGAGCCTGGACAAGCGCTCCGGCGCAGGATTTTCTCCGCTAGCTACCATGCGCCACCGCTGCGACCCGAACCCGCGCCGGGCCCACTCCGGTGCGTGTGCCGAACGGACGCCGCCCCCGAACGTGATCGGACTTCGCCAGCCAATGAACGCCTCGCTCTCGCCAGCCCGTCCTCTCGCCGTGATCGCCCTCACGGCGCTCTGCGCCGCGGTCGCCACCGGGTGCGGCAACGACGTGCCCCCGAGCGCCGTCGCAAAGGTCGGCGACTCGACGATCAGCAAGGATGAGTTCAACCGTTGGCTGGCCAGCGCGGCGGCTGGGCAGCAGGCCCAGGGCGGCTCGTCGACGGTGCCCGACCCGCCCGACTTCAAGAAGTGCATCGCCTCGCTGAAGGAGCAGCCGGCGCCCGAGGGCGGCCAGAGTCCGTCCGGCGAGGATCTCAAGAAGCAGTGCGAGGACCAGTACGACCAGCTCAAGGGCGAGGTCATGCAGTTCCTGATCCAGGCCGAGTGGGTCCAGCAGGAGGCCGCCGATCGCGATGTCGAGGTCTCCGAGAAGGAGGTTCGCGAATCCTTTGAGCAGCAGAAGCAGCAGGCCTTCCCCAAGGCCGCCGACTACAAGGCGTTCCTGAAGGACTCCGGCATGTCCGAGCAGGACATCCTCTACCGCGTCGAGCTCGACCAGCTCCAGACCAAGCTGACGCAGGCGATCACCAAGGACGAGGTCAAGATCTCCGAAGCCGACGTCGAGGAGTTCTACGACAAGAACAAGCAGCAGTTCGCCCGCCCGGAGTCGCGCGACGTCAACCTCGTGCTGACCAAGACCGAAGACCGCGCGGACGAGGCCAAGCAGGCGATCGAGAGTGGCGAGAAGTTCGCCCCGGTCGCGCGTGAGTTCTCGATCGACCAGGCCACCAAGGCGCAGGGCGGCAAGCTGGTCGACCTGACCAAGGGCCAGCAGGACCAGCAGCTCGAGCAGGCGGCCTTCGGCGCGCAGCAGGGCGAGCTCGAGGGGCCGGTCAAGACCCAGTTCGGCTTCTACGTCTTCGAGGTCACCGACGTCACCGAGCCCGCGCAGTCTTCGCTCGAGGAGGTCAAGGAGACGATCCGCCAGCAGCTGCGCTCCCAGCGCGAGCAGAAGGTCCTCGACGACTTCATCAAGGACTTCCGCGATGAGTACAAGGAGAAGACCCAGTGCGCGGAGGACTTCCGCATCGCCGAGTGCGCCAACGCGCCCAAGGATGCGACCGACACCGCGCCTCCGGCTTCGGGCGGAACGCCGCCGGGCGCGCCGCCGCCGGGCGCTCCCCCCGGCGCGGCTCCGCCAGGTGCTCCCCCCGGCGCGGCTCCGCAGGGCGTGCCCCCGGGCGCGGTCCCGCCGAGTGGAGGCGCTCCGCCGCCGGGCGCGGTCCCGCCGAGTGGAGGCGCTCCGCCGCCGGGCGCGGTCCCGCCCGGTGGCGCCCCGCAGGGCGCACAGCCGCCCGCGGGCCCGCCGCCGCAGGGGCCCGCGAGCCCGTAGCCGCGCGGTGGCAGGCGACCATTCCGCCGCCGCGCTGGTGCGCCTCGACGAGGACACGCGCCGCTTGCGCGTCGAGTGCCCGTGGGATCGCGAGCAGGACGCGCGCTCGATCGTCGCGCACACCGTCGAGGAGGCCTACGAGCTCGCCGACGCGGCGCTGGCCGGCGACGACGCCAAGCTCCTCGACGAGCTCGGCGACGTGCTCTTCCAGGTCGTCTTCCTGGCGCTGCTGCTCGAGGAGCGCGGCGCGGGCGATCTCGCGGCCGTGGCCGAGCACTGTCGCGCGAAGTTGATCCGCCGCCATCCACATGTCTTCGGGGAGGTGGAGGACGCCCCGCGGGAGGCCGCGCGCAGCGCGGCTGGTCAAGGCCGGCGGGACGCCCGCCAAGACGATCAAGGCGCGGGGGAGGACGCCCCGCCGGAGGCCGCGCGCAGCGCGGCCGGTCAAGGCCGGCGGGACGCCCGCCAAGAGGATCAAGCCGCGGGGCAGGATGCCCCGCGGAGGACCCCCCTGTCGGCCGGCCAGGTGCTCGCCAACTGGGACCGGATCAAGGCCGAGGTCGAGGGGGGAGGAGCGTTCGGGGATCTGCCCGAGACCCTTCCGGGGACCCTCTACGCCAAGAAGGCGCAGCGCCGCGCCGCGCGCGTCGACCCCGAGCTGCGGGCCCGCGGCCCCGAGCAGGCCGCCGCCGGGCTGGCCGCCGCGGACACTCGCGAGCGACGCTTCGAGGCCGCAGGCGACATGCTCTTCGCGGCGGTCGCCGC
>Ga0136627_1000629_pt1 | contig 13521 bp, 13 predicted proteins | sample AntDrymUQ4892206_2_FD_104652 | JGI IMG/M metagenome (GOLD analysis project Ga0136627, IMG submission 104652) | Polar desert sand microbial communities from Dry Valleys, Antarctica - metaG UQ489 (22.06) | ecosystem: Environmental > Terrestrial > Soil > Desert | place: Antarctica: Dry Valley... | reverse complement strand
TCTTCACGCACGCCTTCTTCAAGGCGCTGCTGTTCCTCGGTGCCGGGTCGCTCATCCACGCAGTGCACTCGAACAACATGAGCGACATGGGCGGCATGCGAAAGTTCATGCCCGCGACCTTCAAGACCTACATCATCGGGTCCCTTGCGCTTGCGGGCATCCCGCCGCTTGCGGGCTTCTTCTCCAAGGACGAGGTTCTCGGAGGCGCTCTGCGGGCGGGCATCGACGGAACGCGCGCGACGGCGTGGATCGTGTTCGGCTCTGCGCTCATCACCGCGTTTCTGACCGCCCTCTACACCGCGCGCATGTGCATCAAGACGTTTTGGGGCGACTACAGAGGCCACGGCCAGCCGCACGAGAGCCCGAATTCGATGACGAGCCCCCTCTGGGTGCTCGCCGGGCTCACTCTCGTGGTCGGTTTCCTCGGATTCCCTGTGATCGGTGTGTTCAAGTACTGGATCTTTACTCCGGGCGAGGTCGCTCACAGCTTCGAGCCTCTCTACAACGTCGTGCTTCCCGCGATCACGGTCGTGGTCGCGTTGGGCGCCTTCTTTCTCGCCTACAAGTGGTTTTACAAAGGTGCGTGGCGCTTCGACTTCCGTGCGACGTCGTTCGGATGGATGTACGGCTTTGCCGAACGGAGGTACTACCTCGACGACATCTATCTCGGCGGCGTGGTCAAGCCCGTGCAGTATCCACTGGCCGCGGCCACGTACTGGGCCAACCAGCACGTGCTCGACGGGATCGTCAACGGCGCCGCCAAGGGCACGCTCGGTGCCGCGTCGGGCACCTACAGGGCCGACCAGGGTGTCGTGGACTTCGGGGTCAACGGCGCGGCGGGTCTGACCGGCTTCTCCGGCGGACTGTTGCGCCATATACAAACGGGAAACGTTCAGCGTTACGCGGCGATGCTGTTTGCCGGCATCGCGATCTTCGTAGCGGTCTTTGCGCTGGTCTAAGAGGAGGCAACTGAGATATGTCATGGATTGACGATTGGGGACTGAGCCTCGCGACGTTCCTGCCCGCACTGGGCGTGGTCGTCCTGATGTTCCTGCCCTCAGCGCGTGAGACGCTCGCGAAGATAACGGGAACCGTGTTCGCTGGTCTGGCGTTGATCGTGGGCATCGTCTGCGCCGTGCGCTTCGACTACGGCGCAAGCGATCAGATACAGCTCGAGGTCGACGCCACGTGGATCGAGTCCATCGGAGCGCGCTATCACGTCGGCGTCGACGGCATGTCCCTGCCACTGCTCGTGCTCAGCCTGCTGGTGTGCTTCTTGTGCATGGTTTACATGTGGTGGCACATCCCGGAGCCTGGTAAGCCCAAGGCTTTGTTCGGCCTCGTGTTGCTGCTCGAGACGGGCATGAACGGAAGCTTCGTGGCGCTCGACCTCATTCTGTTCTTCGTTTTCTTCGAGTTGGTGCTGGTGCCGATGTACTTCATGATCGGTATCTGGGGCGGCCCCAACCGTGAGTACGCGAGCGTCAAGTTTTTCCTCTACACGCTGTTCGGGTCGATCTTCATGCTGCTCGGATTCCTGGCGTTGTGGATCAACTCAGGCACGGAAACATTCGACATGATCGCCCTGCGCGAGACGACTGGGGGAGCGAGCGACCTCTTCCAGAACCTCGTGTTCCTCGGCCTGTTCCTCGGCTTCGCCATCAAGGTGCCGATGTGGCCTTTCCACACGTGGCTGCCCGACGCCCACACGGAGGCGCCGACGGTCGGCTCGGTGCTGCTGGCGGCCGTGCTGCTGAAGATGGGAACCTACGGCTTCATTCGTATCGCTCTGCCGATTCTGCCCGATGCGGCCGTGACTTTCGCTCCGATCATCGGAGTCCTCGCCGTGATCGGCATCATCTGGGGATCGTTGTGTTGTTTCGCACAGACGGATCTCAAGCGGCTCATTGCATTCTCTTCGGTGGGCCACATGGGCTTCGTGATGCTGGGCATCGCCACGTTGACCGATCGTGGGATCAACGGCGCGATCTTCGGCATGGTCGCGCACGGTCTCATCACCGGGATGCTCTTCTTCCTAGCGGGTTCGATGCACGAGCGCTATCACACGCGCGAGATCGCAACGCTGGGTGGGATGCTCAAGCAGATCCCTCGCTTTGGAACCGTGTTCTCCTATGCCGCCATCGCGTCGCTCGGTCTTCCCGGCCTCGCGGGGTTCTGGGGCGAGATGCTGGCCCTGCTCGGGAGCTACCAGCCGGCCGAGGCTCTCAACGTCGAGTTGTTCAGGGTCTTGATGGTCGGCGGAGGCATCGGCACCGTGCTGACCGCGGGCTACATGTTGTGGATGATTCAGCGCGTCAACCTCGGCGTCGTCCCCGAGAGGTTCGAGTCCGGCAAGGGCGTCTTCGACGTCCAGAGGCTCGAGTGGATGGCCTGGGCGCCGCTGCTCATCCTGATCGTGGTCGCCGGCTTCTACCCGAAGATCCTGCTCGGCGTCACCACGGGCGCCGTGCAGAACCTGACGAGGGTCTTCGGGGGGTAGATGAACCTCCTCGCCCAGGAAGTGGCGCAGCCCAGCATCGACTGGCACGCTCTGGCGCCGGAGTTCGTGCTGGTGAGCGCGGCCTGCGCGGTGCTGGTCGCGGACCTGTTCTTGCCGCGCGGCTCGAAGTGGATCGCCATGCCGCTGTCGGCGGCGGGAATCATCGGCACCCTCGCGGCGATCGTGTCGCTGATCGGAACCGAGACGACCACGCTATCCGGCACCTTCGAGGTGGACGCCTTCTCGCTGCTGTTCAAGGCTCTGTTCTGCGTGCTGGGGCTCATCATTCTCGCAATCAGCTTCCATTACTTCCGCGGCGGTTCCTATTACCAGGGTGAGTACTACTTTCTTCTGTTGTCGTCGCTCTTCGGCGGACTTGTCATCGCGAGCGCGCGTGATCTCATCTCGCTGTTCATCGCCATCGAGTTGATCAGCATTCCCGGGATCATCATGGTCGCCTTGCGCAAAGGTGACGCGAAGTCTAATGAGGGTGCGCTCAAGTTCTTTCTGTTCAGCGTGATGTCGTCCGCCGTGATGCTCTACGGCATGTCCCTGATCTACGGGGTCACCGGGTCGACGATCCTCAGCGAGATCCGCACCTCCATCGGCGCCGACGCCGATCAGCCGATCATCGTGCTCAGCGTGTTCTTCGTGGTGGTCGGCTTTGCGTTCAAGATCTCGGCCGTGCCGTTCCACTTCTGGGCCCCCGACACCTATGAGGGGGCGCCGGCGCCGGTCGCGGCCTTCTTGTCCACGGCGTCGAAGATCGGCGGGTTCGTGGGCCTGCTCGTGCTGATGTTCAAGGCGTTCCCCGAGGTCGCCGACATGTGGGCCCCCATCTTTGCGGTGCTTGCCGTGTTGACGATGACCATCGGCAACCTCATCGCGCTACGTCAGCAGCACATCATTCGGCTGCTGGCCTACTCGGGGATCGCTCAGTCTGGCTATATCCTGGTCTGCCTGGCGCTGATCAATCCCGACAATCCGGGGGCCAGCGAGCAGGCGTTCGGCGCCGCCGTGATCTATCTCGTCATCTACGGCCTCATGGATCTCGGCGCCTTTGCGGCCGCGGTCGCCTTCGCTCGCAAGGGCGGCTCCTACTTCATCAGCGACTACTCGGGGTTGTGGCAGCGGAGCCCCGCCCTGGCGCTGCTGTTCACCGGCTTTCTCATCTCGCTGGCCGGCGCGCCCCCGATGGCGGGACTCATCGCCAAGCTGTTCGTGTTCCTCGCGACGATCGAGGCAGGGGTCTACTGGCTCGCCGTGGTGATGGGCGTCAACACCGTAATCGCGGCGTGGTACTACCTCGCCGTCGTCAAGAAGATGTTCTTCGAGTCGCCCGACGTCGCCGAGCGGGTCGAGGTCCCCTACCTACTGACCGCCGCGATGGGGGTGGCGGCGGCGGCCCTGGTGGCGCTCCTGATCTATCCGCCCCTGCTGACCAACCTCGCCGACGCCTCGATCTTCTAACCCCCACCCGGTTTCTGAATGCGAGGAGTCGTTCCTATCGAAACTCAGGAGCCAGAGAACCGAGATCAGGCGGGAATCAGGCGTCCGAGAGCCCAGACCCCGTCGTGGACTCGCTCCCCGCCGCCGACGACCTCGCCGGGCCACACGATCGCGCTGCTCACGAGGCTGCCCTCCTGCAGCGTCGCGCCCGCAAGCACGATCGCTTCAGGGCCGAGCGAGGCCGCGTCCGCCGTGGCCGCAGGCCCGAGGTAGGCCCCGCCGCCTTGCACGGTCAGTAACCGACCCGGAGGCGAATGAGGCGGGCGAGGTTCTCTGCCGTCCAGGAGTCCGAGCGACGCCTCGAGGTAGCGAGCGACCGTGCCGACATCGAGCGCTCGTCCGCGGACCTCGTAGACCGTCACCTCTTGGCGCTCAATGAGTGGTCGGAGCAGCCGCTCGGCGAAACCGACCGGGCGCTCCTCGGGCAGCAGCGCCAGCGCGGAGGCGTCGATCGCTGCCACCCCCAGGTATTGCGCGCCGGGTGCGCTCGGATCGACTCGTCGGTCGACGAATGCGGCGGCTCTGGTTCCCTCGATTGTCAGGTCGGCGCCGAAGGACACCGGTCGCACGGCGATCGTGGCGGCCGACCCCGAGGCTCGGTGTACATTGAGGAGGTCCGCCGGGTCCAGTTCGATGAGTGAGTCCGCGTTGCACACGAGAGCGGTGTCGGTGATCCGGCCGCGCAGGGCGGCGAGCGTCCCACCTGTGCCCCAGGGCTCGGCCCCCTCATCGAGCGTCTCGAAATCCCCGTAGCCGCCCAGCGCCCCGGCGATGACGTCGCCAAGGTGGCTGACGTTGACCACGACGTCGCTCGTGACCTCGTGCAAGCGGGCCAGAGCCCATGCCCCCAGGGGGACGTCCAGCAGGGGAAGAGCCGGTTTGGGGATTACGTCGGTCAGCGGCCTCAGGCGCTCGCCCCGTCCGGCGGCGAGCAGGATTCCCGTGACGGCCACGCCTCGACGCTAGCAAACTCAAGAGCCGCGGAGTAGAGGGCTCGAGCGGGCCGGCCGGACGCGCGCGTGAACGACCTCGAGACCACCGAAACTGACTATGGGTCACTCAAGCGGACACATAGACGCCCGTCTTCCCGGATACTCATATCCGCTCCGCTTGTTCTGGAAGGATTTCGGGGTTACGGGGCGAACGTTGGGAAAGGATGCGCCGTAGAGTGGGGCGACGACTACACCGGGCGACGGCACTCGAGCTACAACAACGCGACCAAGGTGGGGTTCAGCAAGTAGTGAAAACTAGTGCACGGATCATCATCGGCATTGTCATCCTCCTGTTCGCCTCGATTCTGCTTCCGAGGTCGGCTTCGCAGATTGTGGCGCCCGACGCCGAGGCCAACCAGATCGTGCCGACGCCGACCCTGCCCCCGATCCTCCCGAAGGACCCGAAGCCCAAGCCACCGAAGGAGCCAGAGCCCCCCGAGAGCCCACTGCCCGGCGGTGGCGGCGGCGGAGATGACGGCGGCGGCGGAGATGACGGCGGCTCAGGCGGCGGCGGTGGCGGTGGTAGTCGCATCGGCATTGGCGGCGTTGGCGACGGTGGCGGCGGCGGCACGGTGGCGCCCCCCACGAGCAAGCCCGACGACGACAACAACAACAACAAGGCCCCAGATAGGCCAGAGAGTCGCGGCGGAGCCGTTCCCAGCACCGAGCCGCCCTCAGGACCGCCCCCCAGGGGCACCTACGTTCCCGTGGGCGGATCGTTCACGACCGACAATCTCCTGCGAGTGGCAAATGAGCTCAGGGCACTTGGCGTCCCCCTCGACAAGATCGTCGGTGACGTCTACGCACCCTTCATCATCGGTGGCAAAGCCGCCTGGACCGACACTTGGGGTGCTCCCCGTTACGGCCCCGGACCGATCGTGCGGACCCACGAGGGCCAGGATGTCTTCTGCAGCTACGGCGATCCCGTGCTCGCCACCGAATCGGGCAAGGTCAACTACGGCGACGCCGGTCTCGGAGGCAAGGTCGCCCGGCTCTTCCGGTCGGATGGCGGGTACTGGTACTACGCCCACCTCAGCGACTTCAACGACGAGGAGTTCCCGATCGGGAGCACCGTCGAGGCCGGCGACATCATCGGTTACTGCGGCAACACAGGAAACGCCATCAGCACTCCGGCCCACGTGCACTTCGGCTACTACGGTCCCGACGGCGTCGCCCGCAACCCGCAGGAAACCCTGATGAAGTGGCTCAACATCGCAGAGCGACGCGCAGGTGGTTCCGTTACCAAAGCCGAGGGCAAGAGAGTCGAGCAGATCGAAAGCCTCACGCTCGCTCGTCGCTTCGGTGACTCCTTCATGCCCGACCGCTCGACCCTCGACGACGGCTCCGATGCGCTGCTTGGCTCGGCCGGCTCGCCGGCCACCGGCGCCTTCGGCGTTGCGCAGAGCGCGCTCATGGCCGCGCTGTCGACCAACCTCTACGAGGGCAGATTCGACCCCTACGCGGCCGACCTCGGGACGGTTGCAGATGAGTTCGACGACCCCGAGAGCGCCAACGACCAACTCGACGCCATCTTGGAAGAAGCGGGTCCCGGCAAAGAGGGCCAGGCCAGCAAGTAGTCGCGCCGGACGAATCGTCCGTTAGTCTCTGGGGCGCAGCGGTACACGCTGCGCCCTTTTCATCGGCGGGATGCCCGAGTGGCCAAAGGGAGCGGCCTGTAAAGTCGTCGGCCTTAGCCTACGGAGGTTCGAATCCTCCTCCCGCCACCACATAGCGCGCCGGCTCCGAAGACAGGTGCGCTTAGACGAGAGCGACGAGCTTCTCTAGCACGTCGGACAGGGGCGCGTTGAATACCGCCGCGGCACGCCTGTCGAACGGAGTGGGCTCGGCATTGACGATGACCAACCGGCCCCCTCGCTCCAGCGTCCGATTGGGCAGGTAGGCCACCGGATAGACCCCCAGCGAGGTACCGAGGGCGAGAAGGACATCGCTTCGTCCGGCCTCTTCGGAGGCTCGTTCGAGGTCGTCGGGATCGAGGCTCTGACCGAACGACACCGTCGCCGACTTCAGAATCCCGGTGCAACTCCGGCACGGTGGGTCCGCTTCGCCGGCCCGCACCCGCTCGAGCGCAAGCTGCATCGGAGCGCGTTCGCCGCAATCCATGCAGACGACCTCCCTGATGGTGCCGTGAATCTCGATCAGGATGTCTTCTGAGGTGCCGGCCAGTTGATGCAGCCCGTCGATGTTCTGCGTCACGAGCGTGTGGAGCTTTGCCTTGCGCTCGAGCGTCGCCAGCGCATGGTGGCCGGGGCCCGGCGCCGCGTTCCACGCCGGATGGTTCAGCCGGCCCTGCCACGCCAGCACGCGCACCTCGGGGTCCTGCATGTAGTGGCGAATGTGCGACAGGCGCTGTGCCGCCGGGTCCTTGGTCCACACTCCGTTCGGCCCCCGAAAGTCGGGGATGCCCGAGTCGGTGGAGATGCCGGCTCCGGTCAGCGCGGTCACGCGCTCCGCCTCCCGGATCCATCCGGCGACCTCGTCGAGCTTCGTGATGGAAACCATCGTCCCTATGTACCCCAACCAGCGGTGAAGATGGTGCGATGCCCACGAGTCCCAGCAGCGATTTCGATGGGCGCCAACGCGCCTTTGTCGACCGAATGGGCGGCGGGGGCCTGGACGCTCTGGAGCGGGGCGTCATCGTGGTGCTTCCCTCGATCAGCTTCGCAGAGCCGGAGTTGCGCAAGATCTCGGGCATCACGTTCTACGAGGAACGCATGCTGTTCGCGCTGCTGTGGCTTCGGCACCCGCAGATGGAGATCGTCTACGTCACCTCGATGCCGGTCGACGAAGCCATCGTCGATTACTACCTGACGTTCCTCGACGATCCCCTGAGCGCGCGGTCCCGCCTGACGATGGTGAGTCTCGACGACGCGCGTCCCTGCGCGCTGTCGTCGAAACTGGTGGACCGGCCGCGCTCCCTGGATGTGATTCGAGATCATGTCGGAGGACGCGGGGACGCGTACATCCTTCCCTTCAACGTCACGCCGTGGGAAAGGATCATCGCCGAGCGACTCGACATGCCCCTGTACGGCCCCTCTCCCGAGGCGGCGGTGTCGTTGGGTTCCAAGAGCGGCTCCCGCAGAGTGGCGCGCGCGGCCGGAGTTCCCGTTCTTCCCGGCGACGAAGATCTCTTCTCGGTCGGAGAGGTTGAGGATGCGATTCGACGCCTGAGCGCCGCCGTCCCCGGAATCGAGACTGTCGTCATCAAGCTCAACCACGGGTTCTCCGGGCAGGGCAACGCGATCGTGGAGATCGATGAGCTGCGATTCCCTTTGCCGGAGTCGACCACCGTGTTCTGTGCCGAGGAGGAGAGCTGGGACGGCTACGCCGACAAGATCGCTGCTTCCGGCGCGGTCGTGGAGCGTCTGGCGAGACACCCCGCGCTGGTCTCACCCAGCGTTCAGATGCGCATCGCGCCCGGAGGAACCGTCGAGGTGGTGTCGACTCATGATCAGATTCTCGGCGGGCCAGACGACCAGGTCTACCTTGGGTGTCGTTTTCCCGCGCGCTCCGAGTACCGCGACGCGATTATGGAACACGGCAGGTCGGTGGGCAATGTCCTCGCGGCCGGCGGAGTGATCGGTTCGTTCGGCGTGGACTTCGTCGGTCTGCCGAACGACGCCGGCTACGACCTCTATCTCGGAGAGATCAATCTTCGTCTGGGTGGGACGACGCACCCGTTCCTCATGGCTCGCATGGTGACCGACGGAGATCTCCATCCTCGGAGCGGTGAGCTGGTCGCAGGCGGAAGGTCCAAGTTCTACGTCTCATCCGACAATCTCAAGTCACACGCCTACCGGAGCTACACACCCGAGAGGGCGCTAAGGATGATCGAGGAACGAGGTCTGGAGTTCGACCGCAGCAGTCGGACGGGAACGACCCTGCACCTGCTCGGGGCGATTAGCCCCTTCGGAAAGCTCGGGGCCGTCTGTATCGCCGACTCGCACGAAGACGCGGACGCGCTCCTGGTCGAGGTCGTGGGGGTGCTCGACGTGGGGGCCTGACTCTCGATCAGTCGACTGTGCGGGGGAACTGCCGTTCGAGGACCGCTATCTGGTCGTCGACCAAGACCTTTTCGACGGAGCGTCGCGTCGTGGGATTCAGTCCCCCCTCGTTGGACCAGTTGGCGCCGTCGCGCGAGTCTGCCCCCCAGAAGTGCGCGCCCCAACCGAGGACGAGGATACCGGCGAAGAACAGGCCGAAGCCGGGCCAGCCGCCGAGCTCGGCGACCGCCCAGAAGAGCACCAGATCCGCCGCCAAGACCGCAAGAAAGCGAGGCCTCGAGAGACCGTTCACGCGCACCTCCTACCCGCACCTTTATCCATGCCTTGGAGGTAAGTCTGCCGTCCTGCACCGGTTCGAGCAAGTGAAGCGAGCGGCGATCCATCGTTAGGGCGGGCGAACTGCGGGTAGCACGCGGGGAACAGTGCCAGATGACTCTCTATGAGAGGTGATGAGACGTGACGAACGAACTCAGTGGAAAGAGGATCGCCTTCGTGGCGGCCGACGGTGTCGAGCAGATCGAGCTCACCGAACCGTGGGACGCGGTTAAGGGAGCGGGGGCCGAGGTGCATCTCCTTTCGGTTTCGTCCGATGACATCCAGGGCTTCAATCACCTCGACAAGGGCGACACCTTTCCCGTCGACAAGACGGTGGCCGACGCCGACGCGTCCGACTACGACGGTCTGGTCCTTCCCGGCGGAGTGGCGAACCCGGACTTTCTTCGGACCGACAAGGACGCGGTCGACTTCGTGCGCACCTTCTTCGAGCAGCACAAGCCCGTGTCCGCGATCTGCCACGCACCGTGGACGCTGATCGAGGCGGGAGTTCTGAGCGGTCGCACGGTGACGTCGTGGCCGAGCCTCCAGACCGACATCCGCAACGCGGGTGCGACCTGGGTCGACGAGGAGGTCGTCGTCGACGAGGGCCTGACCACAAGTCGTAAGCCGGACGACCTAAAGGCGTTCTGCGCGAAGACGATCGAGGAGTTCGCCGAAGGGCGGCACGAGAAGCAGTCCGCCTAGCACCTCTGCAAATCCGCCTCGGACATCGCCACCGGCGCACTTTGAAGTGTGTCACGCGTCTCCGCTGGGTAAGTGTGTCTTTTCACCCTGGAGGTAGCTAAGAGTGCGTGTTGTCGTGACCGGGGCAACGGGGAATGCTGGGACCAGTCTGCTGCGGTCCATGGTGGCCGAACCCGAGATTCAGTCCGTTGTTGGGATCGCGCGCCGCCTTCCGAGCCTCGAGTTGTCCAAGGTGTCGTGGCGGAGCGCGGACGTCGAGCGTGACGATCTCGTCCCGCTCTTCGCGGGGGCCGATGCCGTGGTGCACCTCGCGTGGGCGATCCAACCGTCGCGCGACGTGGTCGAGACCGACCGGATCAACATCGAGGGCAGCAGGCGAGTATTCGAGGCTGTGGCCGAGGCGGGCGTTCCCAACCTCGTCTACGCCTCATCGGTCGGGGTCTACTCTCCCGCCGACAAGGGCCGGAGGCACGACGAGCAGTGGCCCACGGACGGGGTTCAGAGTTCCTTCTACTCCCGGCAGAAGGCGGCGGTCGAGTCGCTCCTGGACCACTTCGAGGATCGTTATCCCGAGGTGCGCGTGGTGCGACTTCGGCCGGCCATCACGCTCAAGCGCCAGGCCGCCAGCGAGATAAGGCGGCTCTTCTTCGGCCCCTTCGTGCCGGCTTGGGTGTTCAACCGGCGCCTTCTTCCTCTGGTCCCGTTCCACGAGCAGCTCACCCTGCAGGTCGTGCATTCGTTCGATGTCGCGGAGGCGTATCGCCTTGCCCTGCTGGGCTCCGCGCGCGGCGCCTTCAACCTGGCCGCTGAGCCGGTTGTGACGTCCGAGCTCCTCGAGTCGGTGCTCGAGGCCAAGGCGGTTGAGATCTCGCCCAACCTACTGAGAAGGCTTGCGGATCTGACGTGGAAGATGCGCCTGCAACCGACTCCGCCCGGCTGGGTCGACATGGGTGTGAACGCCCCGCTCATGGACACGGCGCGCGCTCGCGCAGAGCTTGGATGGAAGCCCGAATTCAGCGCGGAGGACACGGTGATCGACCTCCTCGAAGGTCTCAGAGACAAAGAGGGCGCGCCCACGCCTCCTCTCGACCCCAAGACCGGAGGCCCCTCGTCGCATCGGTGAGCTCCGCAACGGGATCGGAGCCTCGAACAACCCATAAGCTGACGCCGGCGCCAGCCTCAGTGTGTTGTCGCACGTGCCAAAAATCCAAAGGAGTTAGTCCATGCTTCCAGCGGCGATCTTGGATGTCGATGGGACGCTCGTCGACACTAACTACCAGCACGCGATCGCCTGGTACCGAGCCCTGCGGTCCCACGACGTGATCGTGTCGATCTGGCGCATCCACCGGCACATCGGAATGGGGGGCGACAATCTCGTTGGGGCAGTTGCGAGCGATGAGATCGAGAACGACATCGGCGATGACATTCGCGCGGCGGAGAAGAAGCTCTACGCCGAGCTCATCGATGAAGTCGAGCCGATGGACGGGGCTCGCAAGCTGATCGAGGAGCTAAAGGAGCGGGGGCACGACGTCGTCCTTGCGAGTTCGGCGAAGCAGGAGGAGCTGGACCATTATCTCGACATGCTCGACGCGCGTGACCTCTGTGACGCGTGGACGAGTTCCGCCGACGTCGAGTCCACGAAACCCGCGCCCGATCTCGTCATGGCCGCCATGGACAAGGTCGACGCCGACTCTGGCGTGATGATCGGAGACTCGACCTTCGACTGCGAATCGGCGAAGCGAGCCGGCGTCGAGATCATCGGGGTGCTAACGGGCGGGTTCTCCGAGTCCGAGCTGAGGGATGCGGGAGCAGTTGCCGTCTTTCACTCCTTGATCGAGCTGCGGACCAACCTCGACAGCACTCCGCTGGCACGCTAAATAGAGGCCCTGAACGAAACGGTGTTTGTGTCGCCTATGGAGGTGGCGCGAGCAAGACCCCACCCCGTCGAGCTGCGAGGTGGGGTCTCTTGTCTCTTTCCTGTGTCTAGGTTCGGCGCCTGCCCGTGACCATGCGATAGATCAGCAGCAGGATGATCGAACCAACGATCGCTGCGATCCAGGTCGACAGATCGAAGAACTCATCGACCGGATCGCTGTCGAACAGCACCCCGGCGATAAAGCCTCCGAGTATCGCGCCGACCACTCCGATGAGCATTGTGACGATGATGCCGCCCGGGTCGTCTCCCGGAAGAAGCGCCTTCGCGATCGCCCCCGCAAGCAGCCCAAGAACTATCCATCCGATGATGCCCATGCACCCTCCTGTCGGTTCTCAACCGTCCACCCTGACTGAGGATGGGTACCCTCTCCTGCGGGGATGGAAACCGTTGCTCCACGTTCCCGCCTTGTGCCCATACCCTCTGGGGGTATATATTCGAGTGAACACCGACTGCAAAAAGGACTGGCACACAATGGCGCACGGTTACTACAAGAACCAGGATCAGGTGCTCGCTCGGCTGAAAAGGATCGAGGGACAGGTCCGAGGCCTGCAACGGATGGTCGGTGAGGACAAGTACTGCATCGACATCCTGACCCAGATCTCGGCCGCCACCAGCGCTCTCAACAAGGTGGCGGTGGGACTGCTCGAGGACCACATCGGGCACTGTGTCGTCGAGGGCACGAGGGACGACAACGTCGACATGGTCGCCGAGGCGAGCGCGGCCATCGAGCGACTCCTCAAGTCTTAGGAAGCTCGGCTCTCCCGGCGCTCCTCGTGGACGGCGACACCGGCGATCACCAGCCCCACCCCGAGGAGCTCTTTCACCGAGGGGATCTGCGCGAGGACGATGATTCCGATGATCGTGGCGGTGGCCGGGAGAAGGGAGACGAAGAGCGCGTACGTGGCTCGGGACAGACGCCCGAGAGCGAGCTGATCCGATACGTAGGGGATCACCGACGAGCTGATTCCGACGCCGATGCCCGCCGCTAGCACGACTGGGTTCAAGAGCTCGGCCCCCGCATCCCAGAGCCCGAGCGGTGCAGCGCCGAGCGCTGCGATCAGCATCGCCAACCCGAGTCCATCGATCCCCGGCGCCGCTCCGCTTTGCGCCGCTCGGTGCCCCAAGACGATGCAGAGCGTGAAGAGGGCCGCGTTGGCGAAGGCGAAGGCGAACCCGAGCTCCTCACCCGTGAGCCTGATGCCGGTGAGCACGTAGACGCCGGCACCGGCGAGCAGCAATGCGAGTGCGTTACGGCGAGTGCGGACACCCACGGCGGCGAGGCAGATCGGGCCGATGAACTCGATGGCACCGGTGAGGACTGTTACGTGATGAAGATCGTCTTCCGCTCGATCGACGATCTAGAGGGGCTCATCGATCGCTTCACCCCCCTTTGGCCAGACCACGACCTCAATCGTGAATGCCACGCCCGTGCCGCAGCGAGGCATCCCGATCTATGATTCGAACGGCTCTCCGAGGCGCGCCTCTAGAGACTCTTGACGCCCTCCGGTTAGGGCAGTCCCGCGCGCCAAAGGCGTCGGCTAC
>Ga0136627_1000628_pt1 | contig 13530 bp, 14 predicted proteins | sample AntDrymUQ4892206_2_FD_104652 | JGI IMG/M metagenome (GOLD analysis project Ga0136627, IMG submission 104652) | Polar desert sand microbial communities from Dry Valleys, Antarctica - metaG UQ489 (22.06) | ecosystem: Environmental > Terrestrial > Soil > Desert | place: Antarctica: Dry Valley... | reverse complement strand
GCTGCCAGGCGAGCGGCCGCTGCCGGGCCACCGATGGCCGGGGACGGCACCGCGACCCCGGCCGCCGCGTCCTCCGCGCCGGCCAACGATGCGCTCGAGGCCGCGAGGGCATCCGGCGGCGCCGCGACGCCGGCTGCGAAGAAGTCGGCGGCCGGTGCCGGGAAGAAGACGGCCGCGAAGAAGTCGGCGGCCGGTGCCGGGAAGAAGACGGCCGCGAAGAAGTCGGCGGCCGGTGCCGGGAAGAGGACGGCCGCGAAGAAGTCGGCGGCCGGCGCCGGGAAGAAGACGGCCGTGAAGGAGACGGCGGCCGGTGCCGCGACGAAGACCGCGGGCGGCGCCGGCAAGAAGACGGCCGCGAAGAAATCGGCGGGCGGCGCCGGGGAGAAGACGACCGCGAAGAAGGTGACAGCGAAGGCGACCTCGGCCGGCGCCGCGCAGAAATCGGCCACGACGGCGGTCGGCGCGCAGAAGTCCGCCACGAAGTCGACAGCCGCCGGGAAGAAGTCCGCCGCCGGAAAGGCCGCCACCCCGCCGTCGACCGCAGGCTCTGGCGAGGCGAGCATCGCGGTCGACGAGGCCGCGCTCGGCGGTCCCACGCCCTCCGCACCACCGCCAGCCGGAAGCGCCACGGACGCCGACCGCGGCGCGACGACGGCCGGCGGGTCGTGACGGGCACCAGCCCGTGACCGATCCGCTGCCGGAGCTGGCGGCCCGCCTCCAGTCGCTGGACGACGTGCCGGTGGCGGAGCACCCCGCCGTGCTCGACGACATCCACGCGGCGCTGGTCTCCGAGCTCGACGCGCTCGCCGGGGCGGGCGCCACCGCAACGCCCCGCGACCGGACCGCAGACCGACCGCTCCCCGGGCACACCCCGGCCTCCTCCTGAGCGGCTCGGCGTGCCCGCTCCCCGAGCCCGTCTCGACTCCGAGCTCGTGCGCCGGGGGCTCGCCGCCACCCGGTCCGACGCCCAACGCCTGATCTCCAGCGGGCGCGTCGCGGTCGGCGGGTCGCTGACGGGCAAGGCCTCCACGCTGGTCGCGCGCGACCAGGCGCTGTCCGTCGCGCCGGCGGAGAGAGACTACGCCTCCCGGGGAGGGCACAAGCTCGCCGGTGGCCTCGATGACCTCGGGGTCGCCGTGGCCGACCGTTCCTGCCTCGACGCAGGCGCCTCCAACGGCGGCTTCACCGACGTCCTGCTGCGCCGCGGCGCGGCCCGGGTCGTCGCCGTGGACGTCGGCTACGGCCAGCTCGCCTGGCGTCTCCAGACCGACGACCGCGTCGTCGTGCTCGACCGCACCAACGTGCGCCACCTCACACCGGCCGACGTGCCACCGCCTGCGCCCGACCTCGTGGTCGCCGATCTCTCGTTCATCTCCCTGGGGAGGGTGCTGCCGGCGCTGCGCGCGGTGGCGGATCCCGAGGCCGACCACCTGCTGCTCGTCAAGCCGCAGTTCGAGGCGGGTCCCTCCGGCGTCGGGCGAGGCGGGGTCGTGCGCGCTCCCGGGGTCTGGGCCGACACCGTGCGCGCGGTGGTCGACGCGGCCGCGGAGCTCGGGCTCGGTCCGGTCGGCGTGGCCCCATCCCGTCTGCGGGGCCCGGCCGGCAACGTCGAGTTCTTCCTCCACCTGCGCGCGGGAGGCGCCGCCGACCACGAGCAGGCGATCGCGGCCGCCGTGGCCGCGATCCCCGAGCCGGGTCCGGGGGGCCGCCGGTAGAGTGTCGCGGGTGCTGCCCCCCCGCCCCGGCCTCGAGCATCCCGCGGCCGGTCACCCTCCGCCGAAGGCCGTCGGCCTCGTGGTGCACGGCGGCCGCACGGAGGCCATCCGCGCGGCGGCGCACGCGGCCGCCCTCCTGCGGTCCACCGGCATCGACGTGGTCGGGTCGCTCGCCGACGGCTGGCCGGAGGGCACGCGCGACGTCGAGCTGCGCCAGCCGGCGGAGTTCGGGCAGGGCCTCGACGTCGTCATCGTCTTCGGCGGGGACGGCACCTTCCTGCGCGCCGCCTACCTGGCGCGCGACTGCGGCGTTCCGCTGCTCGGCGTGAACCTCGGACGGCTGGGATTCCTGTCGGAGGTCGAGGCCGGCCAGGTGCCCCACGCGGTCGCCGAGATCGTCGCCGGTCGCTTCGAGGTCGAGGAACGGATGACCCTCACCGTCGCCATCCACGACGCCGACGGCGCGCTGGTGGGGACCAGCTGGGCGCTGAACGAGGCGTCGGTCGAACGCACGGTGCCGCAGCGCCTGATCGTGCTCGAGGTGCGCGTCGGCGAGGTCATCTTCGCCCACGTCCCCGCCGACGCCGTCATCTGCGCCACGCCCACCGGCTCCACGGCGTACGCCTTCAGCGCCGGCGGACCGATCCTGTCTCCGCGGGTCGACGCCATCCTGCTCGTCCCCGTCGCCCCGCACTCCCTGTTCGCCCGCACGCTGGTCGTCGACCCGCGTGAGGCGTTGTCGCTGCGGCCCGTCGGCGGGGACAACGAGTGCGTGGTGACCTGTGACGGACGCGAGACGCTGCCGGTCCCCCCCGGCGGCCAGGTACGGGTGGGCCGTGCCGGGTCGCCGGTCCGCCTCGCGCGCCTCGGCCCGTTCGACTTCTACGAGCGGGTCCGCGACAAGTTCGGCCTGCGGTAGCCCGCGGCCTCCCGGGAGCGACGCGGGCTTGCGGGTCGCGCATCCGGCCCCATCATGGGCGGGTGCTGGAGGAACTGCTCATCCGCGACGTCGGCGTCATCGAAGAGGTCACGCTGACCCTGGCGCCGGGCTTGAACGTCCTCACCGGCGAGACGGGCGCGGGCAAGACCATGGTCGTCTCGGCGCTGGAGCTGCTGCTCGGCGTCCGCGCCGACGCGGACCAGGTCCGCACGGGCGCCGCCGCCGCCCTGGTCGAAGGCCGCTTGCGGCCGCCGCCGCCCGGTGCGGGGGAGTGGCTCGACGACGGCGACGACGAACTGGTCGTGTCCCGCGAGGTCGCCGCCGCCGGCCGCAGCCGCGCGCGGATCGGCGGGCGGCTCGCTCCGGCGTCCGCCCTGGCACAGACCGTGGGCGCGGCCGTGGAGATCCACGGTCAGGCCGACTCCGCCCGGCTGTCGGCACCCGCCGTGCAGCGCGACCTCCTCGACCGCTCCGGAGGACCCGAGCTGGCGGCGGCTTTGGCCGCCTACCGCGCGCTCCACGACCGCTGGCGGGACACGGAAGCGGAGCTGGAGGCCATGCGGACCGGGGAGCGCGACCGTGCCCGGGAGCTGGACCGGCTCGCCTTCGAGCTGTCCGAGATCGACGGCGTCGCTCCGGTCGAGGACGAGCTCGAGAGCCTCGACGCCGAGCTGGGTCGGCTGGAGCACTCAGAATCGCTGCGAGCGGCGTCGGCGGCGGCCACGGCGGCGCTGGCCGCCGACGGGGGCGCTCGGGACACCCTCGGGGACGCGGTGGGCGCGCTGCGGCCGGTGGCCGCCCTCGATCGGGGGCTCGACGGACTGGTGAGCCGGGCGGAGGGCCTCGCCGCGGAGGCACAGGATCTCGCCCTCGAACTCGCCGCCTACGGCGAGACGCTGGACGCCGACCCGCGGCGGCTCGACGCCCTGCGCGAGCGGCGGGCCGCGCTCGCGGGGTTGCTGCGCAAGTACGGGCCCGACACCCACGCGGTGATCGCCTACGCCGACCAGGCGCGGGCCCGCCTGACCGTCCTGTCCGGGGGCGACGAGCGCGCAGCCGAGCTGGCCGGCCACGCCGCGCGCCTCGCGGGCGAGGTGGATGCGGCGGCCCGGACGCTCCGCGCGGCGCGCCGAGCGGCGGGTGAGCGCCTCGCGGCCGCCGTGGCCGGGCATCTGGCCGACCTCGCGATGCCGCAGGCGCGCCTGCGTGTGGCGGTCGACGAGGTCGATCCCGGTCCGTCCGGCGGTGACCGCGTCGCCTTCCTGCTGGCCGCGAACGCCGGGGAACCCCCGTTGCCGCTCGCCAAGGCCGCCTCAGGTGGCGAGCGGAGCCGGGTGGCGCTCGCGGTCCGGCTCGCGCTGGCCGACGCCGACCGCACGCCGGTCCTCGTCTTCGACGAGGTCGACGTCGGCATCGGCGGTGCGACGGCCCTCGCGGTGGGGGAGAAGCTCGCCGCACTCGCCCGTGGCAGGCAGGTGCTGTGCGTCACCCATCTCGCCCAGCTCGCGGCGTTCGCCGACACCCACTTCGCCGTGTCGAAGACGACCGTCAGAGGGCGGACCGTCGCGGCCGTCGAGCGCCTCGACGAGGCAGACCGCGTGACCGAGCTGTCGCGCATGCTGTCCGGCACGCCGGAGAGCGCGCTGGCGGCCGGCCATGCCGCGGAACTGCGCGCGCTGGCCCTGCAGACAGCGCGGCAGGCCGCGACCTGACCCCCAGGCCTCCAAGCCCCGCCGTGGCGCCACTGGCTCCCCGACGCCGCACTGTGGTTGAATCCCCCCCGACTTCCCCGCACGCCGTCGCGTCCAGCGGCGGGGCCCGCCCCCAAGTCCGCGCCTCCCGCGCCAACGACGCCCGACGTCCCCGTCTGGAGCAACCGCCCGCGTGCCAGTTTCCGACATCCGCGCCCTCGGCCGCCTCGGCGAGCCGATCACCGGCCGGCCCGCCAACCGCCGTCGCCGCGGCCGGCGCTCGCGACTCGCGGTCCGGCGAGGCGGCGGACCGCACGTCTTCCGGCGACCGCGGATCCCGCGCCTGCTCACCGCGCTCCTCCTGCTCACGGTCGTTTCGCTGGGCTGGCTGGGAGTGGCGGCCGGCACGCAGACCGACCCGCCGCCCGGCGCGGCGGCCGCGACCGTCCCCGCCGCCGCGGTGCCGCAGCGGCCGCAGACCGACGGGCGCGCCTCCCGGGCGGGCGCGTCGGCGAACGCCGTCGACGAATCGGTCTTCGCCGCCGTCGACGGCCTGCGGCTGACCCTGCCCCATGCCGCACCGGAGATGGTCGCGTTCCACGAGGCGAGCCGGGCCGAGGCCCTGGAGATGTCACCGCAGGGCGCGCTCGTCGCCAACGACAACCCGACCAGGTTCACGCCCGGTCCGCCCGGTCCGGGGCCGGACTACACGGTGCTGTCGTCGCGGGGCCGCGCCCGGCCGGCCGCCAGCGCCGCCGACATCGTGGTTCCCGAGGGAGCCGCCGTCCTGGCACCGGTCACCGGCCGCGTGGTCGAGGCGCGGGAGTACGCCCTGTACGAGCGGACCCGTGACTGGCGGATCGTCATCGAGCCCGCCGACCGGTCCGATCTCCATGTGGTCCTGATCCACCTGGAGGCGCTCCGCGTGGCCGTGGGCGACCAGGTCGTCGCCGGCGAGACGCCGCTGGCGGCCGCCCGCCTGCTGCCGTTCGCCAGCCATGTCGACTACGCGACCGGCGTCCGCCATCCCCACACCCACATCGAGGTCAAGGCGGCCGAGATGTCCGAGCCGTTCGACCCCAATGCGCCCGCCGTGGCCCCCGAAGCCGACGCGAGCGCCCCTCCTGACGCGTGAATCGCCGAGGCTCGTCCGAGGTGATTCTCATGATCTCGGTGGTGGCGGTCGCGCAGCGACCGTCAGGGAATGCTGACGCGTGAATCGCCGAGGCTCGTCCGAGGTGATTCTCATGATCTCGGTGGTGGCGGTCGCGCAGCGACCGTCAGGGAATGCTGAGAGACCACATGGCCATACGCATCAGGAACATCACCCTCGACTGCGCCGATCCGTTCACGCTCGCCAACTTCTGGGCGGAGGTGACGGGCTTCGGCGAGGACCCCGACAACGGCAACGAGCCCGATGACCCCGAGGCGCTGCTCCTGGCGCCGGACGGGTCGCTGGCTCTGCTGTTCATCGGCGTGGCGGACCGCAAGGCCGTCAAGAACCGGGTGCATCTCGACCTCGTGCCGACCGATCGGCCGAGAGACGCCGAGGTCGACCGGCTCGAGGCACTCGGTGCCACCGTCGTCGGCGACCACCGCAAGGCCGACGGATCAGGGTGGGTGACTCTGGCCGACCCAGAGGGCAACGAGTTCTGCGTCGAGCGCAGCGACGCAGAACGGACCTCGTAGTCCTTGCTGGACGGCCGGGAGCCACCGCACTGCCGTCCGGCCGTCCAGCGGCCCCTGCCGTTCAGTCCGCCCCCGCGGCGGTCCGGATCGTTGAGGCGCACACCGTCCCGGTGCTACGGTGGCCGAGGCTGCGCAGGCCTGCTGGGTCGCCCCCTTCCCCGGACGTTATCCGGACCGTTCCCCGACGAGGACCGCGCGTGAGGCGTGGGCGGAGGCTGGCGTGGCCAAGCACATTCTGGTGACCGGCGGGGTGTCGTCCTCCCTGGGCAAGGGAATCACCGCCGCCTCGCTCGGCCGGCTGCTGAAGGCCCGCGGGCTGCGGGTCACGATGCAGAAGCTCGACCCGTACGTCAACGTCGACCCGGGGACGATGAGCCCGTTCCAGCACGGGGAGGTCTTCGTCACAGAGGACGGCGGCGAGACCGACCTCGACCTCGGGCACTACGAACGCTTCATCGACGAGCCGCTCCAGCGCACGTCGTCGGTGTCCACCGGACAGATCTACTCCACCGTCATCGCCAAGGAGCGCCGCGGCGACTACATGGGCGAGACCGTCCAGGTCATCCCGCACATCACAAACGAGATCAAGAGCCGCATCCTCGCGCTGGCCGACGACGCGGACGTCGTGATCACCGAGGTCGGAGGCACCGTCGGCGACATCGAGGGGCTGCCCTTCCTCGAGGCGATCCGCCAGCTGCGCTACGACGTCGGGCGCGAGAACATCTGCTACGTGCACTGCGCCCTCGTGCCCTTCATCGGGCCGACCGGCGAGCTGAAGACCAAGCCGGCACAGCACTCCGTGCGCGAGCTGCGCAGCATCGGGATCCAGCCGGACGCGGTCGTCTGCCGCGCCGACCGGCCGCTGTCGCTCGAGCTGAAGCGCAAGATCGCGCTGCTCTCCGACGTCGAGCTCGAGGGCGTCGTCTCCGCCCACGACGCGGACTCGCTGTACCGGGTACCGCTGATCCTGCGCGACGAGGGGCTCGACGACTTCGTCGTCCGGCGGCTGGGGCTCGACCCGGCGGTCGAACCCGACCTCGCCGAGTGGACCGCGATGGTCCACCGGGCCCTCAACCCGACCGACACCGTGCGGATCGCGCTCGTCGGGAAGTACGTGTCGCTGCCGGACGCGTACCTGTCGGTGGTCGAGGCCCTGGTCCACGCCGGGATCCACCACGGCGTCGAGGTCGACCTCCACTGGGTGTCGGCCGACGACCTGTCCGCGCCCGGGGCCACGGATAAGGCGCTCGCCGGCTGTCACGGCGTGCTGGTGCCCGGCGGCTTCGACATCCGCGGCGTCGAGGGCAAGATCGCCGCCGCCCGCCACTCCCGCGAGCGGCACGTCCCCTACCTCGGAATCTGCCTCGGCCTGCAGACCGCCGTCATCGAGTTCGCGCGCCACGTCCTCGGCCTGTCCGAGGCCCACTCCTCGGAGTTCATGCCGGAGACCCCGGACCCCGTCGTCGACCTCATGGGCGACCAGCGCGACGTGCGCGACCTCGGCGGCACCATGCGGTTGGGGGTCTACCCGTGCAAGATCCAGCCCGGCACCCGCGCCGAAACGGCCTATCGTGAACCGTTCGTCTACGAACGGCACCGCCACCGGTGGGAGGTCAACAACCGCTACCGCGTCCGGCTGGCCGACGCCGGCATGGTCGCCTCGGGGCTCTCGCCCGACGAGCGGCTCGTCGAAATGATCGAGCTGGCCGGCCATCCCTGGTTCGTGGCGACCCAGGCGCACCCCGAGTTCAAGTCGCGGCCGAACCGGCCCCATCCGCTGTTCCGCGACTTCGTGGGAGCCGCCCGGGAGCGGATGCTCGCGCAGGCCGGCAGGCTGCCCGAGCCCGCGTCAGAACTGCCCGCCGCCGCCGTCTGAGGGCATCCGCGGCCCGACACCGGCCGAGCCGGATTCGGGCGGGGCCAGCCACGGGTCGGGGCCCTGGCGCCGGCGATGCCGGCGGGCGCGCAACCCCTCCATCAGCGCCCGCCACTTCGTCTGGACCCAGTGCCGGATGCGGCGCGCGAACAGGAACTCCGTCGCCAGGATCGACAGACCCGCCAGGACGATGAGCGTGCCGGGGCCGGGCAGCGGCATCAGCGCGATGCCCAGCACCGTGATCGCCCCGCCGGCGATTCCGACGAGCACCCGCTTCGGCAGGCTGCCGCGCCGGCGGCGGCGGTTCTCGCATGCGTCCATCTCGGCAATCATCCTCCCTGTCCAAGTCTGCCCGGCCGCGTACGGGGTGCAACCCGTCCACCGGTACGCTGCCGGACTGATGGGCACCTACGAGGTCGAGTCGAGCGCGGTGGTCTACGACGGCGCGTGGTCGCGGGTGCGCGTCGACCGGGTCCGGATGCCCGGCGGGGACGTCGCCGACCGGGAGATCGTCGAGCAGGCCGACGCCGTCGCGATCGTCGCACTGGACGCCGACGGGCGGGTCGTCCTCGTCCGCCAGTACCGCCACGCCGTCGGCGGGTACCTGCTGGAGCTGCCGGCCGGCAAGCTCGACGTCGACGGCGAGGCGCCGGAGGCCGCCGCCGTCCGCGAGCTCGCCGAGGAGGTCGGCCTGGCCGCCGAGCACTGGGAACCGCTCGTCGAGTTCCGCAACTCGGCGGGGTGGACGACCGAGGCGACGCGGGTCTACCTCGCGACCGGTCTGCGGGACGTCGCGGCGCCCGACGGGTTCACCGCCGCGCACGAGGAAGCCGACATGGAGGTCGTGCGCCTGCCTCTGACGGAAGCGGCCGCCATGGCGGCCCGGGGTGAGATCACCGACGCCAAGACCCTGATCGGGCTCCTCGTCACCGTCGGTTGGCGAAGGGCGTGACCACTGTGCGTGAGAATGGACCTGGACCGGCCGGGCCGTCGGGCTCCAAGCCACCGTAGCCGCAAGGAGCGACGCGAGCCCCCGAGGGGTCGTCGGCCGCCATGATCCAGACGTTGTGATCCTTGATGAACACGATCGTGCCGGTCTGCGCGCGCGCCGGCGCTGCGGCGACGATCACCGCGGTCGTCGTCGCGAGCACCAACGTGGCTGCGGCTGCGGCCCACCGGCCGATCGTCGATCGAAGTCTGGTCACGATGCATTCCTCCCGAGTGCCGTGGCGCCGGACCGCCGTCCGGCAGCTGGCATCACGGTGCCGGCCGCCACTCTCGGCTTGCTCTCGCCGCGCTCTCGTCACGGCAGCCCGGGGCGACGGCAGCTACCGAGCGTCTGCCCCCGACTAGACTCGCGGCGCCGCAACGAGGCGGCGCGAGCGGAAGGTGCCACCGTGAAGGTCGGGGTCCCCACCGAGATCAAGGAGTCGGAGTACCGCGTCGCGATCACCCCGGCGGGGGTGCGGGAGCTGACGCTGGCGGGCCACGACGTGCTCGTGCAGTCGGGGGCGGGCGACGGCTCGTCCCTGCGCGACGACGACTACGCGCGGGCCGGCGCGAAGCTCGTCCCGGACGCGGGCGACGTGTGGGGCGACGTCGACCTGCTCCTGAAGGTCAAGGAGCCGCTGGAGCCCGAGTTCGCCTTCCTCCGCGGGGACCTCACGCTGTTCACCTACCTGCACCTGGCAGCCGCCGGCCCCCTGACGCACGCCCTGCGGGAGTCCGGATGCACGGCGGTCGCCTACGAGACCGTCGCTGGCCCCAACGGGACCCTGCCGCTGCTCGCGCCGATGAGCGAGGTCGCCGGCCGGATGGCGCCGCAGGTCGGCGCCCACGAGCTCGAGCGGCCCCGCGGCGGCCGCGGTGTGCTCATGGGCGGCGTCTCCGGCGTCCTGCCCGCCGAGGTCGTCGTGATCGGTGCCGGAACCGCGGGCCGCAACGCCGCGTGGATCGCCGCCGGCATGGAGGCGAGCGTCACGATCCTCGACCTCGACGTCGAGAAGCTGCGCTACGTCGACTCCATCCACCAGGGCAAGATCGTGACGCTGACCTCCAACCGGCTCACGCTGGAGGAGCAGGTCGGACGCGCCGACCTGGTCATCGGTGCGGTGCTCGTGCCGGGGGCGCTGGCGCCGAAGGTCATCACCGAGGAGATGATGTCGACGATGCGGCCGGGGTCGGTCATCGTGGACATCTCGATCGACCAGGGCGGGTGCGCCGAGACGAGCCACGTCACGACCCACAGCGACCCGACCTACGTCGTGCACGGCGTGGTCCACTACTGCGTGGGGAACATGCCGGGGGCGGTGCCGAGGACGTCGACGTACGCGCTGACGAACGAGACGCTGCCGTACGTGATGCGCATCGCGGAGGCGGGAATCCTGGAGGTCGCCCGACGCGACGCCGGCCTCGCCGAGGGCGTCAACGTCATCGACGGCAGGGTGACGAACGAAGGGGTCGCGCAGGCGCACGGGCTCGACCACACGGCGCTCGTGACGGTGCTCGCGGGCTGAGCGCGTGGCGCTGCCGAAGCACGGGGACTCCTACCTCGACTTCCTGAGCGTCGAACGCGGCCTGTCCCCGCACAGCCTCGCGGCGTACCGCCGGGACCTGCGCCTCTACGGCGCCTACCTCGACGAGGTCGGCATCGCGGAGCCCCGCGACGCCGTCGCCGCCGATCTCGCCGGGTTCGTCGCCTGGATCCGCGAGCGGCGCAGCGCCACCGGGCGGGCGTACGCGGCGTCGACGGTCGCGCGCACGCTCGTCGCCGTCCGGGGCCTGCACAAGTTCCTGCTCCGGGAGGGGCTCGCCGGCGACGACCCCTCCGTGGACGTCACGGGTCCGCGGGCGCGCCGGCCCCTGCCGAAGGCGCTGGCGCTGGCCGACGTCGAGCAGCTCCTCGCGGCTCCGGCCGGCGACGAGCCCCAGGCTCTGCGGGACCGCGCGATGCTCGAGCTGCTCTACGCGGCGGGGCTGCGCATCACCGAGTTGATCGACCTCGACGTCGACGACGTCGACCTGACGCAGCGCACGGTCCGCTGCCTCGGCAAGGGCGGCAAGGAGCGCATCGTCCCGCTCGGCCGGGCGGCGTGCCTGGCCGTCGACGGCTGGGTCGTGCGTGGGCGGCCGGGGCTGGGGCCCGGAACGCCCGCGCTGTTCTGCAACCGGCGAGGCGGCCGGCTGACCCGGCAGGGCGGCTGGAAGATCATCAAACGGCACGCGGAACGGGTCGGGCTGGGCGACCGGGTCTCGCCGCACACGCTGCGCCACTCGTTCGCCACGCACCTGCTCGACAACGGCGCCGACGTACGTGTCGTGCAGGAGCTTCTCGGGCATGCAAGTGTGAACACCACGCAGGTCTACACGCTCGTGAGCCGGACGCGCCTTCGCGCGGTCTACGAGCGTGCGCATCCCCGGGCGACCGCAGAACCGGTCGCGGCCCGGGGCGGCGACCGGCGCCCCGCAGATGGGGGGACCGATCAAGGAGCTTCCCGAGATGACCGCTGAACTGCTGACGCGACTGCGCAAGGAACTGGAGACCGAACGGGCCTCGCTCGTCGAGGACCTCCGCGGCTACGGGGCCGACCCCGACAGCGAGAAGGTCGCGCGCATCCAGGGCATCGACGACAACTTCGCCGACTCCGCCGCCGCCACCGCCGAGCGCAGCGAGATGCTGGCGTTGATCGACAACGCCCGCGAGCGGCTCGCCGAGGTCGACGAGGCGCTGCTGCGGATGGACGAGGGCACCTACGGCGAGTGCGCCGAATGCGGCAAGCCCATCCCCGAGGCGCGCCTGGAGGCCCGGGCCCTGTCCGTACGGTGCGTGGAGTGCGCGGCCAAGCGGTCGTGACCGGCTGATGCGGGCGGTCGACCTCGTCGGGCGCAAGCGCGACGGCGGGGAGCTGACGGCCGGGGAGCTGCGCTGGCTCGTCGACGGCTTCCTCGACGGCGCGGTCATGGAGGGCCAGATGGCCGCCTTCCTGATGGCCGGCGTGCTGAACGGCTTCACCGAGGCCGAGGCGCGCGCGCTGACCGCGGCGATGGTCGACAGCGGGGACACCCTTGACCTGTCCGGGCTGCGCGGGCCCACGATCGACAAGCACTCCACCGGCGGCGTCGGCGACGGCACGTCGCTGCTCGTCGCCCCGCTGCTCGCCAGCGCCGGCGCGCAGCTCGTGAAGCTGTCCGGCCGCGGACTCGGGCACTCGGGGGGGACGCTGGACAAGCTCGAGGCCATCCCTGGTTTCCGCACCGCCCTTGCCGCCGACGAGATGCTGCGCATCGCCGAGGATGTCGGCTGCGTCGTCGCGGCGCAGACCGGGGACCTCGTCCCGGCCGACAAGGCGCTCTACGCGCTGCGCGACGTCACGGGGACGGTCGCGTCCACGGCACTGATCGCGTCGAGCGTCATGTCGAAGAAGCTCGCCGCCGGCGCGTCCACGATGGTGCTCGACGTCAAGGCCGGCGACGGGGCGTTCATGCCGACGCAGGAGGCCGCGGGGGAACTCGCGCGGCTGTGCGTGTCGATCGGCGCCGATGCGGGACGCCGCTGCGTCGCCGCCGTGACGTCGATGGACACGCCGCTCGGGCGGGGGATCGGCAACGCGCTGGAGGTCGCCGAGTGCGTCGCGCTGCTCGGCGGACCACCCGGGGGCCGGCTGGCGACGGTCGCGCTGGAGCTCGCCGCGCTGGCCCTGGCCGAGGCGCGCGACGGCGACGTCGATGTCGTGCGCGGGGAGCTCCGCGGCCGCTGGGAGAGCGGCGCTCCCCTGGAGACCCTGGCGCGCATGATCGCGGCGCAGGGCGGCGACCCGCGGGTGTGCGAGGACCCCTGGTCGGCGCTGCCGGCGGCCCCGGTGCGGCGCGCGGTGCCGGCGGACCGCGCCGGGGCCGTGACCGCCGTGCCGGCGCGCGCGGTGGGGGAGCTGTCGGTCATCCTCGGCGCAGGACGGGCGCGCAAGGACGACGACGTCGACCCCGCCGTCGGCATCGAGCTGCGCGTGGAGGTCGGCGACGCGGTCGAGGCCGGCCAGCCGCTGGCGATCGTGCACGCGCGCACCGACGGCGACGCGGACGGCGCCGCCGCGCGCCTCGCCGAGCTCGTGGCGATCGGCGACGACGCCGCTCCGCCACCGACCGTCCTGGAGGTCTTGCGGTCCAGCCGGTCTTGATCTGCTCCTCGGCGAGCGGACCGCCCGACGTCGGGCCAGGCCCTCCACGGCTTGGTCCGGCAGGGACTGGGTCCGGTCTCGGTGCCTGACACGTGAATCGCCGAGGCTCGTCCGAGGCGATTCTCATGACCTCGCTGGTGGCGGTCGCGCGCGACCGCCATGGGATGCTGATCCGGGAATCGAGGATGCTCCTTCGTCGCCGTCAGCCCGGCTCGACCAGGCCGGTTTCGTGGGCGATGACCACCAGCTGCGCGCGGTCACGAGCATGCAGCTTGGTCATCGCTCGGCTCACGTGGGTCTTGGCGGTTGCGGGGCTCATGAACAGCTCGTTGCCGATCTCGGTCTTGTTGTGGCCTCTGCCGACCAGTGCCAGCACTTCGCGTTCCCGGGCGGTGAGGACGCCGAGGCGTTCGGGGTCTTTGGGGCGCCTGTCGCCGCGGGACCG
>Ga0136627_1000627_pt1 | contig 13531 bp, 13 predicted proteins | sample AntDrymUQ4892206_2_FD_104652 | JGI IMG/M metagenome (GOLD analysis project Ga0136627, IMG submission 104652) | Polar desert sand microbial communities from Dry Valleys, Antarctica - metaG UQ489 (22.06) | ecosystem: Environmental > Terrestrial > Soil > Desert | place: Antarctica: Dry Valley... | reverse complement strand
TAACGTGCGAACCTACGAGGACAAACGCGCCTTCTACGAAAGCGCGCGCGTGGAGGCGCTCAAGTCCGCCGGTCGTCTCCCTCAGGCGGCGCCGCGCAAGCGCCGGTGACCGAACTCGAGCTCCTGCTCCTCGACCGCATAAGGCACGAGGGACCCATCACCTTCGCGGCCTTTCAGGACGCCGCCCTGTATCACCCGGAGGTCGGCTATTACGCAGGCGGCGCGCCGCGCAGCGGCTGGCGCGGCCACTTCTTGACCTCGGCGGAGCTCGATCCCGTCTTCGGCGCGCTGTGGGCTGTGGCGTTCCGGAGGGTATGGGAATCGCTCGACCGGCCCGATGAGTTCGAGGTCATCGAGATCGGTCCGGGCGAGGGGGGCTTCGCGCAGTCCCTGCTGAGGGCGGTCCGGGGCGACTTCGCCCACGCTCTGACCCTCCGACTGGTCGAGCGCATCCCCGCCGTGGCCAAGCGTCAGATGAGCTTGCTGAGCGCCCACGACAACGTCGTGTGGTCGTCGTCCATCGACGAGGTCGAACCGGTGGCCTGTGGGTGTCTGTTTGCGAACGAGGTGCTCGACAACCTGCCCGTGCACCTCCTCGAGAGGCGCTCCGGGGACTGGGTCGAGTTGTACGTCGGCTCGGACGGTGCGGGTCTCGCCCTCGAGCCGGGCCCTTTGTCCCACCCCTCTCTGGCGGACACTCTGGAGGAGGCGGACCTCGAGGTTGCCGACGGCCACAGAATCGAGATCGGGCTCGCCGCCGTGGACCTCGTGAAGTCGTCGGCGGTCGCGGTGAGGCGCGGTGCGTTGCACTTCATCGACTACGGCGCCACCTGGGCCGAGCTGGCGCGGCGCCCCGCCGGGACCGTGGTGGCGTACTCCGCGACCGGTGTAGACGACCTCGTGCTCGCCCGTCCCGGGTCTAAAGACGTCACCTCGCACGCGAACTGGGACCTCGTCCGCTCCGTCCTCGAGGCGGAGGCCTGGGGGGTGAAGGGGCCCACTCCCCAACGAGAGGTCCTGCACGGTCTCGGGTTAGGTGAGCTGCAGGCGACCCTCGCCGAGCACCACCGGAAGCTCACGCGCGCCGGAGCGGGAGCCGAGGCCGTGCGAGCGCTGTCCCGTCGCCAGGCCGCCAACTTAGTGAGCGACCCCGACGGCCTGGGGGGCCTCGGCGTGGTCACCGGGACCAAGCAGTAATCGCAGCCGAGACCGGGCGAACCTAGGTCCGCCCCAAGAAGGGCGGTCCCCTGGTTCACTTCTGACAGTAAATGGGAGGAGTGGACCGCGTGGACCGCATGGACCGCATGGACGGCACTCAATCGTCAACTCGGAGGTAGTCCGCGAGGCGCCGTCGGTCGACCTTGCCCGACGGCAGCCGGGGCCAGTCCTTGACCACGACGAGCTCCTTGGGAACTTTGAATCCCTCGGTTCGAGTTGCGAGGAAGGCGCGCACCTCGGCGAGCGTGGGGGCCTTGCCGGCCGCTTCAACGATCGCAACCACCCGCTCCCCCCACTCAGGGTCGGGGAGGCCGACGACCTCGGCATGCGCGACCGCAGGGTGGGTCGTCAAGAGGCCGGCGACCTCGACGGGAGAGACCTTCTCGCCGCCGGTGTTGATGAGCTCATCCACGCGGCCGAGCACCCTCAGCCGGCCGTTCTCGATCGTCCCGGCGTCGGCGGTGCGGAACCACCCGTCGTCCAAACGCTCAGCCGTGAGCGCCGGTTCGCCCCTGTAGCGGCTGAAGAGCACGGGCCCCGACAGCGTGATCTCGCCGGAAGCTTCGATGCGAAGGTCGACGCCCTCGAGCGGCGCGCCGTCGTAGACGCAGCCGCCGCAGGTCTCGGTCATGCCGTAGCTGCGCACGATTGGAGCGCCACCCTCCCGAGCCCGCTGCAACAGCGAGGGGGCGAGCGCGGCCCCACCCAGGAGAATCGCCTTGAAGCGACTCAGGTCGACTCCGGCGTCGAGCAGCCGGACCAGCATGGTCGGAACCAGGGAAACGAGGTTGGCCTCGGCCCCCGCCACCTCGTCGACGTCGAAGCGATTCATGACCACCTGAGGCTCGAGGGACGCGCGCTCGGAGCGCACGAGGATCTGCAGGCCCGCGATGTGATGCACGGGAACAGGGCAGAGCCAGCGGTCGCCGCGGCTAACTCCGAGTCGCCGGTTCGTCGCGTCCGCCGAGGCGTGCAGCGAGTCCCAGCTCAGCTCGACCGCCCTGGACTCGCCGGTGCTCCCCGAGGTCAAAACGAGCGCCCCTATGTCCGGCTCGACCGGTCCTCCGAAGCGCTCGTCGAGGTCGTCCGGACCGTCTGGCCCCAGGGGGAAGACCGCGTTGCCCGCGGCCCACGCCTCTTGGATCGCGGCTGCGAGGGCGCGGTTGGGCAGGCGCAGAGCCACCAGCTCGGACGACCGTCGGGGTGCCCGCGGTGCGGGATGCTTGGGGCTCGTTGGGGCCATGAACTGCTAACGTAACCGAGGATTCGAGAAATCACTTTAGGAGTAATCACTCTGATGAACTGGGCCCGCAGCGGCGACTACGAAGACATCGTCTACGAGAGCTTCGAGGGCATCGCCAAGATCACCATCAACCGGCCGGAGGTCCGCAACGCCTTTCGGCCGAAGACGCTGTTCGAGCTCAGCGACGCCTTCAACCTCGCCCGCGACGATCCCACGATCGGGGTCATCATCTTCACGGGGGCAGGCGACGAGGCCTTTTGCTCGGGCGGCGACCAGCGGGTGCGCGGGGACGACGGTTACAAGGACGACAAGGGCATCGGACGGTTGAACGTGCTCGACCTCCAGGTGCAGATCCGGCGCACTCCCAAGCCCGTGATCGCCATGGTCGCAGGCTACGCGATTGGCGGGGGCCACGTCCTGCACGTCGTCTGCGACCTCACGGTGGCCGCGGACAACGCCCGCTTCGGCCAAACGGGGCCCAGGGTCGGCAGCTTCGACGGCGGCTACGGCGCGGGGCTGCTCGCTCGCATGGTCGGCCAGAAGAAGGCGCGCGAGATCTGGTACCTCTGCGAGCAGTACGGAGCCGAGGAGGCTCTGCAAATGGGCCTGGTCAACAAAGTCGTGCCCCTCGAGAGGCTCGAGACCGAGACAGTGGCGTGGGCGCGCCGCATGCTCGAGATGAGCCCACTCGCCCTGCGCATGCTCAAGGCCGCGTTCAACGCCGACACGGACGGCCTCGCCGGCATCCAGCAACTGGCCGGCGACGCCACGCTTCTCTACTACCTGAGCGAGGAAGCGCAGGAGGGTCGCAACGCCTATCTCGAGAAGCGCAAGCCGAACTTCGACCAGTTCCCCAAGCGCCCGTAAGCATGACCTCTTTCGGCGCGAGCGGCGCACCGGCGACCGGCGCGTGAACGTCTGGGTCGAGGCCGCGCGCCCTCGCACCCTGAGCGCCGGAATCGCTCCTGTGCTGGTCGGAACCGCGGCGGCCGAACACTTCATCCCGTGGCGTGCGGTCGCGGCGCTCGTGGTCGGCGTGAGCGTCCAGGTCGGAGTCAACTACGCCAACGACCTCTTCGACGCACAGAGGGGCGTCGACACCGAAGCACGCCTCGGCCCCCGCAGAGAGGTGGCCTCGGGACTCATCACTCCCGCCACCATGAAGCGCGCCCTCGGAATCACGCTGCTCGTTGCCGCCGTCGCCGGGCTCGCGCTAGCTCTCGCCACCACGCTGTGGCTGCTCGTCGTGGGCGTCGCCTGCTTCGCCGCGCTGCTCGCCTACAGCGGTGGGCCCCGACCCTACGCATCCGCAGGCTTCGGCGAGGTCTTCGTGTTTGTGTTCTTCGGCCTGGTGGCGACTGTGGGCTCGAGCTTCGCCCAGGATGAGGCGATCGGCGCGCTCGCGGTGAGCGCGGCGCTTCCCGTCGGTGCCCTGGCCGTCGCCATCCTCGTCGTCAACAACCTGCGCGACATCCCCACCGACCGCGCCGCCGCCAAGATGACCCTGGCGGTGCGTCTGGGCGAGCGCGGCGCGCGCCGTCTCTTCGCGTTCCTGTGCGCCGCGGCCCTGGCCGGGGTGTTCGTGACCTCGCAGGTGGATCGCAGCCTCTGGCCTCTTCTCGGTCTCGCCTGCGCCCTCCCGTTGGAGCGGGCGCGCCGGATCGTCGACCGGGCCATAGGTCCAGAGCTAAACCCCGCGCTCGGGGCCACGGGGGCGGCGCACCTGGTTCTCGGCGTCTTTCTCTCGGTGGGGCTATGGATCTCCTAAGCCACGTGTGGCGCATCCCCATGACGACGCGCTTCCGCTGGATCGGCGAGCGGACCGGAGTCCTGCTCGAAGGACCTGCGGGGTGGGGCGAGTTCTCGCCGTTCCCCGACTACGGTCCCGAGGTCGCGGCTCGCTGGCTGCCGTGCGCGCTCGAGGCCGCGACGCGACGCTGGCCCGAACCGGTGCGCGACTCCGTCCCCGTCAACGTCACCGTCCCCGCCGTTGACGCCGAGCGAGCTCACTCCATCGTGGCGGCGTCGTCGTGCGGCACCGCCAAGGTCAAGGTCGCCGAGAGAGGCGGCGCGAGCCTGGCCCAGGACGAAGAACGGGTCGAGGCGGTCCGCGCCGCGCTCGGTCCGGGCGGAAGTCTCCGCGTCGACGCCAACGCAGCGTGGACGGTCGACGAGGCCGAACGCGCCATCAAGACGCTCGCTCGCTACGAGCTCGAATACGTCGAGCAGCCGGTGACAACGCTCGAAGAGATGGCCGAGCTGCGCCGGCGCGTCGAGGTTCCTCTCGCCGCGGACGAATCGGTGCGGACCGCTGAAGATCCGCTGCGCGTCGCGGGACTCGAGGCGGCCGACATCGTGGTGCTCAAAGTCCAGCCGCTCGGAGGCGTCCGGCGCGCGCTCGCCGTCGCCGAGGCGGCGGGGCTTCCCTGCGTCGTGTCGTCCGCGCTCGAGACCTCGATCGGCATCGCCGCCGGGGTCGCCCTGGCGGCCGCGCTCCCTGAACTGCCCTACGCCTGCGGTCTCGCGACCGTCGAACTGCTCGAGGGCGACGTCGTCGCCGACCCACTCCTGCCGGTCGAGGGGCGAGTCGCGGTGCGACGTCCCGATGTCGATCGCGACCGCCTCGAGCTCTTCCGAGCGGACGAGGCCACCGCCGCACGCGAGCTCGATCGTCTCGCGGCCGCGGAGGCCCTGCTGTGAAGGCTCTGTTGTGACCGCCCCGAACCCCTCGCATGCGCTCGCCCTGACGCTGCTGGACGAGCTCGCTCGAAACGGCGTGAGGCACGCGGTGCTGGCCCCCGGCTCGCGCTCGGCGCCTCTGGCGCTCGCGCTGGCGGCGGACGACCGCTTCGGATTGACCGTTTCGGTCGACGAACGCTCGGCCGCGTTCCTGGCGCTCGGCCTCGCCAGGGCGACGGGCCGTCCCGCGCTGCTCGTCTGTACCTCGGGCACCGCGGCGGCGAACTTCCTGCCCGCCGTGGTCGAGGCGGACAACGACGGTGTGCCGCTCATCGTCGCAACCGCCGACCGGCCGCCGGAGCTCAGGGGCACGGGCGCCAACCAGACCATCGACCAGATCAACCTCTACGGCGACTCGGCGCGCTGGTTCTGCGAGTTGGGCGTTCCCGAAGGCCGTCCCGGCGAGGCTCGTTACTGGCGTTCGGCCGTGTGCCGAGCGGTCGCCGAATCAACCGGCGTGCTCGGCGCTGCGCCGGGGCCGGTGCACCTAAATCTCGCGCTGCGCGAGCCGCTGGTTCCCGAGCAGTTCACGGGCTTCGATGCCGGCCTCTCGGGGCGCGCCGGAAGGAGACCCTGGACCGAGGCGCGGCCTGCTCCTCGCCCGCCCGCCGCCTCCGACATCGAGGAGCTCGCGCAACTCATCGATGACAACGAGCGCGGCGTCATCGTGGCGGGAGCGGGAGCACTCGCTCCCGCTCCCCTCCTGGACCTGGCGCGCGCCGCGGGCTATCCCGTTTTGGCCGAGCCGGCCTCCAACGCACGCATCGGCGATCCCGCGCTCGCCCACTACGAAAGCCTGCTGCGCTGTGAGGCCTTCGCCGGCCGGCAGCGCGCCGGACTGGTAGTGCGCTTCGGCAAGACGGGACTATCGCGGGCACTCGGTCGCTACCTCGAATCGTGCGACGACCATGTTGCGATTCTCCGCGCGGGGATGTGGCTCGACCCTCAGCGACTCGCACGCCGCATGGTCTACGCCGATCCGGAGTTGCTGTGCAGCGCGCTCATCGACCGCATCACGCGACCCGTTGATGGTGCGTGGCTGCAACGGTGGACCGATGCCAACCTCATCGCCAAGAAGTCGATCGACGATCTTCTCGATGCCGGCGACGAACCGTCGGAGCCGCGCACCGCCCGAGATGTCGCCGCCGCACTCCCCGACGGATCGAACTTGGTCGTCGCCGCAAGCATGCCCGTGCGCGACCTCGATGCCGTGATGACTCCACGTTCCGGGATCACGGTCTTCGGCAACAGGGGCGCGAACGGAATCGACGGCTTCGTGTCGACGGCACTCGGAATCGCGCTCGGATCGCAGAGACCCACCGTCGCGCTGTGCGGCGACCTCTCCTTGCTCCACGATCAGAACGGCTTGCTACAGGCGCGCTCGATCGACGTGCCGTGCGTCTTCGTGGTGCTCAATAACGACGGCGGGGGCATCTTTTCGTTCCTCGAGCAGGCGGACCACCCACAGCACTTCGAGCGAGTCTTCGGGACGCCTCACGGCGTCGACTTCGAGGACGTCGCTCGCACCTACGGATGCGGCTATGTACGCATTGAGACGGCGGCGTCGCTCGGCGCGGAGGTGATCGGCAGGCTGGACGACGGCGGCGTGCACCTCGTTGAGGTCCGAACCGAGCGCGCGGCCAACACCGAGTTTCACCGCGCCATGCACGAGGCCGTAGCCCGGGCTCTCGCCGGTTGACTTGTGGCCGGCGCGCTTCGGGGTCAATCTAGGCCGGTGAACAAATCGGAAGGCCACACGGTCGCCTTCGTCCTCGGGGGCGGGGGCGTGCTGGGCGCGAACGAGGTCGGCATGTTGCGCGCCCTGCTGCAGGCAGGAATCACCCCGGACCTCGTCCTCGGCACATCCATAGGCGCCGTCAACGGCGCCGTGCTGGCGGCAGACCCCACCATGGGCTCGGTCGAGCGGCTGGCGCGGTTGTGGCGTGACGCCGACGAAGCCGGGATCTTCTCCGGCGGCATGATCGCCCGGCTGAGCACACTCGCCAAGACGCGCACCCATGCTCATCCCAATGAACCTCTCCGGCGAGCTCTGGAGCAGGCCCTCCCCGTAGAGCTCATCGAGGACCTCCCGATCACCTTCCAGTGCGTTGCCGCGAGCATCGAGCGAGCCGCGGAGCACTGGTTCACCGAAGGGCCGATCGTCGATGCGGTGCTGGCATCCTCTGCGGTCCCTGGTTTGCTGCCGCCCGTCGAGCTGAACGGCGAGAACTTCCTCGACGGCGGTCTCGTCAACAGCATCCCGGTGGACAGAGCGGTGGCTTTGGGAGCCGGCACCATCTACGTGCTCCAGGTGGGACGAATCGAGCAGCCGCTCAGCAAGCCGACGCGACCCTGGGAGGTCGCGCTGGTCGCCTTCGAGATCGCCCGCAGGCACCGCTTTGCGGGTCAGATGGAGGCGCTGCCTCAATCCGTCGAGGTCCACGTCCTGCCGACGGGCGAGGAGATCCGCTTCAACGACCTGTCGCAACTGCGCTACCGCGACGCGTCGAAGACGGCCGCCCGCATCGAGCGCGCTTACGAGGCGTCCATCGCTTACCTGGCGAACGCCGAAACCGCCTCATGACCATCCCACCGAGGATCGCGCGTCGCGTCATCATCGCCCCTCTGATCCTGTTTCTCACCTTCCTTGTGATCACGACACTGCCTCTGTGGCTTTTCATAGCTCTCATCGCGACACCGTTCGTTCCCGGCAGGTGGCGGGTCTTCCGGCTGCTGGCCATGACCCTCGTCTATCTCGTCTACGAGTCCATCGGCATCGTGTTGCTGACAGGACTGTGGGTTCGCAGTGGTTTCGGCGCAAGGATGAAGTCGGACTCCATCCAGGAACAGCACTACGAGCTGATGCGCTGGTTCTTGTCGGGCATGTACCGCTCCAGCGTGCATCTCTTTAAGCTCACCGTCGAACTAGACACCTCCGAGTCGGGAGTCGAGCTCGAGGACCTCGACCGGCGCCCACTGCTCGTGTTCGCCCGGCACGCAGGGCCCGGAGACTCCTTTCTCATCGCGTACGGCATCCTCGTTCAACTCAAACGACGAGCGCGCATCGTGTTAAAGGACACCTTGATGCTCGATCCCTGCATCGACATCGCGCTCAACCGGCTTCCGAACCGCTTCATTACCCCGAACCCCGAAGCCGGCAAGGACATCGTCGCGGCCATCGGCCATCTCGCAGAGGGAATGGACGAACGCGATGCGCTCATCATCTTTCCAGAGGGCGGGAACTTCACCGAGCGACGAAGGTTGCGCGCTATCGAGAAACTGCGACGCGGGGGCCATCACGACGACGCCGATCGAGCGACTTGGATGCGCAACGTCGTCGCGCCCCGACCCGGTGGGGCGCTGGCCGCCATCGCCGCGACTCCGGTGACCGACATCATGTTCGTAGCGCATACCGGACTGGAGGAGCTCGACAGCGTGGTCGACATCTGGCGAGGCATCCCGATGGAGCAAAGCCTCAGGGTCCGGTGGTGGATCGTGCCCGAGGAGGAGCTGCCCGACGGTGAGGCTGCTCGCGTCGACTGGCTTTTCGATCACTGGGTGGCCGTCGACTCGTGGATCACCGAGAACAAGCACCGCTAGGCATTAGCCGACCGCCGCCGGCAGGAGCTTCTCCTCGTCTGAGCGCGCAGGCGCCTCGGGCACCGCGCGCGGCCCCCTCCGTCCGCTCCCATCGGCCGGCCGTTTTGCATCGGCTATGCCTCGCTGCTCCCAGATCACCTTGGTGTAGCCGGTCCGCAGGCCGGCGCGCTCCATGTTGTGCTGGCTCGCACTCCCTACTCCGCAGCGGGATACGACGAGATCGCACCCCTCTTCGGCGGCGTCGTTGAGCCTCGCCCGCAGCAGCGCGCGCTGGCATCCGCGCCCCCGAAAGTTGGGTGTCGTGGCGGCGCCGGCCAGCGTCGCGACGCCATCGTTGACAAAGAGCACGGCCCCGGCCGCCGGGACCCCGTCCACGCAGCAGAGGTAGAAACGCCATCCCGCGCGCCCGTATCGGGCGCGGATCGTGGCGGCGCGAAACTCCTTTACGCCCGCAGCGATTCGTCGGCCGTCGTAGTAGGCGCGGTCGTAGAAGTGTGCAAAGAAGTCGATCTCGCCGGGCAGTACGTCGGTCACCCTCAACGAGTCCGGGGGAGATTCCTCGACGAAGGCCGCAGGGCCGAAGAGATTGGATTGAAGAGCGGCGGGACGAAAGCCTTCATAGTCAAGTGACTCCAACAGAGTTGCATCGGCGGCGTAGGGGCTGACGTCGACGCGACAGGGAGTCATGCGGCTCCGGTAGAAGTCGGCGACCTCGCTCACGAGTCCTCCGTCGCCTGAGCCAATCATCAGCACCCGGTTGTAGTAGGCCAGCGGCACACCGTGCACGAGTAGAGCGACGGCATCGCCGAAGCAGCGCACATCGGCGCCGTAGGGGTCTCCCGGTAGGTTCGCCACGGCCCTCAGCCACGAGCGCCACAGGTCGGCATCCGCCCGACCCAGGCGCAGCGCCAGCTCGGTAGTCGCCCCCATGGTAGGCACCACGATGGGCCACGACTACAACGCAGCGGCGACGTTCAGGTAGCCGGGGCGTGAACTTTTTCGCGACCCTCGGCCTACGCCTGAGGCTTCAGACCCCGCTCTCCCATCGCCTTTTCGATCTCGCCGATCACAGTCTCTATGACCTTCACGCGCGCGTAGCGCTTGGAGTCACCCTCGACGAGGTGCCAGCGCCCGAGGCGATGATCGGTGCGCTCCAGCATGTCTTCCACCGCGGCCGCGTACTCGGGACGCTTCGCACGGTTCCGCCAGTCCTCATCGGTGAGCTTCCACGACTTCAGTGGTTCGCCCCTGCGGCTCTCGAACCGGCGTAGCTGCTCTTCGTCGGAGATGTGCATCCAGAACTTCACAAGGACCATCCCCTCGAGCGCCAGCGACCGCTCGAATTCCACGATCTCGGCGTAGGCGCGCGTCCACTGTTCGGTCGTGGCGAGATTCTCAACCCGTTCGACGAGCACGCGCCCGTACCAGGAACGGTCGAACACCGCCATCCCGCCCCATCCGGGGAGCTTGTCCCAGAAGCGCTGGAGGAAATGGTGGCGCTTCTCGTCGTAGGTGGGGGCCGAGAACTGCGCGACGCGCACGTGACGCGGGTCCAGCGACGCGACCATCCGCTTGATGGCGCCGCCCTTGCCCGAGGCGTCCCAGCCCTCGAACAGCACGAGGACGGGTGGCCCCAGGCTGCCTCCAAGGAGCCCTCCGAGCTGCAGGCGCAGAGCAAGCAGTCTCTTCTGGGCGGCTTCGAGTCCCTCCGCCTCCTCTTTGCGCGACAGCTTGAGTGTCAGATCAAGTTTGTCGAGTCGTCTCCCCATCGCACCTCCTTGTTCATTGACCGAGCCTCAAGCATCCCGGGTCTCCGACAGCGCGGACTGCATCGCCAGCAGCTTGATGCGCGTCTCGTCGAGCTCTCCCTCGGGGGTCGAACCCGCAACGATTCCCGCCCCCGCGAAGAGCCGGGCGTTGCCCCCGTCCACTTCCGCGCACCGGAGCGCAATCCCCCACTCGCCGTTGCCCCGTGCATCGACCCACCCAACGGGGCCGCCGTAGCGTGCGCGGTCCATGCCCTCGAGACGTCGGATCATGGCCAAGGCATCGTCGCGGGGCCGTCCACAGATGGCCGCAGTGGGATGCAGTCGGCCCGCGACCTCGAGCGAGGTGAGCGGAGCTGCAAGCGTGCCCCGAACCGTCGTGGCGATGTGCTGCACGTTCGCGAGCTTGAGCAGCCACGCGTCCCCGATTGCAACATCGTCACAAAGCGTCGCTACGATCTCGGACACATCCCGCACCGATATCTCGTGCTCGCGGCCGTCTTTGGCCGATTCGAGCATCAAGGCACCGAGACGTTCGTCCTCCTTGTCATCCCGCCCCCGGCGGATCGAGCCTGCGAGCACAAGCGATTCGAGCTGACGCCCCATGACTCGAACCAGAAGCTCAGGGGTCGCGCCCACGAGCCCGTCGACCGCGAACGAGAAGCATTCGGGGAAGCGCTCCTCGAGCCGCTTGAGCATGCGACGAGAGCTCAACGCAGTCTTGGACCACACGCGCATGTCCCGAGCCAGGACGACCTTGTCGATCTCTCCCGCGCGCACCGCCTTCTCCGCCGACGCCACCGCGTCCAACCAGGTGATCTCCGATAGCGAGGGCCCCCAGTAACGAATGCGGTCGTCCTCAGGTGCCTCCCTCCCGTCGACGAGGGGTTCTGGTCCGACGCGCGTGATCCATGACCGGCCGCAACGGCGGCCCGCAACTACCGAGGGGATAACCAGAGCGGAGCCCTCGACGTCGGGATCGAAGGTGAACGCACCGAAGGCGACTGGGCCGCTTCCCGCAGCGTCGAGATCGGCTCCAGGACCTATTGCGCGAAAGGCGCCGGCGAGCGACTCGGCGGCGCGTTGCCAGCGACCCGGACCCGGTTCGACCTCGATGCGCGCGGCCTGGCCCCAGCCCACGAAACCGTCACCCTCGTGCAACCAGGCAAAGCCGTGCGGGTCAACAAGCGCATCGAGGAGGTCGTCCGGCAATTCGGTCTCGACCGTGGCCGCAGCCAGACGCTCGCTCATCCGATCTTGGTGCCGGTCAGCAACTGCACAGCGCCGAGCCCGAAGAAACGAACCTTGACGTCGGCGAACCCCGCCTCTGTGAGCAGGGCCAGCAGGGCCGCCCTGGGCGGGAGATATGCGGTCGACCGGGGGAGGTAACGATACGCCTCCTTGTCCGACAGCCAGCCTCCGAGCGCTGGCACCACCTTGTGGAAGTAGACGCGATGACCTACCTTCAGCACGGCGTTGTCCGGCTGCGCGGTCTCGAGGTAGGCGGCTCCCGCGCCGGGCTTCAGGACGCGCGCGCTCTCCTCGAACAACGCCTTGAGATCCACGACGTTTCGCAGCGCGAAGCCGCAGGTGAGCCCGTCGGCCGAAGCGTCGCCGAGGGGTAGGCGCAGACCGTCTCCCTGCACGAGCGGAGCGCTCGTCGATGCCATCGAGAGCATCCCGAACGAGACGTCGAAGCCCACCGGCTCCATCCCCTGGCTCTGCAGCTCCCTGCAGAAATCACCCGTCCCGCAGGCGATGTCGACGACCGTCGCTCCACGACGAAGCCGCAGAGACGCAACGGACTTTCTCCGCCAACCCGCGTCCATACCGAGGGTCATGATCCGGTTGAGCCGGTCGTAGCGCGGCGCGATCCGATCGAACATCGCCTGCACCGTTCTTGCCTTGTCCTCTCCCGAGGGGAGGCCGTCTGGTCGCGTCATCCCACGTCTCCGCCAGACACCTTCTCGATGCGCTCCTGTGCGACGGCGAGCAAGACTTGTTCGAAGTGCCGGGCCACCAGCTTGCTCGTGGCCGGAAGCATCGCGCCGAACGCCTCTACGAGACGGGCGGAGGCCTCATCCTCCGATGTCGACTGGGCTCGTATCGGATCGCGCACGAAGCGGATGAAGACATCGATCGCCCGCTCGGCGACCTCCCGCATCGCCCGATCGTGCTCGCGCGCCAGGACCAGAAGCTCGCTCAGAGGCAGGCCCGCCCCCAGAAGCGCGAGCCCTTCGGCGACCATGGCCGCATCGGCCTCGGTGTAGTAGGCGACGCCGTCTCGTTCCTTGTGGACGATGAGACCCTCGCGCGCGAGGGCATCGAGCAACGCCTCCGAGATACCGGTGCGCTGGGCGAGCTGCTCGAGGGTCATGCGCGGTCCCTCGCGCCCGGGATCGTCCGCCCCCTCGACCAAGGCGAGGAGGGCCTCGTCGACGGCGTCGAACTCCCCCGACAGTAGACCCTTGATCGACTTGAGCGTGAAGCCCTTGTCCTTGAGGTCGCGAATCCGTTCGAGGCGCTCGAGATGCTCGTCCGAGTAGAAGACAACGCGCCCCTCGCGCTCGGGGAGCGGGAGCAAACCCCTGGTTTGGTAGAAGCGCACGGTGTCGACGCTGAGGCCGACCGTGCCCGCAAGTTCCTCGACCCGATATCTCATGAGCAACCACTCTACGAGTGAAAACCCAGAAGCGCTGTGCAAATGGCTATTTCACCTGCATGTTCGCGAGCGAAAGTCGCCTGATTATTCGCTCAATCCCTGGTCTATCGAGGGGTCCACCGGCGAGCAGAATCCTAGCAACCGTTCTAGCAAGTGCTCCGACTATCGAAAGGGAAACACAGTTTTGGTTACTTTGAACAGGGCATGGACGATGTACAGAGGGTCTTGCAACCCGCGTACGTGATGATCTATGTCGTGCGAGATGAAGAGGTCAGCTTCAAGTCGGCCGAAGTGGTGGCCGCC
>Ga0136627_1000625_pt1 | contig 13537 bp, 21 predicted proteins | sample AntDrymUQ4892206_2_FD_104652 | JGI IMG/M metagenome (GOLD analysis project Ga0136627, IMG submission 104652) | Polar desert sand microbial communities from Dry Valleys, Antarctica - metaG UQ489 (22.06) | ecosystem: Environmental > Terrestrial > Soil > Desert | place: Antarctica: Dry Valley... | reverse complement strand
GTGCGGCGGCGCCTGCACCGTGGGCCCGCAGATGTACATGCCGACCCGGCCCTCGTCACGGGTCTCGAACTCCTGCACGCTGCGCGTGCGCGTGTTGTACAGCCGCATGGCCGCCAGACTAGTCGTGGGCGCTACCGCCTCCGGCCAGAGCCGTTGCACCGCCGATCAACCCTGTACGATGCTCGGTCCACTGGGGAGACAGTTATGTGCCTTGGCCTTCCAGCCCAGATCACCGAGATCCGGAACGCCGAGCACGCGCGCGTCGACAGCGACGGTGTGCAGCGGGACGTCTCCCTGGCGATGCTTGGCGACGAGCATCTGGCGGTCGGTGACTGGGTCCTGGTCCACCTCGGCTTCGCCATGGCGAAGATCGACGAAGCTCATGCCCAGGAAACCCTGGCCTTCCTGAATGAGCTGGGACTGGAAGCCATGACGACGGGTCCCCAACGGGACCCGCGCACAGGCGGTCCTCCGCTGCCAACACGGTAGGCTCCACCGCGATGTGGCGGTGATGAGGGTGGCCTTCGTCGGCAAGGGGGGCGCGGGCAAGTCCGTGATCGCCGGCACGTTCGCGCGGCTGCTTGCTCGTCACAACGGCGAGGTGCTGGCGATCGACTCCGATCCGCTGCCCGGCTTGGCCTTCTCCTTGGGGATTCCGCTCAGCGACGCGCCGATTCCCGACGAAGCCGTCGAGGAGCGCGCCGAAGGGGAAGACGGGCCCAGGTTCCGGCTGCGTTCCGGTCTCACACCCGCCGACGCGCTGCGGCGTTACGCCGTCGAAGGGCCCGACGGTGTGATGTTTCTCCAGTTCGGCAAGCTGCGCGGGCACGTCAGCGGGATGATCCGCTCCCAGTTCGCGTTCCGCCAGATCGTTGCCGGGTTGCCCGAAGACCGCTGGAGCCTCGTCGGTGACCTCCCGGGGGGGACACGCCAGCCGTTCTTCGGCTGGGCCGACTTCGCGCGTACCATCGTCGTCGTGGTGGAGCCGACCGCGAAGTCACTGTTGTCCGCGCGCCGCCTCTCCCGCCTCGCCCTCGCCGAGCATCCTTTTGAGGCGCTGGTCGCCGTCGCGAACAAGGTCCGCAGACCCGACGACGTCGATCTCGTCTCCGAGCGCAGCGGCCTGAAGGTCATCGGCGCTGTCCCCTGGGACGAGTCGTTGGCCGCGGCGGAACGGCAGGGCAGCGCACCGCTGGACGCGGTACCAGACGCTCCCGCGGTGCACGCGGTAGCCTTCCTCCTCGAAAGACTGGAGGGCGTGACATGAGAGTGGCGGTGGTCGGCAAGGGCGGCTCCGGCAAGACCACCACTGCCGCCGTCGTTGCGCGAACCTTCGCTCGCCACGGATTGTCCGTGGTGGCGTTGGACTGCGACACCAACCCCAACCTCGGCATCTCTCTGGGCGTCGGCGACGACGAGACCGAGCGGCTCGTCACGATGCGTGAGAGCCTCGACGAGCGCGAGTCGGAGCACGCCCCGTCCTGGGACGAGCTGGTCGACCGGTTCGGCTCCGACGCGCCCGACGGTGTCCGCCTCGCGGTCGTCACACGGATTCAGAACCCGGACCCCGGGTGACCCTGATGTGGACTGTCGCCTGAGCAGTTGCTCGGCTCCGCTGAATTCCCCGACGTCGCCGTCATCGCCGACCTGGAGGCCGGTATCGGGACGCTGACCCGACTCGCCGACCAGCGCCTCGACGCGGTCCTCGTTGTCGTGGAGCCGACGCCGAAGTCCATCGAGGTCGGTACCCGGGCCGCGGCGCTCGCCAACGACAAGAACCTGGGCCGGCTGATCGTGGTGACCAGCCGGGTCCGCGACAACCACGACCTCGACAGAGTCCGCGCCGGCTTCCCCGGCACCGAGGTCGTCTCCGTTCCCGACGATCCCGCCATCATGGCTGCGGAGCGCGAGGGTGTCGCACCGCTCGACGTGGCTGCGGACGCTCCCGCCGTGCGCGCCCTCATCGGGCTCGCCGAAAGCCTCCTGCCGTAGCCAAGGGTCAGCCGACCGGGACCCCCTCCAGCAAGACGATGATGCGGTCGACGGCGTCGCGCACCGGTTGGGGAGGCTCCACCGACACGGCGACTCCGTTGCGATCGGCCTCTGCGACGGCGGGGTGGTGAGGAATGACGCCGGCGAGCTCGATGCCGTGCTCGGCGGTGACGTCGGCGAAGAACGACGCGTCCTCGGGAAGACGGGCCTTGTTGCCAACCCCGTAGACCCTGTCGATTCCGAGTTCGTCGGCCAGAGCGACGGTCCGGGCGGCGGTCACGACGGACTTGCGGCTGGGCTCGATGACGATGAGGAGCACATCGGCATAGGCCAGTGTCCCGCCGGACCTGCTCAGGTGCTCCAAGCCCGCCTCCATGTCGACGAGCGTCACGTCGGCATGCTGTTCCAGCGCCTCGCCGAGCAGGCTGCGCACGGTCGCGTGACCCGAACAGGTGCAGCCGGCTCCCGCCTCCGTCACGCGTATCGCCGACAGCAGGGTGGCGCCGACGGGTGTTGCGCGGCCGTACCCGGCAATGAGCTCCTCGGCCGTCACGTCGCCGCCGGTACCCACCATCACGGAGCGCGGCAGCAGCGGCACGGCCTCGGTCTCTGACAGCGTCAGACCGAGGGAAACTCCGAGATTGGGGTTGGAATCGGTGTCGATGGCCACCACGGTGGCACCACGGCGCACGTACGCCCGTGCCAGGAGTGACGAGACGGTCGTCTTGCCGACGCCGCCCTTGCCGACGATCCCGAGCTTCACGCCTGCCTCCTTGTGCCTTCTTCGACGGCAGCACGCGAGCATATCGGCACTGGCTCGGGGCCGCGCTCGGCAAACGGTACTGGACGCACGCAGCTGCGGCGGCGAGAATGGCACGACCGACGACTGGGAGGTGCCGTGGCGCTGTGGTGGATCGCGAACGTCATCGCCCTTGTCGTGGTGATCCCACTAGTCATGTACCTCGCCAACAAGCTCATCCGCGAGGCCATCGCGTCGAAGCGCTACGCCGACGAGATCCTCGTCCACGGGGTGGGTATCGCCGGCAACCTCGACCCCGTGCCGGCCCTGGCCAAGACCGCGCAACTGTCGGCGCAGACCAAGAGTGACGCCGTCGCGTACGTCACCGCCCTGCGCCGGCTGCTCTAGGAGCTCGAATGCCCGCCGTCGTCATCGTCACACTCGTAGTGGTCGCCCTGATCGTCGCCGCGCTCGCCTTCTACCTCGCCTGGGTTGTCGTTCTTCTCCGCGCCATTCACGACACCTTGGGCAAGGTGACGTTCGGCGTCCGTGCGATCGCGCACCGGACCGCCCCCATCGGTCCACTCGTGGACGAGATCAACGGCAATCTCATCCCCGTCGCCGATGCCCTTGAGGACCTCGTCGCCAGTGCGGAACGGTCACCCGCCAAAGCCACCTAGCAAACGGAGGAAGGCATGGCGCTGGAGTTCCACTGCGCGGACGTCGGAGTCGTGTGCTCGACGGTCACCACAGCCGCAACCAGACAGGAGCTGCTCGCCAAGGTCGACGAGCACGCGCGGTCCGCCCACGGCGTCGCGCTCAACGAGACGCTCGTCGACTTCGCGTTGACCCGCGTCCGCGGAGCCGGGCCGTCGACCGAAGCCGGCCGGCCACGCGACGACGGATGAGCGAGCTCGACGCGCTCCTGGACCGGCTGGAGGAGGTCCTCGCCGCGGTGGAGGCGCTCGACGACTCCGTACGCCCCTTGGTCTTCGAGCTTCTCGACGGCGTTGACGCGTTGCACAGGACAGCGCTGCGGTCGCTGGCCGCCGCCATCGACGACGATGACGCGCTGGCGCGGTTGCGGGGTGCTCACCCGGCGATTGAATGGTTGTTCGACGCCTATGCCGTCGGCATCGACGAGCGTGCCGCTGCCGATGCGGCACTGGAGGAGGTCCGCCCCTACATCCATTCCCACGGCGGACGGGTGGAAGTGGTCGACGCGGCCGAGGGCGTCGTGCGGCTACGCCTCGCCGGCTCCTGCTCCGGTTGCACGGCATCCGACGTCACCGTGACCGAAAGCATCGAAGAAGCGCTGCGGGACCGGTGGCCGGGCTTCGTCGCGCTGGAGGTCGAGGCCGACGACGCGCCCGCACATCCACCGCCGACGACGAGCCTGGTGCAGATCGGCGGCCGTCCTCCTGGTTTGTGACGGTTCAGTGCCAGGCGATGCCGTGCTCGCAGACGGTTCTTCGGACCTCCGACACCGCTGCTTGCACGCCGTCGGCCACCACCGGCGAAAGACCTTCGCCGTAGCGCTCGGCATCGACGGCTTGACAGCCGATGACCAGGGTGACCGCCGGGAGCACGCCCAGTCCGCGGGCCAGCACGAACACGCGCTCGGGCGTGGCCAGGTGCATGTCCGCCAGTGCGTCACGCCGTTGGTTGACGGTCAGCTCCGTGACGTCGTCCACCTCCGGATCCAGAACGACCACCGTGCCAGGTGGGCGGCCAACGTCCACGGCGTCCACGACGATGAGGACGTCGACGCGATCCAGCAGCTCCTGCACCAGGTGGATGCCGCCGATGCCGATCTCCAACACCCGCACGCCAGGAGGGACGTTGCCCGCCAGGAGACGGTGCGCCACCGCCACTCCGAAGCCGTCGTCGCCTCGCAACGTGTTGCCGAAGCACGCGACGATGACCTGCACTTCTCTTAGGGTACTTATTCGACCAGTGGACCTCGACGACACGATCGACCAACTGACCGATCGGATTGCCCGGCACTCGCCCGAGCGCTATCCGGTACAGCACGCCACTGCGCACTTCCACCTCGGGCAGGCGTTGCTGCAAGCTGGCAGAACCGACGACGCCGCGACGGCGCTGCGAACCAGCATGCGGTGGTTTCCCGAGGGGCTGGTGGTCGAGCGCGCCAAGGCCCTCAACCTGCTCGGTGCCGCACTGCGCACGAAGGGGGACCTGGACGCCGCCGCGGAGGCCTTCGCCGGCGCCGGCGCCGTGTTCGCCCGCCGGAAAATGACCGCCGAACACGGTGCCGCACTGTTCAACCTGGGGTTGGTGCACAGCGACCTCGGGAACGCGCACGCCGCTGCCGAGTCGTTCGCGCAGGCGCAGGAACGGTTCGCCGACGGTTCGCTGGGGCCACAGGCGGCGGCCGCCGTGCATCTGGGCAAGGCCCTGCTGAAGGCCGGCGACGTGGATGCCGCTACCAACACGCTGCGACGCGCCGTCGAGTTGTGCGAGCGCGTCGGCGACCGGGAAGGCCTCGGGGCTGCGGCCAACGCCCTGGGGCTCGCGCACCTCGCGGCGAGGCGCCCGGCCGACGCCGTCGAGGTGCTGGGTCTGGCGGTGGCAGCACACCCCCGGTCGCTGCGCCCGGCCGAGTTTGCGATGGCCAAGGCGAACCTCGCGCTGGCCTACGAGGGCTCGGCGCAGCCGGCGCGTGCCCGCCTGGCGGCGCGGCAGGCGCTGGCGGTGTCCGAGCCGCCGGCCCCGGTGCTCGCCCAAGCCGAAGCGGTGCTCGCCCGGTTGGGGCCACCCACCGGTAGCGATCTGCTGGCAGTGCTGGACGACGACCCGAAAGAGCTGTGGGCGAACACCGTGCGCGAGGAGCTCGTGCGGTGGGCGGCGGTGTCACCGAGCGAACGGCGCGCCGAGGCCGTGGCGTGGATCCAGGCGCAAGCCCGGCGCCCGGAAGTTGCCGACGAGCTCATCCATGCCTGGCTCAGCGCGCTGCTCGAGCTGCCGCCGGCAGATCTGGACACGGTGGTCCTCGCCGTGCTGGAGGCCGGGGATGACGTCGACCCGGAGGTCGCCGTGGGATTCCGGTCCAGGGTCGCCCGTGCGATGGCTTGGTTCCCCGTCCCGCAGCTGATGCGCCTGCGCGACCGCTTCCACCACCTCGCCGCCCAGCTCGGTCATGACCCGACGTGGAGCTAGCCCAGGATCTGACCGCCGAGGCGCTAGCGACGGCCCTGCCCGGCCGTGCGATCCGCACCTACCCCGCGATGCTTTCGACCGAGGCCGATGCCCTGGCGTGGGGTCGTGCCGGCGGTCCCGCCGGCGCCGTGGTCGTTGCGGACTATCAGGCATCGCCGCGCGGGCGTGGCGGCTGGGAGTGGCGAGTCACCCCCGGGCACGGACTGGGGTTCTCACTGCTGTTGCGACCCAACCTGCCAGCCGAACGGGAGGGGTGGCCGTACCTGGTGGCGGGCACGGCGTTCGGCGACATCCTCGGAGCTGGCGCCGGGCTGCACTGGCCCGACGAGGTGCATCTCGGGGATCGTCGTGGCGCAGCTGTCGGCGTGCATGCCGAACTGGGCCCCCAAGGCGTCGAATGGATCACGATGACGGTGCTCGTCGATGACGTCGAACCGCCGAGGGCGCCGGTGCTCGCCCAGGTCGTGGCGGCGGTCGAACACCGCCTGGACGACTCCACCGACACGGTGCTCGACGACTATCGCAGCCGCTGCACGACGCTGGGGAAGGGGGTCGTCGCCCGTCTCCTGCCGTTGGGACCCTCCGGCGTGCGTGTCGAGGGTCAAGCGGTCGACTGCCGACAAGACGGGTCGCTCGTCATCCTCACGGCCGGCGGCCGGCGCGTCGCGGTACCGCCGCAGCATCTCGGCATCCTCGAAACGGGCGACTGACGTCTTTCCTGGCAATCCGGGCGACTGGAGCGTGGCGCGGGTGGTTGCCTTGATCCCGAAGCGGGCATTGATACTTTTCCTGTCCCACCTCGGTCGTGCCGCGCGACGCGCGGCGGAAGGAGACGTCATGGCGTCCGTCGATACACGAGCACGGGCTTCGGCCCCCGCGGCCGGGGACGCGACCAGCGCCGTACCGCTGTCCGTGCGGATCCGGCGGGCGGTACCGCTGATCGTCGGCGCGGTTGCGATGCTGCTGCTCGTGCAGCCAATCGGCGGCCTGCCACCGATGGGCTGGATCCCCGTCATCGCTGGTCTCACCTACGTCGCCGCCGCGGCGCTCTCAAGCCGCGTGGGAGCCCTGTGGGGTCCGGGGATCATCATCGGCATCTGGGGCCTGGCGCCTATGACCACGAACTACTTCCCAGAGTTTCCCGGGATGTTCTATCTGTTGCTGGGAACCGGGCTGCTGCTCGCCGCGGCGCTCGGGAACCGGCTCCAGATCAGCCGGATGAGCATGGCTCTGCCGGTCCTGTTCATCGGCGGAACGATGTACGTCTCCTCCTTCGTGAGGGCGGACCGCTACCTGACCACCGTCTTGGCCGTGCTCATCGGCGCGTGGGGGCTGTGGGAGCTTCGTCCCCATAGCGAAGATGTTCGTGATAGCGAAGACGTTCGTGCCGGCAGTGCCGGCCAGACCGCCTAGTACAGCCCCTCGACAGCCTCGGTCTGCTGCAGCCGGTCGATCTCCTCGATCAACGCCCACCACAGCCCCCAGTCGAGATGGTCCATGCCTTCGCCGGTCTGGCCCTCGGAGATCCGCAGCCGCAGGCGGTCGCGCTCGCGGAACGCCGACCCCCAGCTGCCACCCCCGTCTAACTGCTCGAGTTCGCGCAGCAGGTCGATCATCACCTCGACCGCGGGCACCGGCTCTAACCGGTCACCGGTGCAGAGGCTACGCAGGGTCTCGGCGAGTTCCATGAGCGGGGTGCGGTGCACCTCCGTGCGCACCATCCTCACGGCGCGCTGCAGGGCCCGTTCACCTATGGACGACAGCCGGTCGCAGGGGCCGATCTCGGCCGGCTCCACGTCGACGAGGACCGTTCGGGGTGGAAGGGCTTTCAAGCCGAAGGCCACCTGCACCACGAGGTCGAGTGAGACGTAACCGACGACTGCATCTCCAACAGCGGCCTGCGTCTGAGCCGGAGTCAAGGTCAACGGTCCGACAAGCGTCCGGTCGACGGTCCCAGGGGCGCGTCCGCGCTCCGTCGCACCGACGAGGATCATGGTGGTCGGCGTCAGGTCGTTGAGCCGGTGGACCACGCTGACCGCGCCGTAGTGCAGGTCCTCCACCACAACATGGGACCCCAGCTGCTCAACGGACAGCATCTCCGCCGCGCGCCGCCCAAGGTCGAGGTCACCCTGGAACAGCTCGCTGACACCACCGACGAAAACCGTCACGTCAACGCATCAGTCGCCGCCGCAGGCGCAGGTGTTCACCTCCCGAACGATCGTGTTGCCGTTGCCGGTGTGCAAGTGGGTCGTGCACGGCATGCAAGGGTCGAAGCTTCGGATCGCACGCAGCATGTCGATGCCGGTGAAGCGGGACGGATCGGAGACGTCCTCGATGATCGGCGTGTTCATCACCGCCTCCTCGTACGGGCCCGGCTGGTCCCATGGGTCACGCGGCGACGCGTTGATCGTCGACGGCGTACAGATCTGATAGTTGACGATCTTGCCGCCGTCCATCTCCATGTGGTGCGTCAGCCATCCACGGCCGGCACCCCAGAAGCCGACGCTGCGGCGTGAGTCCTTCGGGATGTGCTTCTCGAGATCACCGGTGACCGCGGCGACGCGGGTCTCACCGACCTTCATGAGCTCGTACGCCTGCATCAGCGAGTTGAGGCCCACCAGCTGCGAGAACAGATAGTGGTACGCACGGCCGCGGTTGCGCTCCAATGCGTTCCAGCGCTCGGGGATGTGCCACTCGACTTCCGCTTCGCGCGTGAGGCCCTTGGGGATCCGCATCCGCAAACTGTGGCCCGTCGCCTCGATGAAGTCGTTGGTCGGCATCTTCTGCGCCATCGCGGTGTTCAGCAGGCGGCTGTAGCAGCCGGCCTCGACAACCTGGCGGTCCCACCGCGGAGTGCAGGCCCAGGTGTATTTTTCCTTCCAGTCCCTACCCCCTGGCTTCGGCAGCGTGCGCTTGTTCCACGCGTGGTACCGGCTGAGGGGGTTGCCCAAAGGATCGGTGGTATAGCGGTCCGTGGCCGATTCGTCGTAGAAGGAGTGCTCGACGAACTCCTCGAATCCGATGTTGATGTCGGTCAGCCGGGTGGTGACGAGTTCGCCGTCGATGACCACACCAGGGGTTGACCACCGACGGTCCCCCCAGTCGTTGCAGTTCTCGTAGGTGGCGTCGTAGGCGTTGTAGTCGTCCCAGTAGCCGGGGTCGATGTGGTTGGCCGGGCGGTATCCCACGTCGCGGTAGCGTTCATCGCAGTCGTAGAAGAACTCGGGAATGTCGTCCCAGACGGCAAGCATCCGCTGCGCGTAGTCGAAGATCTTGGCGAGTCGGGCGTGGTACTCGTTGAGCGTCTGGATCGTGAGTGTCGTGGAGACACCGCCCGGAACGACGCCCTGGGGATGGGGGAACTTGCCCTGCAGCAGCACGAACATCTCCCGGGAAAGGCGGGTGAAGTCCAACCCCTCGCGGTACAGCGAGCCGGTCAGGGGGTTCAATGCCGTCATCAGGTCCGCCATGGTCTTGAACCCGTGGTGGTCGACGTTGCGGCACTTCCACTGCTCTGCCCTCGGCCACAGCTCCGGGTTGGACTGCTTGATGATCGCTTCGGAGTAGTCCGGCCCGGCCAGCAGGTACAGGTGGAGCGGGTTGTCGTATCCCATCTCCGCCGCTTCCTGAAGGTTTCGCACGACGGTGCCCATGGGTGGGGGCGGCAGGCCCATCGCCATCTCGATGGCATACGCCGAGGCGTGGGCGTGCACCCCTCCGCACACCCCGCAGGCGCGAGACGACACGTAGATCGCATCTCGCGGGTCGCGGCCCATGAGGATGACCTCATAGCCACGGAACAGCGTCGCCTGGGCGTGGGTGTCGAGGTAACGGCCCTCCTTCAGGTCGGCGACCACGTGGACCGCCATGGCACCCGCGATGCGGGTGACGGGGTCCATGTTGAGGTCTTTGATGTGGCCGTTGGACGCCATGAGTCGCTGGATTTGCGCTTCACGCTCGCCCTCGGTCTGCATGACGTCAGGCTTGCTGACATCGACGGAATAGGGATCGGCGACACCACCTTTCAGCGTGGCGTTACCGGCGGAGTCGAACTCGATCGGCAGGTTCTTGAAGCACACGAGTCAGCGTTCCTTTCCGGCCACACCGGTTCCGGGCCTCAAGGACAGGTCGGTCTCCGCAGCCGGGTCCTCGGCCAGCGTCCACTCGTCGCGCTTCCCCCACGTCGGCGCGTCGCTGCTGGCCCTGTCGTTGGAGCGGCGAAGGCGATCGTAGAAGCGATGACCAACCTCCTGGGCGCGGCCGGGCTCGGACACGTGGCGGGCCCAACCGCTGGGCGTGTCCCCGTGCAGGTCCCAACGGACTTCCCGGTCGAGGTGGTTGATGCTGTAACGGCGCAGCGGCCGCATGACGCTGCCCACCATCCGCGACACGGTGGACGATGCGAGAGAACCCGGCGGCCGCTTGTAGAACGGCGTGAACTTGTCGGGGAAGCCGGGCATCGTGCAGCCGATGCACGCGCCTCCGGCGTTCATGCAACCGCCTATGTGGTTGATGGCGCCGCGTGACGTGATGTTGCAGTTCACCACCGGCCCCCAGCAGCCAACCTCGACCAGGCACTCCTTGTCGCCGAACTCCTGTGCGAAGAGCCCTTCTTCGTAGTAGGCGCCGCGAACGCAGTTGCGGTGCACGGTCTCCCCGAACAGCCAGGCGGGGCGCCCCAGCTCGTCGAACTCCGGCAGGGGTCCAAAACCCTGGAGGAAGTACAGGATCGCCGCAACGGTCTCGGTGAAGTTGTCGCCGATGGGTGGGCATCCTGGAACGTTGACGATGGGGACTCCGAAGACGCTGCGGTAATCCTTGCCCAAGAAGTCCATCATGCTCATGGCCCCCGTCGGGTTCCCCTGCGCCGCTGGAACCCCGCCCCAGGTCGCGCACGTCCCGATGGCGATCATGGCGGCGGCGTTGGGAGCCAACCGAGCGATCCACTCCGAGGCGGTGACGGCGCGCATGTCCCCGTCGGGACCCCACGGCTCCTCCCCCTGGCCCGACCAGTAGCCGCCCGTCACTGCGGCGCGGATCTCGTCGCTCGCCGAGCCTTCGAGGATGACGACGTAGGGAACGTCCAGCTCCCCGCGCATCGCCATCTCCGCGGGCCGCAGATACGCCGAACCCGACTCCACGTTGAGGACGGGGTGGTGCAGGATCAACCGCGGAAGTCCGGGATGGGCACCCAGCAGCAGGGTCTCGACCGCCGGCGCGGTGGCGCCGGTGACAGCCACGGAGCAGCCGTCGCAGCTCATGCCGGCGAACCAGAAGGCGTGAACCGCTTCCAGAGGCCCCATGCGGCTGAAGGGGCTGGCCGTCGCGACCGGGGCCAGCATGTCCTCGGTATAGGCCCGCGAGGGCATTCCGAAGTCACCTTGATCCGGATGGAAGCCCGCGACCGGCCCCAGGTAGTCCAGCAGCTGTTGGGCCGGCGTGTCTTCCACCACACGGCGTGCCATGGGCACCTGCCTCCTGTCCGGGCGACTCGGATCCGGCTAAGCGCACTCTACACAAGGCGGTCTGCCTGCAATACAGTTGTGCTCGCAGGAGCCGGCGACGGAAGGAATCGCCCGTGAACGGGTGGGTGATCGGGTTTGTCCTTGGCACCGCGGTGGTCGTCATCGTCGTGGTCCTGCTGCTGTTGATGATCGTCGGGGCGCGCAACGTCGCCGCCAAGGCAGAGGACATCCTGGCGGCGTTGCACGAGGTGCGTGACAACACCCAGCCGCTGTGGCGCGTGAGCGCCACGAACGCCACGGCGACCCGGATCGTCGTCGCCGCGACCGCCGCACGCGAGGCGTTGGAACGTGATACCCGGTGACTGACACGACATTGTGGTGGATCGCACTGGCGCTCGGGCTCGTCGTCTGCGTCGTCGCCGTCGTTCTGCTCGAGACGTTCTTGCGCCAGGTGCACCGCATCGAGCGCGGGTCGAAGGCCATCTGGGAGGCCGGCAAGCAGGTTGCGGCGAACACCGCGACGACGTGGCAGCTGGATGAGACCTCGACGCGGTTGAACCTGCTCACCGAAGAGGCCCTTCGCCATGACGCGCTGCTGCGTACAGGCTCCTCCGACGGGAGCGTGGTCTGATGCGGGGCTTGTTGGTCACCCTCACCGCCGTCGAGATCGTGCTGTTCCTCGGCGCCGTCGTCGTCTACGTCGTTCGGATCACGCGCTCGCTGCGGAACATCTCGCTGTACCTCGGCAAGGTGACCTTCGGCGTGCGCGCGATCGAGACCCAGACCGCCCCGATCGGCTCCTCGGTGACGAAGATCAACGGCCAGCTGGGCGGTATCGCCGCCGCCCTCGCCGGAGTGGCGAAACTCGCCGAGCAGCGGACCAAGGGCTGATGGAGCAGCTGCACGCGCCGAAGTCCGCCGCCCTCCAGGCGCTGTACTGGCGCAGCGAGATCCTGCAGGTCATGTATTGGCTGCGCGGCGAGGGCCTGGGCGACGTCGTCGACGCGGTGCTGATCGAACGCTTCCTGGGCGTCGAAGCCAACATCGGTGTCACCTACCTCGAGCGCCTGGTCGACGACGGCTACCTCGAGCGGTCAGTCGCCGGGTACACCCTGTCGCCGTCGGGTCTCGAGGAGGGGGCGGTGGAGTTCGCGGCCTCGTTCTCGGATCTCACCAAGCCCGCTCACGGTGAATGCAGCGCCGACTGCTGGTGCCACGCGTCGATCGAGGAAGCCGAGGCGTGCGCGGCCGAGCGCAAACAACACCAGCACCGATGAGGATCGCCTTGGCCGGAAAGGGCGGCGCCGGGAAGACGACGATCTCCGCGACGTTGGCGCGGCTGATCGCGCGTCGAACCACCGTCGTGGCGATCGACGCCGACAGCAATCCGAACCTCAGCGCCGCCTTGGGGGTGCCGGCGGCCGCGGTGACCGCGAAGGCCGTGGTTCCCACCGGCCTGGTCTCGCGACGGCTCGGCGGCCCGTCTTTGTGCAAGAGCGTGGACGCGGTGCTCGACGGACACGCCCTCCTGGCACCCGACGGCGTCCGTGTCGTCCTCATGGGCATGCCGGCCCATGCCGACGAAGGGTGTCTGTGCTCGGCGCACGCCACCGTGTCCGCCTTGCTCGCCGACCTGGGCCAGCAGCCCGACGCGGTGACGGTCATCGACATGGAGGCGTCACCGGAACACCTCAGTCGCGGCACCGCCCGCCACGTTGACATGCTGCTACTCGTCACGGAGCCGTACTACCGCTCGTTGGAGACCACGAGGCTTCTCGCCCGACTCGCGCGTGAGCTTCCGATACCGCGCATCGCGGTCGTGGCGAACAAGGTGCGCAACCAGGCCGACAGCGAGGCGGTCTCGGAGTTCTGCGACCGCCATGCTCTGGAGCTGGTCGCGCGGATACCTCGCAGCGAGGAGGTCGTCGACGCCGACGTCGCCGGTGTTCCCTTGCTCGATCATCACCCGCGCACGGGCGGCAGTGGAGCGCAGGACGTCGTCCGCGCAGTGTCGGGGTTGGCCGACCGCCTGTTGGAGCCGGTGGCGCGTCCGGCCTGATGTCAGGTCCGCTCAAGGAGTGCGATCGCCTGGCAGGCCATCCCCGCTCCCCTGCCGATCGCGCCGAGCCCGTCGGTGGTGGTGGCCTTGACGCTGACGGTG
>Ga0136627_1000622_pt1 | contig 13572 bp, 11 predicted proteins | sample AntDrymUQ4892206_2_FD_104652 | JGI IMG/M metagenome (GOLD analysis project Ga0136627, IMG submission 104652) | Polar desert sand microbial communities from Dry Valleys, Antarctica - metaG UQ489 (22.06) | ecosystem: Environmental > Terrestrial > Soil > Desert | place: Antarctica: Dry Valley... | reverse complement strand
GCCACTCGCAGGGACCGACGGCGCCGGTCGTGCCGAGCCACGCGCCGAGGTCGACCTTCCAGGTCTCCGCGTAGGCGTCCAGCGTGCGCTGCTCGGTCCACTTCAGCTTCCCGGCCTCCGGGTCCTCGAGCAGCTTGCGGCGCGCTCGTCGCCGACGGTCGTTCACGATCTCCACCCATTCCGGGTCCTCGCCGAGGAAGCGTCTACGGACGAACGGCGCCATGGTGGCGGCGATCTCGTCATCCGTGACGGCGAGACCCAGCTCGTCGAAGGCCAGTTCGGGCTCGGGCTCGGCCAGTTCGACGGTGGCGGGTGCATCCGTCAGGCCCTCCCGCCGCCGCCAAAATCGCCGCTTCACGATCGGTGAGCCTAGCGAGCGCGAACTGGTGCGGCTAGGAGCAGGCCGGCGACGCGTTCACCCGAATGGCCGTCGAGGGGTCCGCACTCGTCGCGCACCGCTCGGGCGCGGGCGTCGCGGTCGCGGGCAGGGTCGGCGAGGTAGGCCGCCACCTCCGCGACGAGCTCGTCGAGTGAGCGCGCCACACGGGTGGCACCAGCGCGTTGGATGCCCTCGAGGTGGGCGAACTCGTCCCAGGCCCGCACGCCACCCGGGCGCGAGCGATTCGCCGGCCGCCCCACCGCCTCGCTGAGGGAGACCACGGGGGTGTCGACCAGGAACGCCTCCAGTGTCGTGGTCGAGAAGACGTTGACGAGCACGTCGGCGTGGGCGAGGAGCGCCGCGAGGCGGTCGACGTCGGCGGCCGTGGTAGCCACGGTCATCGCGCCGGGCGCCAGTTCGGGGGTGAAGAGGTGCACGTGGGGATGGCGGGCGGCGACCGCGGCGAGCGGCGCGGCGCTTTCGCGCACCCGCGACAGGGAGAAGTTCGGGTGCGGGCGGATCACGACTTGCGCCGGCACGCCCAAGCGCCCGTCCTCCGCGGCGGCGGCCAGCGCCTCGGCCACCCCGGCGTTGAAAGTCCACAGGTCCGGGCTCGGGGTCGTGAACACGATCGTCCGCAGCGAGGGGTCCGCCCCGACCGCGCCGAGCGCGGCAGTGCGATCCGGCCGCGCATGCGGGCGCAGATAGCGGTCGAAGTGCGGCACGCCGCCGACCGCGATGCGCTCGGCCGGAATGTCGTGGTGGCGCACCAGCTGCGCTGCCATCCGCTCCGACCAGGCGATCACGAGGTCGACGTCAGCGCCGCGGTAGCCCTTCGCGGTCGGGTTGTCCCAGCCGAGGATCACGACGGCCGTCCGGATGCCGCGCCGGCGCGCCTCGCGCAGCACGAGCGCGTCGGCCGGGAACAGCCCCGGCGTCGTGGTGACGACGAGCGCGGGATCGACGCGGGCGAGCACGCCGGCGTGCAGTGCGGAGCGATCCAGGGCGATCTCCAGCGCCAGCAGGCCGCGCCGCAGCCGCTCCGAGCGCCACAGCGGCCGCACGACGGCGCGAACCGCCCGCGCCGTCCACGGGCGCTGCGCGGCGAGCTCGCCCAGCGCGGTGCGTGCCTTCACCCCGAGCGTGGCTGCGCGGTGCCCGTCGCCCAGAGTGAAATAGCGCAGCGTGGCGAAGCCGCGCCGCACCCGCGAGCGGGCCACCAGCCCGTCGACGTCGCCGAGTGGCTCGAGCGCCACGCCGCGTTCGCCGAGCTCTCCCGCCAGCACCGGATCGGACGGGGCGAGCACGGTCACCGCCGCGCCGGCGGCCAGCAGGGTGGAGAGCACGTCGGTCCGCAGCAGCGCCCGCGCGGCGAACCCCTGCGGCGCGACGAGCAGCACCCGCGGGCCGCCCGGCACCGTCAGCTCTCCCGGGCGAGCGCCAACAGGTAGCCGGCGAGCCGCTCGCCCGCATGGCCGTCCGTCGGGCCGCATTCGACGCGCGCCGCGTCGGCCCGTGCGGCCCGATCCAGGGCCGGATCGGCCAGGTAGGCGGCCACGAGCGAGACGAGCTGGTACGGCGACTCGGCGGTCCGCGCCGCGCCGATCTCGACCACCCGGCGCATGTGGATGTACTGCGGCCAGGCCTGGCGCCGCCCCGAGGTGAAGCGCTCGTCCGGCGCGTCGTACGCGTGCTGGCTGACCTGGACGACCGGCGTGTCGCACAGGCAGGCCTCCACGGTCGTGGTCGAGAACATGTTGACCAGCACGTCCGCATGGGCGATGAGGGCGCCCAGCCGCGTCGCGTCGTCGTTGTCGAGCCGGATCCGCATGCCGCCCGCCACGATCCCGGGGCGGTCCAGGCGCACGTCCGCACGGTTGGCGGCGAGTCGCTCGAACGGCCCCAGCGAGGCGGGCGTGTCGGCGCGGAAGTAGTTCGGGTGCACGCGGACGACGAGTTGCCCGCCGGCCAGCCGCCCATCATCGATCGCCGTAACCAGCGTCTCGGCGACGTCCACGTTGCGCGTCCAGGCGCCCGGGCTGCTCGTCGCGTAGAGGATCATCGGCCGCGCCGGGTCGAGCCCGAGCTGCGCGCACAGCGCCTTCCGCGCGGGCAACGCCCCGGGCCGCACGTAGCGGTCGAAGTGCGCCACCCCCGCGACGTCGATCCGCGGGCGCGGAAAATCCTGGAGCTCGGACACCAGATCCGCCATGCGGTCCGACCACACGACGATGCGGTCGGGATCGGCGCCGCGGTAGCCCTTGCTCGTCGGGTTGTCCCAGCCCATGACGATGCCCGCGCACGGCACTCCGCGACGGCGCGCCTCGCGCAGGACCAGCGCGTCCTCGGCCACGTAGCCGACCGACGCCGTCGCGACCACGTCCGGGCGCCAGCGCTCGAACGCGTCGGAGTTGACCAGCGGCGCGTAGAGCCGGCTCTCGAGCCGTACGAGCGCGCGCCGAGCCGCGCGCGAGCGCCACGCGACCCGCAGGCCGGCGCGAATGGCCCGCGTCATCCACGGGTTCTTCGTGCGATAGCGCGCCTCGAAGCCCTCCCAGCGGTTGAGGAACGCGCCGCTGCGGCCGGCCAGCGCGAACATGCGGACGTGGGAGAGGAAGAACCAGAGCGAGCTACGCTCCGCCCGGCCTAGCCCGGAGCGCAGCGGCTCCAGCCGCACGGTGGGGTACTCGCTTGCCATCGACACGTCCTCCGCGTTGGGAGCGAGTACGACGACGGTCGCGCCGGCACGTTGCAGCGCAGCCAATACGTCGGTCTGGAGCAGGTAGCGAGCGGCGAAGCCGTGCGTGACCGCGAGCAGGACCGTTGGGGTGCTCATGCCTCGACGGCAGCGGCGGGCAGAGCGGGAGCGGGCGCACCCGCCAGCTCCAGCAGCCGGCGGCCGACGCGTTCGCCGGCGCGCCCGTCGAGCGGGCCGCACTCCTCCTCGGCGACGCGGCGGCGGGCATCGCGGTCGGCGTGCGGCTCGGCCAGCGCCCGGCCGACGAGCGCCGGGATGTCCTCCAAGCGGTGCGCTACGCGCCCGGCGCCGTAGCGGGTGAGCGCCTTGAGATGGTCGAACTCGGCCCAGCCGCGACCGGCGCTGCCGCCGTCGAGGCCGACCTCCTCGGCTACCAGGACCACCGGACGGTCGAGCAGGAACGCCTCCAGCGTCGTCGTTGAAAACACGTTCACGAGCACGTCGCAGTGCTTGAACAGCGCGCCGAGCCAGCGCTCGTCGTCCGCCGCTCGATCGATCCGCAGGCGCTCGGAGCGCACCTCGGGCACGTCGACCCGCACATGTCCATGGCGCTCGGCGATCGCCGAGTAGCCGCCGAAGGTCTTCTCGCCCGGCCGCCGGTAGTTGGGGTGCACGCGGATCACGAGCTGCGCCGGCGGACCGAGCGCGCCCACGTCGATCGCCCGGGCGAGCGTCTCGGCGATCGGCTCGTTGAGCTCCCAGAGCGTCGGGCTGCTCGTCGCGAAGACGATCAGCCGGCGCGACGGGTCCAGGTCGTGCCGGGCGAACAGCTCCGCGCGCGTGGGCAACCCGTCGTCGCGCTGGTAGGCGTCGAAGAAGGGGACGCCGGCCACGAACGAGCGGCTGCGCGGGACGTCGAGGAACGTCTCCACCTGCTCGGCCATGCGCTCGGACCACACCATCAGCTCGTCGACGTCGGCGCCGCGGTAACCCTTGGACGTCGGGTTGTCCCAGCCGAGGATGACCGCGGCGGTGCGCACGCCGTGCCGGCGCGCCTCGCGCAACAGCTGGGCGTCGGCAGCGAAGATGCCGGGGCTGGCGGCGACCACGAGGTCGGGCCGGTGGCGCGCGAACAGATCGGCGTGCAGGTCCGGCGTGTACAGGCGCTGCTCGAGCGCGAGCATCAGCCGCCGCACGGCAGCCCAGCGCCAGGCGGCGAGCACGCCGAGGTGCACGACGGCACCGAGCACACGTGCGCGCGGGCCGTTCTCCTGTGCCCGGAAGCCGTCGTACTTGTTCTTGAAGGCGCGCGACCGGTGGCCGTTGGCCACGCCGTAGCGCCGCACGCGCGTAATCACGAAGCGGACCAGCCATGGCAGCGTGGCGCGCAACTCCGGCGCGGTGCGCAGCGGCTCCAGCGCGACGTGCTCGCCGCCGAACTCGTGCTGCATGTACGGCTCGTCGAAGTTGGGTGTGACGATCACGATCCGCGCGCCGCCCGCACGCAGCGTGCTGAAGACCTCCGTGCGCAGGAGGTAGCGCGCGGCCATGCCATGGTGGGCGACCAGGAGGATCACGGGCGTCCGGCTCATGCCACTATCGGGAACGCGCGGTCGCGCTCGGCCTTGTGGGCGAGGTACTCGGGCATCATGCCGTCCGCGAAACGGCGGTGCAGCTGCTCCACCGCACCGGGATGGAAGTCGCTCGACCGGTAGAGCCGACCGCCGCCCTGATCAGGTTGCGGCGACATCCGCGCCTCCCCGGCAGCATGCGCGACCAGCGCGTCGCGCATCGCCGCCGCGCCGGCGACGAGCGCCTTGCAGCCGACGTCGTGCGAGCCGTCCTCGGCCAGCACCTCGGGCCGGGTCTGGCGCAGGATCGGCCCGCCGTCGACGGCGGGCGTGGCGAGGTGGATCGTCGAGCCGACGCATTCCGGCTCGCCGTTGACGAGCGGCCAGAAGTTCGACGCGGTGCCGCGATAGTAGGGCGAGAGGCCGAGGTGCAGGTTGACCGTGCGCCCGGCGAAGAGCTGGAGAAGCGGCTCGCGGATGATCGACGAGCCGAAGAGGACGAGCCGGTCGGCTTCGAGCGCGGTCACCCAGTCCGCGGTGGTCTGGTCGTTGCTCTCGCCCCACGCCACGTCGAGCATCGGGACGTCGAGTCCGGCGGCGGCGCCGAAGTAGCGCTCCTCTGCCTCGTCACGAGCCGCGAGGTGCTCGACGATCAGCCGGTCGCGCGCCTCGGTCTCGCCGCGCCGGCGCGGGCGCTTTGCCTCACGCACGACGCCCTCCAGCCGCAGCCGCGGATCGCCCGCCAGCTCACCGACGAACCATGCGTGGCGCCGCTGGTCGGCGGTGACGACGGCGATGCTTAGCGCGGGAGCGGCCATTGGGGCAGCGAGGATAGGACGTGGAAGTCAGGCGGCGACAGCCGGCGCCCGCGCCGGCGACGGTGCGCCGGCGAGCGCCAGCAGCATGCCCGCGACGCGTTCCCCGGAGCGTCCGTCGCCCGGGCCGAGCTCGCGCGCGGCTATCGCCGCGCGCTCCTCCCGCTCTGCCTCGGGGTGCGCCAGGTAGCGGCGCACGTGGTCGAGCAGCTCGCGCTCGCTGCCCGCCACCGGGGATGCGCCCGACTCGAGCACGAGCGCCATGTGCTCGTACACGGTCGCCTTGGACTCGATCATCACGACGGGCCGGTCGACGGCAAACGCCTCGAGCGTCGTCGTCGAGAACACGTTGACGAGCACGTCGCAGTGGCGCACCAGCGCCATGAGCCGGTCCGTGTCGGCGCCGGGCATGTGACAAGCGAGGCCGGACGGAACGATCTGCGGCACGTCGAGGTGCACGTCCTGGTGCTCGCGCGCGATCTCCTCGAACGCGGCGGTGGACACGTCCTTGGAGGGGAAGTTGGGGTGCACGCGTATGACCAGCTGTGCAGGCATGCCGAGCGCGTCGTCCGACACCGCACGCGCGAGCTGCTCCGCGACCTCGTGATCGCGCCCGTAGTAGCCCGGAGCGCTGGTGGCGAACAGGACAAGGCGACGAGCGGGATCGAGGCCGAGCCGGGCGAAGAGCGCGTCGCGCGAGGGCAGCGCGTCGTCGCGGTAATAGGCGTCGAAGTGCGGGACGCCGCCGACCTCGACCTGGGCGGGCGCGAAGTCCTGGAACTCGACCATCTGCTCGCGCATGCGCGCCGACCAGGTGACGATGAGGTCGGGGTCGGCGCCACGGTAGCCCTTGCTGGTCGGATTGTCCCAGCTCAAGATCACGCTCGCGCTCGGCACGCCGTGCAGCGCGGCCTCGCGCAGCAAGCGCGCGTCGGGCTTGAAGTAGCCCGGGCTCGCCGTCACCACGAGGTCGGGCGCGTAGCGCTCGAAGAGGTCGCGGTGCACCTCCTCGACGTAGCGCTTGAGCTCCAGCGCGAGCACCGCCCGGCGCAGTCGCCGCGAGCGCCACAGCGCGTGCAGCAGCAGCGTGAAGATCCTTCGCTCGACGGGCTGGCCGGCCATCGACCGCCCCGGGAAGCGCTCCGCCTTCTCGCGGAGCGCGCGCGTGCGATGGCCATTGGCGATCGCGTAGTGGCGCAGGTGCAGCGTCCACCACCACAGCATCGAGCGCTCGCCGGCCCGCTTCGGGGGCGTGCGCAGGGCCTCGACGATCACCTGCTCGTCGGCGTGCTCGAGCTCTAGGGACCCGATCGCGGCGGCGGGGGCGAGGATCACGACGCGACACCCCGCCGCCTTGAGCGTCGGGAGGATGTCCGTGCGCAGCAGGAGGCGTGCGATGAAGCCCTGATGCACGACGAGAAAGACGGTCCTGGGGCGGCCGGGCATCGCCTGGCCACGCTAGCAGCGGCGCTATCCTGCCCAGCCCTGATCCTCCTTGGCGTCAACTACCACTACGTCTCCGAGCGGGCGGAGGGCGGGAGGGCCATCTTCCCGGTCACGACGGAGGAGCTGACCGCTCAGCTGGAGCAGCTCGGCCGGACGCTGGAGTTCGTCTCCCGCGACCAGCTGCTGGCGGCGGTAGAGCACGGCGCGGCACTGCCCGGGGCCGCCTGCCTGGTCACCTTCGACGACGGCCTGCGCTCGCAGTTCGCGCTCGCGCTGCCCGTGCTCGAGCGCCTCGGGGTGCCGGCGATCTTCTTCATCTCCGGTCGCCCGCACGCCGAGCGGCGCGCCCTGCACGTGCACCGCGTCCACGCGCTGCGCGAGCGGTTGACGGAGGCCGAGTTCGGCAGCCTGCTCGAGCGCCGGCTGGCGGCCTTCGGCACGCACGTTCCCGCCGTCGGTGACGCCGAGGCACAGGGCATGTATCGCTACGACACGCCCGCCGCGGCTCGCGTGAAGTACTTGCTGAACGTGGCCCTCGAGCGAGAGGCATCCGAGCGCGTGGTCGAGGCGATGTTCGCCGACGCCGGGCCTGGCGAGCGCGCCTTCTGCGACGATCTGTACATGTCCGACGAGCAGGTGCGCGAGCTCGAGGCGCGCCACGGGGCGACCGGCGCCCACGGCTACGACCACCACCCGTTCGCGACGCTCGATCCGGTCCTCAAGGGCGCCGACATGGCGCGCGGGTCCGACGCGCTCCGCGCGATCACCGGTGCCGCGCCGCGGATCATCTCCTACCCCTACGGCTCGGCCGCGGCTGTCGATCGCCCCGTCGCCGAGGCCGCCGCCCGGCTCGGGTACCGCGTCGGCTTGACGATGGAGCGGGCGGTCAACCGGTCGCACGCGGAGCCACTGCTGCTGGCTCGCCTGGACACGAATGACGTCCCCGGTGGGAGCCGCCCGCGGCTGCGATTCGGCGACGAGGGCGAGCCGGTCGCCGAGCCCGGCGTGACAATCGCCCGCCGCCGCTACTTCGACGAGACGGCGGTCACCGTCGGTGCTTGAGCCCGCGGAGCTGTCCGCGCGGCGGCGGCGCGGCGGCGAGCTGTTGCGCTCCGCCGATCCGCCGGCGGGCGACCTTGCGGTGCTGTCGACGTTCAACCTCGACCTGTTGCCGCCGTTCCTGGCCGAGGCGCTCGACCGCCATGGCGTCGCCCGCCGCCTCTGGCTCGCCGGCTTCGATCAGCTCGCGCCGGCGATCGCCAACCCCGCCTCGGAGCTGTACGCGCGCGCGCCCGGCGATGTCCTGCTGGTGCCGGCGCCGGAGGATCTGCTCGCGCCGCTGTATGACGGGACTGGCGCTCCCGGGCTCGCCCAAGAGCGTGTCGCCGAGCTGCGCGCACAGGTCGAGACCCTGCTCGAGCGACTGCCGGGCGCGACGATCCAGGTCGCGGTCATGGGCGCCGAGCACGCGCCAGCGGAGCACCTGCTCGCCCCCTCGGCGCCCGGGCGCGGGCAGGCGGCGCTCGCGGTACTCGACGCCGGGCTGCGCGCGCTCGACGCACTGGACCCGCGCGTCGTGGTCGCGGACTTCGACTGGACCGCACGTTCCGCCGGTCGCGCCGCGCTGCAAGACCCGCGGCTCTGGTACCTGGGCCGGATGCGGCTCAATCATGCCGGCCATGCACTGCTCGCCGACGTGGTGGCCGCCGGGCTCGCCGCGCAGCACGGGGTCGGGCGGCGCAAGGTGCTGGCCGTCGACCTCGACGACACCTTGTGGGGCGGCGTCGTCGGCGAGGTCGGCCCGGCCGGGATCGGTATCGGCGAGGAAGGCGTCGCGCTCGCGTTCCAGGACCTCCAGCGTGCGCTCGTGCGCCTGCACGACAGCGGTGTGCTGATCGTGCTGTGCTCCAAGAACGATCCCGAGTATGCCCTGGCGGCCTTCGACCACTCGGCGATGGTGCTGCGGCGCGAGCATCTCGTCGCCACACGCGTCAACTGGCGCGACAAGGCGACGAACCTGCGCGAGCTAGCCGACGAGCTCGACCTCGCCCTCGACAGCTTCGTCTTCCTCGACGACAGCCCGCGCGAGCGCGAGTGGGTTCGCCAGGCGCTGCCGATGGTGTGCGTGCCCGAGCTGCCGGCCGATCCGACCGACCGCCCCGGCTTCGTCAGCCGGGCACCGTGGTTCCGCACGCTGCACGTCACGGAAGCCGACCGCACGCGGGGCGCGAGCTACCAGGCCCAAGGCGAACGCCGTCGCGCTCAGGCGTCGGCCGGCTCGTTCGAGGCCTATCTCGCCTCGCTCGAGCAGCGGCTGACGATCGAGCCGGTCACCGAGGCGACGGTGCCCCGTGCCGCCCAGCTCTGCCAGCGCACGAACCAGTTCAACCTGACGACGCGGCGCCACACCCACGCCGAACTGGAGCAGATGCTGGCCGATCGCGCCACCGAGGTCGTCACCCTCAGCGTGGCCGACCGCTTTGGTGACAGCGGCATCACCGGCCTGGCGATCACCGTTTGCGAGGGGCCGGAGGCCGAGCTCGAGACGCTGCTGCTGAGCTGCCGCCTACTCGGCCGGCGGGTCGAGGACGCGTTCCTGGCCGTGCTGGCGCGGCGCGCGCGTGACCGCGGCGCGCGCACGCTGGTCGGCCGCTACGAGCCGACCGAGCGCAATCGCCAGGTGGCCGACTTCTACGCGGAGCGTGGCTTCGCGCCCGCCGGCGAGCGGCGCTGGCGGCTCGACCTCGAGGCGGCCATGCCCGAGGCGCCGCCGCAGCTGACCGTCGAGGAGCCCGCCCATGCGTGAGCGCTTGCGCGACGTGATGGCGACGGTCTTCGAGGTGCCCGTCAGCGACATCCCTGACGACGCGGATTCGGTGACGATGCCCGGGTGGGACTCGCTCCGCCACCTGGAGCTGATGCTCGAGCTCGAGATGAGCTTCGGCGTCCGGATCCCCGCCGACCAGGTGCCCGAGCTCACGTCCGTAGGCGCGATCGAAGATGCGCTACGCGATCACGGCGCGGGTTAGGTTGCGCGCGTGCGCGGCCGCACGTTCGCCAGCCTGCACGAGGGTGACGAGGGACGCTGGGCACACACGATCGCCGGCCCGGAGGTCGACGCGTTCGCCACGCTGTCGGGCGACGACAATCCGCTGCACCTCGACGACGGCTTTGCGCGCACGCAGGGCTTCCGCGGGCGGGTCGTGCACGGGATGCTGCTCGGCGCGTGGCTCTCGCGCGTGCTCGGCACGCACTTCCCCGGCCCGGGCGTGCTGTGGCTCTCGCAGAGCATCCGCTTCACCCGCGCGGTATACGTTGGCGACGCCGTCGAGGTCGTCGTCCGTGTCAAGCACAAGGCCGAGGCGTTGCGCACGCTGGTGCTCGACACCAGCGTCCTCGGCCCGGACGGCACGCCCGTGCTCACGGGCGAGGCGAGGACCATGATGCTGCCCACCGATCGCACACCCGCCTGGAACGACTACGTGGCCATCGTCACCGGCGCGGGACGCGGGATCGGCGCCGCCGTGGCGCGCGGGCTCGGTGAGAGGGGCGCACGCGTGGTGGTGAACTACCGCACCGGCGCGGACGCCGCCGTTGCCGTCGCCGAGGCGGTGCAGGCCGCCGGCGGCGACGCCATCGCCGTGCAGGCCGACATCACCGAGGCCGGCGCCGGGGCCGCGCTCGTCGCCGCCGCGCAGGAGCGCTGGGGGCGCGTCGACGCGATAGTCAACAACGCCACGCCTGCGATCGAGCGCAAGCCGTTCGAGGAGCTGGAGTGGGAGGAGGTCGACCGCTACTGGCAGACCTACGTGCGCAGCGCCTTCACGCTCACCCAGGCCGCGCTGCCCGGCATGAAGGAGCGCGGGTTCGGGCGCATCGTGCACGTGCTGACGAGCGCGATCTGGGGCAAGCCGCCGGTGAACAGCGCGGGCTACGTGGCCGCCAAGAGCGGGCTCTGGGGCCTCACCAAGGCGATGGCGGTAGAGCTCGCGCCGCACGGCATCACGGTCAGCGCGCTCTCGCCCTCGGCGGTGATGACCGACCAGTGGGAGGGATCGTCCGATCGCCAGCGCCGCGCGCTCGCCCTCGCACTGCCTGCACAGCGCCTGGCCACACCCGAGGAGGTGGCCCGGACGGTCGCGTTCCTGCTCGGGCCGGAGGGCGCGTACCTGCACGGGGCGAACGTCCCAGTGGCCGGCGGCGAGGTGATGTGAGCGCCATCGGCTGGTGCCCGGCCGAGCGGCTGGGCGAGGTTCAGGCGTTCATCGAGTCGCACTGGAAGCGGGGGCACGTCCTGTCGCGCGACGCCGAGCTGCTGCGCTGGCAGCATCCGCGGCCCGATCCTGACGAGCTCTCGATCCTCGTCGCCGACGGGCCCGGCGGCGAGCTCCAGGGCATCCTCGGCGTCATCCCGGTCCCCTACTGCACGCACGGGAAGCGCGGTGAGGGCGCCTGGCTGACCACCTGGGTCGTCCGGCCGGAGGCCCGTAGCGGGCAGCTCGGGCTGGCGCTGCTGCGAGTGGCGATGCAGGGCCCGGACTTCGTCGGAACGCTGGGCGGCAACGACACGACGATGAGGCTGCTTCGCGCATTGCGCTTCGACACCCGGGCCAACGTGCCGCGCTGGGTTCGTGGCGGGTCGCCTGAGGCGCTGCGCGCCCTGCTGGGCGCGGCCGGCGTGACGCCGGTGCCGGCGGCTCTCGCGGCGTCACCGGCCGGCGACGCGCCGCCGGGCATCACCGTCGAGCCCTGGTCCCACGAGGCGGCCGTCGCATGGGACCGCACGTGGCACGAGCGGGTCGCTGGGCGCATCGCCGGCACCTGGCGCGACAGCGCCTACCTGGACTGGCGCTACGTCGGCCACCCGCGCTTTCACTACGAGCTGCGGTTGGCGCGCGCACTCGACGGCGACGCGCTGGGCCTGCTCGTCTACCGGCGCCAGCGCGTGCAGGGACGCGAAGAGGAGGTCGTCCGGGTGCTCGAGCTGCTCGGTGAGCCACAGGGTGTGAACGCTCTCGCCGTCCACCTCGCACGCGATACGGTCGGCGAGCGGACCGCGTTCCTCGACTTCTACTGCACGTCCCCGCCGTTCGCCGCCGCGCTGACGGGAGCCGGCGGCTTCGTCGCCGAAGCGGCGCTCAGCGTCTCCCTCCCCGCGCTCTTCCAACCGCTTGATGCGCGGCGCACCGCGCTCACGGCCGCGCTCTGGACGCCCACCGAGGGCGGCTTCGGCGGGGATGACGTCTACTTCACCCGCGCCGACTGCGACCAGGACCGGCCGAATTGACCGGCGTCAGTTGGCGAAGATCGGCGCCGTGTGGTCGAGCGATCCGACCGGTCCACCGTCGCGACTGAAGCCGAAGTGGGGCAACAAGCGGTGGTTGGAGTAGATCGCGAGGCTGCCGATTCCGTCGCTCGACTCCAGCAGCCGGCGCACGCGCGGGACGGTCCGCCTCAACGAGCCGTGCCAGGCGCTGTAGGGCGTCAGCGTGAACGGCTTGGAGTCCTGGGTCAGTCCCTCCGCGCTCGAGGCCACAAGCCGCACCTCGACGGACTCGCCGATCACGTTGAGCAGGAGCAGTTGCGTGTCGACCTCGTCGGTCGCGATGATCCCGGGCACGACCTGCACGTCATCACGCGCGATGACCTTCTGCGCGCCGCGGATGGGCTGCGTGGGGATGATGTAGCCGCCCCCGTCCGGACTCACGGCGTCGATCCACATGCCGATCGCCGCCACACCCGTAGATGGCTCGCGGTCCAGGCGCACCGTGTGCACCTCGACCACCGCGCCCTCGGGCGGCGGCGGCGGCACGTCGAGGTCGGAGAGCGTCAGCACACGCTCCTCTCCCATCGCCTGCTCACCCATGTCGTGCTCCCACACCGGGGTCCCCGAGCCGGCGTAGCCGCGCACAACGGTCGCGAAGCGCGCATCGCCGTCGCTCTCGAGTGCCGAGTGGTACGGCGAGATCATCACGCTGGCCTGGAAGCGCTCGGGGTGCGGCCACCAGCCGTAGGTGGGCAGCCAGCGCCCGGCGTCTAGAGATGCTGAACGCGCCACAGGTCCACCTCCACGTCGCGCCGGATGATCCAGCCCGCCACGTGCACGGATGGGGTGAGCCGGACGGAGCCGGACCCGGTGCCGTCGCGCATCGAGGCGAAGTGCTCGTGCAGCGGGATGCAGGCGCCCTGGTCGAGCTCCAGCTGGGGAACCTCCACCGACTTCTCGGCGCCGTTCTCGTCGCGGAAGACCAGGCGCCGGCCCTCGATCGGCGCCGTCTGCGTGTTGATCAGGAAGAACCAAGCCTCGTCGGGCCGGGGCTTGGGCGCCACCGGGAAGATCCAGTGGTAGCCACGCTTGGCGACCACGTGCGGCCGCCGGGGACCGCGCTTCTCATGCGTCGAGGTGACGCCGCCGGGCGAGCTGAGATGGAAGTACGGACGGAGGGAGCCGACCGACTTGGCGTCGAGCACGAGCTTGACCAGACCGATCCCGTCGGGCAGCGAGCCCTCATGGGTCATGTCGCCGACCTCGAGCTTTGTCGTCGCCTTCGGCGCGATGGTCGTCGACCAGACGTCCTGGCGGCGTCCGTCAAGGCGCGTGAGGTCGGCGCGCAACGAGACCGCATGCCCGCTCTCCGTGCGCTCGTCGTGCAGGTTGAAGAG
>Ga0136627_1000621_pt1 | contig 13592 bp, 12 predicted proteins | sample AntDrymUQ4892206_2_FD_104652 | JGI IMG/M metagenome (GOLD analysis project Ga0136627, IMG submission 104652) | Polar desert sand microbial communities from Dry Valleys, Antarctica - metaG UQ489 (22.06) | ecosystem: Environmental > Terrestrial > Soil > Desert | place: Antarctica: Dry Valley... | reverse complement strand
GAGGCGGTGATGCGGGCCGTGGGGAGCGCGGAGTCCGTCGGCGGGATAGTGGGGATTGGCGGGTGAGCGGGATGCAGAAAGCATCCCGCTCCGTCAGCCGTCAGCTAAAAACCACGGCGCATGGTTCGTGGATGGAGCTTCTTCGCCGCTTGGCCGGGGTCCGGTGTTCGTAGGCGGCATGGCGGGTTTTGTTTCGCATGATGATGAGCTTGACCGTGCGGCTTCGGTTTTCGCCAACAACCAAAAACCAACGACCAAAAACCGAAGCGAAGCGACGTGAGCGAACCCGTCGTCGTCTCGTGGAGCGGCGGAAAAGACGGGTGCGTCGCCCTCCATGAAATCCTCGAAAGCGGCGAATACCGCGTCGAATCGCTCCTCACCACGGTCACCGAAGGATACGAGCGCGTGAGCATGCACGGAGTCCGGCGCGGACTCCTCGAAAAACAAGCCGCCTCCCTCGGACTTCCGCTTCGGGAGGTCGTCATTCCGAAGAGCGCGTCGAACGAAATATACGAGGCTCGGATGGGCGAGGCTTTGTCCGAGTTCCGCGCCCGGGATGTCGAGGCGGTCGTCTTCGGCGACCTCTTTCTCGAAGACATCCGGGAGTACCGGGAATCACAACTTGCGAAGGCCGGAATGCGCGGCATATTCCCGGTGTGGGGGAGGGACACTTCCGCGTTCGCTAGGGACTTCATCGGGCGAGGTTTCCGGGCGGTCGTCGTGTGCCTCGATCCGGGGAAGCTCGACGAGACATTCGCCGGAAGGGAGTTCGACGAAAGTTTCCTCGAAAATTTGCCTTCCGACGTCGATCCATGCGGCGAGAACGGCGAGTTCCACACCTTCGTATACGAAGCCCCGATCTTCGAAAAAAGGATCGAATTCGACATCGGGGAGACGGTCGAGCGGGACGGCTTCGTATTCACGGATCTCATACCGAGTCCGGGTGAAGAGTCCCGAACTCGGTCGGCGGATTCGTGAGTCGTGAGGCGCGACGCTTCGTGAGATCGTGAACCGAGGAAATGCCGACCTCACGGACGAAAGGGGCCGCGAAGCATTCATGCGGGATCGGTGTCGTCGTGAAACGAAGCGGCCCGGCTAAATGAACCGGGCCACGTACTCATCGTTTTTGCTGACTGGCTGACAAGCCGACTCGCTGAAATGCGAACCGCGAAGCGAGCTTACGCCGCGACCCCCTCCGGTATGAGGATGCCGCGCCCTTGCAACTTGCCGTTGTTGAGATCCTGCATGGCGTCGTCCGCCGCGTCGAGCGGATAGGTCGAGGTGTGGAGCGTGACCTTCCCCTCGGCGGTGAGGATCATGAGTTCCGCCAAATCGTTGTATGTTCCGACGAGGTTGCCGACGATGTTCCGCTCCGTGGAGATTATGTCGATGGTCGGGACGTTCGTCTTCCCGCCGTACCCGATTATGTAATGGCTCCCGTCGGGCTTCGTCATGTTCCATGCGTCATCTTGCGCGCCCTTTTCCCCGACGAAATCCATGACGACCTCCGCCCCGGCGCCGTTCGTCATTTCGAGGACGGTGTTAATGTGGTTTCCGTCGGCGTTCACGAGTTCGTCCGCGCCCCAGTCTTTGGCGAGGGCGAGGGCTTTCTCGGACGGGTCAACGACGATGATCCTCGCCGCCGTAAGCGCCTTCAATGACTGTATCCCGATGTGGCCGAGTCCCCCCGCGCCCATGACGACGCACTTCGTTCCCGGATAAAGGAGCGGCACGGCCTTCCTCGCGGCGTGGTACGCCGTGAGTCCGGCGTCGGCGAGGGCGGCTATGTCCTTCGGCTGGAGGATCGGGTCGAGCTTCACGACGGCGCGGGCATTGGTTTTGAGGAGGTCGGCGAAGCCTCCGTCCTGGCTTATGCCGGGGAATGCTCCGTTCTCGCATTGCATGTCGTTCCCGGCGCGGCATGCGCGGCAGAGGCCGCACGTCATGAGCGGGTGGCAAATGACCGTGTCGCCGACTTCGACGTTTGTGACGGCGGAGCCGACCTCCTCGACCCAGCCGGAGTTTTCGTGGCCGATGATGTATGGGAGGAGTGTGTTGTCCACATCCTGGATGGGTTGCCATTGGCCTTCGACGATGTGGATGTCGGTGCGGCAGAGTCCCGCGCCGCCGACTTTCACGATCACGTCCATCGGGTTTTCGATCCTCGGTTCGGCGACCTCCTCGACGACTACGCTCCCGGCTGGCACGGACTCGTCGTACTTATGCACCCTCGCTGCCTTCATGCATTCTCCTTTCCCGGAGTTTCACAAAGTTCCCAAATAAAACTGGATCATGGTATCACGATTCCAAAAACCGGACTCCGATTCCAACAATGGCACACTATGGCGTTCTCGGCGTGTTTTGGATTGACAGAGAGGGGATGCTTCCCGATAATTAGCTTCGGAAAGGACTGAGATCCCGGGCGGGGGTTCTTCCAAGGCGTTCGGGGAAAGGACGGTGAAGAAGAGACTTTATTTTTATCGAGACTGGTCGCGGCTTATGCTTGCGACCTTCGGATTTGCGGCAAACCCGCTGCCATGCGGGATGAGTGAAAAGGAGGAGCAGTGACCGAGACCGGAAGCGAGTCGAGGATGAGGAGGGGTACGAACAGCCCCACCGACGCCGCCGTGAAGGACGCGGCCGCGCATCGGACGTCGAGCATGTACACGCAGCCAGACGGCGAGTGGGGGAAATCCCTCGGGACTTTGAGCGCGGAGACGGGATGCACGCTCGTCGGCGTGACGAGGATGATGTACCCGCACGACGGGCTTGGCGACGAATACTACGCGAAGGTCGTCGAGGGACTCGACGCGCAGGCGCAGCAAGACGAAGACCTCGCGAAGCTCCTCGAAGACGGCGTGGACGCCCTCCACGGCAATTCGTGGGGCGACATGGACGAGGGCGAGAGGCTCGACGCGCTCGTCGGGATCGAGCATACGCCGTTCTTCCAGACCGTTCGGAACGAGGTCGTTACGGGGCTATATGGCAATCCGGATGTGTGGGGATATTTCGGGTACGAGGGGCCGTCCATCGCGAAGGGTGGATACAAGGATCGCGGCTTCAACGACATAGACTGGCTGTAGCCTCACTCCCCCATAGAAAGGGACAAAAATGGCGGCAAGGTACGACCTGAACGACGACAGCGTTTTCGTCATCGTCGGCTCCGGGGCCGGCGGCGGGACACTCGGCAACGAACTCGCGCAGAAGGGCGTGGACGTTGTCATTCTCGAAGCGGGGCCGCGCTATGAGAAGGAAGAGCACATAGACGTCGAGTGGGAGAGCTTCAACCAGCTTTCGTGGCTCGACATGCGGAGTACATCGGGAAGCTGGGGAATAACCAACGACTTCCCGACGCTCCCGACCTGGATCTGCAAAGTAGTCGGCGGAACGACCGTCCACTGGGCGGGATGCTCGATCCGCTTCAAAGACTACGAATTCAACGTGGCGAAGGAGTACGGCGGCCTCGACGGAGCGAACCTCCTCGACTGGCCCATCGGCCTCGACGACGTCCTCCCGTACTACGACAAGGCCGAGGACAAACTCGGTGTCACCGGAAGGCACGGAATCCCGTACAACGACGCCGACAACAACCAGCTCGTCATGGCCGCCGGTGCGAAGAACGTCGGCTACGAGCAGGTTACGACCGGGACGATGGCTATAAATCCGGTTCCCCGCGATGGCCGTCCCGGAACGATGCACGACGGTTTCTGTTTCCAGGGGATCGCCTCGAATGCACGGTGGTCAACTTTGAACACGGAGATTCCGAAGGGCGAGGCGACGGGGCATCTCGAAGTTCGGCCCGAGTCGCATGTGCTTCAGGTTCAGCATAACGGGTCCGGGAAGATCACGGGCGTGCTTTATGCGGACGCGGACGGAAACCAGCACGTCCAGAAAGCGCGCGGCGTATCCGTCGCGGGGAACTCCATCGAGAGTCCGAGGCTGCTTTTGAATTCGGCGTCGAGCCAGCATCCCGACGGGCTTGCGAACTCCTCCGGGCAGGTCGGCAAGAACTATATGCGGCACACGACCGGGACTGTGTGGGGCATCTTCGACAATCCGGTGAACATGTATCGTGGAAACACGATGGCCGGGTGCGTGAGTGATGAGGCGAGGAATGATCCCGACCGCGGGTTCTTCGGCGGGTATTATTTCCAGACGCTCCATCTCGGACCGTCGTTCATGGGCGCTTTCGTTGACCCCGGCGCGTGGGGGCGTGGTTTCGCGGACGACATGGAAGGCTATGAGAACATGGCCGGAATGTGGATCGTGGGCGAGGACATGCCGCAGGAAGGGAACGGCGTCACGCTCCACGAATCCGAGAAGGATCAGCACGGGATGCCGATCCCGAACGTCCACTTCGACGACCATCCGAACGACGTGGCGATGCGGAACCACGCATACGAGCACGGCTCCGCGATATACGACTCGCTCGGCGCGCGGAAGACCATCCACACCCCGCCGTATCCCGCGACCCACAACCTCGGGACGTGCCGCATGAGCGAGAAGGCGGAGGACGGTGTCGTGAACAAGTGGGGACAGGCGCACGATGTCTCGAACCTCTTCATCTCCGACGGAAGCCAGATGACGACCGGAGCGGCCGCCAATCCGACGCTCACGATCACGTCCCTCGCCATCCGCCAGGCCGACTACATCGCCGAGCAAATGAAGGCCGGACAAATCTAGGAAAGAAGAAAGCAAAAGGGGAAACCCCATAAACAATCGGCGACACGAAAGCCCCGGACGTCGCTCCGGGGCTTTCGCATGTCCGGCGGCTTTACGAGAAGAAAAACGACCCGGCGCAGGGAGGACGTTGGCGCCGGGTCGAAGGAGTTGGAGAGATTAAGCTATCTGGCTGCGATGCGGAAAGTCGCCGACCTTTCTTTAGCGTTTCCTGCGGACTGCGAAGATTCCCGCCGCGAAGATCGCCGCCGCCCCGAGAAGAACCGGGGCGGCGAGAAGGCCGCCGGTCGTCGGCAGGATGTCTATCGGGCCTTCCGCGTCGGAGACGGGTGGCGGCTCGCATCCCGAGGCCGGGACTCCGCCATCGCCGTTGTCGTCGGTTCCGTCATCGCTGTTAGCGTCATCGCCTTTGTCGTTTGTTCCGCTGTCGTCTCCGCTGCCGGGATCGCCGCTTGAGTAGTCGCATTCGGGTGGGGTTGTGGGGGGCGGGTCGTATTGGGAGTTGAATGGCGCTTCCTGTGCATGGGCGGCGGAGACCCACATCAAGCACGCCACAAGCGCGAGAATGAGTGGGAACACACGTCTGCCATAAACCATGTTGCTTGACATTCCGAGAGACTTGTCCATCCTCATCACTTCCTTTTTGCGACTTTCGCGTTGAAGCCATTCTAACCGTACCGCTTTCCGCTTGTCTCACGAAAATCAAGCAAGCACACGCAAAGAGAACGAAAGTGCGCTCCGGTATTAAGCCGAAACCTGCACGAAAGTATTAGGTTGTGTTAACGTGTGGCTATGGCAAATAGAAACCGCCATCGCGAAGCAAGGTTTGCCGTTGTCGGATGGGGAATATTAGGAGAGTTGTATTGATGCAAAGTGTGGCAGGGAGCCGGGAAAAGCAGATTGGTTTGGTTTGGCTTCACTGTCCGTATCCGGTTCTCGCGCGGGGTTTGATCGGGGTCGTTTCGTCCGAGGCGGAGGTTCACCATAGCGAGAAGCCCCCCGAGTCGGGTTCTCCGGCGTGCGTCCTCGTTTGCTCGGACAGCGAAGAGGACACCGAGCGCGTGGTGCGGAATGCCCGCTCCCAAGCCCCCGGCTCTCCGGTCATCGTGTTCGGGCTTTCGAGCGATCTCGCTTTGGTGAGGGCGGCGCTGCGGGCCGGGGCGCGCGGGTTCGTCCATTCCGCGATGGAGCCGTCGCAGATCGTGCGCGCTCTCTCGGTGGCTACGCAAGGCGAAGTCGTCATACCGAGGGGCCTTCTCAAAGACCTCGTCGCGGACGAGGCCCCCGTGGATCTCAGCGTTCTCACCCCGAGGCAGCTCGAGATCCTCGGCCTCGTCGTCGAGGGAAAGACGAACGCCCAAATCGGCCGCGAACTGTACTTGTCCGAGTCAACGATAAAGCAGCATTTGCGAGCCGCTTTCAAAGGGCTTCGTGTCAGCAACCGCACCGAAGCCGCGAGACTCCTCCGAGGCCAAATCTAGCCGAGCGGACGAATCACGAGGGATCCGGCCAGCCTCCTCCCAGCCGCGCATTTCAGCGTTCTGTTTTCGCGACGGGCGAAGTGTGATGTCGGCGGAGCTTATGAAGTGCGGCTCACCCCATCGGCTAAGTTTCGTTCGACGCCCGCACTCCGTCTCCGGCAGTATTTCCTGAAGCCGGAACATGATGTCCGCGTCTCGCATGATCGATATCTCCGCAATCCGCTGTGTGCCGTATCAAAGGATGAACGTTGCGCTGTGTCATACCAAGCCCGGGTTAATGCTTCGCGGCTCCTTTCGTCCATGGGGTCGTGAGCCGCGCCGCTTCGTGAGGTCGGGAAATACGACTCACGAATCCGCCAACCGAATACCGGACTCTTCCCCCGGACTCCGCATCGGGCGGAATTTCCTATGCGGATGCCGCGTCATAGTGGGGTTCATGAAGGTGACTCCGCGGCATCGGGGAGGTCGTGTCGGCGAAATCCTCGCGGAACCCGCCATCAGTCGGAGGACGCTCCGCTCTCGCCGGACTCTTCGGGGGTTTGCGCTTCGGTCCGGGCGGCGTTTTCCTGGAGCGCGGGGTCGAGCGGATTAAGTTGGAGGGATCTTTGGTAAAGCTCCGCCGCCCTCTCGTCTTGCCCGATTTGCTCGTAAAGCCCGCCGAGAACCGAGTACGGCGCGTAATGCTCCGGATTTAGCTGGATGGCGAGCGCGTACGACTGAGTGGCCCGCGGCACGTCCCCGATCCGGAGCGCGAGATCCCCTTCCCGGCGGGCGAGTTCGGGGTCGAGCGGGTTCATCGCCTGGGCGAATTCCAGCGTCCTCAAAGCGACCCATGGATTGTCTTCGTTTTGGGCGCTTTCCTTGAAAACGTGGGCGGCGTACAGCGGGGTGATGGTGGCGAAAGCGAGGACGGCGAGTCCGACTCCGGCGAGTTTGAGCGGGCGGTCCGAGGGCGCGAAAGCGTCCTCGCCGCCGCGGAGGCGCCTCCACGGAGCCACGAGCATCGCGAGGTAAAGGATCGCGGGCAGCGTCACCGCCGGAATCTGCCAGAACCACTCCGCACTCGAGTGGACGAACCAATACGTGATCGCCGCGAGCATCGCGCCGACGTGCGCCTTCCCCTCTGAGTTGAGATTGCGGAACCTCTCGCGCAGCCCGGCCGCCACACACACCCCGAGGAACCCGAAGAAGAGCATCCCGCCGACGACGCCGCGCTCGGCGAGGGCTTCGAGCGGCAGCGAGTGCGGCTGGCGGAGCGTCCCGAAGTCCGCCTCTCTTTCCTGATAGTACGTCGCCTCGTAATTGTGGGAGCCGACCCCGAGGATGGGATTCTCGGTGAAGTCCTCCCATGCGACTTGCCAAAGTGTGAAGCGGTCCGAGCCTCCCGCCGAGAGGTATCGGCTCTCCTCCACGCCTGTTTGATCGTTCTCGATGAACGCCCTCGCGGTTTCCTGCCCCCACGACACCGGATTCCCCACCCTCTCGGCGAAGGTGAAGGCTCCCGCCGTCGCGAGCGGCACTATGCACGCCGCCGCGAGGATGAGGCCAGCCCGCCCGGCGTTCGCGCTCCTTCCGAGGCGGCGGTCGAGAATGCCCCATATGAGGCCGTACGCGCCGGCTCCGAGCGTGGTCAGCCAAATGAGCGCGGTGACGTCTTCGAGGGCGGCTCTCGGGTCGCCGCCTGCGAGGAATTCCTGATAGACCTCGTTAAGGTCGGGGAAGGCGACGATCAAGGCCAGAATGATCGGCGCGAGGGCGAAGAAGCCCCGAACCCTTTGCCCCGAGAACAGGAAATACACCGGAAGCGAGAGGGCCATCGCGACCATCGCCCCCCTCGACTGCGCCAGCACGGCGACCTCGGCTCCGAACACCGCCCCGGCGAGGGCGACGGCCCGCACCGCCGGATGTATCCTCCGCGTCCCGGCGACGTATATGCTCACCCAGAACGGCACGAGGAGGAAAGCCGCCTCGCCGTTGAAATACCCGACGGTTCCCATGAAGCGGTTGCTCACGAAATAGTCGTCGGTTCTTATGGGCAGGGTGAGGATCGTATAAATCGCCACGAGCCCCGGCCCGAACGCCGTCGCGGCGAGCGCCCACCGCCTCGAAGCCCCGAGCGCGACGAGGGTCGCGACGAGCCAGAATGCGATCAAATAGAGGAGCGTCTGCCCGGAGGCGACCCACGCATCCCCCCGGTTTGGCGACCACATCAAAGACAGGAAAGTCCATGCCGCGTAGCCGATGAACAGGCTCGTGGCGGCCACGCTCCACCACGAGCGCGCCCCGCCGAGGAAGCCCGCGAGCGCGACCGCGAGCAAACCCGCCGCCAATACGAGCGCGGCAAGCCCCCACCCGTCCACGTAATAGCCCCCGTAGTCGTAGCCCATCCAGGCTGTGATCATGGCGACCCCGACAAGACCCGCCGTGGCGAGACGCCGCCCGCCGACGACCCCGGCCAGCCCGATGAAGCCTTCGCGGACACGGTCTACGGACTTCGTTGTCGAACCTTTCTTGCTCATTTAGTTATTAACCTTACCAAACCGCCGTGCATTCAATGGATCCAGCGAACACGCTTCGTCCGGTTTACGCCGTGGCTTTGTTTGTCGGATCGGGGGATGATTTTCTTAAGCGCCCCGTCCGATTGTCCCGCGTGCCGGGCCTCCGTCGGAACGTTTCACATGATACGCCGGGAACCTCCGATATGGTAGAGTTTCCTGCATGACACAGGTGCTTACGGAGGAGTCCACCGTCGCGGCGGTGAAGGGGCGGGTTTCAAGCGATCTCGGCGGAGAGGTCGCGATACTCAACCTCGAAGCCGGGATGTATTACGGCCTCGACGACGTGGGCGCGAGGATATGGGAGCTGGCGCAGGAGCCGGCCACGGTCAAGAGCCTCCAGGCGAGGATCCTCGAAGAGTACGACGTCGAACCCGAGCGGGGCAGGCGCGAGGTCTTCGAGTTGCTCCGGGAACTCGTCGAGGAAGGGCTCCTTGAGATCCGCGGCTAGGCTCCTCCGCAAGTTCCTCGCCCTCCCCCCGCGAAAGCAAGCCGTTCTGATTCAAGCCGCGATCCTTCTCGCCTCCGTCCGCATTTCCCTTAAAACAATGCCCTTCCAGAAAGCGCGCTCCCTCGTGGATCGCATCTCCGAATCCTCCGGGAGCGCGAATAAACCCGAAGCCGTCGAGGACATAGTTTGGGCGGTGGACGTGCTCGGCAAGCGCATGCCCGGAAGCTGTCTGACGCAGGCGTTCGCCGCACGGATCCTCCTCGGGCGCCGGGGCGTGCCGACCCGGCTGCACATCGGAGCCGTCAAGGAGGAGGGAGGGAGGTTCCTCGCCCACGCCTGGCTCGAAAGCAACGGGCAAATCGTGATCGGGGGCCACGAACTCGAACGCTATACGCCCCTGGTCTCCCTGGAAAAGTGAACCGAACAGCGAATCACGCAGGCTTCCGTCCGAAGGCCCGCCCATGAGCGGCATCTCCGGCGTCGTCCACTTCGACGGAAGACCCGCCGAAAGGAAGACTCTGGAGGCGATGGCCGCCGCGGCCTCCCACCGAGGCCCCGACGGCATACGCCACCACGCATCCGGCCCCGCCGGACTCTCGCACCTCGCCCTCGACGTAACGCCCGAGGACGCCCGCGAGAGGCAGCCGCTCGCCGAGGACGATCTCGCCCTCGCAGCCGACGCCCGCGTGGACAACCGCGAGGAGCTCCTCCGCTCGCTCCGCCTCCCGAAGTCCTCGACGGACGCGGAGGTCGTCCTCGCGTCGTATGGGAGGTGGGGGGCGGAGAGCGCGGCTCATCTCGTGGGGGACTTCGCGTTCTGCGTGTGGGACGGGGGGAGGGGGCGTTTGTACGCGGCGAGGGACGCGATGGGGATGCGCTCGCTGTATTACCGGAGCGAGGGGGGCCGGTTTCTGTTCGGGACGGAGGCGAAGCAAATCCTTGCGGCACCGGGGGTGCCGAGGAGGATCTTCGAGCCCGCCGTCGGGGCGCATCTCGCGGGGCCGTATGGTTTGCCGGAGTGGAGTTTCTACGAGGGCATATCGCAGCTCGCGCCGGCCCACGCGCTCGTGGCGGATGCGGATGGGGTTCGAGTGTGGAGATACTGGGAGCCGGACGCCGACCTTCGCATCGAGTATTCGAGTGAAGAGGAGTACGCGGAGCATTTCCTCGAAGTGTTCACGGAATCGGTGCGGGCGAGGATGCGGAGCGCGAAGCCGGTCGGGCTATTCCTTAGCGGGGGGATGGACTCGGGGAGCGTCGCTTCGGTGGCGGGGAGGATGGCGCGGCTCGGAGGGTCGCCGGCCCCCTCGTTCCGGGCGTATTCGTGGGCGTTCGAGGAGCTTGCCGACTCGGATGAGCGGCACATAAGCGAGGGCATAGCCCGGCATTACGGGTTCCGCGCGGTGGATGTTCCCGCCGACGACATGTGGCCGTTGAAAGGGTATCCGGATCACGGTCCGGACGCGGACTCGCCGCTCATATGGGTCTACGAGCCGTTGCACGAACGGACGCTCTCGATGGCCCGCTCCGACGGCGTGGGCATCATGATGTCCGGCGACCGGGGGGACGAGATGGTCGGCGACTGGGTCTTCGACCATCCGGGCCTCCTTCGGGCGAGACGGTTTATGACGCTGTACGAAGAACTCCGCGCGCACGGCCGCATGAACGGCGTCTCCACGAGAGCGGCGTTCGTGAATTATCTCCTCAAACCCGCGCTCGACGAGATGTGGCCCGACGGTATGGGCTTCGCGAAAAGAGTCCGGAGGAGCTTCGGGGGGAGTCGAATCCCCGCCGCGTATCCCGACTGGGTGAGGCCCGAGTTCGCCCGGCGAATAGACCTCGAAGGCATCATCGCGGAGAGCGAGCCTCGGACGACGATGAGCGGTCATGCGCGGCGAATCCGGTATGGCCGGATCTTCTCGTACGCCATTGCGCGGCTGCTTTCGGTCAACGAGCGGACGTGGAGCCGCTTCGGACTCTCTTTCGCCGACCCGTTCAGCGACCGGAGGCTCGCCGAGTTCGTCCTCGCCGTCCCGCAGTGGCGGGTTCAAAGCGCGCGCCGTCCGAAGCGCGTGGCCCGCCTCGCCATGCGCGGCGTCATGCCCGAGGAAAGCCTTCGGACGGCGGGCAAGATCATCCCCGAGTCCCTCTTCGACCGCGGATTCAAAGACCGGGCGAGAGACACCGTCCTCGATCTGACGACGAACTCCGAGGCCGCCGCCCGCGGATACCTCGACGAAAAAGCCTTCCACGCCCACTACGACGCCTTCCTCCGCGGCGAACCCACGATAGATTTCTGGTGGCCGGTAAACCTCGAAATGTGGCTCCGACATCATTGGAGCTGAAATTTACCGTAACTTTGGGATCGAAATGCACACTTTGGTGCGCGTACTTTAGTGTGAGAAAAGGATTAATACGTTTTTGCACGTTCGGATGCTTAAAGTGCCATAAGCCTTCAACGTTTCGATGAACCATGATACATTCGAATCGGTTACAAAAGGAGCGGTTCGGAAGTTCAAGCGGACGGACGGCCACGACAGCGAAGGAGGAAGCGATGGAGAAGAAAGCGTACACCCCCCCGAAGCTCAACAAGTGGGGAACGGTCGCCGATCTGACGAAGACCGGAAACACCATGCCCGGAACAGACGGCAAGGGCGGAAGCGCGGCGAGCACGGGCGGATAAGCGCAGAAAAGCTCGGCAAGAAGCCCCCGGAGGTTCTCTCCTCCGGGGGCTTCTCGCGCTGTTATAATTTTCGCGCTGAATCACGGTTCTCGGAGAGGTGGGGTTCCGGTATGCGAACATCGGATCGAAGTCTTCTCGTGTCCGCTTTGAAAACGGGTTTCGACGCGCCGTATGGAATCACTGTGGATCGGGGAAATCGTGAGGATCGGGAGTCCGATCGGGACACCGCGACGACTCCTTTGCTTTCCCTCGCCTCGGCCCTCTCCGCGAGTTCGCAGTGGAGAGAGATGCCGCACGCGACGCTAGTCGTCCGGAGTTCGCCGGAGTCGGTTCTCGGGGTCATGGGGTATTTCGACGAAGCCGGGAGGGCGAGGCTCGAAGGGCTTCGCTGGCAACTCGACAATGTTCTTCCGCGCCTTCGATACGTCGGATACGAAGAGGCCGAGCGCGAGTCGGAGCGGCTCGCGGAGCGGCTCGTGGAGAGGTTCGGGCGCGAAGAACTCGAAGGTTTCCACTTCGCCGCCATGCCGCGCGGCGGGTTCATCGTGCTTGGCATGCTCGCGTACGCGCTCGGGCTTCGGCGCGGGCAGCTCGAGCCGGGGCCGCCCGACTCCCCGGTCGTCCTCGTGGACGACTGCGCCGTCTCCGGCGTTCGCTTCGGGGAGTGGATGTCGCGCTCGAAGAGCGAGAAGGTCGTCTTCGCCCACCTTTATTCCGCCCCGGAGCTTCGAGAGGCCATCGAGGAGAAAGAGGGGAGGGTCGCATGCGTCGCCGCCCGCGACCTCGAAGACCACGCGCCGGGCATCCACGGCGAGGGATATACCGCGTGGCGGGAGCGGTGGCTGGCGAGGATGGACTACGGCGGGTATTGGGTCGGCCATCCCGACCACGTGTGCTTCGCGTGGAACGAGCCGGACACGAGCATATGGAACCCGGTAACCGAAAAAGAGGAGGCCGGGTGGCGCCTCGTCCCGCCGGAGCTTTGCCTCAAAAACCGCCCGGAGCCGGCGGAGGGTCATGCCCCGATCCAGTTTCAGCCCGAGGGGAAAGGGCCGATCCGGCCATCGTCGCGCGTCCTCTTCGGGGAACTCGAAGGGGGGGTTGTGATCGGCGACCTCGAAGGCGGGGAGTGCTTCGGCCTCGACGGCGTGGGGGCCGATATGTGGCGATGTATCGTAGAATTCGGTGATCGAGAAAGAGCGGGGGATGAAATCCTGAAAGCATACGACGTGGACGAGGTGACTTTGAGAGGGGATCTCGACGGTTTCGTGGACGAACTGATTTCTCGGGGCATTCTGGAGGAGCGTGGCTGAGCCGAACTCCGGTGCGGACGCGAGCGCGGACGCCGGTGGCGGCATGCCTCTTTACGGCCTCTTCGGCGTGACGCTCGCGAGCGGCTTCCCGTTCAAAAGCAACCTCCCCGAAGCGTCCGGGGAGCCGGACGTCGTCTTCGAGGTGTCCGGGGCGGCTCCGGTGGAGGATGGCGGCCTCGAGCTCGTATACGCCGCCGAGCCGTACTTCGAGGATGGCCGGAGCCTCACGTATGTATACCGGGGCGAGGGATGCCATTTGCTCCGCTTCACCGAGGTCGCCGACTATTATCTGTGGGACGACCGGATCGTCTGCCACCTCCTCGAAGCGAAGTACGAATACATCGTCGAGATATACCTCCTCGGACATGCGTTCTCACTCTGGCTCGAGCTTCGTGGGATGCCCGCGCTCCACGCCTCGGCGGTCGTCTC
>Ga0136627_1000620_pt1 | contig 13598 bp, 13 predicted proteins | sample AntDrymUQ4892206_2_FD_104652 | JGI IMG/M metagenome (GOLD analysis project Ga0136627, IMG submission 104652) | Polar desert sand microbial communities from Dry Valleys, Antarctica - metaG UQ489 (22.06) | ecosystem: Environmental > Terrestrial > Soil > Desert | place: Antarctica: Dry Valley... | reverse complement strand
TGTGGGCTGTAACCGTATGAGAGACTTGAGCAGCAGCTCCTCAAAGCGCGGGCAAACGGAGAACACTGGCCTCGGGGAGAAAGATCGCTGCGCGCTCACGGAGCGGCTCGTGGAGCGAATACCTGCCGTCACCTACGTGATGAAGGTCGGCGAGCCTTCTGTCACCGTTTACTGCAGCCCGCAGATCGAGGCCATGCTTGGCTACCCGCCAGAAGTCTTCGAGAAGGATCCTACGCACTGGGTCAAGGTGCTGCACCCCGACGATCGGGAGCGCATCCTGGCCAAAGACGCCCGAGCCGGCTCGACGGGGGAGCCTTTCGACGCGGTATACCGTTGCGTGGCGCGCGACGGCCGGACGGTCTGGATCCACGACAAGGCCGTGGTCACGCGGGATGAGGAGGGCCTGCCGCGGTTCCGAGAGGGCGTCATGTTCGACTTCACCAGGCGCAAATCTTTCGAGAAGCAGCTCGAGCACCTGGCGTTCCACGACCCCCTGACCGATCTGCCAAACCGGACGCTGTTCATGGACCGCCTCGGTCACGCCCTGACCCGCACGGACCGGCGCGGGAAAACAGTGGCGATCCTGTTCGTGGATCTCGACGACTTCAAACGCGTCAACGATTCCCTTGGCCACAGCGCCGGGGACCGGTTGTTGGTCGCGATCGCCAACAGGCTCCGGAATTGCATCAGGCCAGAGGATACGGTCGCGCGCCTGGGCGGGGACGAGTTCGCCTTGATACTCGAGGACGTCGCGGGTGCGAGGGACGCCACACTCGCGGCCGAACGGATCGTGGACCAGATGCGACCGCCTTTTACCCTGGAGGGGCGCGAGGTCTACGCCGGCGCCAGCGTCGGAATCGCCCTCGGCGCCTCCGCCGAGGACCGGCCCGGTGATCTGCTCAGGAACGCCGATCTGGCCCTGTACAACGCGAAGCGCAAGGGCAAGGCCCGCTACGAGGTGTCCGACGGGACCGCAAGAGAGCGCCAGGCGCCGGAGGAAGATTTGCGCCGGGCCCTAGTGCGCGGCGAGTTCACGGTTCACTACCAGCCGAAGGTAATGCTCGAGACCGGGGTCCTGGCCGGGGCGGAGGCGCTCGTGCGCTGGCGACATCCCGAACGCGGCCTCCTCGCGGCCGAGCGCTTCATGGCGCTTGCCGAAAGATCCGGCCTGATCGTGCCCATCGGACGGTGGGTGCTAAGGGAGGCCTGTAAGCAAGCGGTCACCTGGCAGAAACTCTACCCACGTTCTCCTCTTACGACGAGCGTGAACCTCTCCGCCCAGCAGCTACGACAGCCGGGGTTCGTGGCTGAGGTCGCGAAGATCCTGAGGGAGACCGGGCTCGATCCGGCGAGGCTCGTTCTGGAGGTAACCGAGCGGGTCGCGATGGACGGCGAAGAGTTGGCTACGCTCAGCGAACTCAAAGGCTTGGGACTACAACTTGAGGTCGAAGAGTTCGGGACCGGCTATTTCTCGCTCACCTACCTGGAGCGCCTGCCAGTGGATTCGCTGAAGGTCGACTGCTCGACTACCTGGGGATTAGGACAAGTCGGGAAAGGAGAGATCATCGCGTCGGCGACCGCCAGCCTGGCGCACACCCTGGGTTGGGAGGCCGTAGCCGAGCGTGTGGAGACCGGAGAGCAACTCGCTCGCCTACGCGAACTAGGTTTCGACCGAGCCCAGGGACTTTATCTTGCGGGATCCTTGCCGAGCGAGGAGGTCTCGGCGCTCCTGGCCGCCGGCGCACCCGCGTAGGGCCCGAAGAACCCCAAAGATGCCGAGCTGGTGGCGGGCGCCATCGCCTTCACCAACGAGGCGTGGAGGGGTTTCGCTCGGACCAACGGGGACGACCCGGCGAAGGTATCCGAAGGGACGAACTACCTGGAGGCCTGCGACGCGGCCACGGGCCCAGACTCCGAGTCGGCGGCCGCCTTCGCTGCGGGGATAAGGGAGGTGCTCTGCGGCCGGAGGACGAGCTTCGAGCTAGAGCACCCGTGCCACGCCCCGAGAGGCGACGTTGGTTCGTGGGGAGGGTGACGCGGCTGCCGGGGTCGGCGACGCCGCGGGCGATGGTCGCCCACGAGGAGGTCACCGACCGAAAGCGCTACGAGGAGGAGCGCGAGCGCCGTCGCCTGCACGACAGCATGACGACCTCCGAGCTCAGGGAGGTCAAGTCCAACCTGCTCGACAACGACGAGGACCCCGGCCAGAACCTCGACCGGGCGACCATGACGCTACTCTCCGTCGAGGTCTCCCCGAACGCCACCAACGGCCTCGCGGCGGCCAACGCCACGACCTCCCTGCTGACGGCCGGCGGCAGCGTCTCCATCGACGACCTTCTCGATGGCAACGTCACCTACAAGCCCAACCGCTGGTTCGTCGACATCGACGCCTTCCGCTACGAGGTTTGCGATGACGACGGGGACTGCTCCCGGGCCAACGTGGACGTCGAGGTCGGCCCCGTGGACTGCACCCCGGACGGCGTCATCCTGGGCACCGAGCGGGCCGACGTCCTTCGCGGCACGCCTGGCGACGACGTGATCTGCGCCCTCGGCGGCAACGACCGCATCTACGCCGGCGACGGCGACGACCTCCTGGTCGGGGGTGCCGGGTGGGACCGGATGTGGGCCGAGACCGGCAACGACGTGATGCGCGGCGGCGAGAACACCGACGCCATGGACGCCGGACTTGGCGATGACTACCTCTCCGGCGACGGCGGCAGGGACATCATGATGGGCCGCGGCGGCACAGACTTCCTGGAGATGAAGGACGGTTCAGCGGGCGACGCCGGCAACGGCGGCGGCGGAACCGACACCTGCTCCAGGGACCCGGGGGACAAGGCCGTGAGTTGCGAACGACAGTAGGCGCGAGGCCCGAGGGGAGCCGAAGATCCCCTAAGAGCAGCGGACGCGGAGGCCCGCCGGGGGTTCGCCCCCGGCGGGCGGGGATAAAGAAGGACCACAGACCAGGCGAAAGGGGATCGGCATGAGGACGAAGGCGACGAGGAGAAGGGCGGCGCTGATACTGGCCACGACGGGGACGATGCTCCTGCTGGCCTGCGGGCTCGCCCTGGCGGCGCAGGTCATCTCCTGCCAGCCGGGCAAGGCCTGCAACGGCACCGCGAAGTCCGACACCATGCGGGGCTCCAGGGCCGACGACAGGATGTCCGGCCGCGGCAATCGGGACGTCATGAAGGGCAACATGGGCTCCGATAAGATGAGCGGCGGGCAGGGTGCCGACCGGATGAGCGGTGGGTACGTCATGGACAAGCTTGACGGTGGGACTGGCAACGACTTCCTGAACGGCGGGCACGCCAACGACACGATTACCGGCGGTACCGGCTCCGACACCATAAACGGCGGCCCCGGCAACGACACCGTCTTCGCCGCCGACGGGGAGCTCGACTCCATAAGCTGCGGCCTCGGTGAGGACGACGTCGCCTTCGTCGATCAGGCCGACCTCGACGCCGAGGGTACCAACATGCAGGACTTTATACGCCTCACGAGCTGCGAGACGATAAACGAGCCCGTTATCGAGGAGTCGCCGGTCGAGACGGCCTCCGCCCGGTAGGGGCGACGCCCGCCTTCGGGCCAGGACGAAGAGAGGGGGCCGGTTCTTACGAGAGCCGGCCCCCTGCTATTGCCGGGAATTCCCGTCTACGCACGCTGGAGCGGGGACTCGTTGAGGCCAAGCCAGTAGAGCTTCAGTTGCCCGACGACCTCGAGGAACTGCTCGAAGTCCACGGGTTTGCGGACGTAGGAGTTGGCGCCCAGGCCGTAACCCTCAAGCACGTCCCGGCGCTCCCTGGAGGAGGTCAAGATCACCACGGGCAACAGGCGCGTGCGCTCGTCGGCGCGCACGCGTTCGAGGACCTCGAAGCCGTTCAGCCGCGGCAGCTTGAGGTCTAGCAGGATCAGGCGCGGCATCGTATCCTCTGGACAGCCCGCCGAGAACAGGTATTCGAGCGCCTCGACCCCGTCGCGGGCCACGACCACCTCGCCGGCCATGCCGTGCTTCGCCAGCGCCCGCAGCATCAGGAGCTCGTCGTCGGGGTTGTCCTCGACCAGCAGTATCGCCCGCTCTTTCATCCCTCTCCGGTCCAGCCGCGATGCGCCACGATTTCCTCGGCTTCCCTGTGCCTGATCTGGTCGGCACAATATATTCTCCCGGGTGCCGCGACGCATCCCGCAAAAGGGTGATCTTGGCCGTCCGAGCTGTCGGATTTCCCGGGGCCTGATAGTGGAGAAGCGGGCCGACAAAGGAGGGGGAATAGGCGTCGGCCCGGCTCTAATAAGGGGCCGGGCCCAAGGAGGGGGAAAGGGCTCCGACCGCTTAATCGGGAGTATCCTACGCGCGACGGTGGTCCCGCATCCCCCAAATGAGTGATTTTTTCCTAGCTACCATTTGCCCCGAACTGGTGCTGTCAATAGAATGGGCATACCTTTCCGATGGACGCGACGTTGCTCATCTCGCCCAGGCGGCTCCCCGGGGCGGGTGCCTAGATGGGTGCCCCGCTCAGGGTACTGCTCGTGGAGGATTCGGAGAACGACGCTCTGTTGCTCCTCAGGCAGCTCAAGCGCGGCGGCTACGAGCCGTCCTCCAGGCGGGTGGACAACGCCGGAGAGATGGCGGCAGCACTCGAAGATCAGGCCTGGGATCTCGTCATCTCCGACCACTCCATGCCGTCCTTCAACTCGCTGGCGGCGCTTGACCTCGTGCGGGGCAAAGGCTTCGTGGACTTGCCTTTCATCATCGTGAGCGGCCGGATCGGCGAGGACGCGGCGGTCTCGGCCATGAAGGCGGGCGCCCACGACTACCTCATGAAGGATAACCTCGCGCGCCTCAACTCCGCCATAGAGCGGGAGCTCAGGGAGGCCGAGGTCCGCAGGCGCCGCCGCGAGGCGGAGGCGGCGCTGCGCGACTCCGAGACACGCTTCCGATTGATGATCGAGCAGTCCCCCCTGAGCATCCAGATCCTCTCCCCCGAAGGCCGGACGTTGCGGGTCAACCGCTCATGGGAGGAGCTATGGGGCGTCACGCTCGAGAAGATCCCGGGCTACAACGTGCTGCAAGACCCTCAACTCCTCGAGAAGGGCTTGATGCCCTACATCGAACGCGGGTTCGCCGGGGAGGCGACGGTGATCCCGCCGGTCCAGTACGAGCCGGAGGCGTCCATACCGGATATAAGCGAGGTCGCCTACCGCTGGGTACGGGCTTTCATCTACCCCGTCAAGTCCGCGGACGGGAGCATCCAGGAAGTGGTGCTCATCCACGAGGACATTACGGAGCGCCTGAAGGCGGAGGAGGACCGCTGGCGGGCCGAGGAGAACTACCGTTCCATCTTCGAGAACGCCGTGGAGGGCATCTTCCAGACCACCGCCGAAGGCGAGTTTGTGACGGCCAATCCCGCCCTGGCGCGCATGTACGGCTACGCCTCCCCGGAGGATTTGCTGGAGAAGGTCAGCAACATAGGCGACCAGATCTACGCCGACCCCGGCCGTCGGGGGGATTTTATCCGCCTCGCCCGGCGCGACGGCCTCGTGCAGGATTTCGAGATGCGGGTCAGCCGCGGGGACGGGAAGACGGCCTGGACCTCCGTGAACGCCCGCGCCGTCCGCGACGGGGCGGGGGCCGTCGCCGGCTTCGAGGGCTTCGTCAAGGACGTCACCGAGCAGAAGCGTGCCGAGGAGGCCCTGGGAGAGATCCGGGCGGCCGAGCGCCGCCGCATCGCCCGCGAGCTGCACGACGTCGTGTTGCAGGACCTCACCTACGCCCTCCAGTCCCTGCAGGTCATCCCAAGGATGCCGGAGGGTGCCGACCGCGACGGGGAGGCGAGGCGCCAGGTGGAGGCCCTCAAGCGTTCTGTGGCCGGGATCAGGGACGCCATCTACGACCTGCGCCTGGAGGGCGCGGCGGAGCAGACCCTCGCCCGCTCCCTGGAGTCCATCGTGGGGCTGAGCCGCCAGCTCTCGCCGGGGTGCGCTTTCGAGTTGTCCTTCGGGAACGGCTTCCCGAAGGACGGGCGTGGGCCGCTGGCGGTCGAGGTCGCGCGCATAGTCCAGGAGGCACTCGCCAACGTCAGGCGGCACTCCGGCGCCGGACACGCCGCGGTGCGCCTCTCGGCGCGGGACGGCGAGGCGCTTGTGGAGGTCCGGGACGACGGTCGGGGCCTCGCCCCGGGCACGGCCGCCGGGATGGGGCTCACGGGCATGCGCGAACGGGCCGCGGCCCTCGGTGGTGAGATCGAGGTGGAGGGCTCCGCCGGGTCCGGGACGCGGGTCTCGCTGCGGGTGCCGCTGGCGGTCCTGTCGGGCGGGGAGGAGGTAAAACGCGCGGACGCTTGAAAGCCGGTGCCCCGCGTCCTCGATACTGTTATATTCTTCCCGTCCGGGGAAGCCGCAGGCAGGTTTGCGAAAGGAATTAGATGCAGCGGATCTTGCTCGTAGAGGACCACGCCTCGTTCCGTCAGACCCTCGCGTACATCTTCAACGGTGAGCCGGACTTCGAGGTGGTCGCCCAGGCCGGGTCTCTCGCCGAGGCCCGGCGGGTGGCGGTCGGCGTCGGCGCCGACCTCGGGATCATAGACCTCACGCTTCCTGACGGGGAGGGCATGGACCTGATCCGGGAGCTGCGCGAGGCGAACGGTGAGTTCGCCGCCCTGATCCTGACCGCCAGCCTGGACAAGACCGAGCACGCCCGCGCGGTCGAGGCGGGGGCGGCGGGCGTCCTCCACAAGTCCGCCGACGTGGACGAGATCCTGGACGCCGTCCGGCGCCTGGCTGCCGGCGAGACCCTCCTCTCCCAGCAAGAGATCGTCGAGCTTCTCCGCCTCGCCGGCCAGGCCCGCGAAGAAGAGCGCGAGGCCCAGGGGAGCATAGGCCAGATCACACCCCGCGAACGCGAGGTCCTCCAGACCCTCGCCGAGGGCCTCTCCAACAAGGAGATAGCCGCACGCCTCCACATGAGCGTGGACACCGAACGCACCCACATGATGAACATATTGAACAAGCTCGGCGTCCACTCGCGACTGCAGGCCCTGATCTTCGCCGCCCGCCACGGCCTGGTGGAGTTGAAGTAGGCTTCAGGCGTCAGGTTTTAGGCATCAGGTAAAGCCGGCCCACGGCTCTTACAACAGTTCCCCTTCGCAGACGTACTCGGCGGGGCCTGTCATGTAGACGGGCTCTGCTTCGCCGTCCCAGTCTATCCGGACGATGCCGCCGTCGAGATGCACGTTTACGGGGGTTTCGGCCAGGCCTGCGCTGAGCACCGCTACCGCCGTTGCGCAGGAGCCGGAGCCGGAGGCGAGGGTCTCGCCGGCGCCGCGCTCCCAGATCCTCATGCGTACTTCGTGCCTGCTCCGGACGTGGACGAACTCGGCGTTCGTCCTCTGCGGGAAGAGCGGGTCGTTCTCTATCGGCGGGCCGACGGCGCGGAGGTCCAGCGATTCGAGCTCCTCTGCGTCTTGCAGGAACGCGACGGCGTGGGGGTTGCCCATGGAGACGCGGAGCAGGCGGAAGCCGCCTGCCTCGACCTCCGTGTCGAGCTCCGGCGGGCCCATGTCCACCCGCGAGGAGCCGTCCCGGGAGAGCAGCACTTTCTTTACGCCGGCTCCGGTCGCGACGGTCAGGGCGTCGCGCTCCACCAGCTCGTAGTCTCTGGCGTAGCGGGCCAGGCAGCGCAGGCCGTTGCCGCACATCTCAGAGTACGAGCCGTCGGAGTTCAGGTAGACCATCTCAAGGTCGGCGTCGGGGGTTGGGGCGGGCACGAGGATGCCGTCGGCACCCATCCCGAAGTGCCGGTCGCAGGAGCGGCGGGCGAGCGCGGGCAGGTCGATGCCTTCGACCTCGCCGGGGTCGAAGATCAGGAAATCGTTGCCCGCCCCGTGCATCTTCGTAAAGCGCATAATCCCAAAGATTCTAATGGCCCGTCGCCACGAGGACCAGTCAGACGACAAGCGCAGAAAACCCTTGGGAAACGGCCCATCCTCCCGTATCTTTCGTGGGTGAAAAAAGAACACGTCTATCGCAGGAGGAGGATCGGGGCCCTGTTCGTCGCGGCCGTGCTCGGTTTCGCCCTCTACGCGGGCGGCGGGGCCGGCGCCGAGCCGCCCACCGTGCTCTACACCGTGGAGCCCGGCGACACCCTCTGGTCCGTCGCGACCGAACGCTACCCGCCGTCCGAGGACCCGCGGGTGACGGTCGAGGTCATCAGGGACGCCAACGACCTCCCGGACGCCCGGATCTACCCCGGCGCGCGCCTGGAGTTGCCCGCGGCGGGCTGATCCCCCGTTTGAGGTTAAGGCCCACAGGGTAGGAACGCGGGTAACAAAAGCTCTTCGAAGGGAGCGTGACCGTGTATGGCCGGGATCGAGAAGAAAGCCAAGGAGGCCGTCGGGGGCAAGAAGTCGACCGGAGGCAAGAAAAAGTCTGGCGGATCGCCGGGGAAGAAAGCCGCGAAGTCCGCGAAGCGTCTTCTGCAGTAGGAGAACACGGGCGAGATTACGTGAGGCCGGGGCGTTTTGCCCCGGCCTTTGCCTTGCCCGCCGGGCGTCTTACTCGGAGGAGGAGCACCGTGGAGGGACGCGGAGAGGTCTGCCTGGCCGAGGAGGCCGGACGCCTGCGGCGCTCCGGCCTTGGGGTCGATGAGGTGGCACGCCGCATGGGCGTGGACGCGGCCTGGGTCGAGACCGTGGTCAGCGCGAACGAAGGGAACGAGGAGCCCGCGCCGGAGAAGGGTTGAAGGTTCCACGAACGTTCCGTCGATAGGGTGATTCACGGATCGCCCCTACCGTCGGGGGATCGCTGGGTGGTATGGCGTGGTTATCTGCGGACGGGACGATGGGGTTCCGTATCGCAAGGCCCGTTCCGGAGCGTTTGCGAAGAGGCCGAATCTCTCCGTGGACCCCACGAGCCACCGATTCTATTCGGTTGCTGAAAGCTGCCCGCTTCTACCCTTCGACCCTTCCGCCGAGGTGCCTGGCGAGGAACTCTTCGGCTGCGGCGTAGAACTTGAGGCGGTTCTCGGGGCGGGCGAAGCCGTGGCCCTCGTCCTCGAAGAGCAGGTACTCGTGTTCTATGCCGCGTTCCTTCATGGCGGAGACTATCTGCTCGGACTCGGCTTGCTTGACGCGGGGGTCGTTCGCGCCCTGGGCTATGAGCAGGGGGATCTCGATCCTGTCCACGAAGAACAGCGGCGAGCGGCTCTTGAGGAAGTCCGGCTCGGTCTCCGGGTCGCCGACGCGCTCGGTGAAGGTGGCGATGAGCGGCTTCCAGTAGGGCGGGACGCTCTCTATGAGGGTGATGATGTTGGACGGACCCACGATGTCCACGGCACCCCGGAACAGGTCCGGGGTGAACGTGGCCCCGACGAGCGCCGCGTACCCGCCGTAGGAACCCCCGTAGATGGCGACGCGCTCCGGGTCGGCGACGCCGCGCTCTGTGGCCCACCCGACGGCGTCCACGAGGTCGTCGTGCATCCTGCCGCCCCACTCCCGGTTGCCGGCGTTGAGGAACTCCTTGCCGTAGCCGGTCGAGCCGCGGAAGTTGACCTGGAGGCACGCGTAGCCCCGGTTGGCGAACCACTGGGCCTCCGGGTCGTACCCCCAGCCGTCCCGCGCCCAAGGCCCGCCGTGGACGTTGAGGACCATCGGGAGATTCTCCGGCTCCGCGCCCGGCGGCAGCGTCATGTAGCCCTCGACCTCCAGCCCGTCGCGGGACGTGAAGGAGACGGGCTGCATCTTCGCCAAAGCGTAGTCAGCGAGGTCGGGCCTCGCGTCGAAGAGGTGCTCGCCCCGCCGGGCCTTCCGGTCGTAGGCGTAGTACGAGGCGCCGCCGTCGTCGGAGTCCACGGCGACGAGCCAGTTCTCGTCGGCCCGGTCGCGGCTGGTGACCGAGAAGTCGCCCCGGCCGAGGTTCTCGAGCGCCTCGAAGTCCTCGCGGATGGCGTTGTCGAGCACGATCCACTCGGTCCTCGCCCGCTGCACCGCCGTGGCCTGCGCCGCGTGGGTCTCCGGGTGGACCACCACCCCCGAGACGTCGTAGCGAGGATCCTCGACCAGCACCTCCGTCTCCCCGTTCGCCAGGTCCAGCAGGACGAGCCTGGCGGCGTTGGCCCCCCGCGAGTCGAGGAGGTACATCTTGCCGGCGTCTTCGGCGAAGCCGACCGGGCCGCTTGAGAGGGCGTCCTCCTTGTCCCAGCCGAGGAGTTTGCTCCAGTCCTCGCCTTCGCGCAATAGCAAGTCGAAGCCGCCCGCCGGCGTCGCGGCCATCGCGGCGCTGACCTCGAAATCCTTATCCGCGACCCAGCCGACGACGTTGCCGGGGTTCCTGGCCACAAGGTCGAGGTCGCCGGTGGAGAGGGTGAGGCGGTAAGCGTCGTGGAGCTCGGGGTTCTCGTGGTTGAGGGCGACGAGGAGCGCGTCGGGGAAGTGGCGATTCTTGTCCAGGATCTGGGCCTGCACGCCCTCGAACGGGGTGAGGTCCCTGTCCTCCTTCGTGGCCGGGTCCACGGCGTGGACGCGCCAGTTCTCGTCCCCGTCCTCGTCCTGGAGATAGACGACGTGCTCGTTGTCTTCCGCCCAGAAGAAGAGCCGGATGCCGCGCTTGCGGTCGTCGGTGACGGCCTCGAAGTCCCCGCCGTCGATAGGAGAGCCGACCGGGCCTACCCAGACGTTCAGGACGCCGTCCTTCGGGGCGAGGAAGGCCAGGCGCGTGCCGTCCGGGGAGAGGCGCGGGCCCACCCTGCTCGGGTTGCCGAAAAGGACTTCGCGGGGGATAAGGGACACGGACGGCGCCTCGGTCATGCGTTCCTCGCTCTCTCACAGGAAATGGTCCGAAAGAGTGTAACGCGAACGGAGAATCGGGCCGACGGCAGCCCGTACCGAACCCGGCCGGATCGTTTGTGGACGAGCCCGACGCCGCTGCCGTCCGACCGGGTTCGGTGTCAGCCGGAGGTGCTCGTGACACGGCCTCGCCGCCACAGCAGGAGCCCGACCGCGAGCGGGGGGAGGAGCCACCAGCAGAAGACGACGGCGGAGATAAACGCCGTGGCCGCCGCCTGGAGGACGCCCAGGGAGGCGTCCCAGGCCCGGGCCGCGACGGCGGAGGGGGACCAGGTCTGTTGGGGGGGCGCGGTCACCACGGGCTCCAGGTGCAAGATTATCTCGGAGGTGGCGGTGCGGCGTTCGAGGTATTGGATCCTGCCCTGCGCCTCCTCGATCTGGCCCCTGATGTCCGTCAGCTCCCGCTCGACGGTGAGCGTGTCTTCGACGCTTTCGGCCCTGTCGTAGAGCGCGAGGAGGCTCTCCTCGGCGGCGAGCAGGTTCCGCTCCCGGGACTCCAGGTCAACGAACTCTTCGGTCACGTCCTGGCCCTCCACGGTGTCCGTCGTGACCCGGTTCCCCAGGCCGCGCAGCTCGTCGAGCGCCGCCTCGAACTCACCGGACGGGACGGAGAGCACGAGTTCCGCCGAGACGGGACCAGACCCCGCGTAGACCCTGGAGCTCAGAACCTCTCCACCGAACCGCCCCGCGACCAGCCGCGCCTCTTCCGCGCTACCCCGGACGTCCTCGGACCTGATGCCGAGATCGGCGGTCTTGACGACCATGCGGTCGAAGACCTGTTCGGTGACCATCCCGGATTCCTGCACGACCGCCATCTCCGCCCCGCCGGCGGCCTCCTCCATCGACGGGCCCGGGGCCGCGTCCCCCACGCCCGCCTGCGACCCGCCTCCCCCGCCGCATCCCTGCAAAAAGAGGACCAGGAGCAAGAGCGCGCCTGCCGCGCCCGGCCCCGTCCGGCTCGTCCATCTCGTCTTCGCCACTCGTCCACCCCTTGTGCCGCCGTTATCCCCTGTACAACGGTGCGGGGCGCGAGGTTCCCGACTCAGGCGTTGTTACCCGACCCTCACCCAGCTGCGGCCGGCGTGTAGTGTGGCCCCTCTAGAGTTCCGATCACGGCAACCGGAGAGGTCGGGGGCGGAGACCGAAGGGGGTGGGGAATGGGGCGGATGGTTCGGGTTGTGGCTTCTGGGTCGAGCCCACGACCGCCCGAAAATCGAGCACTAACCAGCCCACAGAACGAGGGAGAGACCTCCGGAACCTTCAAGTCTGACGCCGGTGACGAGCAAGAAGGGCTTGAGCGTCTTCACCGCGCCGCCAGACGCCCGAGTTGTCTCTCGATCAGGGAGGCCTGCTCTTCCGGCGGAAACCTGTCGGACTCGAAGGTCGCCTGGATGCCGATGCCGTCCACGAGCGCGACGAGGGCCGCGGCCTCCTGCTCGGCGTCGAGGTCCGGGCTTACCTCCCCGGCCCGCCGGCATTCTTCCAACAGTGCCTGAACGACGGATCTCCACAGGGTGTACCAGCGGCCCTGCTCCCGCCCGAGCGCCTCACTACTCGTCGCGCGTCCCCAGAAGTTGATCCAGACGCGCATCTCTCCCCGCCGCTCGTCATCCAACGGCAACCCCTCGCGCAGTACGCTCCGCAACGCCTCCAGGCCCGTAGCCCCCCCGCTCCGCCGCCCCACGCGCCCGGCGGCGCGCTCGATGGAGACGTGCAGGGCGTGCAGGATCAGGGCGTCCTTGTCCTCGAAGTAGTGGGCGAGGACCCCCGTCGAGAACCCCGCCTCGTCCGCGATCTCCCTCATCGTCGCCGCCTCTATGCCCCGCCGCGCCACAGCCCGCCACACGGCCCCGGCGATCTCCCGCTGCCGCTCCTCGTGGTCCACCACCTTCGGCACCCGCCTACCTCCCAACTTGACAAACTTATCGTCTCCTATAATATAACATACGTTCGAAATAAAAAAACATGGAAAGGAGTCAGGGGATGGCGTGGGTTCTGTTGTTGCTGGCGGGGCTCTTCGAGATCGGGATGGTGGTAGGGCTTGGCCTCTCGGACGGCTTTAGCAGGTTGTGGCCGAGCGTGGGCATGATCGTCTCGGCGGTAATAAGCTTCTCCCTGTTGGCCGAGGCCATGAAGAGCATCCCGGCGGGGACGGCATACGCGGTCTGGACAGGGGTCGGCGCGGCAGGGGCGGTGCTCCTGGGCATGGTTTTTCTCAAGGAGCCGGCCGAACCCGCGCGGCTCTTCGCGATAGCCCTGATCCTGTCCGGGGTAGTGGTGCTGAAGTTATCGGAGGCGGTTTAGGGAGTGGCGGCGGTCGGTCAGGCCTTGCTCTCACTGCGTAACTGAAGTACCTTGAGCCTCTATTCGGCGAAGCGGGTAGAGGCTCAAGGAGGCAGGCATGAGGAAGCCGTTTCTTCTCTTTACGGTGATGACGGCGATGTTGGCAGCGGCGGGCGGGGTGGCTTTTGCGGCGGTCGCGGTCGGTACGGACGGCCCCGACAGACTCTCGGGTGGGACCGGCAGTGACTCGGTCGTCGGGTTGGAGGGCGAGGACTTTCTCGTGGGTGACCCCACGTTCTTCGGCCCCGGGGGCGACGACAGCCTAGAGGGCGGACCGGGCGAGGATCAGGTCTACGGCCGCAGCGGCGATGACTCGGTCTCCGGCGGGCCCGGTGACGACGAGATCTCCGGTACGCTGGGCGCAGACGTCGTGTCCGGCGGCGACGGTGACGATCTGGTGGACGACGGTCCGCACTT
>Ga0136627_1000618_pt1 | contig 13624 bp, 12 predicted proteins | sample AntDrymUQ4892206_2_FD_104652 | JGI IMG/M metagenome (GOLD analysis project Ga0136627, IMG submission 104652) | Polar desert sand microbial communities from Dry Valleys, Antarctica - metaG UQ489 (22.06) | ecosystem: Environmental > Terrestrial > Soil > Desert | place: Antarctica: Dry Valley... | reverse complement strand
GAGCTGGAACTTCCACCTCGAGGACGACGCGAGCGAGAGCAGGGACTCGGCAGGGATGGCGCACCCCTCCCACACCCAGCTGACCTACTGGATGAACAACCTGCAGTCGCTGAGCTCGAGCACCAACTTCTGCGTGACGCTCAACCGCAGCGAGCAGATCGACCCGGCCAAGGTCATCCGCACGATCGACTACGCGCACCCCGTCTACACCCCGGATGGGGTCGCGGCCCAAGACCGCCATCACGAGATCTCGGGCGTCAACCGGACGCACTACTGCGGCGCGTACTGGCGCTGGGGCTTCCACGAGGACGGCGTGCAGAGCGCGCTGACGGCGCTGGAGCGGGCCGGGCGGGCGGCGGTGGCCGCATGAGCGCCCGCAGCGCCCTATTCGGCCGGCCAGGTGCCACGGGGGGCCGGGGCCGTGAGTCCCCGGTATCCGCGATCTACGACGGCCGCGTGCGCCATCGCCGCCACAAGCCCGTCGAGCACGCCTTCGACTACCGCCACGCGATGGTGCTGCTCGACCTCGACGAGCTGCCCGGTCTGTTCGACGGTCATCCGCTCTTCTCCGCGCGCCGGCCCGCACTCGCGCGCTTTCGCCGCGAGGACTACCTCGGCGATCCGCGGCGCCCGCTTGCCGACTGCGTGCGCGAGCTCGTGCAGGAACGCACCGGGCAGCGCCCCACGGGCCCGGTGCGGCTGCTGACCACGCTGCGCCAGTTCGGCCACAGCTTCAACCCGGTCTCGTTCTTCTACTGCCTCGCCCCCGGCGGCGGGCGCGTCGATGCCGTGGTCGCGCACGTGAGCAACACGCCGTGGGGTGAGCGCCACGCCTACGTGCTCGAGCGCGAGGACGAGGCCGCGGTGATGCGCGACACGATCGACAAGGTCTTCCACGTCTCGCCGTTCATCGGCATGGACGCCAGCTATGACTGGCGCGTCACCGAGCCCGGCGACCGGCTCTCGGTGCACATCGACGAGCGCGGTCGGGACGGCGAGCCGGTCTTCGACGCGACGCTCACCCTCGAGCGCCGCGAGCTCACGCGTGCGCAGCTGACGCGCATGCTGCTGCGCTTCCCGGCGACCTCGCTGCGCGTGGTCGCGCTCATCTACTGGAACGCCCTGCGCCTGAAGCTCAAGGGCGCTCCCTACTTCCGCCATCCCGAGGGCGGCCGCCCGCCGGCCACGACCATCGACCGGAGCGTGCCCGATGACCGATGACCTTGCCCGCCGCCTCTGCTTCCGTCTGTTCGCCAAAGTGCGCGACGAGCGGATCGAGATCGTCCAGGACGGACGCCACTTCGGCTTCGGGCCGCCCGACGCATCACTGCGTGCGCAGGTCACCGTGCGCGAGCCGGGCGTCTGGCGCGCGCTGCTGCGCGGATCGACCGGCATGGCCGAGACCTACATGGCCGGGGACTGGTACGCCGACGACCTGCTCGCGCTGATCCGCATCGGCGCGCGCAACATGCGCGGGCTCGATCGCGCGCGCCAGCGCTGGCGCAACGTGCTCGTGCCCGCCCAGCGCCTGGGCCGGCTGGTGCCCGAGAACGACCTGCTCGGGGCCAAGCGCAACATCTCCGCGCACTACGACCTCGGCAACGACCTCTTCTCGCTCTTCCTAGACCCCTCGATGATGTACTCCTGCGCGTACTTCGAGACGCCCGAGGCTACGCTCGCCGAGGCCCAGGAGGCAAAGCTCGAGCGCATCTGCACGGCACTTGCGCTGACCCCCGACGACCACCTGCTCGAGATCGGCACCGGCTGGGGCGCGCTCGCCGTCCACGCCGCCGGGCGCTACGGCTGCCGCGTGACCACGACCACTATCTCTACCGAGCAGCACCGTCTCGCCGGCGACCGCATCCGCGCGGCGGGCCTGGAGGACCGCGTCGAGGTGCGCCTCGAGGACTACCGCGACCTGACCGGGCGCTACGACAAGCTCGTCTCGATCGAGATGATCGAGGCGGTCGGCTGGCAGTACTTTCCCGAGTACTTCCGCCGCGCCTCGGAGCTGCTGACCCCCGAAGGCCTGATGCTGCTGCAGGCGATCACGATCGACGACCGTGCCTACGAGGGTGAGAAGAGCTCGCGCAGCTTCATCAACAAGTACATCTTCCCCGGCGGGTGCCTGCCCTCGCTCGAGACGATCGCACGCGAGACAGCCCGCGAGACCGACATGCAGACCGTCTGGCTCGAGGACATCACCGCCCACTACGGCGAGACGCTCGCGCGCTGGCGCGAGGGCTTCGCCGCCAGCGAGCACCGTGCCGCGGCGATGGGCTACGACCAGCGCTTTCGGCGCATGTGGGAGCTCTACCTCTGCTACGTCGAGGCGGGCTTTCGCGAACGGCGCATCGGCGACGTGCAGATGCTCTTCGCCAAGCCCGAGTGGCGGGGGCAGCTCGGCAGCGGGCAGCGCACAGGCGCTCCCGCCGAGCTCAGGACCGCGGCTCTCGGCTGAAGGCGCGATCGGTGATCTGATCGAGCAGGAAAGCGGGCCCGCGGCTCGCCAGCTTGGCGATCGCGGTCTTGCCGCCCGGACCGAGGATCGTGTCGTCCCTGCGGATCGCCTCGATGACCTTCGCCGCCCACTCGCTCGCGGGCCGGCTCTCCCAGCTCGAGGTGTCGAGGTGGCGCCCGTAGGTCTCGCGCGTATCGCCGAGCATGTCGGTGTCGACGCCGCCGGTGACCAGGTGCAGCGTGCTCACCCCGGTGCCCTTGAGCTCGCGCCGCAGCGCCTCGGTGAAGGCGACCACCCCGGCCTTTGAGGCCGCATAGGTGGTCGCGGCCGGGAAGTAGGCGTAGCCGGAGATGCTCGCGTTGTTGACGATCTTCCCGGTGCGGCGGGCGAGCATCCCGGGCAGCACGGCCTGGGTGAGCTGCACGAGCCCGACGAGGTTGGCCTGGAACATCGCGTAGACCTCGGCGAGGTCCTGGTCCTCGAGCAGGCCACCCGTGATCAGGCCGGCGTTGTTGACGAGCAGGTCGATGCGGCCGAGATCGTCCCCGAGGCCGGCCGTGCTGCGCTCGATCGACTCGCGCGAGCCGAGGTCGATCGCGACCGGGCGCACCTCGCGCGCGCCGCCGGCACCCGAGGGGATCGCCTCGAAGTCGTCCGGGGAGCGGGTGCCGCAGAGCAGCAGGTCGAGCGGCTCGCGCGCGAGCGCCTCGGCGATCGCGCGGCCGATGCCACGGTTGGCGCCGGTCACCAGCGCCGTGCGGGAGGAGAGGTCCATCCCTCCAGGGTACGCGGGCGCCCGCGCGGCCGATCGCGGCTCGCCGCCTGATCGACGGGCCGCCGCGATGCGTACCTTCAGTCGATGCCCGCAGCACACCCCACCCCCCTCGCCCACGACCGCTCCGGCGCCGGCGAGCCGCTGGTCCTGATCCACCCGCTCGGTGGCGACCGCGGCGTGTGGGAGCCCGTGACCCCGCGCCTGGCCGCGCGCTTCGACGTGATCGCCGTCGACATGCCGGGCTTCGGCGAGTCGGCCTCGCTGCCCGAGGAGCTTCCGGCGACCGCCCCGGCGCTCGCGGACGCGGTGATTGCGACGCTCGACGAGCTCGGGATCGAGCGCGCGCACGTCGCCGGCAACTCGCTCGGCGGCTGGGTCGCGCTCGAGCTGGCCAAGACCGATCGCTGCGCGAGCGTCACCGGGCTGTGCCCGGCCGGCTTCTGGCCGCGCCCGCTCGGGCCGCGACCCGAGCTCGCGCGCAACGCCGCCCGCGCGCTGGTCCCCGCACTGGGGCTGCTGCTGCGCAGCGAGCGCGGGCGTAACCTCGTGCTGCGCGGAGCGGTCGCCCACCCGCAGCGCGTGCCGGCCGCGGCCGCCACGCGCCTGGTGCGTGCCTACGCGCTCTCGGCCGGCTTCGCGCGCGCCAACGCCGAGATGCGCAAGACGCTGTTCACCGGTTTCGACGAGATCGACGTGCCGATCACGCTGGCCTGGGCAGAGCACGACCGCCTCGTCGCCCCGCCGCGCTCGGTCCCGGCCGGGATCGAGACCGCGCTCCTGCGCGACTGCGGGCACATGCCGACCTGGGACGATCCGGAACGCGTCGCCGCGGTGATCGCGGCGGGCGCGGCGCGGCCTGCACGCCGCTCGGACGCCCTCGCCTCCTGAACGCCAGCCCTGAGCCCGCCAGCGATCTCGCGGCGCCTCGCGCGGTCGCGTAGGCTGGATCGCCGTGGAACAGCAGACCCCAAGCGCTCACCGCTACCTGTCCGAGGGCCGTGGCCCCGGGCCGTCGGAGAGCGACGCGCGCGCCGCCGACGATCGCTCCCCGTCCCCCCAGCCGGCCATGCCCTCGACGGGCCGCCAGCTGCCGGGGGAGGAGATCGCTGAAGCCGCCCACACGATCGAGCCGCCCTCGGTTCCCGACGGTACCTTCGTGAAGGTGCTCGCCGAGCACCATCCGCTCGAGCGCGCGTGCGAGGTGACCGTCTACTTCCAGGACTACCACCGCTCGAGCTCGAAGCTCGGCCGCTTCGGCAAGATCGTCGGCATCGACGAGCCGGGCGGCGAGTACCTCGTGATGCTCGACAACTTCGAGTGCCTCGCCGCGCCGATGCGCCGCGTCGAGTGGCGCAAGGTCGCGACTTGAGCATCTCGCCGATGGCCCTACTCAACGCGCGGCTCGGCATCGGTCGAACCGCGCTCGACGATAGGGGCGCCCTGGTGCGAAAGGGCGACGAGGAACAGCGGACATCAGCAGGCGGGCACCCGGTGAGCAGTGGGCGGTGCCCGGATCGAACGGGCGACCTCTCGCTTGTAAGGCGAGCGCTCTACCAGCTGAGCTAACCGCCCGGGCCGCCCGAGAGTAGCCAAGGGGGCCGTGGCCTACCATCGACGAGGATGAACCAACCGCTCTTCTGGCGCTCCCTGGCGATGCAGGCGCTCGCGGTGACGTTGTTGTTCGGAGCCCTGCTCGCACTGCCCCTGGATCGCGATTTCTTTCGCGACTGGGGCGCGGCCATCGGGCCGGTTTCCTGGGCGGCGTGCTCGCTCGTGACCGCGCGCGTGCTGTCGCTGCCGCCCGGGTTGGCGCTGGTCTCCGCGCTCGCGGGCGGCGTGGCTGGGTCGCTTGTCGGACTGGTTGCGGGCCATGCGGCCGGGCTCGTGGCGGGCCTGCTGGTGTTCGCAGCGTCATGCGCGGGCTGCGACGCGAAGCGTGGCGCGGCGGCGGCAGCCTAGACTTTGAGGGCCTGGCCCCGTCGTCTAGTGGTGAAGACGGCGCCCTTTCACGGCGCAGACAGGAGTTCGATTCTCCTCGGGGCTATCGACCAGGGTTCGAAGTGCGGAGCTCGCACGGCTCGCTCGACCTCTAAAGACCCGGACCGTCCAGACAACACTTCTCCCAGCGCGCGGACTGGGGCAGAGCGTCCGACAGCGATGGGAACATGTGTTCCCGTGCGATCGAAGGTACAGGAGCGGGAAGCCGCGCGGCTGCTTCGGGCGCGCGGACTGTCGCTGCGAACGATCGCCGCTTCACTAGGCGTGTCGCTCAGCTCAGCGTCGGTGTGGACTCGTGACGTGCCCCAACCTGAAGTCGCCACCGAGTCGTTGGAGGAGCCCGAGGCCAGTAGCGGCTCTGCCCACTGCGGGCGATGCAACCGCGACCTCCCGCTGGCGAGCTTCCACCGCTCCGGCGGGACGCGGCAATCATGGTGCCGCCGGTGTCGGAGCGAGTACATGCGCGAGCGAGGCGATGTTCACCGGCAGCAGACCTACGCAGCACGACGAAAGCGCCGAGACACCGCCCGCGCGTACGTGGTAGAGCTTCGAGCCGCCAGCGACTGTGCCGACTGTCACATCGCTGATCCTGTCGTGCTCGAGTTTGACCACGTCAAGCCGAAGCGGAACAACGTTTCAGACCTCGTCACGCACGGATATTCGATTGCCGCCATCGCCAGGGAGATCATGGCCTGCGAAGTCGTGTGCGCGAACTGCCACCGCCGGCGAACAGCTCAACGGAGGGCGTCCTTGCGCGGCATCGCAGGAGAACAGAGGACACGCGAGAGTCGCGCGCCTCGACGCCGGAACGTGGAGTTCGTGCGCCGCTACCTCTTGGAGCACCCTTGCGTGGAGTGCGGAGAGGACGACAGCGTCCTGCTCGACTTCGACCACATCGGTAGAAAGCGAGCGAGCGTCGCCACTCTCGCCTGGCGCGAGCATTCGCTTGCTGCGATTGAGCGTGAGATAGAGGAATGCGAGGTTCGCTGCGCGAATTGCCATCGCCGCCGGACCTGCGAAACGCTGAACCAGTTCCCCAGCGATGCTCTCGGGCACACGTAGTTGCGCCCCTGTTCCGTCAGAATGCGCGTGCCCCCGTAGCTCAGTGGCCAAGAGCGGCGGCCTTTTAAGCCGCGCGACGCGAGTTCGAATCTCGCCGGGGGCATCCTCCTTGTCATGGATCGATCCCCACTCTCAAGGCGGCCCACACTAGTGACGGAAGTGGCGCCGCGCGGTGAAGACCATCGCGACGCCGGCGGCGTCGCAGGCTTCGACGACCTCGGGGTCGCGCTGTGAGCCGCCGGGCTGGATGATCGCCCGTACCCCGGCGTCGATCGCAGCCTGCGGGCCGTCGGCGAACGGGAAGAAGGCGTCGGAGGCCAGCACCGCGCCGTCGAGCGCCAGCCCCGCCGCGGCGGCCTTCTCGACCGACAGGCGCACGGAGTCGACGCGGCTCATCTGGCCTGCCCCCACCCCGACCGTCGCGAGCTCGCGGGCGAGCACGATCGCGTTCGAGCGAACGTGCTTGCAGACGCGCCAGGCGAACAGCAACTCACCCCACTCGGGCTCGGTGGGCTTGCGATCTGTCACCGCCTGCATCTCCTCGCGCAGCTCGGGCCCGGTATCGCGGTCCTGCACGAGCAGTCCTCCGCGCACGCGCTTGATGTCGACCTCGGCGACCTCGGGCCGGCGCTGCTCGTCGTCGGCGAGGATGCGGATGTTCGGCTTGGACCTGAGGATCTCGAGCGCGTCCTCGTCGTAGCCCGGAGCGAAGGCCAGCTCGACGAACATAGCGTTCAAGCGCTCCGCGAGCCCGCGCTCGACGCGGCGGTTGAAGCACATCACCCCGCCGAACGCGCTCATCGGATCGGTCGCCAGCGCGCGCGCGAACGCCTCCTCGACCGTCGTCCCGACGGCGCATCCGCACGGGTTGTTGTGCTTGACGATCGCGGCCGCCGGCAGCTCGAACTCGTCGACGAGCCTGCGCGCGGAGTCGAGATCGAGCAGGTTGTTGAACGACAGCTCCCTGCCATGGATCTTCGCCACCATCGAGAGCAGGTGCGTGCGCACGCCCGCCTGGGCGTAGTAGGCGGCGCGCTGGTGTGGGTTCTCGCCGTAGGCCAGGTCGAGCACCTTCGTATAGGAGCGCGTCTGCAGAGCGGGGAAGTCCTCCTCGCGCTCGGCGAACCAGCCCGAGATCGCGGCGTCGTAGCGCGCGGTGGTCGAGAAGGCCTCGAGCGCGAGCGCCTCGCGGGTGCGCGCCTCCAGCAGCCCGTCCGAGGCCCGCAGCTCCTCGAGCACCGCGTCGTAGCTCTCCGGCGAGACCACCACCGCCGCGAACGGGTGGTTCTTGGCGGCCGCCCGGATCAGCGTCGGTCCGCCGATGTCGATGTGCTCGATCACTTCGCGCTCGACCGCCCCGCGCCGGGCAGCTTCGCGCTCGAACGGGTAGAGGTTGACGCACACGAGGTCGATCGGCTCGATCGCCTGCTCATGCAGCGTGTCGACGTGGCGCTGCTCGCTGCGCACGGCTAGCAGGCCCGCGTAGATGCGCGGATGCAGCGTCTTGACGCGCCCGTCGAGGATCTCGGGTGAGCCGGTGTAATCCTCGACCGAGCGGACCTCCAGCCCCGCACCCGAGAGCTCGGTCGCGGTGCCGCCCGTCGAGACGAGCTCCACGCCGAGCTCGGCCAGGCCGCGCGCGAACTCGACCAGGCCGCGCTTGTCGGAGACGCTCAGCAACGCGCGTCGCACCCGCACGGCGGCGGCGGGAGTCGTCGCCGACTGCGCGAGCGGGTCCGGTGCCTCAGGCATCGACGATGTGGACCAGCCGGGGATTTTGCTCGTCGATCGTCACCGCACCGGCCGCGATCAGCTCGACCGCCCGCGGCAGCAGCCGGTGCTCGATCTCGTGGACGCGCGCCTCGATCGCCTCGATGTCGCGAGCATATGGAAGCTCGAAGGCCTGCTGCAGGATGACCGGCCCGCTGTCGATGCCCTCGTCGACGAAGTGCACGGTCACTCCCGCGACCCGCACGCCGTAGTCGAGCGCCTGCTCGATCGCGCGCACCCCCGGAAACGCCGGCAGCAGTGACGGGTGCACGTTGATCACGCGGCGCTCGAAGCGGCGGATGAACGGACCGCCGAGGACCTCCATGAAGCCCGCCAGCACGATCAGGTCGGCGCCGTGGTCATCGATCCAGTCCCCGAGCGCCACATCGCGCGCGTCGCGGTCCGGATGGTCGGACTTCGCGAAGACACCCGCACGCACGCCGGCCGCACGCGCCCGCCCGAGCCCGCGCGCGTCCGCGCGGCTGGCGCCGACGCAGACGACCTCGATCCCTTCGCGGCCGTGTACGGCGTCGAGGATCGCCTGCAGGTTCGTGCCCTCCCCGGAGATCAGCACGGCGATGCGTAGTGCCATCGCTCAGGCGGCGGCCTGGGCGGACACCTGGAGCACCGGGTAGGGCCCGCCGCTGGTGGCGATCACCCCCTGCGCGATCAGCTCGTCGACGCGCTCGAGGATCTGCGTTCGGCGCAGGTGCGAGGAGCTCGCGTAGGCGGGCAGGCCGTCGTAGGAGTTGCGCTCGATCTTCTTCGTGCGCGCGCCGTGGAGGATCTCGACACAGGTGGTGCGCCCGACGGCGGGCTGGGCTCCCCGCGCGACCGCGAGGATGCCGCCGTCGAGGTCGGCGACCTGCTCCGCCGGCGGGGGCGGCAGCGCGGGCACGAGCCCGCCGGTGCAGACGTCGCAGCACGCGGCGGCGGCGTCGCTCGCGCCCGCGTCCGGCGCCGGTGCGTCCGCGCTGTCGCCGAAGTGGGCCAGGATCGAGCGGCGCCGGCAGTCGCGGCTCTCTACGTAGGCCCAGATCTCGCGGTACTGACGCCAGCGCGCCCGGGCCCCGTCCTCGACCGAGGACCGGCAGGCAGCCGCGGCGCGGGCGTCGAAGGGCGCGACCAGACGCCCTGCGACGCGGTCCGGCGACGACGGTGTGGGCGCGATCACCTTCGCGCGCGCGAGGTGCCCGAGCAGGGCACGCAGGCGATCCGACCCGCCACCGAGCGCGCGACCGAGCTCGGCAGCCTCGAGCGCGTAGCGGCGCTGCTCGTCGGCTGCCGTGCGCAGGCGCGCATACAGCTTCCCGGGCAGGTCGGCATCGAGCTCGTCGCGCTTGATGAAGTGCACGTGCAGGGCCTTGTCGCGATTCTCGGCGAGCAGCAGCGCGCGGGCGGGCTTGCCGTCACGGCCGCCGCGGCCGGCCTCCTGGTAGTAGGCCTCCAGCGACGAGGGCGCGCTCGCATGGACGACAGTGCGCACGTTGGGCTTGTCGACGCCCATGCCGAAAGCGTTGGTCGCGACGATAACGCGCACGGCATCGGTCAGGAAGCGGCGCTGGGTCTCGGCGCGGCGCTCGCGCGCCAGCCCGGCGTGGTAGGCGAGCGCCGGCTCGCCCAGCTCGCGCGTGAGCAGCTCGGCGATCTCCTCCGACCCGGCACGGGTGCCCGCGTAGACGATCGCCGGCAGCGCGTCGTCGCAGCGCAGAGCCTCGGCGATCAGTGGGCGCTTCTCGTGCGGCGCCGGACGCGCGACGGCGAAGGAGAGATTGGGGCGGTCGAACCCGGTCGATACGCGTACCGGCTCGCGCAGGCCGAGCCGCTGCACGACGTCGACGGCGACGCGCGGCGTCGCGGTGGCCGTCGATGCGAGGATCGCGTCGGCGCCGAGGTAGCGCGCGGCGTCGCCGAGCCGGAAGTAGTCGGGGCGGAAGTCGTGACCCCACTGCGAGACGCAGTGAGCCTCGTCGACGACGAAGAGGCCGATCCGCGCCGCCTCGATCGCCTTCAGGAAGCCCGGCGAGGAGAAGCGCTCGGGGGCGACGTAGAGCAGCCGCAGGTCGCCGTTGGCGGCGCGCGCCAGCGCGGTCTGGTTGGCCTCGGGGTCCTGCTGGGCGTTGACCAGCGCGACCGCCTCGCCGAGCCCGCGCGCGCGCAGCGCCTCGACCTGGTCCTGCATCAGCGCGACGAGCGGCGAGACGACGATCGTCAGGTCGTCGCGCATCAGACCCGGCAGCTGGTAGCAGAGCGACTTGCCCGAGCCGGTCGGCATCACCACGAGCAGGTCGCGGCCCGCGAGCGCGGCCTCGCACGCCTCGCGCTGGCCAGGCCGGAAGGCCGGGAATCCGAAGTGCTCGCGCAGGTCGGTTGAGAGATCCATCGGACCCGAGGCTACCGGCGGCTGCGGCGGGGATGGTGGGCTGTCGGGAAGTCGTTACGCGAGCGCGTTGTACTGATGCACGCCGAAGCCGGTGCTGGCGGGGTGGGCTCACCACAGCCGGTCCTCGCCGGACTGGTCGGAACGCTGGACGGGAGAAGGACTAGCCAGTCGACTTCTGGGACTGGAGGCCCGTACCACGCGTCGCCGTCTCGACGAACCAGGTGGTAGCCATAACCGTCGCGGCGCTCTACCGGCTCGCCTTCGCCCCGGTCGTGCACCGGCGCAGCCCGAGCGCCCCGACTCCCGCCGCGGCGAAGGCCGGTACGAGCATCGCCGTCCAGGACGCTGTGTCGACCTTGATGTCGGCGTAGGGCTGGCTGAAGACGCTCCACTCGGGCACCACGTGCACCGCGACGAACCCGGCCGCGGTCGCCAGGCCGACGAAGGCCGTCGCTGCGGGCGCGAGGCGGCTGCCAGCGGCCGCGAGCGCCAGCGCCACGAGCGCGACCCCGAACCCGGCGAGCCCGGCGACGGCCGCCGCGGCGGGCACCGGCGCGCTCTGGCGCAGCGAGTGGTCGAGCGAATGCACGACCAGCAGGACGACGAGCAGCAGGACTGGGGCCACCAGCGCACGTGTCCGCCGGCCGGCGGTCGTCGAAGCCATCTCGTCCAGGATGACACCACGGGTGCGTGGGCCGGCTCAGGTCTTCAGGACCGCAAGCTCCTCGAGCGCGAACTTGCCGTTGGCGGCCTCGGTTCGCTCGAGCGGGTACTCGCCGGTGAAGCAGGCATCGCAGTGGGTAGCGCGGGTTCCGCGGATCGCCTCATAGACGCCCTCCAGCGAGAGGTAGGCGAGCGAGTCGCAGCCGAGCTCCTGCGCCACCTCCTCGGCGGTGCGTCCGTGGGCCACCATCTCCTGCTCGGTCGACATGTCGATCCCGTAGTGGCAGGGGTGGCGGATCGGCGGCGCGGAGATCCGCATGTGGATCTCGAGCGCTCCCGCCTCGCGCAGCATCGACACGATCTGACGCGTCGTGTTGCCGCGCACGATCGAATCGTCGACGACCACCAGGCGCTTGCCCTCGACGACCTCGCGCAGAGGGTTGAACTTCATCCGCAGGCCGTGCTTGCGCAGCTCCTGGCCGGGCTGGATGAACGTCCGCGCGACGTAGCGGTTCTTGATCAGGCCGTCGTCGCGCGGGAGGCCGGAGGCGCGCGAGTAGCCGACCGCCGCCGCGTTGCCGGAGTCGGGCACGGCGATCACCACGTCGGCGTCGACGGGCGACTCGCGCCACAGGCTCTCACCCATCTTGCGACGCGAGATCTGCGTGCGGTTGCCCTCGAGAATCGAGTCGGGCCGCGCGAAGTAGATGTGCTCGAAGACGCAGAAGGCCTTGCGTGGAGAGTCCACGACCTTGGTCGCCACGAGACCCTCCTCGCGTATCGAGACCATCTCGCCGGGCTCGACCTCGCGCACGAGCTCGGCGCCGATGATGTCCAGCGCGCAGCTCTCCGAGGCCAGACAGAAGCGATCCGCTGCGCGGCCGGCCGAGCCGGCCGCTTGCCCAAGGCGATCCGCTGCGCGGCCGGCCGAGCCGGCCGCTTGCCCAAGGCGTTGCCCCATCCGCCCGAGCGAAAGCGGGCGCAGCCCGGCCCCGTCGCGGAAGCCGACGACGGCCTCCTGGGTCATCACGACCGTCGAGAAGGCGCCCTCGAGCCGGGGCATGACGTCGGCGATCGCCTCTTCGATCGTCTCTGCCTCGTGGGTCGAGAGCAGTGCCGCGATGATCTCGGAGTCGGAGGTCGAACGGAAGGAGATCCCGCGGTCGGTCAGCTCGGAGTGCAGCGCGACGGCGTTGATCAGGTTGCCGTTGTGGGCCAGCGCCACCTGGCGGCGATCGGAGCGGTAGACAGGCTGGGCGTTCTCCCACGCACAACCGCCGGTGGTCGAGTAGCGCACGTGGCCGAGCGCCATCGCCCCGCTCAGCGCACGGAGCTTCTGCTCGTCGAAGTCCTGTGAGACCAGGCCGAGGTCGCGCACGGTCATGATGTGACCGCCCTCGCAGGTGGCGATCCCGGCCGACTCCTGGCCGCGGTGCTGGAGGGCGTAGAGCGCGAAGTAGGCAAGCCGGGCGACCTCGGACTCGGGGGCGTAGACGCCGAAGACGCCACACTCGTCGCGCGGTCCGTCGCGGTGCTCGAGCGGGTTCAAGTCAGCCTCCGGGGATCCCGAGGGCAAGCGGCGCGAGGTCGCTGCGGCCACCCGTCGAGCGTACCAGCGCCGCCGACGACCGCTTCGCCGCGGTCGCCGACGACCGCTTCGCCGCGGCGCGGCATCACACTCGGCCGCTTCGTAGCGCTCACGCCCTCGTCTCGGCCGCAATGCTCGAAGGCTCGAGTCCGAAGCGGTTGCTTTCCCGCACGCCGCAGGCTGTGCTCGCCCCGCGGGTGCGCCGCGGGCTCAGGGAAACGCGAGCGCCAGCGCGGCGTGCGCCTCACGTAACTCGTCGAGCTCCCACCGGTGGGAGCCGAGCACGAGCGCGCCGCCCCCGACGGTCCCGATCGTCTGCGCCCGCTCGCCGAGCGCGTCGATCGCCGCCGCGGGACCGGAGACGACGAACCGCCCGCCGCATTCGCCGAAGAGCGTCTCGGCCTCGCCCGCGGCGACCGCGTGGCCCCCGGGCAGCTCGACCCGAGCTCCGGTGCCACCCCCGAGGCAACACTCTGCGAGCGCGGTCGCCAGCCCGCCCTCGGCGATGTCGTGGATGCTGGCCAGCGAACCGGTCCGCGCGGCAGCGCGCACGGCCTCGATGCAGCCGCGCACGGCCTCGATGTCGATCGCGGGCAACCCGTCGGGCAGGTCATCCCCCAGCAGCTTGGCGAGCTCGGAGCCGGGCAGCCGGGGCACGGCGCCCGCCGCCGACACGAGCGCGATCGTATCGCCGCCGGCGGCGAAGCCGAGTCCGGGCACTGCGCCTACGTCAGGCACGGCGCCGACCATTCCCACCACCGGCGTCGGGTAGATCGGCCCGTCGCCGGACTGGTTGTAGAGCGAGACGTTCCCGCCGACCACGGGAACGCCGAGCGCCCGGCAGGCGCCGGCCAGGCCGGCGACCGCGCGCTCGAGCTGCCAGGCGATCCCCGGCTTCTCCGGGTTGCCGAAGTTCAGGCAGTT
>Ga0136627_1000617_pt1 | contig 13629 bp, 14 predicted proteins | sample AntDrymUQ4892206_2_FD_104652 | JGI IMG/M metagenome (GOLD analysis project Ga0136627, IMG submission 104652) | Polar desert sand microbial communities from Dry Valleys, Antarctica - metaG UQ489 (22.06) | ecosystem: Environmental > Terrestrial > Soil > Desert | place: Antarctica: Dry Valley... | reverse complement strand
GCCGTGGCGATCGCCAAGGCCAGCGCCACCGCGCAACGCCGGGCGGTTCGTCTTGCTCCGGTTCAGATCGCGACCGGCAGCTACACCACGCCGCACGGCACCGACCCTTTCGACGTCGGGATCGACGACAAGCTGGAGCTGCTGCTGGCGGCGGCCGCCGCTGCCCACGGTGAGCCCAAGCTCAGCCTGGCCAAGGCCAGCTTCGACGCCTGGCGCACCACCAAGTGGTTCGTGTCCTCCGAGGGCGCCGACCTGCAGCAGACGCTGTTGCAGCTGGCCGGCGGCGTGGAGTGCATCGCGGTCGGCGACGGCGAGGTGCAGGTGCGCTCCTACCCGAACTCCTTCCGCGGCTACTGCGCCACCGGGGGGTGGGAGGACATCCTGGCCCTCGACCTCGTCGCGAAGGCCCAACAGCACGCCGAGCAGGCCGTCGCCCTGCTGGACGCTCCCGACCTCCCCCCGCAAACCGGCACCCTGGTGCTGGACGCCAACCAGGTCGCCCTGCAGATCCACGAAAGCGTCGGCCACCCGCTGGAGCTCGACCGGATCCTGGGCTACGAGGCTGCCTACGCCGGCACTTCGTGGGTCGGCATCGGCGACGTCGGGTCGCTGCGCTACGGCTCCGACCACGTCAACCTGACCGTCGACACGACCACGGACAAGGGTCTGGGCACCTACGGCTGGGATGACGAGGGTGTGCCGGCGGGTCGCCACCCCCTGGTGGTCGACGGCGTCCTACGCGACTTTTTGACCAGCCGCGAGACCGCCCCGTACGTCGATGACCAGACGCGCAGCAACGGCACGATGCGCGCCGACTCGTGGGGCACGATCCCGCTGATCCGCATGACCAACATCAACCTGGAGCCAGGGTCGGGTTCGCTCGAGCAGCTGCTCGACGAGGCCGGCGACGGGGTCTACATGTCCACCAACAAGTCGTGGTCGATCGACGACAAGCGCCTCAACTTCCAGTTCGGCTGCGAGGTCGCCTACGACATCCGCGGCGGCAAGCTCGGCAAGCTGTACCGCAACCCCACCTACACGGGGCGCACGCCGGTGTTCTGGGGCTCCTGTGACGGGGTCGCTGGCCCGCAGCACTGGCAGGTCTACGGCACGCCGAACTGCGGCAAGGGCGAGCCGGTCCAAGTCGCGCGCGTGTCGCACGGTGCCGCGCCTGCCCGCTTCCGTGACGTGCAGATGGGTGTGCGATGACCCCGCAGGCCACCGAGGCACTACTCGGCCGCGACGGCTTCTCGCGGCTGGCTGACGCCGCGCTGGACGCCGACCTCGGCGGCGCCGTCGCCGGGGTTGAGGTCCTGCTGCAACGCAAGGCCGGGGGCCTGACCCGGTTCGCCAACTCCCAGATCCACCAGAATGTGTGGCGTGAGGACCTGTCGGCCAACGTGCGCGTGGTCACCGACGACGGGCGCGTCGGCGTGGCGTCCGTTCACACCGACGACCCGGCGGTGGTGGCCAGCACCGCCCGCCAGGCCGCCGGCATCGCCCGGCTGTCCCCGCCCGACCCGACCTTTCCCGGGCTGGCGCCGATGGCCAAGGCCGGTGATGTGGACGTCGACGAGGCGACCCTGACGTCGACACCGCAGGACCGTGCCGAGGCGGTCCGGGCCCTGCTGGCCGAGGTCGACGGGCGCTACGAGGCCGCCGGCACCTACCGGACGCAGGCCGACGAGATCGGCGTGTTCAACACCGAGGGGCAGCGCTCCTACGCGCCACGCTCCTCGGCGGCCATGACGCTCGTGGTCACCGGCCCCTCCTCGTCGGGCTGGGCCGAGGACGGGGGCCGCTCGCGCTCCGACATCGACCCGGCCGCGGCGGGCCGCCGCGCCGTGGAGAAGGTGCGCGCGGGCGAGGATCCCGTCGACGTCGATGCCGGCCGGTGGACGGTGGTGCTCGAGCCACCGGCGGTCGGCACGCTGGCCGCCTACCTGGCGTACATGGCCTTCGGAGGCCGCGACTACCTGGAGGGCCGCTCCTACGCCGCGGGGCGGCTCGGCGAACCGGTCGCCGACGCCCGGGTGTCGTTGGCCGACGACCCTCGCTCACCGCACGCCGGCGGCTACCCCGTCGACTACGAAGGCACCCCGACCAGCAGGGTGGAGCTGCTCGCCAGTGGGAAGTTGCAGTCCGTGGTGCACGACCGCAACACCGCCAAGCAAGCCGGCACGGAGTCGACGGGCAACGCGCTGCCGGCGCCGAACACCTACGGGCCGATGGCGCTGTACCCCATGTTCGCTCCCGGGGACGGCGGGTCGACCGCCGACCTCGTCGCCGGCTGCGAACGAGGCCTGCTCGTCACGCGCTTCCACTACACCAACGTGTTGAACCACAAGGACACGACCGCCACGGGCATGACCCGCGACGGGACGTTCCTCATCGAAGACGGCAAGGTGACCGCAGCCGTGCGCAACCTGCGCTTCACCCAGTCGCTGATGGGGGCGCTGGCGCAGGTCGAGGCCGTCGGCAGCGACACCGCCTTCGCCGGTGAGGGATTCGAGCACGGCTGTCGTCAGCCGGCGCTGCGCATCGCCGGCTTTGCCTTCACCGGCACCACCAGCTTCGGTTGACCTCAGCCGAGGTTGGTCACCAGCAGGTACCCGATCACCAGCGCGACGATGATCGCCACCACCGCGGCGATCAGGCGGCCGCTGTCCATGCGATCGGTGACGGTCGTGCGGGCGACAGGCTCGCGGATGACCTCGCGCTCACGGACGGGTTCACGGATGACCTCGCGTTCACGGACGGGCTCGCGGATGACCTCGCGCTCTCGGCGATCCTCGGGTTGCACGCTGGCACCTCCTCCGACGCCACCAGGCGTCGCTTGCGACATCGATACCCACCGTGACCGGGAATCCAACCGTGGGTGAGCGTCATCCAGCGTACGTGCCCGAGGTGGCCGTGGGCGCTGTCTGCATCCGGTCTGCCCGGTTGCTGCTGGTGCGGCGCGGGCGCGGCGTGGCGGTCGGCGCCTGGTCGCTGCCGGGTGGGCGGCTGGAGTTCGGGGAGACCATCGCCGAAGGCATCCGACGCGAGCTGCTGGAGGAGACCGGGTTGCACGGCACCATCGGCCCCCTGTGCGGCATCGCCGAACGCGTCGACGACGGCCACCACTACGTCATCGTCGACCACTGGGTGAGCGTCGACGACGCCGAGGCCGTGGCCGCCGATGATGCCGACGACGTGGTCTGGGCGTCGCGCGACGACCTCGAACGCCTCCAGCTGGTCACCCGGCTCCGCGAGTTCCTCGACGCCCATCGTGTTACTGACCTGTTGGACTGACACACCGGATGGATAGCCTGCCGCGTCATGCTCAGCCGGATCTCGCCCGTGGAACGACGCCTCGTGACCGTGGCGGGCGTGGTCCTTGCGGTGTTCAGCGTCGTGCTGGCGCTGTTCCCCGGCGTGGAGGGGATCCCGCTGTGGGCCCGCGTGGCGATCGGCGCCTTCTGGCTGCTGGGCACCCTGCTCCTGCGACGCGGGGCCAGCCGTCAGCAGGACCAGCTCGACGAGCTGCTGGAGCCGCCGCTGGAACGCCGCGACCTGCAGCGCAGGGTGGCAGGCGCCCGGCTGATTCCCGCGCTGCTGGCCAACTCGGGGTTCCCGGCCCGCTACGAGTTCCGGCTCTACCTCCTCGACGCCGACGAGGACCGGCTGCTGCCCAGCTACGAACCGGAGGGTTCGCCGTCGTCGACCGGCTGGGCCGTCGGGCAGGGCGTGACCGGTCGGGCATGGCAGACCGGCGAGTACGACGCGGCGCGCGGCGAAGCACTGGTCGATCCCGGCTATGGCTTGGATGCCGAGCAACGCCAGCGCTACGCCGAGCTTCAGGTGGTCGCCGCGATGCCGGTCCGCTCGGCGCGCAACGAGGTGATGGCCATCCTCACCGGCTCCAGCACCACCGACGACGGCAGGCTGACCTCTCCGGACGGCAAGGACCGCCACGCCGAGCTGGCCGACGTGCTGGCCCGCGTGCTGATCGACATCCTGCAGGTGGCGGGTGACTAGCGCTGCTGATCCGGTCGGGCGGCCACCACGCATGGTTTCCCCGGAGTTCGGTTACGCTGTGTGCAGCGAGCACAGGAGTACGGACATGCCGAAGCTGCCAGTTGGATCCCAGGCCTACTCCGTCGAGCAGGCCGACGCGGCGCTGCGGCGCGCCGCCGAACGGGAGCGCGACACCGTGCGGATCACCGCCGGTCAGCGTCGTGCGCTGGCCGAGCGCAACGGGCACGACTCCTCGCACAAGCCCCGCTAGCCCCCCTCCACGGTGCCGGCGTCACGGCGCCACGGGATCGGGTAGCGCACGCCGGCCCTCGGTGGCGGTCAACCACACGCCGGCCAGGATCAGCGGCCCGCCGGCCCAGAACAGCGGGCTGGGCGTCTCGGCTAGCAGCAAGTAGGCGAGGGTGGTCGAGGCCACCGGTTCGGCGAGCACCACCACCGCGACCACCGTCGCCGAGACGGTCGACAGCACGGTGTTGAACACGGTGTGGCCGAGCAGCTGCGGGCCGACGACCAGCCCGGCGATTGCCAGCCACGTCGTGCGGTCGTAGTCGCTCAGCTCGGCGCCGGTCAGCAGGCAGGCGACGAGCAGAACCCCCGCTGCGACGCCGTAGACGACACCGGCGTAGAGGCTGACCGGCAACCGTTGGCGTGCCAGCCGCCCGATCAGCAGGTAGCCGGCCACCAGCGCCGCACCGGCGAAGGCCAGACCGTCGCCCAGCAACGCCCGTCCTCCCAGGTCGGCGTTGCCGAGGTCGGCCACGCCGACGACCGCCGCTCCTCCGGTGGCCAGGGCGATGCCCGCCCACGTCCGCCGTGACGGGGGCTCGCCCAGGAACCGAGCCGCGCCGAGGCCCACGAACAGCGGCGCCATGGTGACCAGCACCGCCGTGGAGGCGACCGTCGTCAGCGACAGCGCGGTGATGAAGCAGGCGAAGTGGCCGGCCAGCAGCACGCCGGACAAGCCCAGCTGCCGGCGCTGGGCGGTCCGCAACGGACCGTTCGCCCGCCAGGCTCGCAGGCCGAACGGCGCCAGCGCCAAGGCGCCGAGCGCGCAGCGCCAGAATGCCAGCGCCAGGGCGGGCGCGTCGGCAACGCGGATCAGGATGGAGGCGGTCGATGCCGCCAGGACGCCGACGGCGAGCGCGGGGAAGGTGAATCGCTGGACGGGGGGTCGCGGCATGCCCACGGCTATACTCCGTCGCGGCCCGTAGCCTCAACTCCGGGGGCTGCGGCGGCCTTCTGGAAGACACACGCTCACCCCGACCAAGGACCCAAGCGGATGGCCCGCGCCGACCTGCACAGCGCCCTCGTGCTCGATCGTGAGATCTTCGAGGCGAGCCGGATCGACGCATCGCTGTTGGATCCCGTCGTGCGGGTCGAGGGGGCGCTGCCCGGCAAGGCGCGACCCATCACGGTCATGCGCGAGTACCAGGGGCCCCAGGGTCGCAGCATCGAGTTCTTCGAACTCAGCGACGCGAGCGGCAGGGTGCTGTTCCGCTCGCAGCTGCGCCCGCTGCAGCTGACCGGTGAGATGTTCGAGGATCGCTTTCTCGACGTGGTCTCCGGCCTGCGCATCGAACGCAGTGAAGAGCACACGATGCGCTTCTTTGTCAACGACGACGAGATCGGCTCGATTCCGGTCTTCATCGAGTCGGGGCTCGGCGGAGACCCCACCGTGGCCGCCCGTGAGACCTTCAACAAGGCGCTGAGCAAGGGCGCCGTCCTGTGGGTCGGCGTCGAACAGCCACCCGCGCGAAAGCGGCCGGCCGCCACCCACACGCAGCCGGTCTGGTACGTGTGGACCGACGGCAAGGTGTACGTGCTCGACGGACCCTCCGAGCAGCAGGTACCGGGCCTGCCAAGCGCTGAATCGGTGGAGCTGACCGCCCGCTCCAAGGACTTGCGCAGCCGCGTGTCCAAGGTGCCGGCCAAGGTGCGGGTCATCCCGTCCGACGACCCGCGTTTCGAAACGATCGCGAGGATGGCACTTGGCCGGCGACTCAACCTGCGCGACGGCGACGGTGCGCTGGAGCGGTGGCGCGGCGACTGCACGCTGCTGGAGCTGGACCCCTACTTCGGCGAGGAACGCGCCGCCGCGGCGCAGGCCGCCGTGGCGGCCGCCGCCGCGCCCGAAGCGGCCGAGGCCGCAGCGGGTGCCGAGGCGAAGGAGGAGGAGATCCACGTCGAGGCCCAGGTCGATCAGGGCGTCTTCGACCAGCTGATCGCCGAGGGCAAGAGCGAGCGCGTCGCCCGCGCCAAGGCCAAGGCCGCCTACGTCCGCGCCGAGAAGGCCCGCATCCGCGCCGAGCGCGCGGAGTCGGTCAGCTCCTAGGCCGGTAGCCGTCGCCGTCGTCGCGGGCCGCTGGAGTTGACTCAAGCAGCACCGCGGTGCGGCAACCGACGGCGCCACAGCACCAGGCCGAGGATCGCGACGACCAGCATTCCACCCGCGGCTGCCGCTGCCACCCACCACCATCGTTGGCGCGGGCGGGTACCGACCGCCGTGATCCGCACCGACTCGCCCGCCGTCACCGGCCAGGTCAGCGACCCCTCCTCGCGCACCGGAGCGCTGGTGGACACCACCTCTCCGGGCAGGCGCAGGTGCACCCGGTAATCCAGGGCCTGGGTGTCGCGCAACAGGCGCACGGCACCTTGCGGGGTAAGCCCGTAGTCAGCCACCGCCCGGGTTGGCACCAGGCCGGCGCCGCCCGTCACCCGGATCTCGTCGTCGGTCAGCGTCAGCTGCAGCGGTTCGAGGAGCCGCACCTCATCGGCGTCGAGCGCCCCGGACAGGTCGGCCGTCAGGGACTCCAGCTCGGCGGGATCGGCAAAGTCCACGGCGATGGCCACCGTGCGGCTGCCATCGGCTGCCGTCTGGTCAGTGGTGACCCAGCCGTCGGAGGCCAAGCGCCGGCCTGCCCTTGCCACGTCGGCCAAGGGGTCAGCACCGGCCCCGGCGGCGCGCCGTAGCAGCGCGCGGTCCGCGGCGACGGCGACCCGCAGGGTGCCCGCGCCGTCGGCCTCGATGGCGACGTCGACGCCCACCCGCAGCTGGCAGCCGGCCAGCAGCACCGCGCAGAGCGGCCAGACGAGGGCTTTCGCCCCCCGGAAGCGTCGCATGCGCGCAGGGGCCTGACGGGAGTCCGGGTAAAGCGGGGGGCGAATCGTACCGAAGCAGACTCGATGACCGAGACGGCCTCCGCTTCACAATCAACGCGCGTCCGCCGGCGCATCGGCGAGCTGCTGGTGGACGACGGCGTGCTGACCGCCGAGCAGCTGCAGGAGGCCCTGCGCAGCGCCAAGGTCATCGACGGGCGGCGCGAACGGCTGGGCCAGACCATCGCCCGGCTGGGCTTCACCAGCGCGGAGAACGTCGGCCGAGCGTTGGCCCGTCAGCTGCAACTGCAGTACTTCGGCGACGATGCGCTGCCCATCGACGACGCCTTGATCAGCCGGGTGCCAGCCGGCCTCGCGGAGCGCCACAGCCTGCTGCCCATCGGCGCGGAACCCGACGGGACGCTGGTCGTGGCGTGCGCCGATCCCACCAACATCGTCGCCCTGGACGACGTGCGCTTGGCCTCGGGCGCGCGCCGGGTCCGGGCCATGGTCGCCTCTCCCCTGCTGATCGAAGTGGCGCTGCGCAAGGCCTACGGCTTCGACCAGCGCGCCGGTGAACTGATCGACGCGATGGAGGCCAACCGCGACGACCTCGGCGCGGACCTCGACCTGGCGACCGTCACCGAGGACGCCCCGGTCATCCGGCTGGCCGAAGGCATCATCGCCGACGCGGTCGACGCCCGTGCCTCGGACATCCACGTGGAGCCGGCACGCCTGGAGACCCACGTCCGCTACCGCATCGACGGGGTGCTCAAGCAGGTCATGGTCGTGCCTCGCTCGGCGACCGGTCCGCTCATCTCGCGCTTGAAGCTGATGTCGGGTATGGACATCGCCGAGCGCCGCCGGCCCCAGGACGGGCGTGCTCGCTACACCGGCAAGTCCACCGAAGTGGACCTGCGCGTGTCCAGCCTGCCGTCGATGAATGGCGAGACGATCGTCATCCGGCTGCTGCGCAAGGGCTCCGAGCGCCTCGATGTCGCCGACATCGGCTTCAGTCCCGAACAGCTCGCCCAGCTGATGCCGATCGTCGAGCGGCCGCAGGGCCTGGTGCTCATCACCGGCCCGACGGTCTCGGGCAAGACCTCGACGCTGTACGCGCTGCTCGCCCACCTGGTCGGCGAGCACACCAACATCATCACCGTCGAGGACCCCGTCGAGTACGAGTTGGGCGGCGTGAACCAGACGCAGGTCAACGAGCGGATCGGCTTCACCTTCGCCAAGGCGCTGCGCACTGTGCTGCGCCAGGACCCCGACGTGGTGATGGTCGGTGAGATCCGCGACCCCGAGACCGCCGAGCTGGCGCTGCAGGCCTCGCTCACCGGTCACCTGGTCTTCTCCACGCTGCACACCAACGACGCGCCGAGCGCCGTGGTGCGCCTGCGTGACCTGGGTATCCCTCCCTACCTGATCGCCAGCTCCCTGTCGCTGGTCATGGCTCAGCGCCTCGCTCGTTCCGTCTGTCCCCGCTGCTCAGTGCCCGCCGAGCCTACCAAGCGGCTCATGGCCCAGCTGCACCTCGCCCCCCGCGACGTGGCCACCGGGAACTACCGCAGCGGCGCTGGCTGCCCCAACTGCAACCACACCGGCTACAAGGGGTGGACCGGCGTACTGGAGATCCTGACGGTCGACGGCAAGGTCCGCGAGCACGTCGCCAACCAGTCCGCCGAGGCGGCGATGCGCACTGCGGCCCGCCTGTCCGGGATGCGCAGCCTCCGCGAGGACGCGCTGACCAAGGCCGCCCAAGGCACCACGACGCTGGAGGAGGTGCTGCGCGTCACCACCACCGACGTCGCCGAGGCCGGGACCTGCCCGGTGTGCGCCCAGAACATCGAAGACGACTACGCCGTCTGCCCGTGGTGCAGCGCCGACCTGCGACCTGACGCCTGCACCAGCTGTGGGCGCCACCTGGACCTGGGCTGGCGTTCGTGCCCGTCGTGCGGCACGCCCAAGGCCAGCGAGCAGAAGGCGTCCCTGGCCCTGCCCCGGCTGCTGGTGGTCGACGACGACGCTTCGGTGCGGGCCACGATCGCCGCCATGCTGACCGGGGACTACGAGGTCATCGAGGCGCCGGACGGGCAGACGGCGCTGGACATCGTGCACCAAGAGCGGCCGGACATCGTGCTGATCGACGTGGGCATGCCCGATCTCGACGGCTACGAAGTGACCCGCAACCTGCGCGCCCGCCCCGTCACGGTCAACCTGCCGATCGTGCTGATGACCGGTTCGGACGATGTCGAGACCCAGATCCAAGGCCTGCGGGCCGGCGCCGACGACCACGTCCTCAAGCCGCTGGACTATGATCTGTTGACCGCTCGGCTGGCGGCGGTGCACCGCCGCATGGCGGTCTGATCCCCCGCTCGAGCAGGTCTGCGTCCCCCGGCCGGCCCCGGTAGGCTGGGCTCGATCGGCGAACGCGCTGTGCGCGCCGTTCGACCCCCGTTCATCCGGTCGTCAGCGGCCCAGGAAGCGAGCATCGTCGTGCCCTCAACCGAGCAGGTTATGCAGGCCTTGGCCACGGTCAACGACCCTGATGTCGGCCGCCCGATCACCGAGCTGGGCATGGTCGCCGACGTCCGCATCGACGGTGGCCGGGTCGACGTGCACGTGCTGCTCACCGTCCCCGGCTGCCCCATGAAGGACCGGATCAACAACGAGGTCACCGCGGCGCTGCGCACCGTCGAGAGCGTGACCGACGTCAACGTGGCACTGTCACCGATGAGCGAGCAGCAACGCGGTGAGTTCGCATCGAAGGTCCGCGGCAACGCTGGTCCCTCCACCGCGGGCGGCCAACCGGTCATTCCCTTCGCCCAGATGGAGTCCGACACCAAGGTCATCGCCATCGCCTCGGGCAAAGGTGGGGTCGGCAAGTCGTCGATCACCACCAACCTCGCGGTCGCCTTGGCCCAGCAGGGCCACGCCGTCGGCATCCTCGACGCCGATATCTGGGGCTACTCCATCCCGCGCATGATGGGAGCCTCCGGGCGGCCGGTGGCGTTCGAGAACATGGTCATGCCGCTGCAGGCACACGGCTGCAAGGTCATCTCCATCGGCTTCTTCATCGACGCCGAGCGACCGGTGATCTGGCGCGGGCCTATGCTGCACCGGGCGCTGCAGCAGTTCCTCGCCGACGTCCACTGGGGCGACCTGGACTTTCTGCTCTGCGACCTGCCCCCGGGAACGGGCGACATCGCCATCTCGCTGGCGCAGATGCTGCCCAACGCCGACATGCTCGTCGTCACCACCCCGCAGCAGGCGGCGCAGCGCGTCGCTCTGCGCGCCGGGCAGACGACCGCCCAGACCGGCATGAAGGTGGCCGGCGTCATCGAGAACATGGCCACGTTCGTGGCGCCCGACACCGGCAAGGAGTACCGGATCTTCGGGGAGGGCGGTGGCATCCTGCTGGCCGAGGAGCTGGACACCAAGCTGCTGGGCTCGATTCCGATCGACGCGCGTCTGCGCGAGGGCGCCGACGCCGGCGTGCCGCTGGTGCTGGGGCATCCCGACGCACCAGCCAGCCAGCGGCTGTTTGAGATCGCCGGTCAGCTGACGGCTTCGAAGCGCTCGCTGATCGGCAAGGCGCTCCCCCTCAAGTTCTGATCACCGGCCCTCGGCACCCGAAAGGGCCGGACCCGTGTCCTACCGCTTCGCTACATGAGGACCGCGTTGCGCGTCCTGGTGATCATCCCCACCTACAACGAAGCGGTGACCCTGCCCGGCGTGGTGCGAGGCCTCCTGGATACGGCGGGGGGCAGCGACCACGACATCGAGGTCCTTGTCGTCGACGACGCCTCACCCGACGGCACGGGCGACCTCGCCGACGAGCTCGCCGCCACCCACGCTGGCGTCCATGTCCTGCACCGGCCCGTCAAGGACGGGCTGGGGCCGGCGTACCGGGCCGGCTTCGCGTGGGCGATGCAGCGGGGTTTCGAGGTGTGTTGTGAGATGGACGCCGACGAGTCCCACGACCCCGCCGAGCTCCCACGGCTGCTGTGGGCCTTGGGTGGGGCGGACCTGGTGATCGGCTCGCGGTACGTGCCCGGCGGCGGGGTGCGCCACTGGCCGTGGTACCGCCTGGCCTTGTCGCAGGGCGGCAACCGCTACGCCAAGACCATGACCGGCTTGCCGGTGGCCGACGCGACGTCTGGCTACCGCGCGTTCCGCGTCGAAGTGCTGCAGGCGTTGAACCCGGCGACCGTGCACTCCGACGGCTACAGCTTCCAGGTCGAGATGGCCCTGCGTACCTGGCGGCTGGGTTTTCGGATCGTCGAGGTTCCGATCACGTTCGTCGAGCGCGCCGCGGGAGCCAGCAAGATCAACCGGGCGATCGTCTTCGAAGCGCTGTGGCGCATAATGCGGTGGGGGCTGCACGGTCCGCGCCGGGCAGGGCCGCTGCACACCGCCAGCGTCCTTCGCCACTAGGATCGCCGCCCAGCTACGGGAGGCAGGAGGCGCCGATGCGGACCACCTCATCGCCACAGCCCGGCCCGCCCCTCGTCTGGGACGATCGCTTGTGGGAGGACGCCTGGGAGCGGCTGCTATCACACCCCGAGCGGCACCGCATCGCCGTCCAGGTGTGGCGCGGCCAACTGCCCCCCGACCCGTTCGAGCGACGCGTCGGAGCGGAGCTGGCACGACGCTGGCGACGGACCGCCCGCAACCTGGCACTGCTGTACGGCCTCTGGGCGCTCTTCTGGGGACTGCTGACCTGGGACGATTGGCGTCCCGACGGCGTCCTGCGCTCACTGCTGACGATCAGCTGCGCCCTCATCGGCGTCGCCGCGGTCAGCGCCTGCGTCGCCGTCCGCCGGCGCCTGCGCAACCACCTGCGCCGCTGGGCCACCGCCGCCAACCCACCCACGTAGCGGTCCCCCGTTAGCGAAGCGGTCGTGACCTCGCCGATTACCGGCGCCCGCCCGGCGTGATCTGCCAGCAGATAGAAGGGTTGGTCACGTTACCGTGACCAACCCTTCTATTCAGAGGCCTCGGATCAGAGGCCTCGGACCGCCGAGACTCCACCGAGCGTTACCACAACAGCGTGCATCGTGACGCTCGGTCGAGATCAGTGCCGCACGTGGCAAGACCACGAGAACCACGGGCATCTAGGCCGCGGGAGCCTCGGCGCCGGGTGCCGGGCGCTGGCGGCGGCGCATGCCGAAGACCACGCGGCCGACGATCGCCAGCAGCGGCGGCAGGACGCGCCTGCCGACCGCGGTCGCGGCCCCGACCGCGGCGGCGTTGATCGCCGCCACGGGTCCTCGCCACAGCGACGCCGCCACCAGGCCCATCCCCGCGCCGCCGAGCACGTCGGTCGGGTAGTGCACGCCGACATAGATCCGGCTCAGCGCGACGTAGGCGCCGAAGGCGTGCAGCAGGCGGCGGGACACACCGCCGCGGCTGGCGTCACCCAGCAACGTGAACATGGCCATTCCGACGGCCGCGTGCCCCGAGGGGAACGACGACCCGGTCGGCTTGCGGATGAGGCGGCGGACACCGTCGCGTTCGTACGGCCGCTGCCGACGCACCCGGGTCTTGCTGACCTGGGCCAAGTTCCACGCGACCATACCGACGCCGGCCACGTCGGTGGCCAGGCGCCGCCGGCCGGTCAACGCCAGCGTTGTGGCAACCCCCAACACCGAGTACACCGACCCCAGGTCGGTGGTGTGCCGTACCGCACTGTCCAGCGCCGGCCCGCCGAAGTGGCGGACCGCGTCGCCCATGCGGACGTCGGCACGCTGCACCTCGGCCCTGTGCAGCGCCGCCCAGCTGCCGCCGAGCAGCGCGCCGCCGAGCGCGGCCCGAGCCGCCCAGTGCAGCGTCACGGGGCGTCAGGGTCGAACGGCGCCTTGGCGGTGACCGTTGGCATCGACGCCGACTTCGGCTTGACGGGGCGGGCATCCGAGGCGATCGGCCCGCTGAGCCTGGTGCTGCGGCGCAGCTCCTCGGTGGTGCCGCGCAAATCGCGTCCGATGTTGCTGAACTCTTCGAAGTCGCTGGCCTGCTTGAGCTCATCCAGTGTGCTGGACGCCTCCCGCTTGAACTTGCCGATCATCTGCCCAGCACTGCGCGCCAGCTTTGGCAGCTGGTCGGGACCGAAGATCATCAGGGCCAATATCGCGAGAAAGGCCCACTCCCAGAATCCTGGCGCGCTCATCTGTTCCTTTGCTCCGGGTCAGCGGTGCTGGCTGTGGCTACTCACCCTGGTCGTTCGACGAGGATGACGTCCACGGCTTGCTCGTCGCCTTGACGACGGTAGGTGACACGCACCGTGTCTCCGACGTCACGCTGACGGATGGCCAGGATAAGGTCGTCAAACGACCTGATGGGGGTGTCATCCAGACGGGTGATGACGTCACCCTGCCGCAAGCCGCCTTCGTCGGCGGGACCACCCGGTCCGACGTCGCCCACGACAGCGCCGTCGCCGGCAGACTCTTCGCCGCTCGCGACCGCCTCAGACTGCGTGACTCCCAACAACGGGTAGACCACCTCGCCGCT
>Ga0136627_1000616_pt1 | contig 13645 bp, 16 predicted proteins | sample AntDrymUQ4892206_2_FD_104652 | JGI IMG/M metagenome (GOLD analysis project Ga0136627, IMG submission 104652) | Polar desert sand microbial communities from Dry Valleys, Antarctica - metaG UQ489 (22.06) | ecosystem: Environmental > Terrestrial > Soil > Desert | place: Antarctica: Dry Valley... | reverse complement strand
TTGCGGTACTCGTCGAGCGTGGTTGCGCCGATGGTCTGCAGCTCGCCGCGCGCGAGGGCGGGCTTGAGGATGCTGGCGGCATCGATCGCGCCCTCGGCGGCGCCGGCACCGACGAGGTTGTGCAGCTCGTCGATGAACAGGATTATGTCGCCGCGCTGGGTGATCTCCTTCATCACCTTCTTCAGGCGCTCCTCGAACTCACCGCGGTACTTCGATCCGGCCACGAGCGCGGCCAGGTCGAGCGTGTAGATCTGCTTGTTCTTCAGCGTCTCGGGCACCTCGCCGCTGGTGATCTGCTGCGCCAGGCCCTCCACCACCGCGGTCTTGCCCACGCCCGGCTCGCCGATCAGCACGGGGTTGTTCTTCTGGCGGCGCGAGAGGATCTGCATGATCCGCTCGACCTCGGTCTCGCGACCCACGACGGGGTCGAGCTTGCCCTCGGAGGCGAGCTTGGTGAGGTTGCGGCCGAACTGGTCGAGCAGCTTAGAGCTCTTCTTTCCCTCGCCCTGCGCGCCACTCTGCCCGCCGCCCGAGCGCTGGCGACCACCGGGACCGGAGAGCATGCGGATGACCTCGTTGCGGATCTTCTCGGAGTCGGCGTCGAAGTCGAGCAGGATGCGGGCGGCGACGCCCTCGTTCTCGCGCACGAGGCCGAGGAGGATGTGCTCCGTGCCGATGTAGTTGTGTCCCAGCGAGAGCGCCTCGCGAAGCGCCAGCTCGAGCACCTTCTTCGCGCGTGGCGTGAAGGGGATCTGGCCGGAGGTGACTTCCTCGCCCGAGCCGACGATGCGCACCACCTGCGCGCGCACTCGCTCGACGGTGATGTCGAGCGACTCGAGGACGCGGGCCGCAAGCCCTTCCTCCTCGCGCAGGAGACCGAGCAGGATGTGCTCGGTTCCGATGTAGTTGTGCTTCAGGATGCGGGCTTCCTCCTGGGCCAGGACGACAACCTGGCGGGCCCGCTCTGTGAAGCGCTCGAACACGGCTTAGATCCTTCTTTCGGGGTCTCGCAAGGACGGGTAAGTCTTCCCTGCCCTTCCCGTAAACATCGGCATCTAAGCCTACGGAATGAACGTAGGGTGGATTACTCGACCTCGGACGAGTCTAACAATGCCCCTCGGTCGGCCCCGCGGTGGCGCCGCAACGAAAGACGCGCTCGCTCCAGACAGCCGACCGCATCTCGTGCCCAGAGCCACTGTCCGCGTTCAGCGCGCGGGCAGAACGGTCACGTCATAGCGCTCGATCATCGGATCGCTGGTCACGATCGTCAGGCCCTCGCGGCCGGCTTGCGCGATGAGCATGCGGTCGAAGGGATCGCGGCCCGCCCTGCTGCCTCGGAGAGCCGGCCCTCGTCCTCGATCCACCAGATCAGGGCATTCGTATCGAGGAGGAGACTCAGCCTCAGCCGCCGTCCTCGTCGTACTCCCCATGGAAGAGCTTGGCGATGTCCTCGTTCGTCTCCTTCGAGTCCCAGTCGTCGGCGAGCCAGATCTCGCCTTTCATGAAGCCGCCTCGGCGCCGCCTGCGCGGCTCCTCGTAACGGCTGAGCGTCGCCACCGGCTTGCCGGCCCGGGCGATCACGATCTCCTCGCCGTCCTCCACGCGTTGGAGCAGCTTCGAGAAATGGGTCTTGGCCTCGTGCACGTTGACGCTCATACGGTTAGTCTACTGGACTACGCATGGCCGGGAAGAGCACCACCTCGCGGATCGAACGCCGGCCCGACAGGAGCATCACGAGCCGGTCGATCCCAACGCCGATCCCGCCCGTGGGCGGCATCCCCTGCTCGAGGGCACGGACGAAGTCCTCGTCGTAAGGCTGAGCCTCCTCGTCGCCCTGAGCCGTGTGGCGCTGCTGGGCCTCGAAGCGCACGCGCTGCTCGTCGGGGTCGTTGAGCTCGGTGAAGGCGTTGGCGAGCTCCATGCCGCCGGCGAAGCACTCGAAGCGCTCGACCAGCCCCGGCTCGGAGCGGTGGGCCTTGGCGAACGGCGACAGCTCGACGGGATAGTCGACGACGAACGTGGGATCGCGAAGCTCGGGCTCGACGTGCTTGGAGAGCAGCTCGTCGACCAGCTGCGGCCAGGACTCGCCGGGGTCCAGCTCGATGCCTCGCTCCGAGGCGGCCGCGACCAGGGCGTCGCGCTCACGATGGGCGAGCACGTCGACGCCGGTCTTCTCCCCGATCGCATCGCGGAGGCTCACCCGCCGCCATGGCGCCGAGAAGTCGATCTCGTCGTCGTAGCCGATCGCCGCGGCCACAAAGGACACCAGCTCCTCCAGCTCGGTCGCGATGTCGTTGTAGTCCGCGTAGGCCTCGTAGAACTCGAGCATCGTGAACTCGGGGTTGTGCTTGGGCGAGAGCCCCTCGTTACGAAAGTCCTTGCCCAGCTCGTAGACACGCTCGAGGCCGCCGACAATCAGGCGCTTGAGGTACAGCTCGGTGGCTATGCGCAGATAGAGGTCGCGGTCGAGGGCGTTGTGGTGGGTGGTGAAAGGCCGCGCCAGCGCTCCGCCGTAGAGCGGCTGGAGCACCGGCGTCTCCACCTCCAGGAAGCCGCGGTCGTCGAGCCAGCGCCGGACTGCAGACACCACCCGTGAGCGCAGGATGAACAGATCGCGCGCGTCCTCGTTGGCGATCAGGTCGAGCTCCCGGCGGCGGTAGCGGGTCTCGGTGTCCTCGAGCCCGTGGAACTTGTCGGGCGGGGGTGCGAGCGACTTGGCCAGCAGGGCCCAGCCGGTGGCGCGCAGGCTCAGCTCCCCGCGGCGGCTCTTGAACGCCGTGCCGTCCACGCCGACGATGTCACCGAGGTCGAGGCCGGTGAGGGTCTCGAACGACTCGTCACCGAGCACGTCCTTGCGCGCCTGGACCTGGATCTTGCCTGAGCGATCGGTGATGTCGAGGAAGGCGGCCTTGCCGAACTCGCGGCGGCCGGTCAGGCGCCCGGCGACCCGGTAGCCGTCCTCGGTCTCCTCACCGGCGTCGAGCCCGCCGTGGGCGGCATGCACCGACGCCGCCGGCTGCACCCCCGGGTAGGCGTGCGGGAAGGGGTCGATCCCTGCTTCGCGCAGGCGGTCGAGCTTGGCGCGGCGGTCGTCGTCCATCGAGGGCGCGAACCCTACGCGAGCCGCTCAGGCCGGCGAGCTCACCGGGATGCCGAGCCCCCCGGCCACCGCCGCCATCCTGCGGTCGTAGGTGATCAGCTCCGTCAGGTCGCCCTCCAGCGAGAGGGCGGCCGCCACGTGGATGGCATCGAGGGAGCGCAACCGGTCGTCCTCGAGGTCCGCCGCGGCGCTCAGCAGGGCATCATCGACCGGCACGATGTCCGCCTCGGAAAGCAGTCGCCGAGCCCGGCCGACGGCCGACTCACCGAACAACCGCACCGCCCTTATCACCTCGACGTGGGCCAGTCCGCAAGTGGCCCGCGCCGAGCCAGCACGCAGGTGCGCTCTGAGTGCTCCGGACTCCGCCTCGGCGATCACCAACTTTACGAGCGCCGAGGAATCGAGATAACGCAGCTCAGTGCTCATCCTCGCGCATCTCGGCGAGGATCTCGCTGGGGAGGGGTAGCCCAGGCTTGGGCTCCAGTGGGGGCCCTAGATCCTCCCAGTTCTGGGTCCCCGGGATGATCCGACCCTCGGCCACCAGACGGTCGTAGGTGCTCTCCGCCGGCGGAATCGGCACCAGCCGAGCGACGGGCTCTCCCCGCGATGTGACCTCCACCGTCTCCCCGCCCTTGACCTCGCGGAGGTACCGGCTCGCGTTCTGACGCAGCTCTCGGATGCCGATGGAACGCATGAGCTACTTGTAGCACATCAGGTTTCGGCTGCCCTCAGCCCGGCGACCGGACCCGTGCGCAGCTGGCTTCAGGCGGCTTCGATCTTGGTGATCTTGAGCTTCCGCGCAGGGCCGCGGGGCACAGGCACCGACACGATCTCGCCGCGCTTGTGGCCCATCAGGGCCTTGCCCACCGGCGACTCGTTCGAGAGCTTCTGCTGGGCCGGTGAGGCCTCCGCCGAGCCGACGATCCTGTACTTGGCGGACTTGTCGGTCTTCTGGTCCTTCACATGGACCGTGACGCCAACGCTCACGCAGCCGGTGTCGACGTCCTTACGGTCCACCACCCGGGCGCTGCGCAGCTTCTCCTCTAAGTCGGCGATCTGCTTCTCGAGCATCGCCTGCTCGTTCTTGGCGTCGTCGTACTCGGAGTTCTCGGCGATGTCGCCGAACGCGCGTGCCTCCTTGATCCGCTCCGCCACCTCCCTGCGGCGAACGCCGGACAGGTGATCGATCTTGGCCTTGAGATCCTTGAGACCTTCGGGTGTCATCAGGGTCTCACGCGGCATCAGGAAGCGCGGCAGTCTAGCAACCGCCGGGAGCGCTCAGCTCAGGCTGCCGCGGCGGCAGTATCCCGCTCGGAGATCGCTGCCAGAGCGCTTCGAGCGGCCAGCGTGGTGGGCGCGCCAACCAGCTCGAGACGGGACTGCTTTCCCAGATCCAGCCGCTCGGCGTACCAGGGGTAGAACTTGCGCAGGTAGTGGCCGGCGCGGTCCGCCCCGAGGTGCTCCTCGGCGCGCTCGATCACCCACTCCAGCTCGCCGGTGACCTCGGCCACCGTCGGCTCGCCTTCGCGCAGGCCCAGCAGACGCTCGAAGCGCCACGGGTTGCCCAGCGATCCGCGCGCGAGCATCACCGCTTCCGCGCCCGTGCGGTCGAGCGCCTCGATGGGCTTCTCGTCGGAGAGCAGGCCCCCCGAGACGATCACCGGCACCTCGAGCGCCTCCACCAGCTCCGCGGCGAGTGCGTAGTCGGGCTTGCCCTTGTGCTGCTGAGAGGCGTGGCGGGGGTGAAAGGCGATGCCCACGACTCCGGCCTCGTCGACCAGCCGGCGCGCCAGGGTGACGCCGGCGCGATCGCCGGGAAGCAGCCCGGGCCGCAGCTTGACCGTGACCGGCAGGCCCGAGCCCTCCGACGCCGCCCGCGCGATGGCGACCGCCTTGTCGGGATCGTCGAGCAGGGCGGCACCGGCGCCGGTCTTGCACACCTTGCGCACGGGGCAGCCCATGTTGAGATCGATCAGGTCGGCGCCGGCGGCGGCCACGATCTCCGACGCCTCCCCCATCACCGCCGCGTCGTGGCCGAAGAGCTGAATCGACACGGGATGCTCGTCGGGGTGGATGCGCAGGAACTCGCGCACCGTGCGCTCGTTGCCGTGCTTGAGGCCGAAGCTGGAGACCATCTCCGACACCACGAGCCCGGCGCCGTGGCGGCGCGCCTGGAGGCGCACGAACCAGTTGCCGATGCCGGCCAGGGGCGCCAGCACCAATCGGTTGGGGAGGGTGTTGCCGGCCAATGTCCAGGAGTCGGTGAGCGCGCGCTTCATCCCCCCATTGTGACTAGGAGCGGTTGCGCTCCCAGATGATGCGCAGGCCCTGCAGGGTGAGCAGGTCGTCCGTTTCGTCGATCTGCTCGCAGTGGGGGACGATCGCGGAGGCGAAGCCGCCCGTGGCGATGGCCGTGGCCTCCTCGTCCATCTCCTCGCGCAGGCGGGCCACCAGCCCGTCGACCTGGCCGGCGTAGCCGAACACCACTCCCGACTGGATGGCCTCGAGCGTGTTGTGCCCAATCGCCGACCGCGGGGCCTCCAGGCGCACCTTGGGCAGCGCGGCGGCGCGCTGGCTCAAGGCCTCCAGCGAGATCTCGATGCCTGGCGAGATCACGCCGCCGAGGTACTCGCCGTCTCCGGAGACCACGTCGTAGTTGATCGCGGTGCCGAAGTCGACGGCGATGCAGGACCCCCCTATGCGCTCGTAAGCGGCGACGGCATTGGCCAGGCGGTCGGCGCCGAGCTCACGCGGGTTGTCGATGCGGATGGCCATGCCGGTTCGCATCGAGGGCCCGACCAGGGTGCCCCTTCCGTCGAGGTAGCGCTCGTGCACCCGGTCGTACTCCTGCGCGAGGGCCGGAACCACGCAGGAGACGATCGCGGCCTCCACGTCGCGCAGGCGCAGGTCGCGCAGTCCGAGAAGAGCGCCCAGCACCAGGGCAAGCTCGTCGGCCGTGGCAGCCCGGACCGTATGGATGCGCCAGTGATCGAGCAGCTCCGCGTCGCGAAACAGACCAACGTGAGTCTGGGTGTTGCCGACGTCGATCGCGAGGAGCATGTGTGGCGATTATCACAGCGGCCCGACTCTCCTCACAGGTTGACCGCGCACGGCGTCGAGCAGCGCGGGCAGCGCTGTCGGGCCGCGGAGCATCAGGTCTGGCTCGACTTCGAGCAGCGGCTCGAGCACGAAGCGCCGAGCCGTGACCTCGGGGTGCGGGAGCACCAGCCGCTCGGTCCTCAGCTCCAGGCCTCCCAGCAGCAGGAGATCGATGTCGATGGGGCGCGGCCCGTGGCGGCGGCCGCCCGGCGGCCGACCGAGGTGGCTCTCTATCCGCTTGCAGACATCGAGCAGTTGCTCGGGCGCCAGCTCGGTGTCTACGGCCACGACCGCATTGAGAAAGTCCTGCTGGTCGGGCACCTCTCCCTGGGGCGCGGTCTCGTACACCGAGGACGCGGCGGCCACGGTGATCCGGGGGCAGCGATCGAGTGCGTCGCGGGCGGCGCGCAGGGTCGCCAGCCGGTCGCCCTCGTTCGAGCCCAGGCCCAGGTGGCCCCGCACCGGGCGCTAGCGCTCGGAGGAGGCCGGCGGGCTCCCGAGCTGATCCACCAGCCGGAGCAGCTCCAGCGGGCTGAAGGGCTTGGTCAGGAAGAGGTCGGCGCCCGCCTTCTCGGCTTCTCTCTCGGCGTCATCGCCGGCGGCAGCGGTGAGCATCACGATCGTGGCATTGGCGGTGCCGGCCTCCTCGCGCAGCCGGCGGCAGACGCCGAAGCCGTCCAGCTTCGGCATGTCGATGTCCAGGAACACCAGCTCGGGCGAGGTGTGCTGGGCCACCTCCAGCGCCTCGACGCCGTCCGCCGCCTCCGCCAGCTCGAACCCGGCCACGTCCTCGAGCGTGGTGGCGATCAGCTTGAGGATGAACGGCTCGTCGTCGACGACCAGCACGCTCGGCATCAGCTGGTCCTGATCCGCTCGAGCGCCTCGTCGGGAATCGCGTCAAGGGCGTCCACCACGGCGGGATCGAACTGGGTCCCGGCCATGCCCCGGATCTCTATCCGGGCCTGGGCCAGAGGAGCGCCGGGCCGGTAGGGCCGATCCGTGGTCATCGCGTCCAGCGCGTCGACAACCGCGAAGATCCGCGCGGCCAGCGGAATGTCCTCGCCCGCCAGGCCGTCGGGGTAGCCGCTGCCGTCGAAGCGCTCGTGATGGTGGCGCACGATCTGCGCCGCCTCGGCCAGGAAGTCGATGCCGCGCACGATCTCGTAGCCGATCAGGGGATGGCGGCGCATCAGCTCCTGCTCGGCCTCCCCAAGATCGTCCGCCTTGTAAAGGATGCCGTCGGGGATCGCGATCTTGCCGACGTCGTGGAGCAGGAAGCCGAACTCGACCTGGGGGTTGCGGGCGAGCCTCGGATCGATACGGCGGGTGAGCTCGAGGCCGTAGGTGGCCACGCGGTCGGTGTGGGCGCCGGTGTAGGCGTCGCGGGCCTCGACCGCGTTGGTGAGCGCGCGCACCGTGTCCACGTAGTTGGCCTGCAACTCCTCCGCTTGGGCCCGCTCGGCCTTGAAGGTGTCGCGCAGATCGGAGGCGTAGCGCTCGAGCTGGCGCTCCTTGTCCTCAGCCTCGCGACGCTGGGCATGCAGCTGCGCGCGCAGCGCCTTCAGCTCTTCGCTCGACTCCTCGACATCCACGGTGTTCCCCATCCCGTATCCAGGCTACCGGCCCCCCTCCTCACCCGTGTACGCCCCCAGGGGAGGAGCGCAGCCGGAACGTTGTTCGGGCGAGCACCGGACCCCCTCACATCACTCAGCGTCGTGGCTCAACGCGGCGAGGACGGCGTCGGCGGCCTTCTCGATAGGCACGGCCTGGGCGCCCAGGGCCGGCACGCCGTCGCCCTGCCCGCCCGATGAGAAGAGCAGCACGAACTGGCCCATCCGGCGACCACGCAGGTCGAGAGCCCGCAGCACGGACTCGGGACCCCGGATCCCGGTATCGACCAGTGCGACCTCGAACCGCCGCCGCTGGCAGGCCTGCCTGGCCGCGGTGCCGCTGGTCACCCACTCGTGATCGAGTCCGAGGCGCATGAGCGCCGGTTCCAGCTCAGGTCGTACCGACGAGCGTCCCACCACCAGCACACGAGCACGACCGGCCAGCACCGCGGATCCGACGGCATCGGCCAGCAGGTCTGCGTCGACCGGCTTGGTCACCTTCCACTCGCCGAGCAGCGCCTGGTGATCCGAGATCATCGAGACCACCACGACCGGGATCTCCCGCAGGTTCTCGTCGTCGCGAATGGCCCGGAGCACGTCCAGACCGCTCGTGCTCCCCATCATCATGTCGAGGGTGATCGCGTCGAAGCGATCGCTGCGCAGGCGCGCCAGCGCCAGGTCGCCGTCGGTCGCGATCTCCGTATGCACCCCGTAGCCCTCGAGGGAGGCGGCGATCGCGCGCGCCACCACTTGCTCGTCGTCCACGACCAGCACCCGCTTGCCCCGGATCGCCCGGCGGGGCTCCTCCTGCCGGCCGGCGGGCTCCGCGGGAAGGGCAACCGTGAAGGTCGTGCCCTCACCTACCGTGCTCTTCACGTCGATCGAGCCGCCCTGCAGGTCAACAAGCGACTTGACGATGGATAGGCCGAGTCCCGTGCCGGGGCCACCGTCGTCGCGGCGCACGAAGCGGTCGAACACCCGATCGAGGTCCTCGGGGGTCATGCCGCGGCCGTTGTCGGCCACGCTGAGCTCGAGGCGGTCTCCGGCCTGATCGGCGGTAACGGTGATCCGCCCCCCTTCGCCCGTGTACTGGTGGGCGTTGGACACGAGGTTGGTGAGGATCTGCCTGACGCGGACCGGGTCGGCGAGCGCTCGCCGCATGCCCGGCGGCAGGTCGAGATCGAGCCGCTGGTCCTTGCCGGATATGCGCGGCCCCATCAGTCCCGCGGCCTCGCCCACCAGCTCCGCCAGGTCGAACAGGCGCGGATGCACCTCCATCCGCCCGGCCTCCAGCCGCGCCACGTCGAGCAGGTCGTTGACCAGCTCCACCAGCCGGTCGGTGCTCTGGAGGATCACGCCCACGAACTCGCGCTCGCGATCGCCGAGCGCGTTCGAGCGGTCCAGCAGCTCGACGAAGCCCTTGATGGACGTCAGTGGGCTGCGCAGCTCATGCGAGGCGGTGGCCACGAAGTCGGACTTCATCCGGTCCAGGCGGGCCCGCTCCGAGATGTCGCGCAGGGTCCAGACGATCTCCTTCCCGGGAACGCTCCGGCTGCGCTCCCCCCCGGGGACCTCCCCCCCCTCCTGCGAGCCCAGTCGCGCCGCGGTGATGGAGAGCGTCCTGTCGCCCTGCTCGACCACCACCTCCCCGCGCAGAGCCTCCTCGAGGCGCGGCAGGGGGCTCCCGGCCTCGTGCGCGTTGGCGCCCGGCTCGAGGCCGGGCACGATCTCCTCCGCGCGGCGGTTGACCGTGGACACGGTGCCGCCGGCGTCGCACACCACCAAGGCGTCACCCAGGCTCTCGATGGTCACGGAGAGCTTCTCGCGCTCGGCCTCGATCTTCGCCTGAGCGCCTTGGAGGCGCTCGGCCATGATGTTGAACGCGGAGTCGAGCTCGCGCAGCTCCTGAGGCCCACCCGGCTCCACGCGCTCGGACAGGTCGCCGGCGGCCAGCTTCTGCGTGGAGCTGACCAGGCTGTCGAGAGGCCGGCGGATCGAGCTGATCAAGGCCGCGATCAGGGCCGCGGCGGCCAGCAGCGCAAGGACCCCCGCGCCGGCCGCCGTGAGCAGGGCATCGCGTGTGTCCTCGCGCGCGATGTCACGTGCCGCGGCCCGCCGATCGTCCTGTCGCTCGGTCAGGCCGTCGTTTGCCCTCCGCGCGAGGAAGAGGCTCCGGGTGAGCCGGCGCGCGGCCGCCGGCGATCCGCCTCGCCGGACGGAGGCCGCGAGCCGGCGCGCGCGCCCCTCCACGGCGATCCGCGACCGCACCTGGCGAACGCTGCGCCGATCGTCTCGGGCCAGCCGCAGAGCCTCGATCGCTCGGTCGCGAAAGGCCCGCCGCGCGCGCCGGCGAACGTCGTCGCTTCCCGCCGAGGTGGAGATCAGCCCGGCCTCCTCGGCCACACCGGCCGCCATCAGGCGCGCGGAGGCGGCCTCCAGCTCATACGTGCGTGCGAGGGTGTCTTCGTAGTCCTGCCTGGCCGAGTAGAGGTTGCCGATGCCCAGCGCGGCGATCAGCGCGAGCGCCACGGTCAGGCCCACCAGCGCCAGAGTGAGCGTCGACGCCAGCGGCAGGCGGCCGAGCAGACCACCGGAAGGACGGCCGCTTGGCTCGCGTAACGGGCGGTCTGGCTCTACCATGGCCACATGGGCCTCGTAAAGGACTGGCGCCGCCAGGCGGCAAGGGCGATGGGCGTATCGCTCATCGGGCCGGTCGTGCTGCTGCTGGCCGCCGTGGTGGTTGCCGCGGGCGGCGGAGGACTGGGCGGGCTCGGCTCGCTCGGGCAGATCTCCTCGGGACCCACCCTGCCGGACATCGGGCCCGTTCCGAGTCCGCGGGCCTCGCTCGAGGAGGCCGAGCTGGCCACCGCCGGCTTGACACCGTCCACCCCCGCCGCGCCCGTCACCTCGTCGCAGGGAGCGAACGGACGCCTCGCACCGTCCACCGGAGACGAGGCCCGGGCTCCCGGCGCAAGGCCCGGCGGGGCGATCATCCCGGTAACCCGCCCGCGTGGGCCGCAACGGCCCGGCAGCGGACCGCGGCCTGTCGTGGCGGTCCCGCCGGCCTCGACGCCGCCGGCCTCGGCACCGCCGGCCTCGACGCCCCAGCGTCCCTCCGCGCCGCCCGCCGATCCCGTCGGCGACGTGATCGACACCACGCGTGGGCTGGGGGACTCGCTGCCAACTCCACTGGGGCCGATCACGAGCGACATCCTCGATTCCCTCCTCGGCCCCAGGCGCTGACTTTCAGGCCCGGGCTCAGGACTCCCGCCACACCTCGACCGACACCTCCTCGACCGGCAGCGGTATGGGGGGCTCGGGCTTGGAGGCCTTCACGCGCACCGCATCGACGGAGTAGCGGTCGGTCAAGCGGTCGGCAATGGCGGCACAGAGGCGTTCGAGGGTCGCATACGAACGCTCCTGCGCGGCCAGGGCCACCTGCTCGCACACCTCCGCGTAGTCGACCGTGTCCTCCAGCCGGTCGGTGACCAGCGCATCGCAGCCGGCGAGCTCCATGGCGATGTCGATCACCAGCCGCTGGCCCACCTCTCGCTCGGCCTCGGACACCCCGTGCCGGGTGTAGAGCGACAGGCCGGAGATCTCGACCGTCACCGCCGGGTCCGGGGCGTCCTCGTCATCGTCGTCCGAGTAGGGCTCGTCCGGCTCGAGGTCGTCGTCCTCGAGCGGGTCACGGTGGTCCATCAGGCCAGTTCCTCTCTGGGATCGCCGACCGTAGCAGCGGCCACCGCAAGCGCATCCGCGACCTGGGCCACATCGTGCACGCGGAAGACCGACGCGCCGCGCTCGAGCGCCAGCACGTTGGTGGCGATCGTGCCGGGCAGGCGCTCGGCCTCCGATCGTCCCCCGGCCAGCTTCCCGAGAAAGCTCTTGCGCGAGGTGCCCACCACGATCGGGCGCCCGATGGCCACCAGCTCGCCGAGGCGGCGCAGCAGCTCGAGGTTGTGCTCCACGCTCTTGCCGAAGCCGATGCCCGGATCGAGCCAGACCCGGCGCTCGTCCACGCCCTCGGAGACGGCAAAGGCCAGCCGCTCCTCGAGGAAGGACTTGACCTCGGAGACCACGTCCGCGTAGTGCGGGTCCTTCTGCATGGTGCGCGGCTCGCCGCGCATGTGCATGAGACAGCAGACGGCGCCGCGCCCGGCCACCAGGCCGGCCAGCTCGGGGGCCCGGCGGAAAGCGGTCACGTCGTTCACGATGCCGGCGCCCGCGTCGAGCGCGGCTTCGCCCACCGCAAGCTTGGCGGTGTCGATCGAGATCTGGACGCCTGGCACCCGCGCCGCCAGGCCCTCGACGACGGGCACCACGCGCGCGAGCTCCTCCGCCTGGCTGACCGGCCCGGCCCCCGGACGGGTGGACTCGCCCCCCACGTCGAGGATGTGCGCGCCCTCCGCCGTGAGCCGGATCCCGTGCGCCACCGCGGCGCCGGCCTCGGCGAACCGGCCGCCGTCGGAGAAGGAGTCGGGGGTGACGTTGATCACGCCCATGATCTTCGGCCGGGTGAGCTGCACGGGCGAAGTATCCCGCCGCCGGGCTGCCTATCGTGCGCGGCGTGGCCTACAACGACGCCGAAGCCCGGCAGCAGCTGCTCGATACGCTCGCGCAGGCGACCGACGAGATTGGGTACGCGCTTGCCTGCCTCGGCGCCGCGTACGAGCAGCTGGACGAGTACAGCGCCGACAAGCTCGAGGAGCAGCTCTTTCGCCCCGTCCAGATGGCCTACGGCCGCGCCAAGCGCACCCACTCGGGATTTGCCGACCGCCACGGCCTGCCGGGCCAGGCCTTCGAGGCGCAGGCCCCGGGCCTTCCCTCCACCGGCGCCAGGGGCTTCATCGACAACGCGGTGGACGGAGCCGGCGCCGCCGGCGGCATGCTGGCCACGCTCCAGGACTCGCCCATGCTGATCGAGGTCGGAGACGTGGAGCTGCGGGCCGGGCTCGCGGAGGTGCGGGAGCTGATCGGCCCCCTCCCCCGGCAGGCCCGCGAGCTGGTGCGCGCGCTGGGTCGGTAGTGGCCACCGAGGCCGTCCTCGAAGGGCACTACGTGCTCGGGGTCGAGGGGCTCGCGCTGCTGCGAGCGGGCGCGGAGCGCCGCTTCGAGCGCGTGGAGGACCGCGTGCGCGAGATCGCCCGCGTGGCGCAGCTGCTGGACGAGGGCGCTTACTCCGAGCGGCGCGACCTGCCCGAGCACGGGGTGGACACGGGTTACGCGGGCCGGGCCGAGAGCTACGACGACCCCGGCAACGACACGGTGGCGCTGGAGGAGCCGGTGGTTCGCGCGCTCCTCGACCAGATGCCGGCGGGACCGGTACTCGACGCGGCGTGTGGCACCGGGCGCCACATGGCCCACCTCCTCGCGGCCGGGCGCGAGGTCATAGGCGTGGACTCGAGCGAGGCGATGCTCGCACGGGCACGCGAGAAGCTGCCGGGCGCCGATCTGCGCCGCGGCGATCTCGCCGCCCTGCCGCTCGAGGACGAGTCCGTCTCCGGCGCTGTATGCGCCCTTGCGCTGAGCCACCTGCCCGACATGGGGCCGGCGGTCGCGGAGCTGGCGCGGGTGCTGCGGCCCGGGGGACAGATCGTGATCTCAAAACCCCCATCCGCTGGCGACCGGGCTGCTGGGCTGGCGCGCGGTCTTCGTCGACGCGGAGGGCAGACGGTCGATGATCCCCGAGCACCCGCACCTTCACGGCGAGTACCTCAGCGCCTTCACCGCCGCCGGTCTCGTGGCGCGTGCCTGCCTTGAGCCCACGCTGTCCCGCGAGCAGGCGAGGATGCGCGCCAAGGCTGGCCACCTCGACGCGTTCGAGGACGCGCTC
>Ga0136627_1000615_pt1 | contig 13649 bp, 12 predicted proteins | sample AntDrymUQ4892206_2_FD_104652 | JGI IMG/M metagenome (GOLD analysis project Ga0136627, IMG submission 104652) | Polar desert sand microbial communities from Dry Valleys, Antarctica - metaG UQ489 (22.06) | ecosystem: Environmental > Terrestrial > Soil > Desert | place: Antarctica: Dry Valley... | reverse complement strand
GACGGCCGGGAGGTCCCGTCCACCTACTGGTTGTCCTTCACCTTCCCGATCAACATGACCGGCCAGCCCGCCGCCACCATACCAGCCGGATTCACGGAGGGGGGCCTGCCGATAGGGATGCAGATCATAGGCCGCCACCTCGACGACGGGCTGGTCTTGAGGGCTGCTGCTGCTTTCGAGGCGGCGAGGCCGCAGAACGACCGCTGGCCCCGGCTGCTCGAAGAGATGGGGCTGTAGGAGAAGGTGTGATTCTCCGCCCGGCGAACCACGACGAGCGAACTGGCCGAACCCCCGAGTGAGCACCACCGCACGGGGCGCCGGAGACGGCGCTGACGACAGCATCCGAACCGACGAGTACGTATACTTCCGCTGGTAGAGCAGGTGGGAGGCACGTAACTAGACAAGGGGGAAGGCGATGGCCGGGGGACCTTATCTGATGGGTATCGACGGGGGCACGGAGAGCATTCGGGTCGGCGTCTTCGACCCCGAGGGTACGCCGCTCGGCTTCGGGAGCGCGGCCTACGCGCTCAGGCATCCAAGGCCGGGCTGGGCCGAGCAGGATCCTGGCGAGTGGTGGTCGAGCCTGATCGTCGCGGTCCGTAAGGCGATGGCCGAGAGCGGCGTGTCCGCAGATGAGATAGCTGGGATCTCTCTGGATTCGACGGCCTGTACGGTCGTCGTGATGGATGAGAGGGACCATCACATGCGGCCATCTATAATCTGGATGGACGCTCGGGCTTCGGATCAGGCCAGGAGGATCGGCGAGACCGGGGACCCCGCCCTCAAGTACAACGGCTACGGCGCGGTCTCCGCCGAGTGGATGGCGCCCAAGGCGCTCTGGATAATGGAGAACGAGCCGGAGACCTACCAGCGGGCGAAGCACATCTGCGAGTACACGGACTGGCTGACGCACCGCCTGACCGGCGAGTGGACCGCCTCCATCAACAACGCCAGCACGAAATGGTACCACGACCGGGACAGCGGTGGATTTCCGGAGAGCCTGTACGGCGCCGTGGGCCTCGACGACCTCATAGGCAAGTTCCCGGACCGCGTGCTGGACATGGGCGAGGTCGTCGGCCCCTTGAGGAGGGAGGCCGCCGAGGAACTCGGCCTGCGGGCGGGAACCCCGGTCGCGGAGGGGGGAGTGGACGCCTTCGTGGGTTCGGTCGGCCTCGGGGTCGTGGAGCCGGGCAAAACCGCCCTCATAACGGGTTCATCCCACGTCATACTCGGCCAGTCCGCCGAGCCAGTGCATGGGAAAGGATTCTTCGGGTCTTTCACCGATGGGATCATCCCCGGACAGTACACCGTGGAGGCGGGGCAGATCTCCACAGGATCCATCGTGGCCTGGTTCAAGAACCAGTTCGCCGACGGGGCGATCGCGCGGGCCAAGGAGCGCGGGGTAGACCCTTATGACATCCTGAACGAGATGGCGGAAGCCGTGTCCCCCGGCTCGGACGGGCTGCTCGTCCTCGACTACTTCCAGGGGAACCGGACCCCGTACACCGACCCGCTGGCTCGCGGGATGGTCTCCGGTCTGTCCCTCGCCCACACCCCGGCCCACGTCTTCCGGGCGATCATCGAGGGGGTCTGTTACGGAACCGAACACATCTTCAGGACGATGCGGGAGAACGACTTCGAGCTTAAGGAGATCGTCGCCGCCGGGGGCGCCACTAAGAGCGAGCTGTGGATGCAAACCCACGCCGACGTCTCGAACGTCCCCATATCCTTCACAAGGGTCGGCGACGCCCCAACCCTCGGCTCCGCGATGCTCGCGGCGGTCGGCTCCGGCCTCTACAAAGATATCCGGGAGGCCGCCAGGCACATGGTCCACGTCGAGAGGCAGATAGAACCCGACGCGGAACGTCACGACGAGTACGCCTTCTACGTGGACAAGTACGTCGAGGCCTATCCGAAAATGAAGGACGTAATGCACGAAATGGTGGACCACGCATCGGAGCGGCCGTCTACGGGATAGCGACCCTCGATGCGAGGACTCAGAGCAGCACCTACGATCCTGAAGTTCCATATCTTTCTGGAGGTGGACGAATCTTGAAGGGTATACGCATCCTGGGAGATCGCCGAACCGAACTGGTCACGATGGATCGCCCGGAGTCGAGGGACGGTTGGGTGCTCGTGCGCTCCACTATGTCCGCCGTGTGCGGTAGCGACCTGCACATCTACAGACAGACCGCCGAGCAGGTCGGACACCGGGCGCAGAGAATAGCGGGCCACGAGGCCGTCGGGGTCATAGAGGAGGTGGGATCCGGCGTCGAGAGCCTGAAGGCGGGTGACCGCGTGGTCGTGTACCAGCACTTTGGTTGCGGGAGGTGCTCCTACTGCCGGATCGGCGAGCCGATGTTCTGCCCCGAGCGCCAGACCCTCGGCAACCATGTGGACGGCGCTGACGGAGACCTCGTCCACATTCCGGCGTCGAGTTGCCTGCCGCTGCCGGACGGCCTGAGCGATGAGGTGGGCGCCCTGGTCGCCTGCAACTTCGGCACCGCCTTTTCCGGCGTCCGGAAGCTCTCTGTGGACGGCGGCGACGTGCTCGTCGTCTTCGGCCTCGGGCCGGTGGGCTGCTGCGCGACCATCGTCGCCGCGAGCGATGGGGCGGATGTGATCGTGGTCGACCCGGTGAAGAGCCGCCGGGAGTTGGCGATGACCCTGGGCGCGTCTCACGCCATAGATCCCGCGAACTCGAACACCGGATCGAGAGTCCTCGAGATCACTGACGGGAGGGGCGCGGAATGCTCGGTGGACACCTCTGGGAACCCCGCCGCCCAGGCCGAAGCGCTCGACGTTTTGAGGGCCAACGGTCGGATGCTCGTTCTAGCCGCCACCTCCCCGTGGACGCTCGACCCTTCGCAGCTCTGGCGCAGAGGATTGACGGTGTTCGGTTCCTGGGTCTACGGCCTCGGCGAATACGAGAAGGTGGTTCATCTGGCCGAGAGCCGCTCTAGCGATCTTGAGAGGCTCGTGACCCGTCGCTTCTCCGGGGGAGAGGGGGAGGAGGCCTTCCGGGTGGCCGCCGCCGGGGAGGAGGGGAAGGTCGTGATCGACTGGACCCGTTGACCGCCGTCGCCGCGGGCCATCCTGAGCCGCTTTTCACCAATGCGAACTGTCGGAGAAGACACACGGGGATCTGGGCGGGAAGCTCGAAGCTCGGACTCGACGCGGAGGCGACTGCGTTGGACACCCTGCGGGTGGCCGACACGAAGATGGTGAAGGCTCTGCGCGTGAACAGCGTCGAGGCCGCGCTCGACCCCAGGGAGTTCGCGCTGCTGGCCTTCGACGTCATCGGCGGAAGCGGACGCTGCTGGCTCTCCGGCGAGATCGAACGCTACCTCCGCGGAGCGAAGATCGCCCGCTAGGAAAGCGGCTCGAAACGACGGTTCACGGCGACCCACAGGTGCTCGTATCCTCGAATAATCTAACACTCTTAACCAATACATTCAGCTTCCTCTAAGCTAAAACCCCATACCTAAGCGGAATTCCTCTCGAATATCATGTAAGATTACTAAGATAAGCTGCTCGAAACGATTATGTGGGAGGATGGAACGCATGAGCGAGGCGGAGACGAAAGTATCGTCAGTCGGCGAGGTTTCGAAAGAGTTGCACCTCGGGGATGCGATCCATTTCTTCCTCTCGGCCAAGCGCGCCGGCGGCCGCTCGGAGAGGACGCTGGACGACTACCGCAAGAAGCTGGAACTCTTCCAGAGGTTCATCGCGGCGCGGGTCGGCGGCGAGACGGCGGTGGACGCGCCCTATATAGATATAGGCGCAGACGAGATCGAAGCCTACGCGGTCCACCTGCGCGACGGGCGCGGCATGGCGGACTCGTCGAGGAAGAACCACCTGGCCGTCCTCCGCAGCTTCTTCCTGACGGTGTCCAAGAGGATGAAGCTCCCGGACCCCGCCTCCGACCTCGACGAGGTGAGGTTCCACTCCGCCGCCCCCAAGCGGAGCTACCTCACAAAGCGCGAGGCCGGAATCCTTTTCTCGGCCATCGAGAGTCAAGCAACGAATTTATCGATCACGGAGGCCGAGAGTGGCGACGTGCGGGGTTCGCGGCGACGAGTTCTGGCTGGGGCGCTTGCCGCTCGGGACCACGCGGCGTTCTCGGTGATGGTCTACGCGGGGCTGAGGATCGAGGAGGCGACCTCGCTCGCCGTGGAGGACGTGTCTTTCGTTCGGGGCGGGGAGGAGGTCCGGGTGGCCCGCGGGAAGGGGAACAAGGAGCGCGTCGTGCCGATGGCTCCGAAGCTGGGTCGCTCGCTGAAGAAGTATCTGAAAGTCAGGGGGGATCTCGCGCCGCCGGGGGAGGCGCCCCCGTTCCTCTTCCTCAACGACAAGGGCCTCAGGGTGACGGAGAACACCTTGAGGCGCAGGCTCTATTCGTGGGTCAGGAGGAGCGGTATCTCCAAGCAGCAGATAAAGCCCCACGACCTCAGAAGGACGTTCGGGACGTGGTTTTTGCAGGCGAACCCCGGACACGTCAGGGAGCTCGCCGAGCTTATGGGGCACTCCGACCTCTCGCAGGTGATGAAGTACGCCCTCTCCGACGAGAAGCGAGCCAGGGCCGGGATAGCGAAGCTATAGGCGAGGCGGCTTTGAGTTTGTCTTCCGTCGTGATCAACGTTATCGTTCATGCTCAATTTATCGCGTACTCTGAGACGAGTTCTTGAGTTCCGCCTCGCTCGAAGGCGCGGCGGGCGTTGGCAGCGGATCCCTCACGGAACTCAAGCACGTCTTCGAGCGGATCAATGAACTTTTCCTCTCCAAATCCGCGCTTCCAAAGCCCTTTGCGCGCGAGGTCAAGAAGCCCTCTCAGAAACCCGGCGGCCGGTTCGGGAGCGTGTATTCCGGCTTTTACTGCCCGCTCCCGGTAGAGCATGAGCTTCTCCCAAGAGCCTCCTCCGACCGAACCTTCTATAAAAGCCTCCACGTCGTCCGCGGCTTCAATGAGGCCGAGGCTGAGCGCGGAAGGCGTCCAGGAGAGTTCCGCCGGTTGCTGGCAGGAAGGCCGGACTTCCAGAGTCCCGATCCTCGCCCTCGGCCTCGCATCGCACCAGACGTAATGCTCGTGAAACAGAAAGGCTTCATGCGCCGCCTCCGAGTCGCCCCGAAACCCACGCAAAAAGTCTGAGAAAGCTCCTTCCGGGAGCCGATACCCTCCAGAAGCGTGTGGCAGGCACAGGCAGCGCAGCCCGGCCAAGAACCTCACATAGGCTTCGAGGTCATGGAAAGGGCGAGGGGCCGCTCCGTGGCGATGCGGCTCCCCGGTGATCCCCTCCGCGAGTCCCTGCCGGCCGGAGGCGAACTCGCCGGAAGCTCCCCCATAGACCGAAGAATTAGCCGTAAACGCGATGATCGCTCCGGAGACAGCCCCGATCAGGTTAGTCATCCTCGCGATTTCATCCCGGCCCATGTCTATCTGCGCCTGATCCCCGGCGGTAACGCAAAAAGAGAGCCACTGAGGCCCGATCGCCTCCAACATCGCCACATACCGCCGCTTCGGCGTAAGCAAGTCTTTGGTAGCCGACGAGAGAGGCTGAATGCCATACCCGAGCAAATACAGCCCCAGACCGCTCGCGGCCTCCCAAACCCGCCGAAGAGCCGCGTCGAAGTCCCTAGCGAGTTCGTGGAGCGTATCCTTCGGCCCGACGGATATTTCCACAGTTCCTTTTCCGACTTCAATGACGCATGACCACCGCTCGTGTTCGACCCCGATGATGAACTCCGAGCCATCATCCTTCTCGTCGTACACGGGCTTGCAATCTCCGCTCTCCAAAAGCAACGGCCATAGCCGGGAGGCGTCGGCGGCGCGGCCCTCGGCGTCCACGAGCGGAAACTCCGCCTCGCGCCCAACCGTCCGAACCTGGGGAGGCACTTCGGGGAAACCTTCGGAGAACCTGCGCGTTATATCTTCGATCGCTTTCTCGACAGCGAAGCTTCGCGCGCCCATCAGAAAGAAGGGTACTCGCTCGCGGAGGAACACAACTCTACTTTTCGGTGGGATATAACCGCTCCGCCGGAGGCGAGATGGAATTGGTTCAGCTCGCAATTAAGAATTCCGAGTTCCAAAGACTCCATCGGATCGAGGCCACGGATCGCGCCATGAAGCTGCTGGAGAAAGTTCTCGTGCGCGAAAAGCACCACCCGCTTCCCGGCGTATTCATTTAAAGCGCGGGAGAGGAACTTTTCGGCCCGTGCGTGAAGCTCCTCGAAGGTCTCGCCGCCGGGCGGGTTGAGGGAGTAATTCACATCTCCGATCCGAATGTACTCCACCTTCGGGAGCTTCTCCCGGATATCGCTCGGATACATCCCCTCCATCTCCCCGAAGGAACGCTCGACGCAGCCTTCGTCCACCGTGATGGCGTCGCGGCCCGCGCCGGAGACTCTCTCCGCCGTTTCGAGGGCGCGAGAGAGCGGCGACGAAACTATTACGTCGAAAGGGGTTCCCTCGAACGCCTCCCCCGCCTCCCTCGCCTGTTCGCGACCCTCGTCTATGAGGGTAACGTCAACCCTGCCACCGACCCGCTTATCGCGGTTCAGTTCCGTGAGGCCGTGGCGAACAGTCGAGAGAAGGAGTTCGCCGGACGAAAGTTGCGGCTGCTCGATCACGCCTTCACCCTTTCGTGCTTCGGGTCCCAGATCGGCCCGGAGACCACCTCCGCCGGGACCTCCTCCCCGAACACCTCGACATTGAGCCGTGTTCCGGGTTCGGCGAAGTCGCTCGGAAGGTACGCGTACGCGATGCTTTTGCCGACCGAATATCCGATTCCGCCCGAGGTAACGCGACCGACGACGAGACCTTCGACCCTCACCGGCTCATTGCCGAGCGCGGCCACGTCCGCCTCGGCGAGGACGAGGCACGAAAGCCTTCGTAGTGAACCTTCCACCTTCACCTTTTCGAGAGCCGCCTTGCCTATGAAGTCTCCCTTGCCGAGCTTCACGGCGAAACCGAGGCCGGCCTCGTATGGGTTCGTCTCGGGCGTGATGTCCGCCGCCCAAGCGAGAAACCCGCCTTCGAGGCGCATCGAATCAATCGCCCGGTAGCCCGCCGGAACGAGGCCGTGGACTTTGCCAGCTTCGAAGAGCGCATCCCAAAGTTCCCCTCCGAACTCCATCGGCGGATAGAGTTCCCACCCGAGTTCCCCCACATAAGTCACTCGAAGTGCGAGGCATGGAACATCCCCGACCGTGATCTCCCTCGCCCGCATATACCCGAACGCCTCGTTCGAGAGGTCGTCCTCACAAACGGAGGCGAGTATCTCCCGCGACCTCGGCCCCTGAATCCCGATGCACGCGAGCTTGGAGGTTATGTCCCGGACACTCACGGAGCCATCTTCCGGCATGTGGCGGTGCATCCAATCCATGTCGTGGACGCCGAAGGCGGTTCCGGTGACGATACGAAAGAGTTCGTCCGAGAGCCGCGTCACGGTGAAATCGCACTCGATGCCGCCGCGCTCGTTGAGCATTTGCGTGTACGTCACCGTCCCGGACGGCTTGTCTATGTCGTTGTCGCAGAGACGTTGTAGGAAGGCGCACGCCCCCGGCCCTTCCACTTCGATCTTGGCGAACGAAGTCTGGTCGAAAAGCCCGGCCCGCTCGCGGGTGGCGAGATGCTCCGCCGGAATGGTGGTTGACCAATTCCTCCCGGCCCATCCCTTCGGACGAAGATGTTTGAGCGAGTCGTCCTCGTTCGACCGGAAATAGTTCGGCCTCTCCCACCCCGATTTCTCCCCGAACTCGGCTCCGAGATCGCGGAGTCGCTCGTACGCCGGGGAGAGTCGGAGACCACGTACGGTTTGCCGCTCCTCGTTCGGGAAGTGGATGTCGTAATACGTGGAGAGGAATTCTCGGGACCTCGCCTCGGTGTATTCGCGGTTTTGGTAATGGTCGCCGAAGCGGCGGATGTCCATTTGCCAGGTGTCGAGGGATGGTTGTCCGTCCGCGATCCACTCGGCCATGATCCGCCCCATCCCGCCCGCTCCGACGATGCCGTGCGCGTTGAAACCCGCCGCCACGAAGAAGCCCCGCACATGCGACTCGCCGAGGATGAACTCCCCGTCCGGCGTGAACGACTCGGGGCCGTTCGTAAGCTCCACGATCTCGCCATCGCGCAAAGAAGGAACGCGACCGCACGAAGTCTCGAAGAGCGGGCCGAAGCGATCCCAGTCCGCAGCGAGGAGCCTCCGGCTGAAATCCTCCGGAATTCCTTCCGGCGCGAAGGTCGCGGGACTCCGCCCGTATCCCCCGGTCACGACGCCGCCATCCTTCGGGCGGAAATACACGAGGTCGTCCGGGTCTCGCATCGTCGGAAAGTCCTCGGAGACATGTTCTTCGGTCTCGACGTGGACATATTGATGCTGGAAGGGCGTGAGCGGCACGTCCACTCCGACGAGGGCGCCGATCTCATTCGCCCATATTCCGGTCGCGTTCACCACGACCTCGGCCTCGATGTCGCCTTTGGCCGTAACGACTTTCGCGACCCGCCCGTTCTTCGTTTCGATGTTCGTGACCTCGACTCCGGTGTATATCTCCGCCCCTCGGGAGCGGGCGCCGGAGGCGAGGGAATGGGCGAGGCCGCTCGGGTCTATGTATCCGTCGGTCGGGTCGAAGGCGGCGGCGAGAACACCCTTCGGGTCGAAGAGCGGGAAGAGTTCCAAAGCCTCCTCGGGACTGATTATTTCCAGCGGAAGCCCGAAGGTCTTCGCCCTTCCGACGAGCCGGGCGAGTTCCTCGACGCGCTCGGGCGAGGAGGCGAGGCGGAGGCTCCCGACCTCTTTCCATCCGGGGTCCACGTCGGTCTCGTTTTTGAGGCGACGGTAAAGATCCACGCTGTGCATGTTCATCTTCGTCAGTGTCTCGGTCGGGCGGAGTTGTCCGACGAGTCCCGCCGAGTGGAAGGTCGTCCCGTCGGTGAGATCGCTCTTTTCGAGGAGGACGACATCCCTCCAGCCCATCTTGGTGAGATGGTACGCGATGCTCGTCCCCCCCACTCCGCCGCCGATGACGACGACCCGCGCCTCACTCTTCAAATTTCCTGCCTCCAGTTTCTAGTTTATTGAGGGGAGTCGAGGAGATGGAGGAGTCGTCTTTGCCTTTCCCGACTCCTCCGTTCCTCGATCTCCTCCCAGGAAGCGCAGCTTCCATCAACGATTCGCCTTTTCGAGGTCTTCGTCCGGGTCGTCGGCGCTTTGCCTCTCTCCGGCTCCGAGTCCTCCGACGGTCATGTATTCGCCGGGGGCGATGACGCCGGATTCGCGGTCTTCGCGTTCGAGTTCGAGGGCTTTGGGGAGTGCGATCTTCACCGCTATGAGCATTGCGATGATCCCCGCCGCGAGCTTGCCGATGATGAGCGGAAGGATCATGTTCGGCTGGAAGTTCGCCGTGAACGCGAGATGGTCACCAAGCAAAAACGCCGCGCAGACCGCGAAACTTATGCAAAGAACCTTGTCCCTCGGGGGCATGCTCTTTATGAGATGGTAAAGCGCGAGGATGTTCGCCGCCGCCGCGAGGACTCCCGCGCTCCCCTCGACGCTCATCCCGACCCGCCGCCCGACGGCGGAGAGCGGGCGGGCGAGGTATGTCCGGATCGCGTACACCATCGGGAATGCTCCGGCGAGGACGATGCCGATGTATCCGGCGATCTCGAGCGCGCGGAATTGATCCTCGGCGTCGGCGATGATCGGGGCGAAACCCCACGCCCCGAACACCGTCGAGAAGAACCCGGTGAAATACTCGACGATGGAGAGGGCGAGAACTATTTTTATGGCGGCGTCCATCGTCTTTCCGAAGACCATAAAGCCCGTGATCATGCCCCCCGCGTAGAAATACAGCCCGAGCGCGATGGCGACGACGATGACGACGAGCGGAACGAGGTTCGAGAAGATCGTCCCGAAGTCGAGCGCGGCCATCGAGAACGTCGAGTCGGCGGTCGTCGAGACCTCGTCCCTCATGTTCGCGCCCGTGAGCGAGAGGATGCTCGCGGTTATGAAGACACCGATGGGGACGGTGAGTATGCCGGACATGATGCCGAGTGCCATGTATTTGTGGTCGCGGCTGTCGAGCATGGCGAGTCCGACGGGGATGCTGAAGACGATGGTCGCCCCGGCCATGTACCCGACGATGGCGGCCATGATCCAGTTCGCCGTGTTCCCTCCGGCGGTCGCCTCGGCGAGCTGGTAGCCGCCCATGTCAACGGCGATGAAGGTCGTTCCGGCCATCGCGGGACTCGCCCCGACGAGGCCGTATATCGGGCCGATGGCCCACTCGATGAACCGCGAGAGGTACGGGATCGAGGCCATGATCCCGGCCACGGGGATGAAGATCGGGCCGATGGAATGAAGCCCTTCCTTAAACTCCTTGCCCATCCCGCTCTCATCGTCGCGGATAGCGGCCACCGCCCCGATGACGACGAAGGCCATGATTATGTAGATTACGACGTTCCCTACGGTCTCCATGCTCCGCCCCCTTGCTCGCTGTTTTCCATCACACTCGCCCGGCCGCGTCTTCGATCCATCGTCGGTACCGTTCGTCTTCGGACTGCTTTTTGCAACGCTGGAAATGGGTGTCGGCGTACTCGACGTAATCGAAGTCGAGGTCGGAGAGGACTTGCTGCATGACGCCCCACATCGCCTCCCGGAAGTCCGACATGACCCGCATGAGCTTGAGCCGCGCCATCCGGGCGGGCGTGGCCTCCCCGAAGTACATTTCGAGGAGCATCGCGTCGGTCGCCTCGTCGAAATCGTTGTTTATGGAGAGGTTCCCGAGGTCGAAGAAAGGGTCGCCCATCCCGGCGTACTCGTAGTCCACGATGGCGATTCTGTCGCCGCAATTAAGGAAGTTCGCATTGAGAAGGTCGTTGTGGCACGGGCAATCGGAAGCGGGGTTTTCCTGAAAAGAAGCCTCGATCTCATCTGCGATCCCGGAGAGGTGGAAATATATCTGCGGCATCTCCAAGCCCCGACTCTCGGCGAACTCCTTGTATTGCTCGACGACCCGGAACGGCGAAAAGGAGCCGGGGATCGGGGCGCAATCTTCGTGGAAGGTCTTCACCGAGCGCACGAGGAGTTCGAGCGTATCTCTTTTTTTGAGGTCTTCGGGCGGAACGAGCGGGCCTTCGATCCACTCTGTGACGAGGCATCCGTGTTCGGGGAAGTACGCGACGACTTTCGGCCCCACGCCCGCTTCGGCGGCGCATTCGACGGTTCGTTTTTCGTGGCCGCGGTCAATGCCGAGGGCGGCGGTTTCCGCTCCGGCGAGCCTCACGAAGTACGAATCTCCGTCCGCGAAGATGCGGAAGTTGCGGTTCGTTATTCCGCCGGAGACGAACTCGGCCCGCAGGTTTTCGGCCCGCCTCCATCCGGGCATCTCGTCTGCGATGCGTTCGAGGGTCGGCTCCGAAACTCCTTTTAGCATGCGTTATCCCTCCCCGGAGGTTTGTTCGGTGTCGGAGACGAAGATGAGGCGGTCTCCCCGGTAAAGATCCCGGGCGAACTCGATGGGGCGGCGATGCGCATCCCACGCCACCCTCACGACCCGGAGAACCGGAACGTCGGCCCGGATGCCGAGCGTCTCGGCGGCATCGGTGTCGAGCTGCGTCATCTCGACTTCCTGTCGGAGATGCGCCGGGGCGAGTCCGTAGCTTTCGCGGAGGACATCGTACATCGAGCCGGAGAGGTCTTTTTCAAGCAAGTCCGGGCAATGCTTCGCCGGGAAGTACGACTCTTCGAGCGCGAGCGGCTCCCCGTTTCCGGTCCGGGTCCGCACAAGAACGTGAACCATCTCGTCCCCCGAGACTCCGAGGGCTTCCGCGCCGCGAGCATCGAGTTCCGGGGCGGGAACCGTTCGGGCCTCGACGACCTCGGCTCCGGGGGATATTCCCTGTCGCAGGAGCCGCGCACTGAATCCGGCGACCGCCGACAAGTCTATCTCGATCTTCGGCGCGGACACGAATGTTCCGCTTCTTCCGCGCCGCTCCAAAAGCCCCCGCCGCTCCAAAAGCCGGATCGCCGACCGGGCCGTCATGCGCGAGATCCCGTACTCGACGGCAAGCTCCCTCTCGGACGGAACCCTCTCACCGGAGCCGATGTCCCCGACGCCGATCCGGCCCGCAATCTTCCGAGCCGCACTCCGGTAGGCCGGAACACCCTCTTCAGCCTCGATAGCCAGGTCGCCTCCGTTCCCCTTTACTGACTTCTGGTATATACCAGACAGGCTAACAGAAAGCCTCTAATGTGTCAATGGGTATGGGGTAGGGTGCATATCCATGGGCGAGGAATGGCAGGGGCGCACGGACGGCGCCCTTGCGGAGAGAAGGTGGGATGGGACAAGCTGGCGTCGGTTGACGATAACTTTTCCGATGTCAGAAATGCAAGACGCAGGAATCCGATAACCATCAAGTATAGGAAGCCAGAACTGGGTACATTTGGCATCGTAAATGGAACTATCATTTACATAAGCTATTTTGGCGCAAGACATGGCGGCGCAACCGACCTTGGTGGCTTCTCTGCGGGGGCTCGTTTTCCCGAGGTTTACCGAAGAAGTTTTCTTGACGTCTCCCTTGAGAGGTGGTAATCCTCAGGCGTTGCCCCTAGCTTCAGGTCATGCTTTCTGGCGAGCTCGTGCAATCGGTGAACGCTTACGTCGAGGATGTCGGCAGCCCTTCCGGTGCTGATGCGGCCCTCCGAAAGCAACTCGAGCACGTACTCTTCGGCCCCTGCGTAAAGTAGCTGCCTCAGGGCCGTGGAGCGGTCCACCCTTTCGGCGCGCGACTTGGCATCCGCCAGCTCAATGAGGTTCTGGGGTATCCGGAGCGGATACGGCCTTGTGGCTTTCGCTTCGCTCATTACTCTGTCTCCTCCTTCTTTGACTTGAGCACCTCTTCTATCGCCGCTTCGTAGACCTCTTGGCGCAAGAGTCCCTCGATCTTGCCCAGCGCCTCTATCGCTTCCGTCCTAGAGACACCGCCGTATTCTAACAGGGAGACGATCGCCGCCGCGGGTACGAGCGTTCTTATCCCGGCCCTCTCGAGAACGTTCAGGAAAGCCCCGTCGTCAGTGAGCACCGCGTCCGCCTCGCGCGCAAACAGCACGCCCAAAGCGCCGCGCTCCCCCGCACCCAAAGATGCCGTGCCCTCGAGGATCTTCTCGGCCCGCTCGTCTTCCTTCTCCCCTACCACCTCCGCCCCGCCCTCGCCGAGCACCTTCTCTAGCTCGAAGGCGTCCTCGTACATCTCCCTCTTGCCCGCGATCACGGCCTCCGCGTACACGGTCTCAGGGACCAGAACCTCCGCGGCGGAAAGCAACCCGCCGAGAACACCCGATTTGCCGAGCTTTATGAGACCGTCGGTGTCCGCCACTACCTTCGCGACCATCGTTATACGATATTATACACAAGCCGAAGCTGCCGGCTCGTTGTAAACAGAAACCTCCGGGAAATGGCGTCGGTTGTCCGTTCGCGGAAGCATGCGGAGTGATCTCAAAGTGCGCCCCAGTTACAATGAACGGAGTGTGATACCGATCAAGGATACTGATGTCATAAGCCCTCGACGGCCTCGACCCACCACGAGTAACCCGTGAGCCTCTTCAAAAGGTTGGGCTGTCGCCAGTAAACTTCGAGCGCCTTCGTGAGGGCTT
>Ga0136627_1000613_pt1 | contig 13656 bp, 14 predicted proteins | sample AntDrymUQ4892206_2_FD_104652 | JGI IMG/M metagenome (GOLD analysis project Ga0136627, IMG submission 104652) | Polar desert sand microbial communities from Dry Valleys, Antarctica - metaG UQ489 (22.06) | ecosystem: Environmental > Terrestrial > Soil > Desert | place: Antarctica: Dry Valley... | reverse complement strand
CTGCACCAAACCCCCGTGGTGGTGCGACGCGCATCACGTGACGCACTGGGCAGATGGCGGACAAACCGACCTGACAAACCTACAACTCCTATGCCGAACCCATCACCGAAAAACACACGAAACAGCCAGCAATAGCCAAGCAGGGCCAGCACCATAGCCCGATAAGCCGGAACTACTAGCAGCGCAACAGCTACACTCGATCAACCATAACTGTAGTTACCATAAGTACGGTTACGGTCCGTTTATGCGCGAGTCGGCATACGTATCGTAGAGCCGCTTCTCAAGATACCTACAGCATGGAACGTAGCTTCATCAGGTCCATGAAGCTTGCGTCGATCTTTAGCCGGTCAGTGGCCCAGGCTGTGGTGAAGGCTAGTTCTCCGGTGGCGAGCGCGACCAAGTCGTCGCTGCTCGCGGTGAGCGTGATCTGCGCGTCGGGATCTTCGCCCTCAGCGATGTCGTGCAGTGTCCCGTCCTCTAGCCGCGCCGTGAACCCACCGGACAGGTCGGGGATCTGACAGGAGACCGCTCGGCTGAACCCGGACGTGTCACCGCTCTGGCTTGCCGCCGCCATCCGCTCCGCGAGCGTATGTAGTGCTGCCGCGCATTGCTCCATTGTCGCCATGCAGTCGCCTTCCCGAATCGCCGATGGGTGCCTGCTCTAACGTGGCAGGTATGGAGGACACCAACTCGTCTGTACAACCTATAAGCGCGCAATCTACAGCAGAGCAATCTACCGGTGATCGTGTCCGGCCGGGCAATGGAGACTCGCCCGAATCCACTAGTGACCATCGAGTCGACGAGCAGCTTGCGGTGCTCGACCAGCTGTCGGATCGTCCGATAGCCGAGCATGTGCCAATTTTGGAGGGCGTGCACCGTGCGCTGAGTGACGTGTTATCCAGTATCGATACAGCCGGCCAGAGCTGATTCCATGCCGCGCCATTCTCGCCTCGACGCCGAGTTGGTTCGCCGCGGCATGGCCCGATCCCGTCAGGAGGCGACCGAACTGATCGCCTCCGGGGCGGTGCGTGTCAATGCTGAGACCGCGCACAAGGCGGCCACCATGGTCGATGCGGCCACGCCGGTACTCGTCACGGTAGATACCCGACCTCGCATGGTGTCGCGTGGTGCCCATAAGCTCATCGGTGCACTCGATACCTTCGGCCCACACGGGTTGAAAGTGAAAGGCCGCCGTTGTTTGGATGCCGGTGCATCCACCGGTGGTTTCACCCAAGTACTGCTCGACGCCGAGGCCAGCGAGGTCGTGGCGGTAGATGTGGGTTACGGCCAGCTCGCGTGGCAGCTACGTAGCGACCCGCGCGTCCGCGTCTTCGACCGCACTAACGTGCGTACGCTGCAACCTGACGTAATCGGTGGTACGGCGTCGCTGGTCGTGGCCGACTTGTCGTTCATCTCGCTGCGACTGGTGCTGCCCGCGTTGCTGGGATGCGTGCGGGGTATGGGTGACGTAGTACCCATGGTGAAGCCCCAGTTCGAAGTAGGGCGAGAGCAGCTAGGTTCGGGAGGCGTCGTGCGCGATCCGCACTTGCACGCACAGGCGGTGCTGTCGGTGGCCGAGACCGCGACCGAGCACGGCTGGGGGATTGCCGGTATGACCCCGAGCTCACTTCTCGGGCCGGCCGGAAACCGGGAGTTCTTTCTCTGGCTTCGCACTGACGCGACGCCCATTGACCCCGACGCCGTTAACGAGATGGTGCAGACATGATCCGTCGCATCCTGCTGGTCGCTCACACCGGACGTGACGGTGCGATCATGCACACCCGCCGCGCCGCCGGTGAATTGTCCGCCGCAGGTTTCGCCATCGACATACTCGAAACCGAGGCCACCCAACTCGACCTTCCCCAGGCCCAGCCGGTCAACGCTGCCCGGGACGGTACCGAAATCTTACTCGCCCTCGGTGGCGACGGCACGGTGCTCCGCGCGGCCGAACTTGCGCGCCCGGCCGGCATACCCCTGCTGGGTGTGAACTTCGGTCGTATGGGATTCCTCACCACGGCCGAAGTAGAAGACCTCAGCGACGTACTGCATCGCGTGATCGCCCGGAACTACTACGCGACACCCCGCGTCACCGTAGACGTCACCGTTCGGCACAGCGACGGGTCGCCCGACAGCACGCAATGGGCGCTCAACGAAGTATCCCTAGAACGCGCCGGAAGTTCTCGGATGTTGGAAGTATTGCTTGGTGTCGACGGCCATCCCGTCTCGCGCTGGGGCTGTGACGGCGTCATCTGCGCCACCCCCACAGGTTCCACCGCCTACGCTTTCTCCGCAGGCGGTCCGGTGATGTGGCCCGACACCAAAGCGCTACTCGTCGTACCCAACGCTGCCCACGCCTTATTCAACCGCGCCCTGATCGTGGACCCCGATTCCACGGTCACTCTTACCCTCGGTGTCGGCGACGACGCCTGCCTGGCGTGCGACGGACATCGAAACCTGCCGGTTCGTTCGGCGGACGTGGTGGAAGTGAGACGCGGCACGCATCCCGTGCTGCTGGCAAGCTTGACGCCACCGGACTTTGCCCGGCGGCTGGTGGCAAAATTCCAGCTACCGGTTGCCGGCTGGCGACGCGAAAATACGCGCACTGAAAAAGTCTGTACCGAAAAAGTCTCAGGGGGTGATTAACGTCGCTAGTGTGCTGTCTGAAATTCGGATTCAAGGGCTCGGGGTTATTGCCGACGCCACGCTAGACCCCTGTGACGGTTTCACCGTCATCACTGGTGAAACCGGGGCCGGCAAAACCATGGTTGTGGCGGGCCTGGGCCTGTTGTTGGGCGGAAAGGCCGACGCTACGCGAGTTCGAGCCGGTGCCGATAAAGCCGTCGTGGAAGGCCGGCTTCGGCTACCGCCTCGCGAGCCGACAACGCGCGAGCCGACAACGCCCGGGCTAACAGCGCCCGAGCTAGCTGAGGTCATCGCGCAACTCGACGAACTCGGCGCCGAACTGGACTCCGACGGCAGTCTCATCGTCTCTCGAACCGTGAATACCGAAGGCCGCACCAAAGCCCACGCGGGAGGGCGCAGCGTTCCGGCCGGCACCCTTGCCGCGGTAGGTGAGTTGTTGGTCACCGTGCACGGCCAAGCGCAGCAGCTTCGACTGCTCCGGCCCGGGCAACAGCGCGCGATGCTGGACTCCTACGGTGGGACTGAGCTGTTGTCGCTACGACATCAGCATCGGCAATCCTTCCAGCGCTGGCGATCGCTGGAAACCGAGCTCGCCGACTGGACCTCGCAAGCGCAGCAGCGGACCGCACGTGCGCAAGAGCTGACCCACGGTCTTACCCAAATCGACGCGGTAGACCCCAAGCCCGGTGAAGACGTCGAGCTTCGGGAGGAGTCCGGCCGGCTCGAACACGCCGAGACACTACGCATGGCCACACTGCGGGCGCATCACGCACTCGCCGGTGACCCGATCGGCTCGAGTGAGGACATCCCGGACGCGGCGGCGTTGCTGGGAACCGTGCGGGGCGAGCTACACGCGGTCACACAGTTCGATCCGACGTTGGAACATTACGCGCAGCGCGCCGACGAGCTTTCGGTACTTGGCGCCGACCTTGCCGCGGACCTGGCCTCCTACACCGAATCTTTAGCGGCCGACCCCCACCGGCTGGCCGCGGTGCACGACCGGCGTGCCGCCTTGAGTCAGCTCACCCGAAGTTACGGCGGCGCCGAAGCCGACATCGACGCGGTGCTGCGGTGGGCGGCACAAGCTCGCGATGCCCTGGCCGGCCTGGATACGTCTTCGACGGCGCTGACGGAATTAAGGCAGGAAAGCGCTGCCGAACATGCTCGTTTGAGCGAGCTTTCCGCGGCGCTGTCACATGCCCGGACCGACGCGTCTCGCCGGTTCGGCGATGAAGTCACCGCCGAGCTCATCGGCCTGGCTATGCCGCATGCCAGCATCACCGCGCAAGTGACCCGACGCGAGGCCACGCAAGCCCACCCGGCCGTCGAACTCGACGAACGCCGTGTCGCGGTGAGCCCCGATGGTGTGGACGAGGTGGAGCTGCTGCTGGTCGCGCACACCGGCGCCCCGCCGTTGCCACTGCAACGCGGTGCATCCGGCGGCGAGTTGTCGCGCGTGATGCTGGCGATCGAAGTCGTACTGGCGGGCGTCAGCTCACCTGGTGCCATGGTCTTCGACGAGGTCGACGCGGGTGTCGGGGGTAAGGCCGCGGTGGAAGTAGGTCGCCGGCTCGCGCGGTTGGCCCGCAGGCACCAGGTGCTGGTGGTGACTCATCTACCGCAGGTAGCCGCATTCGCCGACAGTCACGTGGTGGTGGTCAAAGACGCCGACGGTTCGGTGACCACGAGTGGGCTCCGGGTACTGGAGCCGCATGAGCGGCTCAAAGAGCTGGCCCGCATGTTTGCCGGACTGGAAAGCTCTGAGGCCGGCATCGCGCACGCCGCGGAGCTGTTGGAGATGGCGCGCGAAACGGCTTAAGTCAAGGCTACCTAGTCGCATGGCCGCTCGATCGGGCATGCGCTGAGGATGTCCGGTACTGGGCTGATCGTGTTTACCCATAGCGCTATGTCTGATCATCTGGCCTTCGCTAGTTGACTTCCGTTTCGCGTGGATACGGAACGCCCAGGCCGCGGCAGCGATGGGGGAGACACTTGGGTATTGCGAAAGTGGCACTAAGAAACGCCCTCGCGGCTCGGCTCAATACGCGTCATTCCATTGGTAGAGCGTAATAGCAGCCTGCTGGTCGCCCCCGCAATGGCTTAAGTACTCCTCCAGTCGTGCTGAACTGAAGCACTGCTCGAACGACGCGCGCGATAGCCACCCCGGCGGCAGTCAGCCAAGCCATCGCCGTATTGAAAGTGTTTGCTTTAGATATCTGCGCCGCGGTTTCTGGCACTTCTTCGCGCAACTCTAAGGCAATATGGGCGCGTAGCAGGATGCTGGTTCCACGTCCATGGCGAGCGCAACGGGGTGTTGTAGACGCCGAGCAAGATGGATCACAAAGTGTAAATTTGACCGGCTGCTCTAGCTATACTTGCCACGATGGCTGTGAAAAAGTCTCAAATCCCGCGTACTTTCGCTACTGTTGTCACGAGCCCCACGACGTCCCGTTGCACAGCAGTTCTATGCGGCTGGGCATGCGTGAGTTTCACCGGCGAGGTGCATCCACTATGAGGCCTTACCTGGCCGAACTCCCCGAGGGCCAACAACCGGAACAGCTCTTTATCACCTGCGCCGACTCTCGCATTGTGCCCAATGTGATCACCACAAGTGGCCCTGGAGACCTGTTCTGCGTGCGCAATATTGGTAACCTCGTTCCGCCACACGATACCGACGACGCCATTGGCGCGGCTATCGAGTTCGCCGTCGACGTCCTCGGCGTGAAAGCTCTGACAATCTGCGGCCACTCTGACTGCGGTGCTATGAAGGCGCTGTTGACGCAGAGCGCGCAGCCGAGCACGGCTCTGGCGCGTTGGCTCCGCCATTGTCAACCGGTGCTGGGGCAGATTGAACTATCCGACTCCGACGCAGCTCGGGGCGTCGATGACCGTCACATGTTGGAGCGGTTGGCGGTGGCGAACGTGCGCTATCAACTTAACCATGCTCGTACCTATCCCAGTGTGTCGCGCGCGGAACGGGAAGGACGACTGGAACTAACCGGAATGTACTTCGACATCGGCATCACGCGTCTGCGGATCATCGACGCCGAAGGAAGGATCGGTGCCGCGGATTCCACGGTGCCGTAGGCAGAACATACTTCTGCGACACGAGTGCCGGGAGCGGGATTCGAACCCGCACGCTCTTTCGAGCAGACGCTTTTGAGGCGTCCGAGTCTGCCGTTCCTCCACCCCGGCGGGGGGAGATGCTGAGCCGTTTGTCTCGTCACGATAGCGTCCCTAGTCTAACGCAGGCCGGGCGGAGGTGGGGTGTGACGCAGCGACAGGCAAGGCCCGGCTTCCAGCTCCTCGGTAGGGGTTCCTGGCCAGAGGTCACCCGCATCGTCAGTATTCTTCGCGCCGAGACCGTGGGCGGGGCGCTGCTACTCCTGGCTGCCGTGGCCGGGTTGATATGGGCCAACTCGCCGTGGGCGCAGCAGTACTTCGCATTGGGGGCGGCGCGCCTGGGGCCTTCGGTGCTCCATCTGGACCTCAGCGCCGCCGAGTGGGCCGCAGATGGGCTACTGGCCATTTTCTTCTTCGTGGCGGGGTTGGAACTCAAACGCGAGTTCGTCGCCGGAGACCTCCGGCAGCTGCGCCATGCGGCGTTGCCGGTGGCCGCCGCGGTCGGCGGCATAGTGGTTCCGGCGCTGATCTACACCGCGATCAACCTTGGTGCCGATGGCGACGCACTGAAAGGCTGGGCCGTTCCCACCGCGACCGATATCGCGTTCGCGCTCGCCGTCCTCGCCGTGATCAGCACCCATCTTCCCACGGCGCTACGCATGTTCCTGCTCACCTTGGCAGTCGTGGATGACGTGATCGCTATCGCCATCATCGCTGTTTTCTACACGCAGAATCTGGCCCCGACGCCGTTATTGCTAGCACTTGTGCCGTTGTCGGTCTTCGCCGTTGCCGTGCAGCGGCGGACGCAAGCATGGTGGTTACTACTGCCGCTGGCGGTGACGACCTGGGCACTGGTGCACGCCTCCGGAGTACATGCCACCGTTGCCGGTGTCCTACTGGCGTTTACCGTTCCGGTGTTACGGCGTGGCGGGCGCAGTGGCCCAGGTCTTGCCGAACGCCTCGAGCACCGATTCCGACCGATCTCGGCCGGGTTCGCGGTGCCGGTCTTCGCGTTCTTCGCCGCGGGAATCGCCCTCACCGGCATCGGATCGCTCGCCGAAGTGACTACCGACCCTATCGTGCTGGGGATTGTGCTCGGCCTCGTGGCCGGTAAGACGATCGGGATATTCGTGGCGACGTTGCTGGTACACCGCTTCACTCGTGCCAGCCTCGCCGAGGACCTCAGCTGGTGGGATGTGCTGGGCCTGGCCATGCTCGCCGGAGTCGGTTTCACGGTGTCATTGCTAATCGGCGACCTCGCCTTCGGTATCGACGATGCGGCGCATGAACGCGTGAAGCTCGCAGTGCTGGTCGGTTCGGTGATTGCGGCGTTGTCGGCGGCCGTGGTGCTTCGGGCCCGCAACCGGGTCTACCGCCATATCAGCGAGGCCGAGCAGGTCGATCGGAACGCAGACAAGGTTCCCGACGTGTACCAGGAGCCGTCCGAGCGTTAGCCGTGTATGCCGTGTCAGGATGGTCATATGCGAACCACTCGGCTACACGTCCTGACCGTTCTGGTACTGCTCGTGGTGGTGGTCACCGGCTGCGGGAAAGAGTCGGATCGCCCCGGAAACTCGGCTCCCGAGCCCAAGCTCTCAGCGGCCGCTGAGCCGTCGGAGGCACCTGAGCCGACCCGTCCGCCAACCGGGCGCGTGGTTGCGATCGGGCCCATCGCCGAGGGCGTGGTCGCCGATTCGCAGACTAAGCTCTTGGCCGTGGGACTGCGGGATCCCTACCGGCTGGCGCTGGTAGATACCGGCACCGGCGAGGTTCGACAGGAGGTTCCGTTACCGGGGCATCTGCGGCACCTTCAATTGCGGGCACCTGGGGGGCCGGTGCTCATTCCCGCCGAGAGCGCCGATCAGCTGCTGGAGGTGAAGCTTCCCTCCGGCGAGGTGAGCGCACCGGTGAAAGTCGGTAAATTCCCGCATGACGCCACCGCGACCACCAACGGAACGGTGCTGGTGGCCGATGAATTCGGCGGCACCGTGTCGGTGGTCGAGGGGGGTCGGGTCGTACACACCTTCGACGACGCTACTCAACCCGGCGGCCTGGCGGCCGTGGGGGAGAAGGTCGGCATGGTCGACGTTCGTGAGAACACACTCACCGTTTACGACTCGGCGACGCGCAAGCGCATCGCCGAGCTTCCCGCCGGTGACGGACCGACACACGTGGTCGCCGACAAGCACCAACGCCTCGCGGTGGTCGACACCCGCGGTGGTGCGATCCTGATCTACGAGCTGACGCCCAAGCCGCGCCAGGTCGCACGGTTAGAATTGCCCGGCGGGCCGTACGGCGTCACCTACGACCCCACCCGGGACCGGATCTGGGTCACCCTCACCGCCCGCAACGAGGTGGTCGCGATCGATATGAGTTCGGCGCAGCCACGGGTACAGGAACGGTTTCCGACGCTTCGGCAGCCCAATACGGTAGCGGTAGACAGCACCACCGGAAGGGTTTTCGTTGCCAGTCCTACGGAGGGCGCCCTTGAACTCATCGACCCATAGCCGAGAACTCAGAACGACCGCTACTCGTCGACCGTGACGTATAACGCGTCGGCTACAGCGCCGCCGAGGGCATGGCTGGCATCACCGGGTGGCTCACCTGTCCGCACCAGTAACGGCCCGCCGAACGGCTCGCGCTCAAGCACCTCGATCCGATCGTCGAGTGTGATGTGCAGCCGACTCAAGTACCGCAATAGCTCGGGATCGTCGTCGCTGACGCGGGAGATATGCCCCACGCTGCCCACGGCCAGTGTCGACAACTGGCGATGATCGCTGACAGCCACGGTGCCATCGGCGGCTGGGATGGGATCGCCGTGTGGGTCACGCGAAGGCTGGCCCAGTTTTTGAGCGATTCGGTCGAGTAGTCGCTCCGATACGGCATGTTCTAAGACTTCGGCTTCATCATGCACTTGGTCCCAGCCGTACCCCAGTTCCCGCACCAGATACAGCTCGATCAGCCGGTGCCGTCGCAGCACACCGAGCGCCAAAGTCGTGCCGCGTGGCGTAAGGGAAATTTCGCGGTACGGCTGGTGGGATACCAGATCGAGTTCTTGCAGTCGGTGCAGCATTCCCGAGGTGGATGCGGGGGAGACATGCATCTGCTGCGCCAGCGAAGAGGTGGTAACGGGTTCGGCGGCGTGCTCGGTGAGCTTGAAGATCGTCTTGACGTAGTTCTCAACCGACTCCGATGCGCGAGAGGACTCCGCCGGTGCTGCCGGTACCGCCGTCATATCGATACCGTAGCGCAACCGTGTCAGTGGTTGTCGATGAGAACGGCGAGCCCGTCTAGGACCCGCTCCAGCCCGAAGTGGTAGGCGTGAGCGTTTGCGACCCACCACTGCTCATCGTCCATAGCACTGTCGCGCTGGGTGGCCTTGGCGTCGGCAGCTGCCCGAGTAGATGCTCGCACGAAACTCAACAGGTAGGTAAGTGCGTCGTCCATGTCGACCTAGTCGAGGCCGAGGGTGTTCCCATTGCCATGCCGTTGACAGTCGAAGAATGGGGTGAGCGCGCTTTTCAGGTCCACGACCCAAACGGGGTAATCGTCCAGCTCGTGGACTGGAACGGCGCAGGCGCTAGCTGAACGTGAACCACAGCAGCGCGCCATTGAGAGCGATGATGACCCCCGCAACAGCACTAGCTACCGTTATTTGTATCGCCATAATTGAAAATTAGGAATACCTAAATACTCGATAGCCCTGTGAGGTGTCCGGCGTCACCACGATCCGCCCTGTCTAGCGAGAGCAAGAACACCTGATAACACCGGGTTGCGCAGTGGGTGCTCGCGGGTGTCCGTGCTATAACCGTCGATATGTCGATGTTTCTCTCGCTCACTGCAACAGGAGCCGATGAGGAATATTCAGAAGACATTGATGATGAGCCGATCCCAGCCGCGTTGGAACAAACCGCGCTGGACCTGGCCGCGCTCGGTATCGTTTCGGCGAAGCGGACCGAAAAGAGTCGGAACAGGGGGCGCGCCAAACCCGAACCGCTCAGCGAACACGGCCCGGCCCGGGTACTTGCGTTGTGCAATCAGAAGGGTGGTGTCGGTAAGACCACGAGCACCATCAACCTGGGCGCGGCGCTGGCGGAGTTCGGCCGCCGGGTGTTGTTGGTGGACTTCGATCCGCAAGGCGCGCTATCGGTGGGTTTTGGCATCAACCCCTACGAACTTGAACACACCGTCTACAACCTGCTGATGCAAAAAGAGGTCGGGGTGGCAGACGCGCTGGTAAAGACCAGTGTTGCGGGGTTGGACCTGGTTCCCAGCAACATCGACCTCTCGGCCGCGGAGGTGCAGTTGGTGAACGAGGTTGCTCGCGAGCAGTCGTTGCTCCGGGCACTGCGACCGGCACTGGACGAATACGACTACGTGCTGATCGATTGCCAGCCCTCGTTAGGTCTGCTGACCGTAAACGCGCTCACCGCGGCGCACGGGGTGATCGTGCCGTTGGAATGTGAGTTTTTCAGCTTGCGTGGTCTGGCGATGCTGATCGACACCATCGATAAAGTTCGAGAGCGGCTTAACCCTGAACTTGAGCTCGAGGGAATTCTTGCCACCATGTACGACGCCCGCACCACGCACTGCCGCCAGGTGCTGGGCCGTGTAGTCGAGGCGTTCGGCGATAAGGTCTACGAGACAGTGATTAGTCGAACCGTTAAATTTCCCGAAACCACCGTGGCAGGGCAGCCCATCACAACCTGGTCGCCCGGTTCCGGGGGCGCGAAAGCATACCGCGCCCTCGCCCGGGAGGTCATCAATCAGAGCTAACCGCTGCACCGGAAATTAATGGGACTACAGTCCGGCCTTTCGGCGCAATCAGCCGGCAAAAATTTCGTGGACGGTAGATCATGCTCTGGGCACTGACCCAACCGGTTTCGTTTCTTGCCCTGGCAGTTGCATTCTGCGCGGCACTCTTGCTGCGCCGCTTCGTCCACTACGGTTGCTCGTCACCGTGGAAACGTAGGACCGGCAGGTCGCCGATCGCAACAACCGGACCGGCGACGAGCGGCTCAGTGAGAACCACCGCGTTCGACGTGCACCGCGACGTCGACCCTTACGGTGTAGTGGCGGCCCTGGTCGGCGGTACCGGCTGGGGTGGTGCCGCGCAGGTTCGGATAAGAGGCGGAGTCGGGGCGCTACTGGCAGGGCCCGCGGTGATAATCGCCGCGTCACAACTGATGTTCGCGTACTACGTGCTGGCCGGGCTTGGATCGACGCAGCTTGTGCTGCTTGCTCCCTCCGATGTGCTTCGGGGAATGGCAGGTGAACCGCTGCAGCAGTTCGTCCTCTCGGTGGCCGTGGGTTTACTCGCTTTCGGAGTGGTGGCGTTGTTGCCGTTACCACCGCTAGACGGATGGGGCGTGACCAATCGCTTGATACGCAAGCCGGGTGGAAGCTGGCAGCGGGCCCGCTACTGGCTGGAGGATCGCAACATCGGCGCTCTCATCCTGCTGATTGCCGTGCTGATTCCGCTGTTTTCAGGCCGTCCGTTGCTGCTGTGGTTGCTCGATGTGCTACTGACACCGGTGTTACGCGCTTGGGCGTAAAGCTGTGGGGCCGCCCCGGTTGTCCGAAACGACCCCACAGTGTTTAGCCCGATCTATTTGGTCTCACCGGGCTGATCGACTGTCGCTGATCGAAGGGTGTCGAAGTTGATCAACGTGCCCTTCAGGTAAGCGCGCGACGGCCAAGCTCGGATGTAACAACTTGTTCTTGCCCGTAGCGAGGAATAGGTTCCATTTGCGCTGCGCTACCGTCAGCGTGTGACTGTGGATGCGCCGCCTCAGGATGATCCGGCTGACGTGGCCGAATCTGGCGCGGCCAAACCTGATGCGACTAAGACCACCGGTTTCACGGTTCGGCTCGACAACTTCGAGGGGCCGTTCGATCTGTTGCTGCGGCTGATCGGCAAACATCAGCTCGATGTCACAGAACTTGCGTTGCACACCGTTACCGACGATTTCATCGCCCACCTGGCTGCCGCCGGGGAGGACTGGAATCTGGACCAGGCGACGGAGTTCTTGGTGGTGGCGTCCACGTTGCTGGATCTCAAGGCGGCGCGGTTACTTCCGGCCGCCGAGGTCGAAGACTCCGAAGATCTCGCGCTGCTGGAGGCTCGCGATCTGCTGTTCGCGCGGCTGCTGCAGTACCGGGCCTACAAGCAAGCCGCCGCGTTCGTGGCGGAGCGGTTCAACACCGTCGGCCGCTGCTATCCCCGCCAGGTCGGCTTGGAACCTCGCTTCGCCGAGCTGCTGCCGGAGGTGCTGCTGGGTATCGGCGTGGAGCAGTTCGCCCGACTGGCCGCGCAAGCAATGACGGCAAAGCCCGTGCCGACGGTGGCCACTGGGCACCTGCACGCCGCCGCGGTCAGTGTTGCCGAGCAGACTGTGCTGCTGCGACGGCGCCTTCGAGGTGCGCAGGCGGCAACATTTCGGGCGCTGTGCGCCGATTGTGCCGGCACCCCGGAAGTAATCGCCAGGTTCCTGGCGTTACTGGACCTGTACCGCGACGGGGAAGTAGGTTTCGACCAAATGCGACCACTGGGTGAACTACATGTGCGCTGGGTCGGGAAGGCCGAGGAGGCTGACCGTGACTGAAGACGTAGCGCGTCTACCACAAGGGCATCTGCCAAGGCCGCAGGAGCCGCCGCGTACAAGAATGGAGCGCAGCGGAATGGGTACGCAAGGCGACTCAAGAACAGTGAACGCCGGCAGGGACCTTGTGGAGGCGCGCCTTGCCCCGATACTGGAGGCGTTGCTGCTCGTCGTCGATGAACCGGTCAGCGAGGTGCTGCTGGCGCAGATCACCGAACGTCCCAAGGCCGAAGTCGGATCGGTATTGACCGGCCTTGCTCAGCAGTACACCGAACAGGGACGTGGTTTCGAGCTGCGGGAATCGGCACACGGCTGGCGGTTGTACACCCGGGAGCGCTACGCACCCTACGTGGAACGCTTCGTCGCAGACGGCCAGCACACTCGGCTCACGCAGGCCGCGTTAGAAACCCTTGCGGTGGTGGCTTACCGGCAGCCGGTGAGCCGCCCTGCGGTGGCGGGCATTCGCGGTGTGAACTGTGACGGAGTTATGCGTACTCTCGTTACGCGTGGGCTGATAACCGAATGCGGCACGGAACAGGGCACCGGAGCTCACCTTTATCGGACCACCGATCTAACGTTGGAAAAATTGGGCATCAGCAACATCGACGAGCTTCCGCCGATCGCCCCACTGTTACCGGAGATGGACACATTGGATGACGTCATCGATAGAGCATGACCCCACAGGCGTGCGATTACAAAAGGTATTAGCCGGTGCCGGGGTAGCCTCCCGCCGGGTGTGTGAGGAGATGATCGCCGCTGGGCGCGTCCGTATCAACGGTGACGTGGTCTCTCAGCTGGGAATGCGCATCAATCCGGTTAACGTTGTAGTTCACGTCGACGGTGTCCGGGTAATCCTCGACGAGACCTTGAGCTACTACGCGTTGCACAAACCGCCCGGTGTCGTTACCGCGATGTCGGACGATCGGGGCAGACGCACGATTGCCGAATTCGTCGCGGACCTACCCGAGCGGGTGTACCACGTGGGTCGGCTCGATGCCGACACCGAGGGGTTGTTGCTGCTGACTAATGACGGTGACCTGGCCCACCGGCTGACTCACCCTTCGTTCGAGGTGTTCAAGACGTATTTGGCCGAGGTCACCGGCAACGTGTCACCCGCTACCGTCAAGGCCGCATTGCAGGCCGTGGACCTCGAAGACGGACCGGTGCAGGTGCACGAGTTTCGCGTCGTGGACTCACTGCCTGACCGGTGTCTGGTGGAGCTGGTAATCCACGAGGGACGTAAACATATCGTGCGCCGGTTCATGGATGCCTTGGGTCATCCCGTGCT
>Ga0136627_1000612_pt1 | contig 13659 bp, 11 predicted proteins | sample AntDrymUQ4892206_2_FD_104652 | JGI IMG/M metagenome (GOLD analysis project Ga0136627, IMG submission 104652) | Polar desert sand microbial communities from Dry Valleys, Antarctica - metaG UQ489 (22.06) | ecosystem: Environmental > Terrestrial > Soil > Desert | place: Antarctica: Dry Valley... | reverse complement strand
TCGTGGCCAACCTGATCAACGAGCTCCGGCCCGAGAAAGCCCTCGACGCCTCGTACGCGCTCGTCGAGATCAGGGACGAACCCGGCAAGCGGGTCCGAGAGACGCTGCGCCCGCTGGAGGGCTACGAGCACGACCCGGGCGGCTGGACCGTCTACACCACGCGCCTTGCCCTGCTGGGCCTGCTCGACGCCAAGAGCTTTCGTCCGGGACTCGAGGGCGTGATACGCCTTGGGGGGGACGCCGACACCAACGGCGCGGTCGCCGGGGCGCTCCTAGGTGCCCGCTTCGGCGTAGGCGGTATCCCTTCCGAGTGGCTGCGTGGCGAAAGAGGAAGGGACGATCTGCTACGCCTGCTTTAGGCTTCCCCGCCTCGAGATCACCTCACATTCTTTCCGCCGCACTTAAGGGAGGGGGTTGCGGCGGAAACGATTTCTTGAGGTTAGCCGTTCCTAAGGGCGAGAGGCTTGGTCCCGTACGCGCTCGAGGGCCCGTGGTGCGTCTCTGCGGCGATGCCTTCCCTACCACCCGCGCGCTCCCGTAGCATCCTCCTCAGCGCCTCGGCCAGCGCGACGAGCTCGCCGATGGCGAAGTACGCCTCCTGCTCGCGGGCGCACGGCCCGCAGAAAGCCACACCCCGGATCTCCATGACCGCTCGACGGGGGCAGGGGCTCTCCGTCATGCTTCGCACCTGGCACTGTGCCGGTATCTTCGCCTCAGTCAAGAAGGCCCCCTTCCTATGAGATAGCAGCACGTTGGTCCCCCGTTCGAAAGCTCCTAGACGGCCTGCTTCAGGGCGTTGCCCGCGCTGAAGGCCGGGACCCTGGAGGCCGCGATCTTCATCTTCTCGCCGGTCTGGGGGTTGCGGCCCTCCCTGGCCTTGCGCTCCTTGACGGAGAACTTCCCGAAGCCCGTGATCCTGACCTCTTCGCCGCCTTTGAGTGTCTCGGTCACCACCCGCTCGAAGGCCTCGAAGTGCTTCTGGGCTTCGCTGGTGGGCACACCCGCCTCCTCGGCGATCCTCTCGATGAGCTCAGTCTTGTTCATGGGCGTTCCTTTCTGCCGCCGACTTTTGGCTCCGCGGCGGCCCTGTTTGCGTTTCTTGCCCCCTGTTTGTACGGGAGGAGGTGGTGCTTCCCACCCCCGCGTTGTCGGCGAGTTCGGCGGAACGGACCCCGTGGTGGTGCGCCGCGGGACGTACACCACATTTGGCACAAGCGCTTCGGGAGCGGCTACGAACGGGGGGATTCTGCGCCCCAAACCCCCGAGGCCGGGGCTATCCACCCAACAGTACGGAAGACGTTTCTTCCAAAGTTCGCAAAAGGGGAAGCGAATCGTCCCTTACGCGTCTACCTCTCGCTTTGACTCCTTTGCGGGCAGGTTACCTGATGCGACGTTCGGTCCGGTCGTCGACCTCGATCTCCTCGCGGCGGACGTCCTCCTCGACCGTCTCGGTTTCCTCCACGACATCCTTGCGAATGCGGATCTCCTCCTTGACTACGGGGCGCTTCTCCACCACGGCCTCCTCCTCGACCACCGGCACGGAGACCTCGTCCTCGCCGATCCGGGCCTCGGTCGTCTCGCCTTCTACAGGCACCCGCTCAACCGAAACCTCCTCGCGGCGGGTCGGGACCTCTATCCTCTCGCGGTCGGTGCGCACGCTCTTGCGGACGTTGACGCTGCCGGCCTCGCGCTCGCGGGTGCCGACCCTGAGCTCCTCCTCGGAGCGACGCACCCTCAGCTCGTCCTCGTCTTCGAGGTCGCTGCCGGGCTGGCTCACGCCCTCCACGTTGCGATCGTGCTCTTTGAACTCGCCGCTCTCGGTGTCGCCCACCCTTATTCCGGAACTGGCTGCGCCGGAGCCCTCGCGCTCCCTCTCCGTCTGCCCTTCGGCGAGCAGAGCGTCGTGGCCGCTCCTGTCCTCGGTGCCCGGCAATCTCGGGAGCCCGTAGTGCTTGCGGATCCGCTCCTCGAACTCGGGTGTCACCTCATCTTCGTCACCGAAGGTGGGACCTCCCTCCACCACGCTCTTCGGCCGCGAAACCACCATGCGCCGCTCGTTCTCTGCGGGGATGACCTCGGCTGGGATGAGCACGGCCCTGCCGTCCGGAAGGCCGATCTCGACCCCGATGTACTCTGGCCGGTCGTCCTCGTCGAGGAACAGGTGGTCTACCTTGCCGAGCCGCTCGCCGTCCTGATCGTAGACTTCGTAGTTCGCGTACCCTTCCCCGACCATCTCGAAATGGTCGTCGTCACGCTCAATGTCGGCCACGCCGCGCACCTCCTGCGCATCGTCGGTCCTTCCCTCCAACGTTCCGCTGCCCCTGGCGCTGTCGGTCGCCGCTTTTCTGGATCTACCCGCCGACCGGTCCGCGCCCCCGGAGGCCGGGCCGCTAACCGCGCCCGCCGCTCTGGTTGTCTCGCCAGCTTCTTGCGCTGTTTGCCCGGCGGTGTCCCACGCTCCATGCGCCGCCTGTTCGACCCGATCGGCCGCCCGTTGCTCTCCGGCGGTCCCACCTCTTGCCGGCCCGGAGGGGCCCTTCACGTCGTTGACGGTGATCTGTCCCTGCGCTCCGGAGCCCTCGACCTGTGAGAGGTCCACGCCCACCTCCTGAGCCTTCCGCCTCGCGGCGTCCGTGGCATCGGGTTCCTGCCCGCCGCCACCTTGCTGCTGGCCGCCACCTTGCTTTGCCGCCTGATCGTCCCGCCGTGTGGCCTGTCCTGCGGTGTCTCGGGCCTGTCGAACGGCTCCGCCCGTGGCTCCGCCCGCGGCGCCTCGTGCCTGGCCGGCCGCCTGCCTCGCGCTGTCCTGCGATCCTCCCCCGCCTTCCTTTTCGTCTTGCTGGCCTCCACCGGCGAGACCGCCCACGAGGCCTTGCGCCTGCTCCGCTACCTGCTCCGCTACCTGCTCCGTAGTGTCCTGCGCCCCTTGCACCGCCTGAGCAGCCGCCTGGCCCACGGCGTCTTGCATGCCTCCTTCGGCTTCCCGATCCTGCTCCTCGACCCGCCACTCCTCGCCTTGTTGCGAGGTCCCGCCGGCGGTCCGCTCTTGCGCCCCTCCGGCCATGCTCGTCACGTCTTTGGCCGTGATGCGCCCGTCGGAGCCCGTGCCTTCGGTTCGGGAGAGGTCTACGCCCATCTCCTCGGCCTTCCGCCTGGCCGCCGGCGTGGCGTTCGGCTCTTGTCCCTCGGCCTGCTCCTCGTCCTGCCGCTGGCCCCCGTCGCCCTGCTCGGCAGTCTGAACCGCGGTATCCTGCCCGGCTGTCTGTCCCGCGAGGGTTTGATCCTGGCCGGTACCCCGTTCCGAAGCGTTCTGCGCCTGCTCGGTGGCTCCTCCGGTGCTGTCGTTTTCCGCCTGACCCGCCGCTTGTTCCGTGGCATCCTGGGCCCGGTCTGCTTTTTGTCCGTCGGTGTCTTGCGCGGCTTGTCCAGCCCGGTCGGTCGCCTGTCCCGGGGCCTCCTGCGATCCTTCCTGGCCCTCTTCATCGTCCTGCTGGTCTCCACCTGCAAGACCGCCTACAACGCCTTGCGCCTGATCGGTCACCTGTCGTGCGGTGTCCTGCACCTGCTCGGTGGCCCGCCCCGCGGCGTCCTGCGCCCCCTGCACGGCCTGGCCGGTGGCTTGCCCCACGGCGTCCCCGGCTCCTCCTTCGGCTTCCTGACCGTGTTCCTCGGTCCCCTGTTCCTCACCTTGCCGCTGGTCCCTGCTGGTGACCCGCTCTTGCGCTCCTTCAGTCGTGCTCGTCACGTCCTTGACGGTGACGCGTCCACCGGAGCCTGAGCCTTCTATCTGGGAGAGATCTATGCCCAGTTCCTCCGCCCTGCGCCCGGCGGCGTTCGACGCCTTGGGCCTTTCCCCGGCTCCGTCCTCCATTGTCTCGGCAAGTTTCTTCACGTCGTCGACGGTAATGCGTCCGTTGGAGCCCGTACCTTCCACCCGGGAGAGGTCCGCGCCCAACTCCTCCGCCTTTTGTCTGGCCGCTGGCGTGGCGTTCGGCTCTTGTCCCTCGGCCTGCTCCTCGTCTTGCTGCCGGTCCCCGTTGCCCTGCCGGGCAGTCTGAACCGCGGTATCCTGCCCTCCAGGTACGTCCTGTCCGGCCATGTGTCCCGCGGGACCTTGATCCTGATCAGCTACCTGCCCAGCAGCGTCCTGCGCAGCTTGGTCTGCCTGTTCGGTGGCCTGCCCGGCGGTGTCTCGCGTCTGCCGGGTGACCCCTCCGGCGTCATCCTGCTGCGCTTGACCGGCAGCTTGTCCCGTAGTCGCTCGAGCCTGTCCTGCGCTGTCCTGCGCCCCTTGTGCAGCTTGTCCGACCTGCTGGGTGGCTTCCTCGAGCTTTTCTGTGCCAGGTGGGATTTGCAGGTCGAGCACGCTACCGTCCGGGCCGATCTGCACCTCGATGAGGATCCCGGATTCGTCCTTCACGATGCGTGTCACCCAGCCTTGCTCGTCGGTGGTCTCCTCGTAGCCCTCGGCCCCCGGCAGGTCGGCGACGCTCCCTACCGGGCTCTCGTCCACGACCTTGCCTTCCTCGTCGAAGGTGGTCTCGACGACGCCCCCCCGTTCGTCCGTGGTGCGCTGGACCGTTTGCCCTTCTTCGTTGGTGGTGGGCTCGCCGAGCGCCTGGGTACCCGGGGCGAAGGCCTCCCTCACCTGACCCGTGGACATTCCTTCTTGTGGGCGCTGGTCGTTCCCGTAATCGTTGTGCTCCCGGATCTGCCCGTCCTTGCCGTGGAGCAGGAACCCGGTCTTGTGTCGGCGGGCGAGGTCTCTTCCTTCCCTCGCCGCCTCCGCCTGGGTCTGGCAGACAGAGGTCGCCCGATCGTTGCCCTCGCGGACCACCGCCCACCCGTCCTCCCTCGCCACCACATGCACCGACGGTTTCTTCGCCATGGCTCACTCCCTTTCGGTCAAGCTTCGCGGGCGCGTTTCTGCGCGAGACACTGCCTCGTCAATCGGTCACGGATCACCCCGGGCGACACCGTGAAGGTCCGCCTCCTGGTTGCGCCGTTCCCTCTACCTTCGTCGGCCGCTATCGCGACGGCGTGGGTGCCGGAGGAGGTCCGGGGAGTAAGGCTGACACTGAGTCAGCCTTACTCTGCTTCCCTAAAAGGAGTTAGCTCCCGACTTCTTCCGACGTTCGGCCCATACCGACCGCGCTCTTGCTGCTGGTTTTCAGCCGGTGAGCCCGCCTACGGTGTCCTGCGCCTGCTTGGTAGCCTGCCCGGCGGTCTCCTGGGCCTGTCCCGCGGTGTCTTGCGCCTGGTTGGCGACTTCTCCGGCCTGAGCGGTGGCCTGTCCCGCGGTCTCTTGCGCTTGCTGGGTAGCTTGCCCGGTAGTCTCCTGGGCCTGGCCGGCGACCTGTCCGGCCTGGTCGGTCACTCCCCCCAGGGGCCCTCCGCCTCCCTCGCCTTCTTCATCCCCACCACCGGTGAGGCCGCCTGCGGCTTCCTGAGCCTGTCCCGCTGCCTGTCCGGCCTGCTCGGTGGCTTGTCCTGCTGCCTGACCCACGGTGTCCTGGACTCCCTGCGCGACCTGCCCGGCCTGGTCGACGGCCCCGCCAGCAGCCTCTTGCGCTTGTCCTGCCGCCTGGCCGGCTGTGTCCTGGGCCTGTTGAGCGGCTCCGCCGGCGACATCCTGAGCCTGTCCGGCCTGTTCGGTGGCCTGGCCCGCGGCTTGCTGGGTCTGGTCTGTCGCCTGTCCCGCAGCCTCTTGCGCCTGCCCGTCGCCTTCCTGGGCTTGCTCTCCTCCTTGCTCCTCGCCGCCTTGGGCCTGCTGGGCAGCATCGTTCACCGCGTCTTCCACTCCCGCGTCCTGGACCGCCTGATCAAGCGAGCTCTCGATCTCCGTGTAAGAGTCGATCATCTCCTGGATCTGGGCCTGCGCGTCATCCTCCGGGATCTGCTGGGCCAGTTGCTCAAGTTGGGCGCGGTCGCTCTGGATCTTGCCCTTGATGTTGCCCATAGAGTTCCCGTAGAAGTCCTGGGCGGTCTGCAAGTACTGTTCCTGCATCTGCTGCTGAAGGTCCTGGCCTTGTTCGGTCAACTTCTCTCCTCTTCTCGATTACTTCCGCTCACTGACTGTTCGTCTCGTACGGCCTGCCTACATCCGGACTGCCACTCCTTCCTCGACCGCGAACACGACCTGCGGGCTCTGCGCCGGAGGGGTGGGGCTGCCCGGTAGCCACGATCCTGTAGAGCCAGGTGCTGGAGGCGCTGTCGCCCCTGAAGCCTTTGATGCCCGCCCAGGCCTTGATCCACACTTCCTGGGCGGCGTCCCGGGCGTCCTCGTCGCCCAGGATGCGAACCGTGACCCCTTGCACGAGATCCGAGTGCTCGTCGACGAGCCTGGTGAAGGCCTCGACGCCTTCTTGGGACGCCCGTAGCCGGCACTGCTCGGACGAGGCGAATCGGGCGCCGGACGCCCGGTGCCCCGGCGTTCGTTGTCGACTGCGGCCGTCCGGACGGCCCTCACGATCGGCCCGGCCCATCGCCCTCGACGGCCTTCAGGACCTCCTGCAGCAGCCCGCCAACACGCTCGTGGCCGTTCGGGCCCACGATCCAGTTGATCCCGGCGCCGCCAGGCATGTCCGGGCTCTTCACCCTCGCGCAGATCACATAGGTGTCGAGTTCCGCTCCCTCCCCGTAGTGGCGGGTGAGGTGGTCAAGCAGCGTCGTTATCGAAGTGTTCAACGGTGCGCGGTCTAGCATTGCGCGTCCTTCCGTCCTGCTCTCTCCGGTCGCCCCCGCCAGCTTGTCCTTCGGGCAAGCGTCGTCGCGGTGCAGGGGGGGCTACCCTTGCCGCCGCGTCCAACCTAGTAATTCGAAACGCCCGGGTCTCGCCGCCGAACCCGAGGGCGGCAGGCGGTCGGTGCGTACCCAGGTGCTTGGCTCCGACGGACCGGCACGCAAGCCCGGGTGTGGACGGGCGTGAGCGGAGCGCAACGCCTTCGCCTCTCTCGTCGCTTCTCGGATCCTTACACAGTGAGACAGACGGGGTGTCGAATTCGTTTCACCAGCCGGTGAGGAAAGGCGGCGGAACGGGCAATTTTGTCTCCTTCGGTGTGCGCAGCGTACGCAGGTGACTGAGTTGTTGCTGGTCTCGGGAAGCTGCGAGCAGACGACCGGGGCGCCCTTCCTCCTGGTAGATCCGTATCCGGCATGATGGTTGTCCCAGGCGGCTTTCTCGATCGTCTCCACCGCGGCTCCCCGGGCCGAGAAGCGGGCGATGACCCGGCCCCCGGTTCGACGCAGGACCCACACGTCCGGGTCGCCCCTATCCAGGCGGTAGCCGGTCGGCAGGCAGGGCTCCCTCTCTTCGCTCCTCACGACGCCTCCTCGGCGCACGCCTGGCAGGTCCCGGAGTAGGAGCCCTTGCGCCCGCCGAGCCTCACATCCGAGAACCCGCGCGGGTTGCCGTAGGCGCCGCAGAGGTCGCACCTGGCCGTGACCAACCGGTCGCCCGGCACGATCGTCAGTTCGGTTCCGTACTCCCCGTAACAGGGGTCGCAGACCAGCAGGCGGGATCCCTCGGAGGTCACGCAGGTCTTGATCCACGCATCCCCACCGCCGCACAGTTCGCAGGCCATCAGTACTCCTCCGGCAACAGTAGGGTGGTGGCGGAGCGGTCGGCTTCGGTGAGGATCCAGATCTTCGCGTCCCCGACCGGGTAGGAGCTGAGGACGCGCCACCCGTGCTCTACGGATAGCTTGTTCTCGCGTCTATCGTCGTCGCAGAGGTCACCCCAGTCCCCGGTGGTGTGGCGGGCCAGGTAGGAGAAGGGGTGCTCCCCGGCATCGGACAGCGCCTTTAGCGCCCCAGGGGTAGCAACGACACGCCCGAGGGGGAGATGCCCCATCATGACCACCGCCACTCGTTGAACGCCAGCCTTGATGCCTTTAATGGCATCCCTGCCCGCTGGACCGGCTGCCGCGCCCGCCGCATCACCTCAGCACCCTCGCCGCCTCCAGCTCTTCCGGGGTCAGCCGGCCCCACCGCCTGAGCGCGAGCAGCGAGAACCAGTCGGCCCCGTAGCGCCTGAAGGTCTCCCTGCCGCCCCTGGCCCCCCACCGCCTCCAGTCGTCCCCGTGGATCAGGCGGTGGGCCTTCCGCTCCAGCACCACCCCGGAGGACTCCACCAACGCCTCCAGTTCTTGGCGGGAGATCTCCACGGGCACCCGCCAGCGCGTCGCCTCCCACTCCCACTCCAGCCACGCCTGGATGCCCTCCCCGTCCAGCGTGGTGCCGTTTGCCCTCTCGTGGAGGGAGACGAGGCAGCGCGGGGCCGCGTGGTGGACCTCCGGCTCACGCCCGGCCACCTCAGCCCCTACCGTCGCCGTCGTCTGGCGCCCCTACCCAGCGGTTCGCCCTCCACGCGCCGCGCCCGCGCCTCCTCGCCCAGCTGGGCAGCGCCCTAGAGGCGTCGAAGCCCGGGTCCCGCTCGTGCTTGAGGGCCCACCGGACCATCTCCAGGGCCTCCTCTACCGGCTCGCCCAGGAAAGCGTCGCGTATGGGAGCCGGGTCGCACAGCAGCACCGCCGCGGCCTGCCCGCAAAATGCATCGTCCACGACGATGACGCGGGTGGGGGACGCCGGCGTGCGGGTTACACTTGCTTCGTCCATAAGACCTCCTTATGGGCCAGGTCCCGGGCGGCGGCAACCGCGTCGGGACTTCTTCTATTCGTTGGGATTAATTATCCCTCGTGATTGCAAAATAACTGCTTTAATCCATAGTATTGTACAAATATATTTGTATACTAATAGTCATGTAGTCTGAACAAAGAGGAGGCGGTTTGAGCGGGAAGCGCGGCAACGGCGAGGGGTCCATCTACCCCGTGAGAGACAAGAACGGCCGCGTGAAGGGCTACCGCGGCTCGTACTGGGTCCACACAGCGGATGGCCCGAAGAGGCGCTACATCTCCGGCAGGCGGCGCGAGGACGTCCGTGACGAGCTCGCCAACGCCCTATCGGACCGGCTCGGGGGCCTGGTCTTCGACGCCGGTGCAATGACGGTCGGGGATTACCTGGACCGGTGGATGAAGGACGTAGAAGGGACGGTGAGGGAGAGCACCCACCAGCGCTACGGGTACGCCGTGGGGCCGCACCTCAAGCCCGCGCTCGGCAAGATCAAGCTCAAGGACTTGGGCCCCGCGCAGGTCCGTTGGTTCTACCGGGACCGCCTGGACTCGGGACTCGCGCCGGCCTCCGTCCACAAGCTGCACGTCGTGTTGCACAAGGCCCTCAAAGCCGCCGTGGCGGACGGCTCGATACCCCGCAACGTTACTGCCGGCATCAAGCTCCCGAAGCTCTCACGCGAAGAGATAGACCCCCTGAGCCGAGAAGAGTCCCGGTGCCTGCTGGAGGCGGCGAGGGGGGAGAGGCTCGAAGCCCTCTACGTGCTCGCGCTCCACACCGGGATGCGCCAGGGCGAGATCCTCGCCCTCAAGTGGGACAACGTGGACCTCGAGGCCGGGACGCTCCGGGTGAGGCGCACGCTCACGAAGACCGGGAAGGTCTACGCGATCGGGGAGCCGAAGACGAGGAACAGCCGCCGTGTCATCAGGCTCACGGCCGCCGCGGTGGGGGCGCTCCGGACGCATCTCTCGCGCCAGCTGGAGGAGATGGAGCGGATGGGCTCGCTCTACCAGCCGGGCGGCCTCGTCTTCGCCACGGAGGCCGGGACGATCATCAACCCCTCGAACCTCCGCAACCGCTCGCTGAAGCCGCTCCTGAAAGCCGCCGGACTCCGGCCGGTCCGATTTCACGACCTCCGGCATACGTGCGCGACGCTCCTGCTCTCGAAGAACGTAAACCCGAAGATCGTCTCCGAGATGCTCGGTCACGCCTCGGTAAGCATCACCCTGGACGTCTACTCCCACCTGATGCCGGACATGCAGGAGAAGGCCGCGAAGGCCCTCGGGGAGGCGCTCGGCTAACGCTTTCCGGCTGCGATGATGCACGGTTGCTGCACTAAACCCCCGGCCGGAAACCGGGGGCTTTAGCTTTACGCTTAGGTATGGGCCTTGGGCGGTGGGCGATGCTGGTTTCGAACCAGCGACCTCTGCCGTGTGAAGGCGAAGGCATGGCGTCGCGGACGTTCGCCGACGTTCGGAAACACCTGCAAATGACGGTATTCGCCCCAAGGGTGTCTCGTAGACGTTCGCCGACGTTCGTGCGGGTTGGTGTACTACTGGTGTAAACGGACCTTGAGACCACGCTTCTGATCTTGCAGCCTATTAAGTGTCCCAATACGGTCGAGCAGGCCCGCAAGATCCGAACTCGCGTGGCCTGCGGGTTAAAAGAGGAGCGAGAGAACGCCAGAGGCGATTGGGGCTCCGTTGGACGCCGACGTATCGCGGCGAGACGAGAGCGCATCGTAGTGCGCCGGCGGCATGATCCCGCTCAGGGCAGGGGCCCAGTGGTGCTCGAAGTAAGAGATGGCCTATACTTAACGCCGTAACCCGCAGTTCTTTTACGCGCCGACAGGTGGCAAGGGAATGGGAAAGGGCAGCCAACACGATCTCGTCGGCCTAGCAATGCTCGTCGTCGCCGGGGTGGCACTGGCGGCGGCCTGTTTGGGCGCGTTCGGGAGCCTCGGGGCGTGGGCCCCGGGGTACGAAGCGTGGCAACTCGGCTCCCTGATGGCGTCTATCGCACTCGCGGCGGCCCTCGCCTTCTATCACCGGCGCGAGACGGCGCGGCTCCGGCGAGGGACCGCCGAGCGCGAACGCGAGGTCGCGAGGCTCGAAGACGAGGTGTCGGAACTCCGGCGGGCCAACGAAGCACTCGGCAGAAACGAGGCCCGTTACCGAGGGGCGGTCGCCGGCCTTCCCGTCGCCCTGTTCGCGGTGGACGGGGAGGGGGTGTTCACGCTCTCGGAGGGCAAGGGCCTGGACGCTCTCGGCCTCGAACCGGACAAGGTCGTCGGTCGGTCGATCTTCGGGGCTTACCGCGACGCCCCGCGGGTGGTGGAGAACGTCCGCTTGGCGCTGGTCGGCAGGACCTTCGACGGCATCTTGGAAGTAGGCGGGCTGACGTTCGAGATGCGGTACTCCCCGCTGCGGGAAAACGGGGAGTTCTCCGGCGTACTCGGCGTCGCCACGGACGTCACCGAACGCAAGCAGGCCGAGGAGGAGCTGGAGGAGAGCAGGCGGCGCTTGTCTGCCCTGCTCTCGAACGTCTCGGCCTACCTCTACCGCTGCCGCAACGAGCCCGAGTGGCCCAACGAGTTCGTCAGCGACTACGCCTTGGAGCTCACCGGGTACACGCCCGAGGAGCTCACCGACGGCAACGTCATGTTCGGCGACCTGATCGTCGAGGGAGACCGGGGCAGGGTGTGGGAAGACGTGCAGGCGGCCCTAACCGAGCGCCGGCGCTTCGAGTTGCGGTACTCACTTCGCCGCAGGGACGGCGAGGTGAGGCACGTGGAGGAGCGTGGCCGGGGCGTCCACGGCGAGGGCGGCGTGGTTGAGGCAATCGAGGGCGTCGTCTACGACGTAACGGAACGCGTGCGGGCCGAGGAGGCGCTAAGGGAGGCGGAGGAACGGTACCGCACCCTCGTCGAGCAGATACCGGCCGTCACCTACATAGACCCGGTGGACGCCCCGGACACCCCGCTGTACACCAGCCCGCACATAGAGCGGATGCTCGGCTACACCCCCGAGGAGTGGCTGACCCAGAAGCTGTGGCCCACGCGCCTGCACCCGGAAGACCGCGAGAGGGTGCTGGCCGCCGATGAGCGCTTCGAGAAGGGGGGAGGGGAGCGCTTCGACGAGGAGTACCGGCTCTTGGCCAAGGACGGCAGCGTGGTGTGGGTGCGAGAGGAGGCGGTGCTGGTAAAGGACGGGGAGGGCGAACCCCTTTACTGGCAGGGTATTTTCTACGACCTTACCGAGCGCAAAGAGGCCGAGGAGGCCCTCAAGGAGAGCGAGGCACGCTACCGCCGTCAGTCCAGAGACTTGGCCCTCCTCCACCGGGTGCGCACGGCCCTCGCCCAGGAGCTGGAACTTCGGCCCGTCCTCCGCGCGGTGGTCGAGGCCATCGCCGGGACCTACGGTTACACCCAGGTGAGCGCTTACCTGCTAGAGGGCCAGGACCTCGTGCTCCAGCACCAGGTCGGCTACCACGAGGTGATAGAGAGGATCCGTCTCACGGAGGGCGTCACGGGCCGGGCCGTCCGCACCGGGGAGCCCGTGCTCTTGGAAGACGTGCGCACCGATCCGGACTTCCTCGGGACCATCGAGGGAATAACCTCCGAGATCTGCGTCCCGCTTTTCGACGGGGGCGAGGCCGTGGGCTTCCTGGACGTGGAGAGCAAGGGCGGCGTGAAGCTTACGCGCAAGGACCTCGAACTGATGGTCACCTTGGGTGATCACGTGAGCGTGGCCGTGGGCCGGGCGCGGCTCTACACCCAGGTGCGCAGGAGCGAGGAGCGGCTCAGGAGCCTCGCCGACGCGGCCTTCGAGGGCATCCTCATCAGCGACGGCGGCGAGGTCCTGGAGGCCAACCGCGCGCTAACAGACATGTTCGGGTACACCCTGGCGGAGCTTGTCGGCAGGTCCGCGCTGGAGTTCGTGGCGCCCGAGCACCGGGACCTGGTGCGCCGGAAGATCGCCACAGATGACGAGGAACCGTACGAGATCGTCGGGCTCAGGAAGGACGGCACGCGCCTCGACCTCGAGGTTCGGGGGAGGGCGTATTCCTACCACGGCCGCAGCGTGCGAGTCACCGCCGTGCGGGACGTCACCGAGCGCAAGGCGGCAGGGGAGCGCCTAGCGCAGGCGGAGGGGCGGTACCGTACCCTCGTCGAGCGGTTGCCGGCCGTCACCTTCATCGACCGGGTGGAGGGCTCGAAGGCGCCCCTCTACGTCAGCCCGCAGGTGGAGGGGATGCTCGGCTACACCCCCGAGGAGTGGATGGCGGGCAGGCTGTGGCGGGAGAGGCTCCACCCCGACGACAGGGAGAGGGTGCTCGCCTCCGACGAACGCTTCGAGGCCGACGGCGGGCCGGTCGACCACGAGTACAGGCTGATGGCCAAGGACGGCTCGGTGGTGTGGATAAGGGAAGAGACGGTGCTCGTGCGGGGCGAGGGGGGCGAGCCTTTGTACGTGCAGGGCATCCTCACCGACATCACCAAGCGAAAGGAGGCAGAGGGGGCGCTGCGTAAGAGCCAAGCGGGCCTGGCGGAGGCGCAGCGCATGGCGCACCTCGGCAACTGGGAGTGGGACCCGAGAACCGGCGAGCTTCACTGGTCGGACGAGACCTTCCGTATCTACGGCTTCGAACCGCAGTCTTTCGTCCCGACCCTCGAGAGACTGCTCGAGGCGGTGCATCCCGACGACAGGAAGGCGCTCGGCCGGGCGCTGGAAGACGCGCTGCACGACGGGCGCCCGTACGACCTCGAGCACCGCGTGGTCAAGCCGGACGGCGAGGTGAGGGAGGTGCACCGCCGGGCGGAGGTGGTGCGCGGAGAAGACGGTGAGGCGATGAGGATGATAGGCACCGTCCACGACGTCACCGAACGCAAGGTCCTGGAAAAGCAACTCCAGCACCAGGCGCTGCACGACCCCTTGACCGGACTACCCAACAGGACCCTGTTCACCGATCGCCTCCGCCAAGCCTTGGCCCGCGCCAAGCGCCGAGAAGGCGAGGTCGCGGTCTTGTTCG
>Ga0136627_1000611_pt1 | contig 13660 bp, 5 predicted proteins | sample AntDrymUQ4892206_2_FD_104652 | JGI IMG/M metagenome (GOLD analysis project Ga0136627, IMG submission 104652) | Polar desert sand microbial communities from Dry Valleys, Antarctica - metaG UQ489 (22.06) | ecosystem: Environmental > Terrestrial > Soil > Desert | place: Antarctica: Dry Valley... | reverse complement strand
GGGTTCATCATCTTCCTCATCGCGTTGCCGCTGTGCCTGGGGATCGCGCTGGCCTCCGGCGCCCCGCCGATCGCCGGCATCATCTCGGGCATCGTCGCGGGGACGCTGGCCAACCTTCTGTCCGGCTCGTACGTGACCATCAACGGCCCCGCCGCCGGGATGATCGTCATCGTCGCCGGTGCCGTGACCGAGCTCGGCTTCGAGGGAGCGCTGGCGGTCGGCGTGGTCGCCGGCGCGATCCAGATCGTGCTCGGCCTGGCCAGGTCCGGCAAGCTCACCGGGTTCTTCCCCCTGTCGGTCATCCACGGGATGCTGGCCGGCATCGGCCTGATCATCATGGCCGGACAGATCCACGTGGCGGTCGGCCGCGAGAACCCGCGCGAACACGGCCTCGGGATCCTCACGTCGATCCCCGAGAGCGTTCTCGACCTCGTGCCCGCTACCGCTCTGGTGGGGCTCGCAGCGGTGCTGGTCATGGTGCTGTGGCCCAGGCTCGGCGCCATCGCCAAGGTCGTTCCCGCTCCGCTCGTGGCGGTCATCGTCGGCACCTTGATCGCCCTGGTGAGCGGTGCCGGCCCCCGCTTGGACCTGGGCGAGGGCGGCCTGCTCGCCGGCTTCACCGGTCCCGACTTCTCCGCCCTCCTGTCCGGGCCCGCGATCAAGTGGGTCGTGCTGTACGTGTTCGTGGCCAGCCTCGAGTCGCTGCTCACGACCGAGGCGGTCGACAAGCTCGACCCCTGGCAGCGCCGCTCCAACATGAACAAGGAGCTGATCGGCAAGGGCGCCGGCAACCTGGTGTCCAGCGCCATTGGCGGCCTGCCCATGATCGCCGAGGTCGTCCGCAGCAAGGCCAACATCCTCAACGGGGCCCGTACCCGCTGGTCAAACTTCTTCCACGGGGTCTTCTTGGCGGTGTTCGTCCTCGCGGCCCCCGCCCTGCTCGAGCTCATCCCGTTGGCGGCGCTGGCCGGCATCCTGCTGGTGATCGGCTTCAAGCTCGCCCACCCCAATGACTTCCGTCACGCGCTGCACGTCGGCAAGGTGGACTTCGTGCTCATGCTCATCACCGCCTTCGCGGTGCTGCTGACCGACCTGCTGATCGGGGTGGCGACCGGCATCCTCCTGGGCCTGATCTGGGCGGTGGTGAAGGGCACGTCGATCGGCAACCTGTTCAAGCCAGCGGTGGCCGTCACCGAGCAGGGCGACCAGATCACCGTGCAGCTCCGCAAGGCCTTGGGGTTCCACAACTTCATCCCGCTGCGGTCTAAGCTCGACACCCTGCCGCCCGGTAAGACGGTCACGCTGGACTTCGGCGGCGTCCACTACGTCGATCCCACGGTCATGGAACGCCTGCACGACTTCGAGGTCGCCTACACCGCCGACGGCGGCACCGTCAGGCGCGTGGGCGACGAGCGGCTGACACCCGATTCCCACCATGAGTTCGCGACGAGGACGGCCCCCAAGACGGTGGCGCAGGTCTAGCCGCCGCCGAGGGATCGGGACGAGCGCCATGCGCATCCTCAGCGTCATCACCTGGCTGCCCATCCTCGGGCTGGTCGCGATCCTGCTGCTCCCCAGTGGGCAGGCTGCTCTCACCAAGGGTGTGGCCCTGGCTGCTGCCGGCGGCAGCCTGGTGCTGTCATGGGGCCTGCTCGCCAGCTTCGACCGCTCCTCGTCCGAGCCGCAGTTCACCGAGCAGGCGACCTGGATCCCCGAGCTCGGCATGACCTACACGCTCGGCGTGGACGGGCTGAGCTATCCACTGGTGCTGCTCACGACCCTGCTCACGGTCGTCGCGCTGATCGCCTCGCTCAAGGTGGAGCGTAACACCAAGGCGTACTTCGCGTGGATGCTGCTACTGGAATTCTCCATCCTCGGTGTGTTCGTCGCGCGCGACTGGTTCCTGTTCTACGTGTTCTGGGAGATCGCGTTGGTTCCGATGTTCTTCCTGATCGGGATATGGGGCGGCCCGCTCAAAGAGCGGGCCACCCTGACGTTCTTCATGTACACCCTGGGCGGCTCGGTCCTCATGCTGCTCGGCATCTTTGCCGTATACCTCGCTGCCGACCCGCACACCTTCGACATGGCGGCGTTGGAGGCGGCCGCCGGGGGGTGGACCCGCGGTTTCCAGATCGCGCCCTTCCTCGCCTTCTTCGTCGGCTTCGCGGTCAAGATCCCGGTGTTCCCGCTGCACGGCTGGCTGCCGCTGGCCCACGTGCAGGCGCCGACGCCGGTGAGCATCATGCTGTCGGGTGTCCTGCTCAAGCTCGGCGCCTACGGCCTGCTGCGGGTCGCGGACACGTTGCCGCTCGGGCTCGAGGCAATGCTGCCCGGGCTGTTCGTCCTGGCACTGATCAACATCCTCTACGGGGCCTTCCTGGCGTTCCGCCAGACCGACCTCAAGGCGATCGTCGCGTTCTCCTCCATCAGCCACATGGGGTTCGTGCTGCTGGGCATCGCGGCGTTGAACGTGACGGGCGTGTCCGGGGCGGTGTTCATGATGCTGGCCCACGGCATCATCACGGGCGGGCTGTTCCTCCTCGTCGGCATCATCTACGAGCGCACCCACACCATGGAGCTCGGGCAGCTGTCGGGCCTGTCGGCGCAGGTGCCGGTGTACACCAGCCTCACGGTGCTCGGCCTGCTCGCGTCGATGGGCCTGCCCGGCCTGGCGCAGTTCGTCAGCGAGTTCCAGACCCTGATCGGCGCGTTCGAGCGTTGGGGCCTGTTCGTGCTGTTCGCCAGCCTCGGCATCCTGGTGACCGCCACCTTCACCTTGCGGGTCATCGCGGCGATGTTCACCGGCGAGCTCGACGCCCGCTGGAAGGGCATCACCGACCTGGGCGGCCGCGAACTGGCGGCGGCGGTGCCGCTGGCGGTGCTCACCGTGGTGTTGGGAATCTTCCCCAGCCTGGTGCTCAGCCTGACCGACGCGACGGTTCGCGCGATGGCCGCGCTGGGCGAGTGATCATGCCCCGATGACGACGACCGCAAGGACCACGGCGGCGCACGCTGACCGCGCGCATCTCGCCCACGAGCTCGAGCACTGGGGCCACCTGCTGCCCAGCCAGGGCCCGATGACGACGTTCGTCCATCACAACACCCTGCACGGGCTGCAGCACGAGCCGTTCGAGCGCGCGGTGGCCGAGGCGCAGGGGCTGCTGGGTGGCCGTGCCTACGAGCCCGTCGACCGGGGACGCGCCCGCTACCGGACGGGCCGCATCACCGACGCGGACCTGGACGCGGTGTTCGCGACCCGCCCCGAGCTCGGCCCCGCCGAGGTGCTCGGCACGGTCAACGGTCACACCATCTCCGACGGCGAGATCCGCAAGCTGCATCTGCTGTACGGCGCGACGGCCGTCCCACCCGCCGTGCTGCGCGACACCGTGGCGTCGGGCGACGCCCGCCGCCGCATCGCCGCTGACGTCCCCCAGGCCGCCCGCGATCGACTGCTCAGCCGCTCGCAGCTGGAGCTCGCCGCCAGCCTCGAACGCGTCGGGGCGGGGTGGACGGTGGCGGACTGGCTCGGTGCCCTGCTCAATCTGGATGCAGCCGCAGCCGTGCGCGGCGACGTCGCGGCGAACCTGGCGTCCGACGCGACGCCGTCGACGGGGGCCCCCGTCGCGAGACTGCTGCGGGGTCTGGGGGTCCCCGCCCAGCGGCAGGACGCGTATCTCGTGTCGGTCGACGCTGCCTGCGCCGACCTGCCTAGCGCGAGCCGTGACCCCGAGCGCACCCGCCGGCTGTGGCTCGAGTCGGAGACCCGGGTGGTGCGCGGGCTGGCACGCCGCCACTTCGGAGTGCCAGGCACGCTGCTCGTCCTCGAGGCCCACTGCACCCACGACCTGGAGGGCTACGCCGTCCACGCCCTGTGGCAGTCCTGCCTCGCCGCGTTCGCGCTCACCGACCCCTACGGGCCTACCGATCCCGCGACCCTCAGAGAGCAAGACCCGAATGGGGTCGGAGAGCGGGTCGCCGAGGATTCCACAGACACCGAGCGCCAGGGCGGCCCCAGCGTGCCGCTACGCCGGGAGCTGCGGTCAGCGGTCCTGCTCGCCGCCGGCGAGACGCTTAACCGCCTGCGTGACCGCGCCGCGGGCGACCCTGACGCCGCGGCCCAGCCGGCCCTGCGCGAGGCGGCGTGCGCCGCCTGGTTCGTGCTGGCCGACACCGACGGTGGGGGCCTGTCACGCCAGGGCGCCGACGCGTTCTACGAGCTCGCCCGGCAGCCCGCGGAGGCTGGGGACGCCGCAGACCAGCCGAGCGGCGCGCCCGGGGGCAGGTTGCAGGCCTTGGCCGGCGAGGTCAGGGCACGCGACCCCCGCCAGCGGCTCGCCGCCCACCTCCAGACGGTGGCCCAGGACCAGCTCGACCGCGTCGGCTGCGACCGCACCCACGCCGACCTCGTCCGCGCCGTGGTCGGCGAGGACCTCGTCGAGCAGGTCAACCGCTACCTCATCCGGCGCTGTGCGGCGTTCCTGGACCTCGGCCAGGCGGCCTGGCGCATGCCGGACCGCACGCTCGGCTTCTATGACGCCTGGCGCCGCGCCGCCCGCCACGACCATGCCCTGGATTTCGCGGGCGGCAGCGGCTGGCGTGACGAGGCGGCCGCGCTGCCCGAGCACCCGTCGGACGCGGTGATCGCGCTGCTCACCCGCCTCGGCGTCGACCAGGAGCACTGGGGCAGCTACGCCGGCCGGGTCCTGACCGGTCTGCCCGGTTGGGCGGGGATGATGAACTGGCGTGGCACGAATCCCCACTTCCCTCGCCAGCAGGCGCAACCCACCGACCTGGCGCAGTATCTCGCCGTCCGCCTGTTCGTCGAGACCCGGCTGGTCGCGGCCGTGACGCGCCGAACCTGGGGCATCGAACCGGCGGATCTCGTCGTGCACCTGCGCGCCCGCCCGCACGAGCTGTGGCTGCGCTGTGAAGCCGTCGCAGGCGCCCTGCCGTCCGGCCTGGCCCGCTCCGTGCGCGAGCTCGACGCCGGACACGGGACGCAGGCAGGCTGGACCCGGCTCGCCGACAAGGCCTGGGCCTACCAACAGCTCAGCGATGGCACTCCGGCGCGCTTCCACGCGCACGACCAGGCCTGGCGGTTGTTCCGCCTGGCGCAACTGCAGGGGTGGTCGGCAGCCGACGTGCGAGCCCTTCCCGCACCGGTGCGCGACCGCCTGCTCGCCGTCCTCGACGGCTTCCCCGAGTCAGCCCACGGCCCGGTCTGGCTGGCCGCGTTCGAGCGTCGCTACCGGGAGGAGATCCTCGGCGCGCTCGCGGCCAATCGCGGGCGCGGGCGCTGGCGGGACCGACCCGTGCGACCCAAGGCGCAGGTGGTGTTCTGCATCGACGAGCGCGAGGAGTCCATGCACCGGGCCTTCGACGAGCTCGACGACGACTACGAGACGTTCGGGGCCGGGGGCTTCTTCGGCATCGCCATGGACTACAGCGCGCTGGACGACCACGGCGTCACGCCGCTGTGCCCCGCCAACATCACCCCGGCGAACCGCGTCCAGGAGGTTCCCCGTCCAGCCGGCGTGCCCGCGGCCGAACGCCGTGGTGCCCGCCGCGCCTGGGAAGAGGTCTTCCACAACGCCTATTGGGAGACCAAGCGCAACGCGGTCTCGGCGTTCTTCCTCACGCAGCTGACCGGCCTGGTCCAGGCGGTGCCGCTGACCGGCCGCGTGCTGGCGCCGTGGCGGTGGACCGAGCTGGCCGAGGACGTACGCCGCCGGCTGGTCCCGCAGCCACCCACGCTGCTCACCCTGGACCACGACGACGATGGCCGCGGCTTTGCGACCGCCGAGCAGGCCGACCGCGTCGAGGCGCAGCTGCGCAACCTGGGGATGACCCACCATTTCGCCCGCCTCGTCGTCTTCTGCGGGCACGGGTCGGTGTCGGTCAACAACCCGCACGAGTCGGCCCACGACTGCGGCGCGTGCGGCGGCAAGCACGGCGGCCCCAACGGCCGCGCCTTCGCCTCGCTGGCCAACCGTCCGGCGGTGCGCGGGCTGCTGCGGGAGCGCGGCATCGACATCCCCGACGACACCCACTTCGTGGGCGGCATCCACAACACCGCCAACGACCAGACGGTCTTCTTCGACACCCAGGACATCCCCGCCACCCACGCCGCGGAGTGGGAGGCGCTGCGCGCCGACCTCGACGAGGCGCGCGCCCGCTCCGCGCGCGAGCGCTGCCGGCGGTTCGCATCCGCGCCGACCGACCCCACGCCGGCCGCGGCGCTGCGGCATGTCGAGGGCCGCAGCCGTGACCTGTCGCAGGTCCGCCCCGAATGGGGTCACTGCACCAACGCCTTCGCCGTCGTCGGCCGTCGCTGCCTGTCGCAAGGCTTGTTCTTCGACCGGCGCGGGTTCGTCATCTCCTACGACCCCACGCAGGACCCCACCGGCGCGATCGTCGAGCGCATCCTGCTGGCCATGGGACCGGTGGGCGCCGGCATCAACCTGGAGTACTACTTCTCCAGCGTCGACAACCAGGTCTACGGGTGCGACACCAAGGTGCCGCACAACGTGTCGGGCCTCCTCGGGGTCATGGAGGGGGCGGCCAGCGACCTGCGCACCGGGCTGCCGCGGCAGATGATCGAGATCCACGAGCCGATGCGCCTGCTGCTGATCGTCGAGGCCACCCTCGACGTGCTCGGCGGCATCTACACGCGCCAGCCGGCCATCGCCGAGCTGCTGGACAACCAGTGGGTGCACCTGGTCGCGATGGACCCACAGACGGGCGCGTTCACGCGGTTCGTGGCCGGCGAGGGCTTCGTGGCCTGGGACGAGCACATTCCTGACCTGCCGGTGGTGCAGACCTCGCACGAGTACTACCGCGGCAAGGAGGGCTTCCTGCCTCCCGCCTTGATCAGCACCGGGGTCCCGCGCAGCCAGACGGCGACCGGGTCGTGAGCGCGTTCGAGCTGGCCGCCGTCGCGGTCTGCGGGCTGCCGCTGGGCGCCGCCTTGGCCAACGGCCTCAACGCCCTCACCGGGGACCGCCTCTACGGGCACGTGACCGTCGCGCGGGTCGCGGTCGCGACCGTCTACGCGTCCTTCGTTGTCAGCCTGTGCCTCGCGGGGGCGATGGTGGCACAGCCGGGCGCCCGCGAGGTCACCATCTACCGCTTCATCCACAGCGGGGACCTCAGCGTCGACTTCGGGTTCCTGCTCGACCCGCTGAGCCTGGTCATGATGCTGGTGGTGACCGGCATCAGCGCGCTGGTGACGCGCTTCTCGGTGAACTACATGCACAACGAGCGCGGCTTCACCCGCTACTTCACGGTCATGTCGCTGTTCGTGTTCGCGATGCTGGTGCTGGTCATGGCCGACAACTACCTGGTCATGTTCCTGGGCTGGGAAGGGGTCGGGGTCTGCTCCTACCTGCTCATCAGCTTCTACCGCGAGCGGCCGGCCTCGGCCCAGGCCGGGACCAAGGCGTTCGTCATGAACCGCGTCGGCGACGCCGACCTGCTGGTCGCGATGTTCCTGCTGGTCGCCTACACCGGCACGCTGCAGTACAGCGAGGTCTTCGCGCAGGCGTCAGACCTGCCGCGCGGCGTGGTCGAGGGCGTCGGCTTCCTGCTCCTGCTGGGCGCGGCAGGCAAGTCCGCCCAGCTGCCGCTCGGCACCTGGCTGGCGCGGGCGATGGAAGGGCCCACCCCGTCCAGCGCGCTCATGCACGCGGCGACGATGGTGACCGCCGGGGTCTACCTCGTGGTGCGCTCGGCGCCCCTGTATGACCAGGCCCCGACCGCGCTGATCGCCGTCGGCGTCGTCGGCGCGCTGACGGCGCTGTACGGCCAGCTCGTCGGCTACGTGCAGACCGACATCAAAGGCATGCTGGCGGCTTCGACCACCGCGCAGCTCGGGTTGATGTTCGTGTTCTGCGGCCTGGGTCTGTACGCGGTGGCGATCTTCCATCTGCTGGCGCACGCCTTCTACAAGAGCTACCTGTTCCTGACCGCACCGTCGATCCTTCACCACCTTCACGGCGGCGCTGACCCGACTGCGGTCCGGCGCCCGGCGGACACCGCCCGCCTGCTTGGCGCCGTCACCCTGGCGGCGGCCATGGGGCTGCTGGCGGTACCGCTGGTCGGCCGGGTGCTGGCACCGACCGGCGTTGCCGGCGGCCTCGCCGGCAACGTCTGGGTCGTGCTCGCGCTGGCCGCGATCGCGCTGTTCGCGGCGGTCTTCTCCACGCGACGCATGACGGCGGTCGCCTTCGCCGGCCACGACGGCCACGACGGCCACGACGGTGGCGGGCACCGGCTGGGCACGGCTCGCTCGGTCGCCCCACTGGGCGTGCTGGCCGGCCTCGTCGCGCTGGGCCTGGCCGCCGGCGTCCTGCCCGGCGGGCTTGACGGCTCCTGGTTCCAGCGCCTGCTCGGCGAGGGCGCCGCCGGCGACGTCGGTGTCCCGCCGGGCAACCCCCTCGTCGCGGCGCTGTTCACGGCCACGATCGCGCTGCTGCTGCTGTCCGGCTGGTACGGCGCTCACTACCTCGACCGCTTCCGCGACGAGCTCCCGCCCGCGGCCAGCCCTGCGGTAGCACGGCGGCTGTACTGGTGGGCACTGAACCGCGGCTACCTCGACGACACCTACGACCGCACCATCGTGGCTCCGACGACGGCGCTGGGCCGGACGCTGGAACGCTTCGACAGCGCGGTACTCGACCGCCCGCCCCCTTCCGTCTCGCCACAGACCCGGCGAGCGCAGCTGCGCCCCACCAGCTGGGAGGCGCGGTTCCTCAGCGTGCGCGCCGCCCACGCAGCCGGGGTCACCGCCCTCGCCGAACCGCCCGAGCGCCTCGACTGGCTGGCACCCGGCACGCTCGCAGCACCCCCGGCGGCGCAGGATCACCCGCACGGCGCCGTCCCTCGGGTGCGCGCCGCCGCCAGGCGCGCCTCCGAGAATGGTGGCGTGTTCGGCGCGGTCGCCAATGCGATTGCGGGCTTCGTCGAGGGGATCGAGCGGGTCGTCTTCCAACGGGCCTCCGAGCATGGCGGCGTGTTCGGGGCGATCGCCAATGCGCTCGCGAGCCTGGCCGAGAAGATGGAGCGGGTCGTCTTCCAACCTGCCGACACGGGCGCCTTGAAGTTGGCCGGGATCATCGCCGGTGTGACCGACGCGGTGGAGCGTGCCGTCTTCCAGAGCGGGGTCGAGCGGGGGCTGGCGCGCTCGGGTGTGAGCGCGCAACGCCTGCTGTTGGCGACCGAGCGGCGTCTTGGCCAACCGCCGGTCGTCGGCAGCATCCTCGCGCTGGCGCTGGTGGCCCTGCTCGTAGGCACCCGATGAACCTCGACGAGGTCATGGCCGCCGAGCAGGTCGGCTTTCCGATTCTCTCGCTGCTGATCGCATTGCCACTCGTCGTCTGCGCGGTGTTGCAGTTCGTCCGCAACGACCGGGCTGCCACCGTCCTGGCCATCGCCGGTGCGGGGCTGGAGGCCGTCCTCGCGGCGGTCCTGGCCGTGCGCTTCATCTTCGGCGTGACCGACATCCAGTTCGTCGAGCGTTCCGGCGCAGTGCTCGGCATCAGCTGGCACCTCGGGGTCGACGGCGTCAACCTGCTGTTCGTCCCGCTGACCGCGCTGCTCGGCCTGCTGGTGATCGTCTATGCCGAGCACGCGACCGCCACCAGCCGCACCGGCGACGCGCGCCACTACGCGATGGCCACGCTGGCGCTCGAGGCGGCGATGATCGGCGCGTTCGTCTCGCTGGACCTGATGCTGTTCTGGTTCTTCTTCGTCGTCGAGCTGGTGCCGAGCTGGTTTCTCATCACCCGCTGGGGCACCGGCGAGCAGCGGCGGCGCGCCGCCGGCGAGTATGTCGGCTTCATGGCCGTCGGCTCGGCGCTGATGCTGGCGGGCATCCTGCTGCTGGGACGCAACCACGCGCGCGTCACCGGCGAGGGCTACAGCTTCGAGTTCCTGACGTTGCTCGAGGCCGGCGTTCCCGCCGAGGCCCAGACGCTGATCTTCTTCCTGCTGTTCTTCGGCTTCGCCGTCAAGGCGCCGATCTTTCCGTTCCACACCTGGCTGCCCAAAGTCCTCGAGCACGGTCCTGTCGTGGGCATGAGCGTCTTCCTCGTCGGCGTCAAGCTCGGCACCTACGGGCTGCTGCGCTTCGCGATCCCGCTGCTGCCCGATGCCGCCGCCGGCTGGTTCTGGCTGATGGCGCTGCTGGGGGTGACGGGCACGGTGTACGGAGCGCTGCTCGCGCTCGGCCAGTCCAACCTGCGGCGGCTGCTGGCGTACGCCAGCTTGTCGCACATGGGCGTGGTCATGCTGGGCCTGTTCTCGCTCAACCTCGACGGCTTCGAGGGCGGCCTGCTGCAGATGGTCAACCTCGGGATCGTTGGCGCTGGACTGTTCTTCGTCGCCGGGTTCCTCGCCACCCGCGTCGGGCCGCCCGAGATCGGCGCGCTGGGCGGGGTGATCCACCACGCGCCGCTGCTGACCGGCACGTTCCTGATCATCGCGCTGGCCGGCATCGGCCTGCCGGGTACCAACGGGTTCAACGGCGAGCACCTGGTCATGCTCGGCGCCTACGAGCAGCACTGGGCGATGGCGATCGCCGCCGGCCTCGGCGTCTTCCTCACCGCCGCCTACTCGCTGTCGTACTTCCTGCGCGGGTTCATGGGCGCTCCTCGTCCCCTCGTGGTCGAGCGCGTCTACGACCTCACCGGCAGCGAGCGTGGCATCGTGCTGACCCTCACCGCGTTGATCTTCTGGATCGGTCTCGGCACCGGTCCGTTCATCCAGGCGATGCGCCCGTCGCTGACCGCGCTGGAACAGCGCGTCGACGACGGCGTCGGCGCGCCGGCGACCGCGGGGATCGACGGGGAGGTGCCGGGCGAGTGAACGAGATCGCCGCCGCCGACCAGGTCGGCTTCCCGATCCTGTCCCTGCTGGTGTTCCTGCCTGCCGTCACCATGGCGGCACTCGGCTTCACGCGCAGCGACCGTGCCCTGCGCCGGGTGGCGCTGGCGGGGGCGGTCGCGGTGCTCGGCCTATCGCTGTTGCTGGCAGCGGAGTTCCAACGCGGCGCTGCCGACTTCCAGTTCGCCGAGCAGCTTCCGTGGGTCCCCGCGATCGGCTTGAGCTACCACCTCGCCGTGGACGGGGTGAGCGTCCTGTTCGTGCCGCTGACCGCCCTGCTGGTGGTGGTCGTCATGCTCTCGTCGTGGACGTCGGTGCGGCACCAAGCCAAGGCCTACTTGATGGCGGTACTGGCATTCGAGACGGCCGCGATCGGCGTGTTCACCGCCGTGGATCTGATCCTGTTCTTCGTCTTCTGGGAACTCATGCTCATCCCCACCTATGTGCTCATCAAGGTCTGGGGTGACGGCCCGCAGCGCGGTCGGGCCGCGCTGCGCTACGTCCTGTCGATGCTGCTGGGATCCGCCGCACTGCTGGTCGGCTTCGTCCTGCTGGGGGTGAGCTACCGGTCCGCGCCCGGCTCCGGGGGCGTACTGTCGTTCGACCTGCTGGCGCTCATGGGCTCGACGATCCCGCCGGGCACCCAGACGGCGGCCTTCTTCCTGCTGGCGTTCGCGTTCGCACTCAAGGCGCCGCTGTTCCCGTTCCACGCCTGGATGCCGGGGACCTTGCTGGAAGGCCCCATCGGCATGGCGGTGTTTCTGGCCGGGCTCAAGATGGGCGTGTTCGGCTTCCTGCGCTTCGTGGTGCCGCTGGTGCCCGACGCCTTCGCGGCCTGGAGCTGGCTGATCGCGGTCCTGGGGGTCGTGGCCGTGCTCTACGGTGCGCTGATCGCGCTGGTGCAACCAGACCTGCGTCGCCTGCTGGCGTTCGCCAGCGTCAGCCACGTCGGCATGGCCATGCTGGGGCTGGCCAGTCTCAACGCGCAGGGGCTGCAGGGTGCGCTGTTCCTGATCATCAACCTCGGGCTGGTCTCGACGGGGATGCTGCTCGCGGCGGGCTTCATCCACCAGCGCGTGGGCAGCACCGACCTCGCGGCGCTGGGCGGCCTCGCCCAGCGCGCACCGAGGCTGGCGACGTTCGCGCTCGTCGCCTCCCTCGGCGCCGTCGCCGTGCCCGGCACCAGCGGCTTCCCCGGCGAGTTCCTCGTCCTGCTGGGCGCGTTTCGTACCCACGGCTGGCTCGCGGCCATCGCGGTGACCACGGTGATCCTCGCCGCGGCCTACGTGCTGGTGTTCTTCGAGCGCGCGTTCCACGGGCGTATGGGCACCCCGATCGTGGAGGCCGCCGCAGACCTGCGGCCGCGCGAGGCCGTCACCGCCGGCATCCTCGGCGTCGCGATCGTCGTGCTCGGCTTCTTCCCGACGGCCGTACTCGACTACTCGGGCGCGTCGGTCGACGATCTCGTCGGCCGGCTCGACTCGTCGGCCGCCGTCGCGACCGAGGACTAGAGGGCGCCGAGCGTGGACGTCACCGGCCTCACCCCGCTGCTGGCGCTGCTGGCGCCGCTGCTCGGCGCGGCCGGGGTCGTGCTGCTGCGCCATCGCACCCCGGCCCGGGAGCTGTGCGGGGTCGTCGCCGGCCTCGTCCAGCTCGGGCTGGTCGCGACGCTGGTGCCCGCGGTGCGCGCCGGCGGCACGGTCTCCGTCACGCTGTCGACGTTCCTGCCGGAGGTGTCGATCGCCCTGCGCGCCGACGCGCTGGGCGTCGTGCTCGCCGGCACCGCAGCGGTCCTGTGGGTGCTCACCACGCTGTACACGATGGGATACCTCGGGACTGCCCCGGAGCCGGCGCTGACCCGCTTTCACGTCTGCTTCTGTGTGACGATGGCCGCCACCATCGGGGTGGCGTTTTCGGCGAACCTCATCACGTTGTACCTGTTCTACGAAGTGCTGACGATCATCACCTACCCCCTTGTGACGCACACGGGCACGGCCGACGCCGAGCGCGGCGGGCGGCGCTACCTCGCCTACCAGCTCGGTTCCGGCATCGCCTTCCTGCTGCCGGCCATCGCACTGACCTACATCGAGGCGGGCACCTTCGACTTCGCCCCGGGCGGGATCTTCGGCGCGGATGCCAGCAGCGCGCTGCTGGTGATCGTCTACGTGCTCTACTTGCTGGGCATCGCCAAGGCAGCGCTGATGCCGGTCCACTCCTGGCTGCCGGCCGCGATGGTCGCGCCGGTGCCGGTGAGTGCCCTGCTGCACGCGGTCGCGGTCGTGAACGTCGGGGTGTTCTGTGTCCTGCGCGTCGTGCTCGACGTGTTCGGCAGCGACCTCGTCGGCGAGCTCGGCTTGGGTGTCCTCACGCTGACCGTAGCGTCGGTCACGATCCTCGGGGCGTCGCTGTTCGCGCTGCGCCTGGACAACCTCAAGGGCATCCTCGCCTACTCCACGATCGGGCAGCTGTCGTACATGATCCTGGGGGTGGCGCTCCTGTCGCCGGCGGGCCGCACGGGGGCGGTGCTGCACCTGGTCGGGCACTCGTTCAGCAAGATCACGCTGTTCTTCGCGGTGGGGTCGGTGTATCTGGCTGCGCACCGGACGCTGGCCAGCGAGCTGGGCGGCATCGGTCGGCAGCTCCCGTGGACGATGACCGCATTCGCGATCGGCGCGTGCTCGATCATCGGTCTGCCCCCGACCGTCGGCTTCGTCGCCAAGTACTTCCTGTTCCTGGGCGCCGTGGAGGCCGGTCAGTGGGCGGCGTTGGTCGTCCTGTC